>Ga0193727_1000186_pt1 | contig 22066 bp, 27 predicted proteins | sample H2c2metaG_FD_143051 | JGI IMG/M metagenome (GOLD analysis project Ga0193727, IMG submission 143051) | Soil microbial communities from a riparian zone of the East river system, Colorado, United States - H2c2 | ecosystem: Environmental > Terrestrial > Soil > Riparian zone | place: USA: East River...
TTCGATGGCATAAAACTCACCGATCCGGCGCAGGGCCTCAGCTGCCACGGGCGAGCCAGTCGCCTCAGCGACCTCGTAGAACTTGCGCCTGGTGTGCGCCCAGCAGGCGGCGAGAATGATATCTCCATTACCGGTCAGCCGCTCGAATCCCGCGTAACCATCGACGTGCAGGACACCTTTGAACCGTTCAAGATGCGCCACCGGACGTTCGGCCTTGCGGTCCGGCGCGAACAGATAGACCGCAGCCGGTGGTGCGGGACCGCCCCACGGCCGTTGGTCGCGGGCATAGACCCACAGCCGTCCCGTCTTTGTGCGCCCACGACCCGGATCGAGCACCGGGATTGGCGTGTCGTCGGCAAACAGGTGGTCAGAGGCGAACACGTGCTTGCACAATCGCTCGTGCAGCGCTTCCAGCCACCAGCATGCGCCGCCGACCCATCCGGCCAGCGTCGAACGTCCGAGATCGACGCCGTGACGAGCGAAGATTTGCGATTGCCGATAAAGCGGCGTGTGATCGCAATATTTGCTGACCATGACCTGTGCGAGCAGAGCTGGTGTGGCCAATCCGCCGGCGATCAGCCGTTCCGGCGCCGCCGCTTGCACGACCTTGTTGCAGCTGCGGCAAGCATATTTCGGACGGGTGATGCGTATCACACGAAGCTGCGCCGGCACCCAGTCCAGCATCTCGCTGACGCTTTCGCCGATCGCATGCAGCGTACCACCGCAACAGCCGCAGATACCCTCGGCGATAGTGAGCACAACGTCCTTACGCGGAAGATGATCAGGCAGCGGCTTGCGCCGCGACCGCGCTTCGAGCGCGTCTGTTGCGGTGGCCGAACGGCTCTCCCGGATGCGGGCAACGTCGCCGTCGAGATCTTCAAGAGCGAGCGCCAGTTGGTCGGCATCCAAGCGTTCGGAGCGACGCCCGAACTGCGCTCGCTGCAGCTTCTTGATGATGGACTGGAGGCGCTCGATCTCACCGTCGCGGCTATCTACGAGGACAGCCATCTCGCGCACCAGACGGTGCAACAGCGCCGTATCGGACGGCAGATTTTCAAGATCAAACCGCATGTTCGATTCTACTCGAACATGCCGATTCGAAGAAGCAGATTCCCTATATTCTATGCGGGTTTTCTGCGTTGTTTCAGCCCGCAAGGACGGGCCTCCAGACGCGCTCGGGTGCGCGCCAGTCGATACCTTCAATCAACATCGCGAGCTGCGCCGGAGACAGCGTAATGCTACCCTCATATCCCACCATCCGCGGCCACACGAAGCCGCCGCGATCGATCCGCTTGGTGAACAGGCAGAGCCCGTTGCCGTCCCAGAACAGGATCTTGATGATCCGCGCTCTCTTGCCCCGGAAGGCGAACAGATGACCCGAGAACGCGTCCTGCTTCAGCGTGTCCTGGACCAGCATCGCAAGTCCATCCATCCCCTTGCGCATGTCGGTGTAGCCCAACGCCAGGTGCACTTTCACGCCGGCCGGAACGATCATCATCGTGCCGTCTCCCGATCGGCGACGTGGCGCCGAACTGTTTCCGGGTCGCTGCCTTCAGGCGCAAAGACCCGCCGGCCATCGCCCAGTTCGACCGCGGTCATGCCGTCGGCCGGCCGCAACAAATCAGGCAGAACGACCGTACCGCATTGCCCGTCAGCCACCTTCACAGCCGCCAGCTTCGCGGGCTTGCCCTTGCCAAAGCCAAGGTTGGCGCGCCACCGGAACAGCATACTGGTGACGATCCGATGGTCTCGCGCGACCTGCGAGACCGTTGCGTCGGGCTTTTCTGTTTCGAGCACGATCGCGAGCTTTTCCTCTTCGGTGAAGACGCGTCGTGGTTTGCGATCCGGTGGGCTGAGATCGGCTGTCAGGGCCGTTGTCAAGGTGTTCTCGATTGATCCGTCCTTAGCACTACCGTTAGCACCAGTGCTTATTCGCGGGCGAGCGCTCGGATGAAGATGCGCACGCCAGTCGATCTCCAACGTGCCGTCATCAAGGCGGTCCCGCCATTTCCTCAGGCTCGTCGGCGAAAGCTGCAAGCTGGTGGCATACTCGCGAACAGCCATGCCGCTCCAGTTCATTGCTTCCACATGCATCGCCCAGAACGCCTGGATTGCACGCGAACGGATGTCGGTGCTCACCGCATAGCGCCGCTTCTGACGCTTTTTGCCGTTCTTTCCCCGCTGCTGGCGCCGCTCTTCCCGACGCAATTCAAGCAGGTATTCCGCATGCTTACGGGCTTCTTCCTTGCTGATGAGATGCTTCATCCAGCGGCCGAACGTCTTAATCGAGAGTCCGTGCTGGCGGCAATAAACCACGCGATCCATCCCGCTTTGACGCCACGCCTCGACGTGCAGCGACCAATAAGGGCTGTGTGCTTTTTCCCAGGACCGAGATGCCACCGGAGATCCTCCCATGTACGAGAGAACCCGATATGGAACGACGCTGCACTTTCAGAAAGCCGTGCAAGCTTCGGACGCTTACCCTCGGATGAAGGATGGCAAGATAAAGCGAACTTCGTTCGCGCGTCGCTTCGCTTGCAAGAAGTTGTCTGCACATTGTTTTTCGACACGCGGAGCAAACGAACAAGCGAAGCGCGGCGGCGCTTTTTTTGATTTTTGTTTCCTTACAAGGTGCCGAGAGACGGCGGTGCAGGACCATGCGGCTGTGAGTCCGCCGTTGTTACGCCACAGCAAGCAAGTTTGCGCAGTATGGCGGCAGAGGTTCGGACGGTGTTGCAAGGGGTATCGCGTCGGTCGATTTCTCTCAGATGGCCGCCGACGACAACGATGATTTCCGCATCCGCATGGCTCGATCCCGCAGCCGGGGAACGCGCGTCAATCGGCAGGCTCGGTCGTTCGTCGGACAGGTCAACATGGCCGTCCGCAAGGCGGGAGGAGACCCCAATCGCATCGCTGGCGTAGCCGGCAAGGGTAGCGGGCGCTTCAACGCAAGAGGACGAGGCGCGAAGGTCGTTGGCGGCTTCCTCAGGCAAGGTGAGGGATGGAGCCGGGATGGAAAGCGGAACCCGCTTCCGGTCCCGTCGGGTGGTCGTCAAGGCGCGGGTCGTCAAACTCAAACCGCAGCGGCAAACGCAGGGTCTGAAGATGCGGGGGACGGCAGCCAAGGCCGTCGATGCGCACCTGCGTTACCTTGAGCGCGATGGCGTGACCAAAGACGGCGAGAAGGGGCGGGTTTATTCAGTTGGCGAAGATGAGGCCGACGGCCGTGCCTTCATTGCCCGGGGCCGGGGAGACCGGCATCAGTTCCGCTTTATCGTCGCGCCTGAGGATTCCGTCGAGATGGGGGACCTGCGCGGCTTCACCCGCGACCTGATGCGGCAGTTGGAAGGCGATCTGGGAACGCAACTCGATTGGGTCGCAGTCGATCACTTCAACACCGGCCACCCCCATACCCACGTCATCGTCCGGGGGATCACCGACGACGGCAAGATTTTGAACATCGCCGGTGACTACATCGCCCATGGCATTCGCCACCGGGCCAGCGAGTTGGTGACGCTGGAATTGGGACCGCAGACCGAACTGGATGTGGCCCGCAAGCTGGCCAGTGAGGTCGACGCTGAGCGCCTGACGCGGCTCGACCGAATGATGATCGCCGAGCAGGGGGAACAGGGCCTCGTCGACCTCCGCCCGAACGCAAGCGAGAGCTATCCGATCCGCGCCAACCGGCATCTCCTGATCGATCGGGCTAAGCGGCTGGAACGCTATGGCCTCGCTAGCGAGATCGAGCCCGGACAGTGGGCACTGACCGCCAAGGCTGAGGACACGCTGAGGGAGCTCGGCGAGCGCAACGACATCATCAAGACCATACACCGGGCGCTTGAAGATTGCGGTGTCAGCGCCGAGCGCGGACCCGGCCGGTACGCGATGCACGGCGGTACGGTCAGCGAGCCCATCATCGGCCGGGTGATCGGCAAGGGGGTGGCCGGAGACGAGATGGGTGACCGGCTCCATCTTATCGTCGACGGCGTGGACGGACGCGCCCATTACGTCGAGACCCCAGATCATTCAAAGCTCGACGAGATCGGGCGGGGGCATATCGTCGCTCTTGAGCCGGCCCAGCTCACGGACAGGCCGAGGGGGGCGGATCTCAATATCCGCGACATCACGGATGAGGCCGGCATCTATCGCCCCAGCGTCCATCTGGAATCCGCCCGCGCCAAGATAGAGCGGATCGGCGGTGATCCCGAGGCCTACGTCCGCTCCCACGTTCGGCGGCTGGAAGCGCTGCGCCGCGCCGGTCATGTCGAGCGCATCGACGCCGACCGCTGGAAGATCCCCGCCGATATTGCCGAGCGCGGGATGGCTCATGATGCCCGCAGCCGGGGCAGCGGCTTCTCCGTCCGCATCCTCTCGGCCCTCGATCTCGACCGGCAGGTCGGCAGCGCCGGCGCGACCTGGCTCGACCGGGAAATGGTCTCCCCAAGTCGTGCCACGCTCGCCCATACCGGATTCGGCCGGGAGGTCACAGAGGCGATGGAACGGCGCAAGCAGAGCCTCATCAACATGGGCCACGCTGTCAGGTTGGATATTCGACAAGACCAATCCGGTTGGTGTCGCGGCCGCAGCGAAAGCAATCAATCCATCATGGTGGCCGCATGATCTGGTGCTCAACACTGAGCGCGCAGGCGTCTTGAACTGGATGCTGATAGGCGCCGAGCGCTGCAGCGAGGTTACTTCATCAACACTAAAGCCGGCGAAGCGTTGCTGGAAAGTATCTTGGATGATTCCAATGTGGCCCGCGCCTTCAACAAGGAGGGCGTCGAATACAATTCGAATAAGATGATATCGACAGTAGATTATATGCAAGCACTGGTTCAATGGTGGCAAGAGCATCATGGCGACGAATCCAAACCACCGAACGCAACGATGGTTGGTTTGCATATTAAAGCGCTGGCCGATCCCTGTATTCTTCAAGACAAGGACGTCTTCAAAGATGAAAATGGCTTGCGTTTCTATCTCGGTATTCAACTGACCAAAGCCGGGCTGGATTATTGGGCAACTGCAAACGCGGTAGACAATCAATCCGGACGTTTTTCCAGATCGTCGGCGCGTACGTCATCATCCGAAACGGCAGTCACGCGAGATATTAAAGCTGACTGGTTGAAACTGCCAGAGGTTGTAATGATGCAAAACGCCCATAGTAGGAAGACCAAGATTTGAGGTTGCCAAGGGTGACAGCAACGGTGACAGCAAGGGTGACAGGAATGGCCAAAAGGGCGCCTGGAGGTCAGGCAAGGGGTCACCGAGGCTGTCACCCTGTCACCGTTGCTGTCACCCTTTCCGACCAACGGTGTCAGGCATCTGGACCATATAAAACGGGCCTTACTTGAATCGCTGTCACCCTTACACCCTTTGAGAGAGGATTGCGTTCTATAGGGAAGGTGTTTTTTACCTCTTTCTGGCCCCTTCTGACCCCTTGCGACGCCGTCGGCTACTGGAAAATGCGTGTATGGGCGACTGCGTAGGGGCAAAGGGTGACAGGGTGACAGCCGAGGGTCTTGATCGATACCAACCGGAAGGCGAGTAAAGGGAAATGCACGGCCGCCGAATAACCAGCTCTGAGCGTAAACGCCAGCAAGGGCGCGATCGCCGGCGGCGGTCAGTGAAGGCTATCGTTGATTAATTTGAGTATCGTTCTTTTACCTGTACCGATTTGAAAGAGTATGCCGACGAGCTGACGCATCACATTAAAAAGGCTGGGGAGTTGCGGGCCGTGATCGTCAGTATGACCGCTCTTGAGCTAGGCAGTAGAATGAAGTCGGTCGAGGGCGAGAATTTTGGTGGCTACTATGTCAAACATGAAAGACGAGAGACTAAAGGCGTGGTTTGGCGGATTTTATCCCGCTATGTAGACGCCGGTTTGCCTCTATAGAGAGTCTATCGACGGCTCGGGGGTGTGTGGCGCTAGAGAAAAATGATGGGCCACCTGGGACACCTTTTTGGAGACCTGATCGCTATCTGGTAAAGCGGTTTACTTGACCTAACCCGTTTTCCCGCGCCTATCTGCCATAGGTGGATGCCGGGGCCGGGGGGCATCATCAAAATAATAGGGGGGTGGTCGCGCGGAACGGCCCTTGGCGTCAGCATCATAAACGTCCACTTTTTTAGGTGTAGACCATGGAACAACGAGGCAGGAAATCATCGGCGGAATTGTCGACCGTCGTCATCGACGCCGGGCCACGCATGCCCTCGTCACCGCCACCCGAATTGACCGATGCGCAAGCGACAGTGTGGCGTGACGTTGTCGTGTCACTCCCGGACGATTGGTTCACACGGGCTGCATACCCCATCCTCGTTGCATTCTGCCGGCATGTCTGCCGCGCGCAGGTGCTTGAAATGCAAATCGCGCAGTTCGGATTGGAATGGACAAGGGTCGAAGGCGGCCTGGAAAGGCTTGACCGGCTGCTGGCAGTCGCTGAACGCGAGACGCGGGCAATGACGGCATGCGCACGAGCCTTGCGTCTGACCCCGCAAGCGCAAATGCACCCGCGCACCGCAGGCCGCGCCGTCAGCAATTTGCCGAGCGGCCCGCGGCCTTGGGACCCCGAGGAGTGATGACGCTTGGTAAAGCAAAACTTCGTCAGTGAGGTGAGGCAATAGCCCGTGGCGAGGCCGGAAGGTGCTTACCACTTCGCTTGTTCTTATAACGTTAGCCACTCGACGATTAGTCGCCTGAGCTACCAATTGAGCGACAGGTCACTTAGCCTGTGAGGGTTGTAGTCACCGACATATTGCCGTCGATGCCGAATGTCCGATGTTGCGAGAATAGCGGAAAACATTTGCTCAGTTGGAGTTTTTCCGCTTTTGATCTCTGAGCGGGCCTCCGTCCAAACGACCCGCCACGTCCTCCGTGTCCTAAGTTGGATTTAGAAGTGTCCTAATTCGCCGGGCGAACTAATCGGCGGCTTCTCTCTTATGATCGTGAGAGCAACCAACCTGCGCGAACGCGGACTGGAAATGTGTGAAAAGTGCAAAGAACTTGATGACAAGATCAAGCACTACCTAAGGATCGCCGCGTCGATCAACGACCAACTGACCATTGATCGGGTCGGGGAATTGGTTGCGAGGCTTGAAGCAGAAAAGGCTGCTCTCCACCCAGAGCAGGAATAGGGCCGAGCGTAGCTCCGCAATTGCCATCCTAAAAGAAACGGCCCCAGCGCGGGGGTGGCACGCTGAGGCCGTCGGGGGACTTGGGGAGAAGTCACTGGGGGTGGCTTCCCTTGTATTCGACCATATCCATCGCGCCGCCGCCGTTCAATTTTGCCCATTGTCCTAATTCCCAGTTCCGAGTGTCCTACGCCGTCCCTTTCCATCCCAGCTAAGTTGACTGGCCCTTTTTGCGGAGGTGGCGCATGCCGAAAAGTTGTGGAACTTGTCCACCGCCAAGCTGAAAAGGCGGTTCCGGCAAAACTGGGCCGAGATGGCCGCCAACTTTGAAACTATTTGAATGTTCGGGATTTGGTTTCCGGGAGGGACACTTGTGAACCGAATCCTGAAGCCCGTTACCTACGTCTTAGCTGCCGTGTATTTTCTGGTAGACGCGGTTTTCATGAGCGTGGCCAAGCCGATCTCCAACTAGATCGCTAGGCACTTGGTCCTTAAAGGATTGCGGGCGTGGATCAGATCCTTGTCACCTTACCCTTCGCTCGCACTTTTTTCTGTGCCACTAATTATTCTGGAACCGGTGAAGCCTGTAGCGGCTTACCTCGCCGCAACTGGCCAGATGCTGGGTGGCGCCATGACATTGATCATCGGCGAACTCCTGAAGCTCGTGCTGGTAGAACGTCTGTTCAGTCTCACCCGATACAAATTGATGAAGATTCCAACATTCGCTTGGGCCTATGGCAAATTCCGGCAAGCCAAAGCGTGGTTGGAAGCCACGCAGGCATGGCAAACCGTGCGGTCATTGAGGAGGGCGGCGCGTGACTGCGTTGCGCACCTAAAAGGAACCATTGCACATCGGTTTGCCGTCTTTGACGGCCAAGGCAACGCGAGCGGAATTTCAAAACCGCCGTGGGCTGCGTGACGTGTCTTCCGGATGCCGCCGGCATCTCTGAGCTTCTGGAAGAACGCGATGATCGCGTGACCTGAGTATCGCGAAGCTCCCGCCCAGCTCTTTGTTCCTGAACGCTAGCCTAAGTCCGCTAGAGCTCTTCCGCGCGTCAAGGGAACGGCTTACCAGCATCCTCCGTTATAATTGATCGTATCGCGAGAGAGCGGATGTCTATGCAGCGCGTGGATGCGGCCTGCGACACTCGAGAAAGCGGCTCCGAATGAGGACTAAAGAAGCCCGCATGAAGACTAAAGAAGAAGGTCTGCTCGTGACGCTTGCCGTCTTGGGGATTGCTGCGCTGGTGGCCTACCTGTTCTCCGATCATTCTCTACCTGCCGCTGGCCCACGAGCCTCTTCTGACTCGGCGATGCCACTGGGTAAAACTCTGGAGCCTGGTCGAGGCCGCCATGCCGTATCTCCGACCAGCATTCCGGGAAAGGGCTGGAAAGACATCCTTTGGCGGACCTACGATCAGATAAATGAGGATCGTCTTTTGGCGGTCGCCGCAGGAGTCGTATTCTATGGTCTGTTGGCGCTTTTCCCCGCCATAACTGCGCTTGTATCGTCCTACGCGCTTTTTGCGGATACCAAGACTGTCAATGATCATATTTCATTTCTGAGCGAGTTCCTCCCGCCAGGCACGTTTTCGATCGTTCAAGATCAGGTCGCGCGGGTGCTGTCGAATGGCGACATGAAGCTGGGTAGTACCTTTATAGCGAGCTTACTTCTGGCCATATGGAGTGCGAATGGCGGGATGAAGGCCATCATCGACGCGTTGAACGTGGTCAATGATGAGAAGGAAAAACGCGGCTTTTTTACACTGAACGCTGTCTCACTGGCGTTTACCGTAGGAGGCGTGTTTGCGACACTCACCGCGATCGGTTTTGTTGTTGTCGTACCGATTCTGCTTTCCATGGTCGGATTGGGCTCATCAACTGACTTGCTCATTCGGATTGGACGTTGGCCCGCACTCGCCATCATGCTGTTGCTGGGCTTGGCCGTCTTGTATCAATTTGCGCCAAGTCGTCGACCACCCAAATGGCGCTGGATTTCAATCGGAAGCGCTTTGGCGACGGTGACGTGGATGATTGGTTCCGGTTTGCTATCCTTTTACTTGGCAAATTTTGGCCACTATGACGCGACGTATGGATCGCTCGGAGCAGCAATCGCACTGATGATCTGGATGTGGATGTCGACCATCGTGGTTTTATTCGGCGCTGAGCTCAATGCCGAGATCGAACACCAAACGGCGGAAGATAGTACAGTTGGCGCCGCGAAGCCGATAGGAAGCAGGGGCGCAACGATGGCCGACACGATAGGCGCCAGTTATTGATCTATCTTGGCGGGGCATTTGCAGTTCTTCTTACCCGGACGCGAAAACATTGCACGGGTTCAACTTCCTCATCCCGAACGCGCGATACTTCCGTGCCGATCATTCAACAGCATCAGTGTGGTGAGACGCAATCGACACCAATCCAAGTGCTCGACTATTGTCCGTACGGCTCGACACGAGTTTCCCAGCAGTTCAGCGGATTCAATAGGCATGTTAAAAATTTGGGATGACCACCGCCGTCGGCGCCGAAACCTAAGGACATATCAGTTATCAACCACACGAGCTGCAGTCACAGGTCGGCATGCGCGGGCTAGGTGAACCAGTGGGCGCGGTGCTCGCGGGTGAGCGCGCGTTGCGAAATTTCAAAAACGCGTGATTGCAAAAATGAGAAATCGGCAATTCGGTAAAAAGATTTTTTCGTAGCGATTTCTTTTGCGCAAACGCGAAAACTCATCAAGAACTTCGGCACGATTGCAGATTGCAACAACGCCAAGCGCAAGTCTCAAGCGCTCATTACGTAGTCTCGCGTGAATGCTTCTGCATTCGCCATTTCACTGAGCAATATCACAGGCTTCACACAGTTCGAATACAGCCTCGCTGGTAAGTGGCTCGACCTGCTGATGGAGATAGCGCCGCGCACTTCACGCGTCGCTGTTCTGCGCGACCCGACGCACGGCCCCGGGATCGGGCAGTTTGCGGTGATCCAGGCGATGGCCGCACGGGGGGTGGAGCCCATTCCGATCAACCTTCCGACGTTGCCGACATGGAGCGCCGGATAACGGCGTTCGCGAGCGTTCCCAACGGAGGGATGATCGCGACGGTGGGAGGCATCGCCGCGCACCGCGCGACAGTTATTGCCACAGCCAACACGAACCACTTACCGGCGACTTATCCCTATCGCTACTATGCCGCTGACGGTGGTCTCGTTTCCTATGGTCCCGATACGGTCGACCAATACCGACGTGCAGCCAGCTATATCGATCGCATCCTCAAAGGGGAGAAGCCGGCCAACCTGCCACTGCAGGGGCCGATCAAATATGAACTGACCATCAACCTCAAAACAGCGAAGACGCAGGGGCTCACCGTGCCGCAATCGATCCTCGTCCGCGCCGATGAGGTGATCGAATGACCGCTGTTGTGCAGGTTTTCGGATGCCGGCATGACGAACCCTTCCACGCGCTGTGGCGGCCGGCGTCCAAAAAGCGCCAAGGCACGAAGTCGCGGGACGTATGCGGGAGCGGAGCCGCGGGCGCTATGGGGATTTTGCCGCAGGTTCGGGCTTGCTGAGGCTGGATTGTAACGGTTGCCGCGATCGGCTTGCGGCGACCCATGGTCGCATGCGTCGGTGTGAACGAGCGATCTGGGCGTGGCGCGACGGGGCGATAGGTGCTGAAAAATGACCCGCTCTGGCTGCTGGAACGGTTGAATCAACCCGTTCAGCAAAATCCTGTCAAAACAGCGATAATGCCAATTGATGCTGTCTTTGTGGTGCTCGTAGAAGGAATTCATAGCCGGCTCCCGGCTAAAGTCCTAGCAACGGGATCGTAGCAGCAATTTCTGGGGCCCAAAACGTGACTCCCCATGATACCCAGCGATGGTCCACGGCGCCCTCGTCACGCTCAGGCGCCAGCGATATCAAGGGCGGAACCCTTGGCTAGTTAGATAGGGAGCAAGTGCGATGCGTTCTGTTCTCGCCTTAGGCCTGTTAGTCACTCTGTCCGCTTCTGCGGATGCCGCCGCGGCGCATCGCTCCAAACCGCCGACGGTACACTTACGCACGCCCCAACATGTCATCGTTCGTCCCAGCCAAGGTGTGACGGCCCCGGCGCGCTTTGCCGTCCCCGGTTGGACCGACGATGAGACCCGGCGTTGGTTGGATAACGCTAACCCCTGCACCCGCTGCGGCGGATAGCCCACGCGCGGCGGCGCCCGCAGATGCGTCTTTGTGCACGGAATTAGTCAATACGAGACCTGGCATCGTTTCGCGGGCGGGAGAAAATCCGTTCTGAATATTCATCCACTCCGACCGAACAGTAAAGTCACTGCCGAACAGCTCATTGCCTTCAAACCAACGAACCTTTTGGAGGGGAGTATCCACCTCATTGCGGGCATACACGGAGCACAGTATCTCATTGTGCACCGGTCAAAAGGTCTTGTAATGTTCTGGGAGGACGCTGGCGGAAAGAACGGATGCCAGCGGAATGAGATGACTGTGGGGCGCGAGCCGCGTCGTAGACGGCGGCATTCAATGGTGCTCGTTTGAACGAGGTGCGATGCGCATGCTTCGTCGGATAATCCTGGTAGTCACGACGATCCTGGCGGTCGCCCCGGCCACGGCTCAACACTACGATCCCCGGTATCCGGTTTGCTTCCAGAAGTGGGGGGAGGCCGGTTTCACCGCCATCGACTGCAGCTATACATCATTGGATCAGTGCAGGATGACAGCGTCGGGACGCTCAGCTATGTGCTACGCGAACCCATATTGGCCGCGAGCACATCAGGCATCGCCGGGCGGCGTCCATCGGCGACAACGCCGCGTCTACTAGGACACGGATGTTGCGAAATTCGCCAAGCGACTGGCCAATGAGGGCCGTCGCTTGGCGTTCTGCAACGAGGCCGGCGGCTGCGTTATGGCTTTTTCCGACAACTCATCGATCTCGGCCACGGCAGCACGGTGGCGGCGCCGTTGCCGATTGCCTGCAAGCCCGGTGAACGGATCAAGACGGACTGAACGGACTCGCAAAAACTCGCCCTGCAGCATCGCTTCGGCGATCTCGCGTTTCGCTTCGCTCCGTATCCAGCTTTTATTGGTGACAGAGAGTGCTGCACGCTCCCGCCAGTCGGAGAGAGTTCATGCCGGACATCCCAACATACAAATTCGTCGATAGACTTCGTCCGCCTCGTTCTCGATGCGGCAGCGTTTGTTGGCGCGCATCGAACCCGAGGAACCCGGCTTCGATCTCCGCACCTACTATTGCGCATTCTTTCCAGCCAACACGAAACTCCGATGCTCAAAGGCTTTGTGATGCAGGAAAAACGCAAGAATGAGAACGATCGGAAGCGGGATTCCGATGAACCAGAGCAATGCACCTCGACCGAAGCCGATGACAGCCTCCTATATTGTGGATTGCGCAAATAACTCGTCACGATCCCCGGAGTTCCCGAAACGGACGCAGGTGTCCGTCAACGGACGGGCGATCTGCCATCCCGGTCCAGCGCGAAGTCACTCAGGAGATGCGGGGTCGAGCCCGCGATCAGATCTCCGATCAACTGAGCAGCGAGAAAACTGAATGTAATCCCGTTGCCGCCATAACCATAAGCGGCGTAGATGCCCTTCGCGCCAGGAACTGGACCGATCAGCGGCAACCCGTCGCTGGTGGCATCGAATGTCCCGGACCAGCGGAATTCGACTTCGACATTCGCGACCGGCCAGAGCGCGGCGAGCTTTTGCGCCAGCACGCGCGCCTTCTCCGGGATCAGACGATCCCGCGCATCGGGCTCGATGATCTGGGCGCTGTCCTCGCCACCGATGATGATTCGCCCGGCGGATGTCGTTCTCGCGTAGAGATAATCCTTGCTGTCTTCCCAGATCAGCGCGCCCCCTTTCCAGATATTTTGCGGCTGCGGCTTGGTGGCAATTGCCCAACTCGATGAGATCGTCTGAACAGTCGAATGAATGATAGAGGGCATGACATAGCCGGTCGCGAGAACCACCGAACGCGCCTCGATCTGGCGACCATTCTCCAACTGAACGCCGACTGAGCGCGCGGCGGCGTCAAATTCAACGGCTTCTCCCCTGAACACGCGAGCGCCGCGAGCTAACGCAGTCCCGAGCAGTCCGCCGGTTAATTGCATCGGATCGGCATCCGACGCGCCCGGCGACACGATAGAGCCGGCGCGGATAATCCCGAAGACCTCGAGGAGCCTCGCATGGTCGAGGAAGTCGCCCGGCAGCCCGGCGCGTTCGCGAAGTTGATGCTCCCTGAGCAACTCCCTGCTGGTACCGCCGGCGGCAAGATAGAGCGAATCCTTGTCGCGCATCTCGCAGGGAAGGCCGAGTTGAAGGACCAGCGCCCTCAGCCCTACGACGGCGCGCAGACTTGCAAGATAAGCACGCGATGCCCGTTCGAAGCCGTAGGTTTCCGTCAGCTGCGTGAGGGAGCGGTCGATTTCCCATAGCAGCATCGACGTGCTGGCGGCAGTGCTGCCGCGACCGGGACGCTCGCGATCGATGATGACGACATCCAGGCCCTGGCGTGTGAGGCGCTCGGCAACGAGCGATCCGGTAATGCCGCCGCCGACAATGAGCGCGTCGCATTTGATGTTCTCATCGACGTCAGGCCGGACAGCCTGTTGGCCTCTCGCAAACCACGGCGAGCAGCCGCCGCGCAGGTCGGCCTGTTCGGTATCGTCTGAGTCAAGAACACTGATAACAAACCTCAAGCAGTATGGGTAGCCTGGCCGTAAAGAACAGAAATCGGCGAGCGGGAAACAGAGAAATTACCGAAGTTTATATCTCAAGCTCCTGCAGCCGGACGGTCATGCCGGCCTCCGCCGGGGGAGCAGCGCACGCCTGCGCCTGGTCGATTAACAAGAAGAGAAGGCTCTTGTTCCGTTCGACTCAGGAAACGAGCCAAGACAGTGCGATGCGATGTGATTGCCTTCATGGTCGACCACTCAATGAGCCGACTTACCTGAACCCCGTCTGTTTCCGTTTATTGCGGCGGCTCCGCGCCGAAAATCGCCTCAACCGAGCTCGGCTGGGGTCGTAACTTTCGGGAACCCGCCGGAGGTTGGTCGATTGTAATTTGGCGCGACGCCGAACTTTCTCACCCAATGGCCGCCCGTATGATCGACGATCTTTGGTACAAGAACGCCGTATTCTACTGCCTCTCCGTCGGCACCTACATGGACGCTAACGGCGACGGCATCGGAGACTTCAAGGGACTTTTGAGGCGCTTGGATTATCTGCATGGACTTGGCGTCACGGCGATCTGGCTGATGCCGTTTCAGCCGTCGCCTAATAGGGACGCCGGATACGACATCTCGGACTATTACGGTGTCGATCCGCGATACGGCACGCTCGGAGATTTCGTGGAGTTCACCCACGGCGCACAACAGCGCGGCATGCGCGTCATTATCGATCTCGTCGTCAACCACACCTCAGACAAGCACTCCTGGTTTCAGGAAGCACGCAGCGATCCCGGTTCAAAATATCGCAACTGGTATGTCTGGGCCGACAAGAAGCCCGCCGGCTCAAACAAGGGGATGGTATTTCCCGGCGTTCAAAAATCCACGTGGACCCACGACAAGCATGCGAAGGCCTGGTACTTCCATCGTTTTTACGATTTTCAGCCAGACCTCAACACCTCCAACCCGGAAGTGCAGGCGGAAATCCTCAAGATCATGGGGTTTTGGATACAACTGGGCGTCTCCGGCTTTCGCATGGACGCGGTGCCGTTCGTCATTTCGACAAAAGGTCCGAAGGTTCGAAAGCCGATCGAGCAATATGACATGCTGCGCTCGTTTCGGGAATTTCTGCAGTGGCGCGAAGGCAACGCCATCATTCTCGCGGAAGCCAATGTCCTGCCCGAGACTGATATGGAATATTTTGGCACCGCCGGCGACCGCATGCAGATGATGTTCAATTTTCACGTCAACCAGCATTTGTTTTACGCGCTGGCCGCGTCCGATGGCCGCCCGCTCGCCAAGGCTCTTTCCGCAACCAAACCACGGCCCGCGACCGCGCAATGGGGATTGTTCCTTCGCAATCACGACGAACTGGATCTCGGACGCCTCACCAAAGCTCAACGCAACACGGTCTTTAAAAGCTTCGGACCCGACGAGGGCATGCAGCTTTACGACCGCGGCATTCGGCGCCGTCTGGCGCCGATGCTGGGAGGCGACCGTCGCCGCCTCGAACTCGCCTACAGCCTGATGTGCACACTGCCGGGAACGCCGGTCATCCGCTATGGCGATGAGATCGGGATGGGCGACAATCTCGACCTGCCCGAGCGTGAGTGTGCGAGGACGCCGATGCAGTGGTCGACAGAGCCAAACGGCGGCTTCACGAAATGCGCACGGCCCTGCTCGCCGCCGATCAACAAGGGCCCGTACGGTTTCGATCATGTTAACGTCGCCAAGCAGCGGCGCGACCCGAATTCATTGCTGAACTGGACTGAACGCATCATTCGCATGCGAAAGGAGGTGCCGGAGGTCGGCTGGGGCGATTTCAAGGTGATCAGCGTGCGTGATCCGGCGGTCTTCGTCGTTCGATATGACTGGCGCAACAATGCGGTTTTGTTCGTGCACAATCTCGATGAAAAGCCGCGCGAGGTCTCGTTTGCGGTCGGTCTTGACGGGGAAGAAGGCAAGCTTTTGATCAATCTGCTGGCGGAAGATCACAGCCGTTCCGACAAAAATGGCAAGCACACCCTCTTGCTCGAAGCATATGGATACCGCTGGTATCGCGCCGGCGGACTGGACTATCTGCTGAAACGCAGCGACATCGACGGCGTGAGCGAAGCCAGTGACTAGGGAAGGCGATTGGAGGCGCGGTCAACAGTGGCGCTCTCGTTGCCGCGCAAGTCCAGCGTCTCCACAACCGCCTCGCCTTTGCGATCCCCGATCCCCGGAACGTTCTTCTCGAAGGGGTCACTGACCCGATCGGGAGCAATTGCAACCTGCTGCGTGCCGATCTCGTCGCCACAATAGAACGTCGGCGTCCCCCGCAAGATCAGCAGCAGCATTGGCTGGGGCGCATCCTGTCCCACCCGGCTTGCGACCCGCGGGTATTCTCATTTTTCAAATTGGCCACTCGCGTTTTCAAGACAGGCCACTCTCAAATGGGGTGCGGACAAGGGAAACCTCGTCCGAAGGGGGAGGTGCATCGAGGCGGGCTAAGTTGGCGCGTTATCCGCGCCAGTTTTGGCGGCGCGTTGAAGGAAGCTTAGTTAGACGTGTAGTTCCCACGGTAAGGCGGGCCGGCACCCGGATCTTGAACACTTCACAGTGATACCGGAACGATGTTGGGTTATTTATGGGATCGTGCCGGCCCGCACCGGCACAGGTCTCGACAAAGACGGCCCTGGTCCGCGACCCGGGCGAGAGCGCCAGGGTTTAACGATCAGACCGTAAAGTAACCAAGATGGTAGCGAGCCTGCGGACTTCTTTGGTTTATTGCGGAGTCTGCCGGCTTACCAACGATCGCCGACGCCGACACCAACGCTTACGCCAGGTGCCCGGAAGCCGACGCCGGCACGCGGTCCATCCTTGTTACAGACCATGCGGACTTGCTGCATCAGATCCGGATTTGCGTACTCGCCGCTGGTATAGATGTCAGAGGCATTTGCGCTACCAATGGTCAGGGCGCCCGCGCCAGCCAAAAGCGTCATGGCGAGTTTTCTCATAAGTTCCTCCGTACCAATCTGCCTCTGGCTTAAAAGCCTTGCGCTGGCCTTTCGTTCCTTTTTAGGTTTCAGAAGGTGCGCGACGGAGTTCCGATTGCGACGAAGAGCGCGATTTCCTGATCGCCCGGGCCAGAAGAGATTGCTTAAGTCCGACTGGAACAGCGCCGGCCCCCGGAGAGTTATTTTCCGCCTATGGACTAAACCAAAGAACCCCAAGGAGCGGAACATGAACGATCGTTTGTTGATTACGACGGCCATTAGCCTGATGTTGGGAACCGCCCGCGTTCGCGCAATCCCCGAACGACCCACAGAGAAATAACCCACCCGCCGCGGCGCAAAGTCATACCAATTCAAATCAGCCGAACTCAAATTCGGCGGCGCCATCGGCGTCTTCCTCCCGGCTTCTTCTTCGCGGAATTCGACGCCGTCTGCCCAGAACGCCCAATCAGCGCCTTCCGAGAAATCGAAGTCGCCAACGACGACGAGCCAGTCCGCCCCAAACACGACAGGCAACAGCAACAATGATTCGACGCGCTCGCAGGCGCAGTCGAATCAGCCTTCCGCGCCATCGCAGGGCCGGTCGGACAATAATGCAGCGGCACCCTCGCAGGCTCAATCTGCGCAACCGTCGAACTCACCAAATCAGGCGCAGACCAATACGGCTCCGCCGGCCAACAACCAGACGCAGAACCAGACGGAGCCGGCACCGAGCGGCGCCAACGCGAATACCAATACGGCGGCTCAACCGTCGAATAACCAAACCAACACGGCGCAATCGCCCTCGACCAATGTCAACATCTCGGCCAATCTCAATGACAGCCAGCGCACCCGCGTCAGTGAATCAATTACAAGGCTGAACGCACCCGCGGTAAACAACGTCAACTTCTCTTTGTCGGTCGGCACAGTGGTTCCGAGGGATGTGCGTTTCCAGCCGCTTCCAGCCGATGTGGTTGAGATCATGCCGCAATACCGTGGATATTACTTCGTCGTCGTCCGGGACGACATCGTGATCGTCGAACCGTCGAGCTACAGGATTGTCGACGTGCTGCCGCGTGCAGGCCGATCGAGCGCCGCCGCCCCGGCATCGCAATCGACCGCGGCCGCCCCGGCATCGCGCAAGACGACCTTTTCCGACAGCGATCGGGAGGTCATTCGCAAGCACGCTCGCTCTCGGGCAGAACAGCCTCGGACAGAACAGCGCACCACGGGCAGCAGTGCCGCCTCCACGCGCGTGCGGGTTGGGGACCGATTGCCGGATTCCGTCGAGATCCGATCCTTCCCCGATGAGGTCTATCGGGAATCACCAACGCCGCGCGAGTATCGATATATCGAGCGCGACAACAGAACATATTTGGTTGAGCCGCGCGAACGCACGATCCTCGAAGAGATCGAATGACGATAAAAAGAAGGGCGGCCCAGGGGCCGCCCTTCTTCGTTCGGAAGCTGGCGCGGAATCGCGATTTTGCACTCTCTGGGCCGACCGGCATCCGCTAACATGGCTTGAATGGCTTGTGCACCGGTGTCCCCTAGCATGTCCTTTGTCGAGGAAAGCACCTGGCCGGAAACAGCATCCCGACAGAAAAAGAACCCCGCAACAGCGATGGCGATGACAGTGATGGGTCCCAAGGAGAAGACCGAATAATAGGCGAGGGCCGCACCAGTTTCCGGCAGCCTCTTTTGCAACTGTCCACAATATGGCATCCGCGCCTAAATCCTGAACAGATTATGCCGGTGGAAGGGCAACGGGTTCATCGTAACACTCGTCCAACCTGATAAAAGCCGTAAACGGAAACCGCAGGCCGTCCCAGCGTACCGTCCGCCAACGCTCGGCGATCCGGTTTCGCTCAAGCACAAGCGAGCAGGCCGCTGGGCCAGCAGGTGACTCATCGCCAGCTTGGCCACCGCCCACGATAAGTGTGTCCCTACGGACTCAACCGATAAGCAGTCCCCTTGGCGATGAGAATGTTACCTAGCGCTTCCCGCAACCCAGCGGAACCTTCTGATTTCGCTTTGGTTATTGGATATGAACAAGCCGGTCGCCAATGATTCACCCATCGTCGAGGCCGCCGCCGACCACGTCGAGCCACCTCCGCCCGAGGCGGTTGAACCCGACGCCGATCTGTCGCCGGAAGAAGCCGAACAGGCCCGCAAGGATTACCTGCTCACGCGGTTCTGGATCAGCGCGAGGGGATTTTGGGGCAGAGGCGGCGACCGGCTGGCGTGGATATTTTCCATCGGGCTTGCGATCCTGATCGTCACCAATGTCGGCTTCCAATACAGCATCAACGTCTGGAATCGCGCGATCTTCGATGCCATCGAAAGGCGTGATTCCGCCACCGTGTATCATCTGACCGCGGTGTTTTTTCCGCTCGCGATCGGCAGCGTCGTGCTCGGCGTAGCGCAAGTATACGCGCGCATGAGTATCCAGCGCCGCTGGCGTGCCAGCCTAACCAATTCGGTGGTGTCGCGCTGGCTCACCAACGGTCGCTACTACCAACTCAACCTCGTCCGCGGCGATCACCAGAATCCGGAATATCGCATCGCCGAGGATTTACGGATCGCTACCGATTCGCCGGTGGATTTTGCCGCCGGTGTCACCTCGGCTTTTCTGTCCGCAGCGACGTTCGTCGCGGTGCTGTGGACGATCGGCGGCGCGCTGACGGTCACGGTCGCTGGATCGAGCATCACCATTCCCGGCTTCCTGGTGATCGCGGCGGTGTTTTACGCTGCGATCGCGTCGGGCTCGATCATCGTGATCGGACGCCGGTTCGTGCAAACCTCTGAGGACAAGAACCAGGCGGAGGCCGAATAGCGTTACACGCTGACCCGCGTGCGTGAGAACGGCGAAACCATCGCGCTGCTAGGCGGTGAGCAGGAAGAACGCGACGGCATCGACAATGTTGCGGCAATGGGCGCGACGGGCCAGCACATGCGCACCACGCTGGTGTCGCAGGGATCCGGCCTGATCGCGCCGGTGGTGCCGCTGTTATTGTGCGCGCCGAAATTCCTCGACGGCAGCATGACGCTCGGACAGGTGATGCAGGCGGCGTCTGCCTTCACCATCGTGCAGACTGCATTCGGCTGGCTGGTCGACAATTATCCGCGGCTTGCCGACTGGAACGCCTGCGCGCGGCGGATCGCCTCGCTGATGATGTCGCTGGACGGACTTGAGCGCGCCGAGCGTGGCGACGGCATCGGCCGCATCCAGCGTGGCGAGACCGAAGGCGAGGCCATTCTCAGCCTGCAAGATCTGTCGGTGACGCTCGACGACGGCACCGCCGTGGTCGGCGAGGCCGAGGTGGTGATCGAGCCCGGCGAACGGCTGCTGGTGGCCGGCGAATCCGGCACCGGCAAGAGCACCCTGGTGCGCGCCATCGCAGGTCTGTGGCCGTGGGGCGGCGGCAGCGTCAATTTCCATCCCGACCGGCGGCTTTTCATGCTGCCGCAAAAGCCCTACGTGCCGTCGGGCACGCTGCGCCGCGCGGTCGCCTACCCCGGTGCCGCCGAGGAATGGACCATCGAAGAGATCGGCGAAACGCTCGACAAGAGTGGCCTTGGCCATCTGAAGGATAAGATCGAGGAAGATGCGCCGTGGGACCAGACGCTGTCGGGCGGCGAAAAGCAGCGGCTCGCCTTCGCGCGGCTGTTCCTGCACAACCCCGACATCATCGTGCTCGATGAGGCCACCTCGGCGCTGGACGCGAAGAGCCAGGACAAGATGATGGAGCTGATGATAAAGCAACTGCCCAGGGCCACCGTGGTCAGTGTCGCTCACCGCGCCGAGCTCGAGGCCTTCCACAGCCGCAAGATCGTGCTGGAGCGGCGCAAGGGCGGCGCCAAGCTCGTCAGCGACCTCGATCTCATTCCGCGCAAGGGCAAGCGCCGGCTGTTCGGCCGCTTCCTACGCCAACGCAAGGCGGCGTCGGCGAAGGCGAAGGCGGTGTGAAGCGCCCATTGGTCCAGATGAGACGAAGCGCCCCAGGATTACCGGTGATCGTCCGACGCGTTTCAAGCTCGCACTGAATCTGAAAACGGCAAATTCACTCGGCCTTACCGTGCCACCGACCGTGCTGGCTCGCGCTGACGAGGTGATCGAATGATTCTGAACACTTCCGGTATTGTGAAGGTTTTCGGATGCCGGCCCATGACGACGGTGCCACATACTGCAGGGGCCGGCGTACGCAAACCTCCAATGGAGATGCTATGGGGCGGGCGTCGGCGAGGATATTGCATCCGTCGACGTTGATGTGAACCGATGGAGCGCAACCCCATGCAGAAGTTGAACGACCTGAGCCGATCCCTCACGCCTCTCAAACCGGATGGCACGCTGATCGCCGTGAAGTCGCTCACTGCTTTTTGCAGCAATCGCTCAAGCAGACAACCAACAACCCTGCGGTTCCAATTATGATCGGAGCGATTCGCTCTGCGAAGGCCGCTTATAACAGTCCGACCCGATTGCTTGCGGTGTGGCGGAAAGAACACCTCAAACTTGAGGTGCGCTCCTGATCTTCTTTGGACCGGAGGTCGCGGGCGATGCTCTCGACAGGGGTATCTTTGGCCAATTCACGGGTCTCGGCGTCATGCGAAAGATCGATATCGAATCGTCTGGCTATCTCTCCCATGGCCTTAAGGACGCTGGTTGCTTCCTTTTCCGCCAAAAGGTTGATCTGTAGGTCGAGATGATTTCGCCGTTCCGATTGCAAGTCCATCGAGTTTTGACGGATGAGAACAAAGGACGTTAGGAGCACGGCCTCGAAAACGCGCTCGGCATGCGTTAATCAATCAGCGCTTGGCATCCAAGTCGATGAGGGCGATTCCGATATCCGCCCTCTTCTTCCTTCGCAGCTGTGCCGGCGTATCGGTCATCACGACTTCCAGCGTCGGGCGAACCTTGCCTTCGAGTAGATGTCCGCCACGCGTCGTGCCGTCAGACAGGCCAAGCACAACATGTACGTGGAGGCTCGCCTTGCCGTCGTCGCCGACGGCAACGTCCCCGATCGCGCTCAAGACTTCGCACTGCTGGGCGACCTCGATTTTCTTGTATGTTTTCTTCTCAAAATCGAACCAGCCGACGGTGGCGTTCTCAAAAGCACCAATGGCAGTCAGGGAGGCTGCGGTAATTCCGGCATCGTTTGCGAATTTCGTCAACGCTTCGAATGCTTCTTCGCCGGATTCGAGAATGACGACGCGGGTCTCGGCTCCTGCCTCGCTGGCTATTTTCGTGCTCTTCATGGCCGTCACGCGGCGCGC
>Ga0193727_1000187_pt1 | contig 21951 bp, 23 predicted proteins | sample H2c2metaG_FD_143051 | JGI IMG/M metagenome (GOLD analysis project Ga0193727, IMG submission 143051) | Soil microbial communities from a riparian zone of the East river system, Colorado, United States - H2c2 | ecosystem: Environmental > Terrestrial > Soil > Riparian zone | place: USA: East River...
ACCTTCTCGCACCCCATTGACCAACGCGCAGCTGGATCGGCTTCTCCTGAAGAGGATGGCCGGAGCCGGGTCGATATTTCTGTTGCTCAACCCACTCCGAGTCCGCCGGCGTGTTTTCCCTGTTGGTGGCGAATGACAATAACGGAGAACTTCGATAACGTCACTCCACCGGCGCTCCCAGGCTGGATAGCGACGAATGCCCAGGGACCGCCGCCGTTGTGGGTGACATCTGATTCCGGGGTGCCCATCCCACCTGCCGATACAGCGCCCAATGCCACATTCATCGATGATCCGGCCGTCGTGAGCGACAAACTGCTCGACTCATTTTCGTTTAGCTTTTTCGAGGGGGTTAACCCGCGTTTAACTTTCCGGCAAAACTTCAACCTTGAAGCGTCGAACGCGGATCCCAACCTAGGGTTTGATGGCGGTGTCCTAGAAATGAGCACTGACGGAGGAAGCACGTTTCAAGACATTCTTGCAGCTGGCGGGAGCTTCGTCATAGGAGGCTACAATCGCACGATCAGCACTGATCGGGGTAGCCCGATTGCTGGTCGTCAGGCTTGGAGCGGTAACTCAAAGGCCTTCATCACGACCGTGGTCAATCTACCAAATATTCAGACACCGGACAGTGGCATCCTTCGTTGGCGAATGGCCAGCGACACCAGTGGCTCCGGCGAAGGCTGGCGCGTTGACACGGTGAATATTACCTGGTGCCAAGGGCAAGGACCGCCGTGTACGCCAACGCCGCCGCCGCCTACTCCTACGCCAACGCCTACTCCGTCAAGAGCGCCTTGTCCGCAATACACGATAGGCGAGGGCACGGGTACTATCGTGCCAGGCACTACCGACACGGGCAATCACTGCGCCTGGTGTGACACGCTCATCACGTTGCCGTTCCCATTCGTGTTGTATGACCAGACCTTCACCTCTGTGATGGTCACTTCGAGTGGGCGGCTTGATTTTGTATGCAATAACGAACCCGCCGGTTACACAGAAACCTGCCCGCCTGCGCCACCGAATAACTGCCTGTATGACTTCACCATCTTCGCGCTATGGCATGAGTGGTACACCGGTAGTGCCCCCGGGTGCTCGACTTGGGCAAACGGGTGCGGCATCTTCACCTCGATTTCCGGCACTGCGCCAAACCGCATCTTTAACATCGAATGGCACGTGGTACGCCGTGAAAACAACTCGCAAACGGGGAATTTTGAGGTGCGCCTGTATGAGAACGACCCGAACAAGCGGTTCGACGTGATCTACGGCGTGAGCCAAGGGGTCGACAACTACCATGCAGCGGGCGTGCAGGGACCGTTCGAATTTTTCACTCAAGACTTCTGCAATGTTCCCGTACCACAGAACACGCTTCACACTTACCAGCTGGAGCCCTGTGGAATTCCAACTGTAACTCCGACCCCAACCCCAACTGTCACACCTAGAGTCACGCCACGGCCTCGCCCGACCCCGCTGCCTCGCCCAGTGCGCGAGCCACTCCAACAGGGACGTTAGGACGTACGGCCGGCTCCACTACAACACATTCGCCTCCTACCCCGACTCCGCAGCCTCGCGTGACGCCGCATCCACGCCCAACACCGCCGCCGTTGCCGTCTCCGACACCTCCTATAGTTGTTGATGTCGAGGTCGGACCGGGTTTCGCATTTGTGCCAAGTAATGTCTACATCCCTGTGGGCGGCACTGTCCGCTGGACTTGGGCTAGCACCGGTCACAGCGTCACCAGCGGCGTGCTTTGCACAGCCGATGAGCAATTCTGTTCCCCTAACGACATGAATTGCGACGTAGGCACGCTTTCAAACACCGGAACAGTCTACGAGCATACGTTCACTCAGCCCGGCACCTATCCGTATTTCTGTTTTGCACACTGCGCGTCCGGCATGACCGGTGCAGTCATTGTTGTGCCCGACCCTCCGCCCGGGCCACGTCCGACTCCGTTTCCGCGACCGTGATAGCAGGCTTGTGGCCAGCTTTGCTTTCTGAGCGAGAAGACCGCCCATAGGGCCGTGGCTACAACCGAAGCTTTAGGTAACGTGCTCCAGGCTTCGCAGTGTCTTTGGATTAACGCGGTAGGTCCAATCAGGTGCGCGATCTGTTGAGGAATTCACATCGTGCAAGACGGCGTCCACACCCGCACGATTTGGGGACAGTTCGCACACCGGATCTGTGTTTGCAGCGTTTCCGGTCAGCAACGCGGCCTGACAGCGGCATCCGCCAAAGTCGATTTCTCTTTGCGGGCAACTCTGACATGGCTCCGGCATCCATTCCGTTCCACGAAACCGGTTGAAACTCTCCGATTCTCGCCAAATCCAATCGAGCGCGCGCTCTCGGACGTTTTCAAAACGCAAATCCGGGATGGCCGACGAAGCGGTAGGGCAGGGAAGCACTTCGCCGATTGGATTGACGGTCAGATAACGCTGGCCCCATCCGTTCAGGCAGGGTTTGGGCCTGGCTTCGTAGTAGTCTGGCAGAACATAAAAGATGTCGATCTTGCCCGCTAGTCGCGCCTTTGCGGCTGTCGCGATTTCTCGCGCACGAACGACTTGGTCACGTGTTGGAAGCAAAGCTGCGCGATTGAGAAAGGCCCACCCGTAAAACTGCACATTGGCGAGCTCAACCCTCTCGGCTTGCAGCGATTCAGCCAGCTCAATCATTTCCGGCAACCGATCGATGTTACGCCGATGAATCACAAAATTAAGACTGAGCGGAATTCCTGCTGCGCGGACTTTCGCAGCAACATCCAGCTTGTGCTGATGCGCGCGAGCACCTGCAATTTCATCAGCCAGATCGGTCTTGTCCGATTGAAAACTTAGCTGGACCGAATCGAGGCCCGCATCGCGCAAGCCACGCACCCGCTCATCATCGAGGCCGACGCCGCTTGTGATGAGGTTTGTGTAAAGGTTTGCCTCGCGCGCTGCGCGAACCAGATCGGGCAGGTCACGCCTGGCGAGTGGTTCGCCTCCGGAAAAACCAATTTGCAATACACCTAGCGCAGCTGCTTCACGAATCACGCGAGTCCATTCATCTGTCGTGAGCTCTTGATCGTTTCCTGTCTGTGTCGGGTTTGAGCAATACGGGCAATGCAAAGGGCACCTATAAGTAATCTCGGCGAGCAATGCGTATGGACGGGGCGCGATCATACGAGTTCGATCAGCTTGCGTCGTTGCAAATCGCCGAGGGTTTCCCGCACGTCGGCGTCAAGCATTTGAGGATCGATGTCATACTCTTCAGCCAACGTGTGGATAATCTCACCCACCGTTCGTCCATCGCAGCGGCTAACAATGTCCTGCGCGGTTTCGTTTAGTTCGAGCACGCCTTCCGGAAAGAGCAGGACGCTGTTCCCGGTCTTCGAATCAGTTTGCAACCGGACTCCGCGGGCGAGTTTTGGCTGGGCAGAGCCAGCGATCGTGGGAGCTTGCATTTAAGAAGAACGGTACGCGTGATGGATCGCATCGAGCATCGACCACAGCACATCGCATTTAAACTCGAGGGCGCGCACCGCCTCGCGCTGCAGTTCAGGCGTGTTGCAATAGTCCAGCGTCATCGCGAGCGCTTCATCGGAGTCACGTCGTGCCTGACTGACTCTGCGACGGAAGTAATCAAGGCCGCGCGAATCGATCCAGGAATAATATTTTTCGAAAGCCGCGAGGCGTGCCGCCATCAGATCCGGCGCGAAAAGTTCCGTGAGCGATGATGCAATGGCGATCGGCCACGGCTGAGTTCGAGCGAAATTCACATAGGCATCTACGGCGAAATGAACTCCAGGTTGTAGAAGCCGATCCTGCAGCAGCTCGTCGCTCGACAGCCCGCATGCCTCGCCCAGGCGCAGCCACGCCTCAATGCCGCCTTCATTTTCGCCGGTGCCATCGTGATCGAGAACGCGATGAATCCATACCCGGCGCACTTCGCGCAATGGACAGTTGGAAAGGATCGCGGCGTCTTTGACTGGGATGTTTCGCTGGTAATAGAACCGATTGGCCACCCAGCCGCGCAATGCCTCCTGTGAAAGGCTGCCTTCGTTCATGGCGACATGGAACGGATGTTTGTCGTGATAAGCACGCGCACCGATGGCGCGTAGATTTTCAAGAAAAGTTTCGCGGTCCCAGAGTCCGGCAGTCATATAAGGATTTCCAATCCGTCCCGCGCGATCTCGATTCCTGACTGCTTTACATGGGCGCGTTCGCGGGAGCTGGGCATAAGAATCGGGTTTGTATTGTTTATGTGGGTGTAAATCTTCCGGCGCGCCGGCGATTGATGCAAGAAATCGAGGCTGCCGTCGCTGATGGGAAGATGGTTCATCTGCCGCGCGCTGCGGGCGCCCGACCGAATAGAGGCCAGTTCGCCGTCACTCCAGAATGTGCCGTCGAATAGAACAACGTCGGATTCGTGAACGGCATTCCGCAATTTGTCCGTTAGTTCGCCGACACTGGGCGCAAACAGCGCAGTGGCTCCTGACGAGTTGTCCCGAAATTGAAACGCGATGCTCCTGGGCAGTTCAATCGCTCGAAACGCGACGGTGCCACTCAGCGTTTGAAATTCAGGGCTCGTCTTGCGCCATTCGATTCCGCAGAACCTCGCAAGGATGCTGTCGACCCACGCGAGCGCGGCGCGCGTTTCGTCGGCCGTGTAAACGACCAGTGGCAGCTCCTGTTCACGCAGGAGCAATAAACCCAGCGCATGGTCGATGTCGGCATTTGTCAAAAGAACGCCTGCAATTGGAGTGTTGCGTGGCGAATCACGGCGCGGTTGCAATCGCGGCATGCTTTCGATCTGCCGGGTCAAATCAGGCGACGCGTTGATCAGAAACCAGCGGTGAAAGCCTTCAGAGCCGCCGCTGATGGCGATGCTGGATTGCGTCTGTGGCGTAATCTTTCCAGTACGCGCAGCCGCACAATTCGCACAGGCACAGTTCCACTGTGGCAGGCCGCCGCCGGCTGCGCTGCCTAGAATATGGATGCGAATCAACCCGGAGTTTTCGGAGTCAGATAATTACGTTCGATCAAAGCGCGCCTGCGTAACAGGTGCACTCGAAAAAGATCGGAACGGTTTTCAGCATCGGTTTGACCCACCGCTTCTTTGTTCGTCTCATAAATCCCATGCGTACTTTCTTTTGTCACTTCCTTCTACGGAAATAGTAGAGCGAAGTTCCCGCGTGTCATAAGGCATGCGGTCCATGCTGGTCAAATTATTTTTTGATAAAACTGATGTCGCCACTGCGTTCGATGCGGGCAAGCCGAACCTTGGAAACATCGTCCAGATGTGCATCCAAACGCATGTCCTCCTCCAAGTCGTGCGTGGAGATGTAGTTACGCCGCATCATCCGAAAATCGCATTCGCCATCGCGTACGATGATATCGGGCTTGCCTTTGACCAAAATCCCGAACCCGTGGGAATAGTATGCCAAATGCGCAAATAGGCGGTGAAGCAACACTAGCACGGCACCTCCGCCGATTGTGGCAAAGAACGCCGCCGAACCATTAATCGCCCGCGAAAGCACTGAGGCGAGAATTACAAGCAAAACGGCGTCGAACGGTGTTTTGTGTGAAAGGGAACGTTTATGCCCAAGCCGGACCATGGCTACCGTGGCAAGAAACACGATGATGCCGCGCAGCGAGATTTGAACAAAGGTCAAGTTTTTCGCTTCCACACTTAATCCGAGCAGGGTTTCAAAAGAGTTCCAAAGTGCATTCATAGCTAAGATTGTATCGCCGCAGAAAGCCTGTTCGAGCGCGTGCCGATCTTAGTACCGCTTGCGCGATAAACCATCGCGTGGCATAGGACGAACCGCTTGCCCGTTTTGAACCGGCAGAGCACACATAATTTTATGCCGACAGCTCCGCCTCCTTCCCGTGATGTTGCGCTGGAAACGCGCTTCTTTTTGGAGCGCTTTAAAAAAGAGATCATCGCGGTGCTAATCGTAGCGTTGCTCGCTGTCATCGCCTTTACTGGGTACCGTTATTATTCCGATCGACGCGCGGCAGCGGCGTCGGCTTTGTTGGCGAATGCGAAGACTGCCCAGGAATATCAACAGGTGATTGATCGCTACCCAAGCAGCCCGGCGGCCGCTGATGCTTACCTGTTACTCGCTGAAGCGCAGCGGAGCGAAAAGAAATTCGCTGAGGCGAACACGACGGTTCAGGCTTTCATCGACAAATTTCCTCAGCACGAGTTCGTGAGCACAGCACGTATGGCGATGGCAGCCAATCTGGAGTCGATGGGTAGAAGTGATGAAGCGCTGGCTGCCTACCAACAGATCGCGACAACTTATCCGAACAGTTTCAACGCGCCGCTGGCGTTGCTGTCGCAGGTGTACATTCTAAAGGGAAAAAATAAGAACGACGAAGCGCGCCGCATCTGCGAGACCATCCTCACGCAATATCGAACGAGCTTTTGGGCCGGCCAGGCGATGCAGGAATTGCGTTTGCTGAAGCCAAGCAGCACTCCAGTGCCGGTCGCGCCACCGGCAGCGAGAGTTCCGCCGTTCTTAGCGCCCCCGGCGCCAGCACCGGCCCCGCAAGGCGCGCCGGCCCCGCAAAGCGCACCATCGCCAAACAAGCCGTAGATCGGTAGACGCATCACTCCGCGAGCGCCGCCTTCGGCGGGAAGAGGACTGCCCGCCCTATCACATTAACGTTTCGAGAATTGGAAACGTTTGCGCGCGCCGGGTTGCCCGGATTTTTTGCGCTCTTTCATGCGCGGATCCCGGCGAAGTAATCCTTCAGCTTTCAGCGTGCCTCGCAAATTGCCATCGACCTGAAGAAGAGCACGCGCGATGGCAAGCTGGGCAGCGCCAGCCTGCCCCATGATGCCACCACCGGTCGCGTTAATCGACAAATCATAAGCATTCACCGCCTTGGCAGTTTGAAGCGGTTGGAGCACGACGTTCTGTAAAGGCACAGTTGGGAAATAATCTTCAAAGCTGCGACCATTGATATCGATCTTGCCGCTGCCCTGCGTCATGCGGATGCGCGCGACCGATGTTTTGCGGCGACCTGTGGCAACAAATTCCTCAGTTTCTGGCATAGGATTATTTTCTGGTGAGTTTGACGACCTCGGGCTGTTGCGCGGCATGCGGATGAGAATCACCGCAATAAACTTTCAACTTTCCATAAACATGCCGACCGAGCCGATTGTGCGGAATCATTCCCCGCACGGCGCGCTCGACTAGCAGTTCCGGATGCCGCTCGCGGCGCGCCCGGACATTCTCAGATTTGTGACCGCCCACGTATCCGGAAAAACTCATGTAGGTTTTTTGTTCTTCTTTCTTTCCGGTGAGCCGCACCTTCTCCGCGTTAATGACGATCACAAAGTCGCCTGTGTCGACATGGGGCGTGAAAACTGTCTTCTCTTTCCCGCGTAACAGATTGGCGGCTTTCACGGCTACTTTTCCCAGTACCTGGTTCCTGGCGTCGATGACCCACCACCTGCGTGGGACTTCGCTGGCTTTGGCAGAAAACGTTTTCATCACTAAAGAAAAAGAGCACGAAAAATACGAGGAGTGTAAGCGCCTGTCAACCTATCGCCGAAGGATGTCTCTCCGTTATTTGTAAAATCCCAGTTGGCGGCTGACACAGCCGCCCTACAATTGTAGGCGTTTCTGCGAAAAGCCAGTGATACGATGAATACGACAACTGCCAAAACTGCGATCACACCACGGCGCGACCAGGACTTTCCAGAGTGGTATCAGCAGGTCATCCGCGCGGCGGAGATGGCCGAGCCTTCGGATGTGCGCGGTTGCATGGTGATTCGACCGTGGGGTTACGGGATTTGGGAAAATATGCAGCGTCAGCTGGACGCCATGTTTCGCGCTACGGGCCATCGCAACGCTTATTTCCCGCTTTTCATTCCGCTGAGCTATTTCGCGAAGGAAGCGGAACACGTTGAAGGATTCGCCAAAGAATGCGCCGTCGTCACGCACACACGACTGGAGGTGGATGCCAATGGAAAGATGAAGCCAGCCAGTCCGTTGACAGAACCGTTTGTAGTGAGGCCAACCTCGGAAACGATCATCGGCGCCAGCTACGCGAGATGGGTCCAATCCTACCGAGACCTGCCAATCCTGATCAATCAATGGGCAAACGTCGTGCGGTGGGAGATGCGTCCACGCCTGTTTTTACGGACGACTGAATTTCTGTGGCAGGAGGGCCACACTGTTCACGAAACGGAAGCTGAAGCGCGCGAAGAAACGAAACTGATTCTCGATCTTTACGAACGTTTTGTCCGCGATCATCTGGCTGTGCCGGTTTTCACCGGAGAAAAGTCCGAGAGCGAGCGTTTTCCCGGGGCGGTGCAAACGCTCTCGATCGAAGCGATGGTGCAGGATCGCAGGGCGATCCAGGCCGGAACATCGCATTTTCTCGGCCAAAATTTTGCGCGTGCGAGTGGGATCCAGTTTCAGAATCGGCAGGGTAAACAGGAATTTGGCTGGACGACGAGCTGGGGAATGTCGACGCGGCTGATTGGCACGCTGATCATGATGCACGGAGATGACGACGGGATCATCTTGCCACCGCGCATTGCGCCCACCCAGATTGTCATCCTGCCGGTTGCACCCAAAGAGGAGACGCGCACAAAAGTGATCGAGGCTTGCGACAATCTTGCAGCGCGCCTGCGGGACATTCGCTATGCGGATGCTCCCATTGAAGTGATTGTCGACCGGCGCGACCTCGGCGGCGGTGTCAAAAATTGGGAGTGGATCAAAAAGGGCGTGCCGTTGCGTGTCGAGATCGGCCCGCGTGATCTGGAAAAAAACGCCGTCGAAGTCAGCCGGCGCGATCAAGCGGTGAAGGCAAAGGAGTCGATGCCGGTGAACGAGTTCGTCGCGTGCGTGCCCGAGATCCTCGGCTCGATTCAGGATTCGCTATACGCGCGCGCGAAGGACTTTCGCGATGCAAACACGCGTGTGATCGAATCAAAAAAAGATTTCTACGATTTCTTTACGCCTAAAAACCCGGCGAAGCCGGAGATCCACGGCGGTTTTGCTCTCGCGCATTGGAATGGGTCAAGGGAAGTGGAAGAACAAATCAAGAACGACCTCAAAGTCACCATTCGCGTCGTTCCAATGGATGATTCGCCGGAGCCTGGCAAATGTATTTTCACTGGCGAACCCAGCGCGCGACGGGTTGTTTGGGCGAAATCGTATTGAAGTCCCTGCGGCGCGTTGTGACTTGCCAGAGCAGCGGGAAGTCTCCCAGTTGACGCGGCGAAGCATCGTTGGTTTATTTGCGCGCTGCCGATGGAACTGACACTCTACAGCCGCAAGTGGTGTTCGTGGTGCATCGACGCGAAGGATTATCTCAAGGAGAAGGGGTACCGTTTCCAGGAGATTGACGTCGGAAAAGATCGACAAGCGTATGAGCAAATGAAGCAGCTTTCCTCGCAGACGTATGTGCCCACGTTCGTGGCAGGTGATAAAGTTTTAGCCAATTTCGACACCAGTCAGCTCGAGAAATTTCTAACCGAGCACCAGATCAATCCGCAGGAAATCAGTTCCTGATGCTATTTGGTCTCTTTCTTACACTTGGCGTAGGCGTGCTCAGCGCGGGTTTGCGCAGCTTTCAAAATTCGTATGCCCAAAAGGCAGGCGCGCTTGGAATTCTCGCTGCCACTTTTCTCGGCGTTTATTTTGTCACCGGCAGCTGGATGTGGGGTTTTGTCGGCGCGATGAGCTGGCTCTTTCTGCCGTGGCTGGAAATTCTCACTCGGATTCGCGCGCTTCGGCTTCCAAAGGAAAAACGGCTTCGGCCGAAAAGTCCGCCGTCTTCGGACACGTTCCCAGCGCTCAGTGAAATCACGCGCGAGATCGAGGACGAAGGGTTTGTCCACGTCGGCGACGCCGGCTGGGATTGGGAAGATTATCGCCAGTTTTTCCGATTGTTTTACCGTGAAGAAGATCGAGCGCAGGCTGCGATCTGCCTGAACGAGCAGCGTGATTTCTCGTTTTATTATTTGCGCATTTCGTCGCGCGCCAAAGGCGGCACCGTTTGGACGACGTGGAATTATCCGCTCTCCTATGGGCTGAAACTGACTCCCCTGTTCCGCATTAATCGACAGCGTCCTGACAGATCATTCTGGCAGCTTTATCAAAGCCATCGCGATTTTCTCCGCCGAAACGGTGTGAATCCTGCGGCAATCGATCCGCTCGACGAGGAACAAATTGAGACAGAAATGGAGAACGATCTGCGAGACCAGATCGCGCACAACATTCATAAGGGTGTTCTCAAACAGACGGCAGCAGGGGACGTAAAATATTCCTGGCGCGGGATGTTTTATCTCTGGTGCCAGTTTCTGGTCGACCTGGTGCGGTTGTAGTTCGTTCTGTGTCATTCCGACCAGTTACTTGGTCGGTTGATTTTGCTGGATGACCGCGTCAAGACCTGTTGCAAGTAGCTGGAGCGTGACCTCACACCAAAAGCTTCGGACTACGCTCACGGCCGTTAGAATGTCATTCTGAGCGAAGCGAAGAATCTCGGATCCAAGTCAGAGATGTTTCGCCTCGCTCAACATGACAGGTACTATTCGACGCGCCGACGCAAGGCCGCTTCGTCATGTTCATTTGAACTTGCCTTTCCATCGGCTCGGACGATGATACAAACATGCTAACCGAGCGGCAGAGGAGCATTCTCGATTTTATCCAGCGCGAGCAACGCGAGAAAGGGATCACCCCGAGTACGCGTGAAATCCAAAATCATTTCGGATTTGCCAGTCAGACGTCGGTAATGCAATACATCGCCGCGCTGGAGCGAAAAGGTTTTCTCGATCGGCATGCGCGCAAAGCCCGGGCGTTGATCACTCCAGCCATGAAGGTCAGGATCACCGATGTTCCGATCTACGGGCAAATCCCGGCGGGCATGTCGGCGTTGACCGAGCAGACCATTGAGGGTCACGTGTCGCTCGATGCGCGCTCCGCCAATGCGCAAAAGAATCGCGGCACATTCGCTTTGCGGGTCCGCGGCGATTCAATGATCGGCGCACACATTGTTGATGGCGACATTGTGATTTTGGAAGACGCCAAAGATGTGCACGACGGCGACATTGTTGCCGCGTTGATCGACGGCGAAACGACATTGAAACGTTATGTCGTCGAACGCGGCCGGCCATATCTCAAGGCGGAAAACCCGCGCTACCCGGATTTGGTTCCGGCTCGCGAACTGAAGATTCAAGGCGTGATGGTATCGCTGGTTCGGAAGCAAGAGCGCAGGAAACGGCGCTGATAAAGAAGAGTCGAAACGGGAGAAGCAGGCAATTTCTCGAATATTGCTTTGTTGCTATATTGCTTTACGGTATAAGGGCGCAAAGCATGAAGACGACCGTTGACCTACCAGAGTCCCTGCTGAGGCAGGCAAAGCACAAGGCCTTGCAAAATAACACTAGCTTGCGAGCCCTGATGATTTCTGGCTTAAAGAAGGAGCTCGCTTCACCAATGAAGACCGTGAGCGATCCCATCGAACAGATCCGAAATGCCGGGAAGCAGCTTTGGCGTGGCGTCAGAGCGGATCGTTACGTTCGCGAATTGCGCAAGAACTGGAAATAATGCGCGTTTTTTGGGACACGAATCTGTTCGTGTATTTATGGGAAGGATCGGTCCGCACCCGCCAGGTGGAAGCGCTGATAAACTGGCAACACCAGCATGAAGCCGAACTGGTCACATCAACTTTAACTATCGGCGAGCTATTGGTTCATCCCCTGCGGCAAAACCGTGAAGACCTGGCTGATCGCTATCTGGCAAGCTTTTCGCAACTGCAAGTGGTCGCATTCGACGAGTCTGCGGCATATGCGTTTGCACAACTCCGTGCCCAATACGGGCGACTCGCTCCGCCGGATGCAATTCAGCTGGGATGCGCCTCCGTAGCTGCGGTGGACCTTTTTATCACAAACGACCGGCGCTTGTCCCGATATTCTGTGCCGCGAGTTAGCGCCATTCGTGCGCTGGCAGATGTAGAGATCGGCAGGATATAGTTCAAAAGTCCGAACCGCCGGGGGTGACAGCGATCCGGTGTAAATGTTCGCTTGAACATATAACTAGTTGCTGCCATTTTCTGCGATGGCTATGAGCGGGAAGATTATCGATCTGCGCAACCTTCTTGCGATTCGTTTCCCACAGGCCCCCATGCCGGTAGGAACGCGTTTAGTCACAGGTTTAGCTTTCTTCGATCAACCTGTTGGAGGCGGTTTGCCCAAAGGAGCGATCACCGAATTAATTAGCCCACGTCGAAGTGCGGGGAGCGCATCGCTCGTTCACGCCTTCATCCGTGGCGCATATCGCGATAAGTATTTCGTCGCACTAATTGATGGACGTGATTCGTTCGATCCATGCGCCCTGGCCAATTCCATTCTGCATCAGCTGCTTTGGGTGCGTTGCATTAAAGCCCTGGAAGCAGTCAAAGCGGCGGATCTGCTGTTGCGAGATGGCAACTTTCCGCTGGTGATTGTCGATCTGATTCTCAATTCTGCGGAAGAATTGCGCAAAATTCCGCAAACAACCTGGTATCGCTTGCAACGACTGGTCGAATCGGTGCCCACGGCCTGTCTGGTCCTCACCCGGTATGAAATGGTCAGCAGCGCGCAGTTGAAACTTGTTCTCGAAAATTCATGGAACCTGGAAACTTTGGAAAAGCATGATGCAATTTCTCAATTGCGGATCGTGGTAAAACGATCGCATCTCAAATCAGTGGTCCCGTCTTCGGTCGCCGCGGCGACTTACGGCGCGCCAAGCAATGGTTAGTGGTGAATTAATCGATGTTTGCGACGATTTATTTGCCGAACTTTTATTTGCAGGCTGCCATGCGGCATCAGCCTCGACTTTGCGCAAAACCGGTAGCCTTAATCGAGGAACAGGAAAAGAAGCCTGTAATCGTTCAACTGAACGACTTCGCAGAAAAGGCGGGGATCGACAAAGGAATGACTCCTAGTCAGGCTCTGGCGCGATCTTTGCAGATCGTAATCAAAGTGCGAGCTCGTCAGCAGGAGAAATCGATCCAGAAAATTTTGCTTCACTACGCGTTTACACTCAGCCCATTTGTTGAAGCCACCGCACCCGGAATCTGCACAGTTCAATTTACGAAGTGGCATCGGCATCCTGCCGATAATCAATTGGCTCGCCGCGGGGAGTCCGTCCCGCCGTACGGCGAGCGGACTGGAAGCCAAAGCTACCAGAACGTGTTTCGCGTTATCGAGCAATTGACCGAATGTGAAATCCGGGCTCAAGCGGGGATTGCTGTTACTCCGGATACCAGTTTTCTCGCAGCACATCTGGCGCGACCGGTTCTGCATATCGAGAAGGTAAAAGAATTTCTTGCTCCCTTGCCCATAGAAACGCTTGCCATGACCGGCACAACATAAATTGGAGGGCGGAGCTCTGCGACGCCGGACGCGGGAGGACCACAGCAGTTCGCCACCCCAAAAAATTTAGAAGGGCCACTCGCGTGTTCGATCAGTGGTTCTTCTTCGGTTTCCCGATTGTTTCGCTTTGCTTTACAACAAATGATTTCACACGGACGTACTCTTTCTGAACCCCATTGGCGAAATCGTGTGGCCCATACTCGAATAGCACAACAAAGCAAAAGGTTAGGACGATAAACAGCACAAACCAGAAAAGGCCGCGCAGGAGCGCCATGGAAACAGGCTAACGTGCGCAGACCTCGCGATCAATACCGGCGCGACGAAACTACAACATCTTGAATGGAATGGCGAAACTGCCAAGCTATTTGGCCATGCACGTGCCGCTTCTCGATCTTGGCGAACAATATCGCGCCTTGGGCGATTCAATTCGCGAGGCGATCAACGACGTCCTGGCCAGCGGCCGTTTCATCCTTGGTCCAAAAGTGGCGGCGTTCGAGAAGGCGATGCGCGCTTATTGTGATACGCCGCACGCCGTCGGTGTTTCGTCGGGAACCGACGCTTTGCTGGCCATTTTAATGGCGCTTGGAATCGGGCGTGGCGATGCTGTTATCACGACGCCCTACACTTTTTTTGCTACCGCCGGATGCGTTGCGCGCGTTGGTGCGAGACCGCTTTTTGCCGACATAGATCCTGAGACATACAACATTCGGCCATCCGCGATTCAGGAGTGCATCGAGAAAAATTGTCGGATGAATTCAAATGGCGAATGGACAACCAAGAATGGAGAGAAAGTTCGCGCCATCGTCCCAGTCCATTTGTTTGGTCTATGCTGCGAGATGGAGGCGCTCCGTGAAATTACGCAGCGCTACCGGCTTGTTCTGATCGAAGACGCCGCGCAGGCGATTGGAGCCGAATTTCCATTCGGTGAAAGGATTGCCAAAGCTGGAACCATCGGCGAAGCCGGCTTTTTTAGCTTTTATCCTTCGAAAAATCTCGGAGCTGCTGGTGATGCGGGGATGATTGTTTGCGGCGATGAAGAGCTGGCGCAAAAGCTACGCACTTTCAGAGAACACGGAATGGAACCGCGCTATTTCCATCACGTCATTGGAGGTAATTTTCGCCTGGACGAAATACAGGCGGCAATACTCGCGGTTAAACTTCCATATCTGGAAGAGTGGGCCGCCTCTCGGCGCGCCGCGGCGGATTTTTACGGCTCGGAATTTGTGCGCGTTGGGTTGACTGAAAGGATCGCCACACCCTGCGAACCTTATCGAAATCGTGGCCTAACGAATCATCATGTTTATCATCAATATGTCATTCGCACACCGATGCGCGACGCTTTGCGCGAGCACCTGATCAAATGCGAAGTCGAGACGGCGATTTACTATCCGCTCGGGCTCCATGAGCAAAAATGCTTTGCCTATCTAGGCTGCAAGAAAGGTGATTTTCCCGAGGCTGAACGCGCGGCTCGCGAAACGCTCGCGCTACCCATTTATCCTGAGATTTCGCGTGAAGCGCAGCAATACGTGATCGATAGCATCGCGGAGTTTTATAGCTGACACTGCCTCTATCATTCCGAGCGGAATCGAGGAAGCTCGTTATTACCAACGACGAAATGTTCGGCATTCGTCATTCGAAATTCGTCATTTAAGAGACGCCCCGTGGTCGCGGTGTGACCACTTGCAACCCGCCCTGCACGAGCCTATATCAATCGCCGCATTTAACGGGTAGGTACCGAAGTGGCCAAACGGGGCAGACTGTAAATCTGCTGGCTTTACGCCTTCGCTGGTTCGAATCCAGCCCTGCCCAATTTTTCTTCAAAACGTTGATGCCGTTGTAGTCGCCTCGCGGCGTCGAAGCGTTTTAGCACAACTACGAGTGCGTACGGCGACACCCCGCCACGGCGAACAAGCTTCGCCGTGGTTACAAAGCAGCCGGACCAGTGCGAATGCCTAGTAGCCTCTTCGCTGGCCACCTTCGCGGCGGCCACCGTATCCACCACCACCACCACCGCCACCGCCGTAACCGCGTCCGCCACCACCGGGCGGTCTCGGTTCCCGTGGGCGAGCCTCATTCACGGTCAATGGCCGGCCTTCAATCGTTTGGCCATTGAATTTCGAGATGGCGTTTTGAGCGTCCTCGTCGGAACCCATGGTGATAAACGCAAAGCCACGCGATTTGCCCGTGAATTTGTCTTGCATGAGGGTAACTTCCTGCACAGCCCCGGCCTGTGAGAAAAGTTCCTGCAGTTCGTTTTCCGTCGTGTTGAAGGAAAGATTGCCTACGTATAGTTTAGTTCCCATCGTCGAGTTTATTCTTGGAAAGGCCGCCAGGTCACTGTTCCCGCTTATCGGATTTCAAATCGCCACTGAATAAACTCAACTGACAATCCACCAACTTCCGGGCTTCCGTTTCCGATTTGGTTCATTTGTAAAATGCTTCCCGAAGGAAAGCAATAGAAAATAACGTAACAAATTTTGCCTCTTACATGGCCCAATTAGGTAGTACGACCGGAGAAAAGACCCCTGAGCGGGTGGCAATCATGGCTGCAGGAGTGGTCAGCCCGTTGGGGTTTGGACTGGCGGAAACGATTGATTCGCTGCGTGATGCGCGGGATTGCGTCACCGCGGTGACACGATTTTCGGTAGCGGAATGTCGTTGCAAAACCGCCGGTCAAATCTGCGATGAACGCTTGCTCGCTGGCCTGAACAAAAGGCTCCGCGCCAAACGCTTGCATCGAGCGTCGCAGATGATGTTTCATGCGTTAACGGAAGCCATGGCACAAGCGCCTCAGTTTGAGCCTGAGTTGATGATAATCGGAACAACGAGTGGCGGCATGTCTTATGGGGAACAGTATTACCGATCGCTGTTTCGGTCAGGGGATCTGCGACACGCGCCGACGTGGATCGCCAATTACCCGGCACAAAAGCCGGTAATCGATGCGCAGAAGGAGGTTCTCAGGGGGTCTGTACCATGTCAGGTCATTGCGAACGCGTGCGCTTCGGGGACAAATGCAATTGGTCATGCGTTCGAATGCGTCCGATCGGGGCGCTATCAGCGCGTATTGACCGGAGGTTATGACGCTCTTTCGGAACTGGTCTTCACGGGCTTTGATTCACTTCAAGCCTCGACGCCCGAGAAATGCCGCCCGTTTGATCGATATCGCACCGGCATGGTGCTGGGCGAAGGCGCCGCCGTTCTCGCGCTGGAAAATCTCGAGCTCGCTCGAAAGCGTGACGCGCCTGTCCTGGCAGAAATTATCGGCTACGGGATTTCCACGGATAATTTTCACATCACGCAGCCGGATCCTTCCGGTCTCGGCCCGCGGCAGGCGATGGAGCGAGCTCTTCACAGTGCGCAAATTTCTGCAGGCGAAGTCGATTACATCAACGCACACGGGACAGCCACGATATTCAACGACGCAGCCGAGGGGAAGGCGATCGGTGCGCTGTTTAATGGCGTTCCGGTGAGTTCGACCAAGAGCATGATGGGTCATTCATTGGGAGCGGCTGGGGCAGTGGAGGCCATTTTCTGTTTGCTCGCGCTCAAGGATCAATTTCTTCCTCCTAACATCAATTTTGGCGCCTTAGACGACGGCCTTGATCTAAACGTTGTGGCGAACGAGTCGCGACCGGCTGTTGTGGGTACGGCGCTTTCGAATTCATTTGGCTTTGGCGGCACGAATGCTTCGATTCTGATGCGTAGAATTGGAGCATGAGTTTGGCGATCGCCGGAATGGGGTGGGTGACCCCTCTTGGAAATGGCGTTGATCCGGTATGGGACCGGCTGCTTCATGGCGACGAGGCGTCTGCGACAGAAATTTCCGAACGGAGTGGGGACCGATCTTACAGCGCGTTCCACGTACCCGAGTCGGCGCTGACGGGTTTGGCGCATCCGCGTCTTCGCCGGGCCAGCGTGATTTCGCGATTCGCCGCAGCAGCAGGTCTGGAGGCGTTGAAGGCTGCCGGTGTAAAGGCGGATTCGCAAAACGCGGGGCGAATTGCGCTCATCTTCGCGATTTCCAACGGAGGCGTCATTTACACCAAACGTTTCTATCGCGATGTCGTCGAGATGGGTGCGCAGTCGGCCAGTCCCCTCTTGTTTCCGGAAACGGTTTTTAACGCGCCGGCGAGCCATCTCGCGGCAATTCTGGGTGTTACCGGGACCACTTACACTGTGGTTGGCGACGGAGCGGTGGGCCTCCTGGCAGTAAAAATGGCCGAGGATGTGATGACGAATGAGGCTCTCGATTATTGCCTGGTCGTCGGGACGGAAGAAGTCGATTGGTTGTTGTGTGACGCGTACTGGCGATGGCGTTTGCTTCGTTCCGCGCCTCCGATTGAGCCATTCAGTAAACAAAAGCGAGGAATGATTTTGAGCGAAGGCGCAGGAGCAATTGTGGTCGCACGAGAAGGGCCGATTACAATTGAAGACGCTCACCCGGGCGGCTGCTACGGAAAGCGAGCGGAAGCGGAGGAAATTTTGAAGAGAATGCTGCGTGACCTCAGGCAAACCGAAATCGACTTTGTAATCTCAAGCGCTAACGGCACGTTCATCGACCAAGCGGAGCAGGTAGCGTTGGAGCAGGTGATTCCGGATGCAATTGCTTATACGGCAAAGCCAGCCCTGGGCGAAAGCGTAGGCGCTTCGGGGTTGTGGCAAGTCATCGTGGGAGCCCAGGCCTTGCTTCACAGGGAGCTTCCACCTGTGCTTCACGCCGACCTCGCCATTTCGTTGCGGCTTTCGCGTTCGCGCATGTCCATGGCTGCAGCGCGCCGTGCAATCGTGTTAAGCTCCGGAGTCAATCAGCAAATTGCAGGTTTGCGCCTGGCAATTGCGTGATGTTGTAGATGTTGGTGTTTTTTTTGGGCGCAATTCAGTCCCGGATCAAACGCGCCTCGGTAAACATCGCATTACCCTAGCGGTACGAGTTTCCAGTTGATTGCTCCGTCCGCAACCTGCAGCCATGCCACGCTTGGGGGTGCGCCCTGGTTCGGTCGCGTCACGCAACCCGGATTTAGAAACAGCACGCTCCCGCGTCTTTCATTTCGCGGAACGTGCGTGTGCCCGTGCAGGACAAAATCAACGTCATCCGGCAAATGGTCAGGCGGTATATGTTGGAGACGGAATTTCAATCCGCCTCGCGCAAGATCGACAACGAGCGGCCAATCAAAGTTACTATCGCAATTGCCTCGCACTACGGTTACGCGAGGCCCAATCCCGCGGAGCTCGTCGAGAATGGTCTCCGTGCAAACATCACCGAGGTGCCAGATTTCGTCAGCATCTTTGGCGATTTCTCTAACCGTTTCTGGCAAACGATTGTGGGTGTCGGCCAGAACAAAAATATGCAAGGTGTCCTTCGATTTCTCAGGCGTTGGCATAGCGCAAAGTTATCTTTACACACTGTTACGTGCCGCGCGCTCCGGCCGCATGTTTGGATGCATGCGTTGATTTGCGCGACAGCGGATGTTACGTAGCCTCGCCCGCTCTGCCATGAGTCAGAACTACAAAAATACTCTCAATTTGCCGCGCACGGAGTTTCCGATGAAGGCAAACCTCGCCGCGCGCGAACCGGAAATGCTCCGAGTGTGGGAGGAGACCCGACTCTACCAACAAATCCAGAAGTCGCGAGAGGGTAGGGAATTATTTGTCCTGCATGATGGGCCGCCGTTCGCCAACGGAGACGTGCACATGGGAACTGCGCTCAACAAAATTCTTAAAGATTTCGTGGTCAAATCGCAGACCATGCTCGGCAAACGCGCGCCGTACGTACCGGGCTGGGATTGTCATGGCCTGCCCATCGAATACAAGGTGGTAAAGGAATCACGCGGCCTTTCTCCGCTTGAGATTCGCAAAAGATCGGAAGCGTTTGCGCGAAAGTTCGTCAATATCCAGCGCGAGCAATTCAAAAGGCTCGGTGTCTTCGGCGATTGGCAGCATCCGTATCTGACGATGGATCCCAAATATGAGGCAGAAATCCTGCGCGCTTTCGCTGTATTTGTTGAGGAAGGTCTCGTTTATCAATCGAAAAAGCCGGTTTTTTGGAGCACAGGCGCGCAAACCGCGCTGGCCGAAGCTGAAGTAGAATACCAGGATCGCGACGATACCGCGGTTTATGCGCGGTTCCCGCTTCCTCCGGACCAAGTCGCGAAAACCGGTTTGCCAACTGATAAGCCAGTCAGCGTCGCGATCTGGACAACAACACCATGGACATTGCCCGCAAATCTCGCGATCGCAGTGGATCCGAACACCGAATATGAAATTTTGAGCAATCGGGACGAGCGAGTGATTGTTGCTCGCAAGCTTCGCGATCAATTCATTCACCAAACTGGTTTTGTTGCCCCGGAAGAATCGACTTTTCGTGTTGGCAAACAGCTGGTCGGACTTCAGGCGCAACATCCATTTCTCGACCGAAAATCGACGATACTGGCGGCCGATTTCGTAACCATGGATACCGGCACAGGCTTGGTGCACATCGCGCCCGGCCATGGCGAGGACGATTACTGGTTAGGCAGGGCCAACGGTTTGGAAATTCTTTCGCCCGTCGACGATCATGGGCGTTTTACCGATGAAGCCGGTTTGCCAAATCTCACTGGGAAATATGTGTTTGATGCCAACACGGACATCATCAATTTGCTGCGAGAGCGGAGGATGTTGCTTGGTCAACAGAACTTTCATCATTCCTACCCGTATTGTTGGCGTTCGAAGACGCCGATTATTTTTCGGAATGTCGAGCAGTTCTTTATTCGGATCGATGAGCTCCGCGGCAGGGCGCTTAATGCCATTCACAACGAAGTAAAATGGATTCCAGGGTGGGGCGAAAATCGCATTGCGGGCACAGTTGAATCTCGTCCCGACTGGGTGATTTCGCGCCAACGTAGCTGGGGTGTGCCGCTGCCAGTTTTCTATTCGAAGGACGGAGAAGCCATTCTCGACGCAAAAATTATTCGAAAGCTCGCCGATCTGGTTGCCGAGCGTGGCTCGAATATTTGGTTTGAATTGAGAGATGCCGATCTCGCTCGAGAGCTTGGTCTGCCACCAGGAACAACAAAACGCAATGATACGATCGATGTCTGGATCGACAGCGGCGTTTCACACAAAGCAGTTTGCGCGGTGCACCCGGAGCTGCGCGATCCGGCCGACATGTACCTGGAAGCGACCGACCAGCATCGCGGCTGGTTTCAATCGTCCTTGATGACCAGTATCGCACTGAACAATCGCGCACCGTACAAGACTTGCGTTACGCACGGATTCGTTGTCGACCTGGACGGGAAGAAAATTTCCAAATCCAGCGCTTACGAGAAGCCGGTAGACGCCGGCCACTTTGTAAATGAACACGGCGCGGACCTCGTTCGCTTGTGGGCAAGCAGCATCGATTACACGGCTGACGTGCCGTTTTCCGAGGAAATTTTCACGCGCCTGGCAGACACCTATCGCCGAATTCGGAACACGCTGCGCATTCTGCTCGGAAATCTTCATGATTTCCATGTAGCCACGGGCACCGAAAGCGGCGGGCTGAAGGCGATTCCAGCGGCTGCAACGCTCATTGATCGCTGGATTTGGGAGCGTTTGAGCCAGGTGATCGCTGATTGCCGATCGGCGTACGAGGCATTCGAGTTTCACAAGGCTTATCACGCTCTGAACCAGTTTTGCGCCGTCGATCTGAGCAGCCTCTATATCGACATTACCAAAGACCGGATGTATTGCGACGCCCCAGACTCGCCCCGGCGTCGCGCAACACAAGTGGTCATGCGTGAAATTTTCGGCGCACTGTGCCGATTGCTCGCGCCGGTCCTTGCATTTACTGCCGAGGAATCGTGGGGGTATTCAGCGCTGGGTGGTTCGGTCCATCTACAAGAGTTTCCCCCATTCGAACATCGAGGGCACGAAGCGAGCGATCTGGTCGCAGAGCTCCTGAAATTGCGTGGCGTAGTCGGTCAGGCGATCGAGCATGCGCGACAGCAGAAGCTGATCGGGAATGCTCTCGAGGCGGCCGTTGTTTTACATTCAAACTCCGACGTCACGACGAAAATCAGCAAGGAAGAGCTGGAGGAATTTTTCATCCTGAGTGATCTGACGATTCGCCGGGGAGACGAAATGAGCGCGTCCGTCACCAAAACCGCATACAAGAAATGCGCGCGTTGCTGGCGTCACCGGCCAGCTGTTGGCACAAGCAAAGAGCATCCCGACTTATGCGATCGGTGCGAAAGCGTTGCTAGCGCTCTATCAGAGAAAGCGCGATGATCCGGTTCTGTCATTCCGAGCGTAGTGGAGCGAAAGCGCAACGGAGTCGAGGAATCTCGCAAACAGAAATCCACTTAGAGATGTCTCGACTTCGCTCGACATGACATCAAAGACTGAAACGCGTGAAGTATATTCTTTTTCTCTCACTTCCACTCTACGCACTGGATCAGTTGACCAAACAGATGGTTCTGCAGTTCATCACTCCTGATGAACCGCGTGTTCTGGTCGCCGATTTCTTCAGTTTGGTTTACGTGACCAATAACGGTGCAGCGTTTGGATCCTTCAGAGGCAATAATACTTTCTTCATCGCCATTTCATCTGTTGCGCTTGTGGTTGTTCTGGGCCTCCTCCTGCGGG
>Ga0193727_1000188_pt1 | contig 21944 bp, 49 predicted proteins | sample H2c2metaG_FD_143051 | JGI IMG/M metagenome (GOLD analysis project Ga0193727, IMG submission 143051) | Soil microbial communities from a riparian zone of the East river system, Colorado, United States - H2c2 | ecosystem: Environmental > Terrestrial > Soil > Riparian zone | place: USA: East River...
GTGATCCTGAATATCCTCAAAGTCCTAAAGGTGTGAATGGAATCCAAAAGTGAAGTCATTTACCCACCATGTAAAAAATGCGGCGTAACCCATAGAATGAGTATAAAAAATATGGAAACAGGTGATATCGAGCCTTTGGATATATGTTACAACTGCGTATTTTTTGGTGAATATAAACCACTAAAAAAACAAGTAGTATTGGATGCAAATGAAAAATAGCTGGCTTCAATCTTTCCATCTGGTAAAATATTTTCATTATTATTTTTATTGGAAATAAATTGATCGTTATGTTAAATTTATCAGATAAAACAATTTACTGAATATTTAACAATAAAATTGTTATAGAAATTCGACGGCGTAGCAATGGTGCTACGTCGCCGTGTTATGGTAATGGCGATGGATTAAATGGCTTTAACATCGTCCGTTGCTATTACATGTGGCCTTCAATCCCTATTTCTTCTTTCATCCCGTCTTTTTCAAAATCAATAGTTCCATGTAAAGATAAATCTTTAAATGTTGAGGCGCAAGCAGAAATTAATAGAATTAGCGCTGAAAAAGCAATAATCTCAATAAAAATATTACGCATAAATACCTCACTTGTGTATACTATTTTTTACAAATAGCCCTTTCAAAGTTAAAAATAAATATTAAAGTTTACATATGAGTGCTTACGCAATACAAGAAAAGTTTTTTAATAGTGTTGACCCAAGTCTTGTTAAAATAATACGTCATGAAGTACAGTATGATTTTTTTCAAACGAAAGAAGAATCCGAGACTGAAATGTTGGTACGAGAGATGGATGGCGTAAAAGTATCAGTTACGAAAATACGAAAGGCGTTATTTGCTCGTAATGGAGATCTTCAAAGAAAAATGTTAGAGCTTGAAGAAAGGTTAAATATTGTTGAACGCGGAATTTGCAGGGGAGTGTTTCCTAATGACTGACGAAATACTTCAAATAAAGCCATCTAAACTTCCAAAAGATTATTTTGATACGAAGGGTAAACTTATAAGTTATCGAAATGAAGAACTTAGAGTGTTACGAAAGCTAAAAAAAATATCGGGTGTTAATCCTGAATTGTTGGGAAAATCTTGATTATCTCAATCTCAATTGCATATTCATGCGGAACGCCCCTAATTTGATCATATCTGACTTGTATTCGCTTATCTGAATCAGATTGTCCAATTGCCTTACCCGGAATTAAAATGGAACATAGCGAGTCTAAAATCCATTTAAATGCCATTGGTAAATTATCCCATTGATCAAGCTTTCTTGGTGCTATTCTTGTAAGTTTGATTGTGCATGGTAAACATGAGTCGTCCAAATGATTAGCCAAGCTATATTTGATAGCATCTTTTTGTTTCGTATGTCTCTTTGCCTTTTTAGTCCAATGTTCCCGGGAGTTTGCTTCATTGACTGTCTTTATCGGAAGTTTGAATTTCATAGACATATTTTTTCTCCAACTCTGAAATATCCAAACCTAATTGTTTTAGATTTTCGAGTGCAAGCTTAATATAGTCATTTTCTGTCATACCGTATTCATCATACATCATCACTTTCTACCTGATTTTTGCCTTTCATGATTTCCATTACTCTTTCAAAACCCTTAGTAATGCTGTTTATTTTGAATGTAACGATACTTTTTTCTTTATCTAACATAAATGTGTATGTACCGTCTATTTCTTGAATGTCGAGCCTTAAAATGTGTTTCATGATTTTATCCTAGCAAGTCTTCGGTATTTCCATATAGTTCAAGTTTGGTGTAATATTCTTTGCAATCATGCAAATGTTTCTGACAAGATTTTATATATTCGTGGTTTTTTTGTCTTTGATCAAACCATTTTTTTGGAAGAATTTCGATATATTTTGAATAATTATTGCTATAACCTATTATTTTAAACTTCTCTATATCATTAATTCTTGCTTTCTTTTTTAACATATGTTCTGAAATATACATATTATAAATTCAACTTTTATCCGTACGATGTTTTCTTATAGCTAAAATCAGCGGAATGGGTCTTTTTTTAAGACTTAGCGCTGAATTTCTGAACCATCATTTCTGCGAACCAATAAACCATCTCATTTTTTCTCCCAGTATCTATTTTTAAGTGTGTTTCTAAGATAGCCTATAATGTTAGGAATTGTTTGGTTCTTAGCTTTTTTCTTTTTTAGTTGCTGTTCAGTGTACATGGATGCTTGATAAATATCATCAGAAGAATAAGTTTCGACAAAATAAGTAGCTGTTTTAAGATCGCATCCTATTTGCAAAAACCAATTGCAAGCACGCGCTTTTTTATCAACCAAAACAGAATCTTCTTTATTTAAAAAACAACCAACAACAGAATCGGCGCAAGCCGTGGGTTGTTGTTCTTTAGACAAAGGGTTTTTATTGTTAGGGTTGTTATTAGGTTCATGTGGTGAACCTGCCTCCCCTTGGGCAGATTCATGTGGTGAACCTGCCTCCCCTTGGGCAGATTCATGTGGTGAACCTGCCTCTACTTTTTGATATTTTAAAGTTGACATGTAGGCGTTATTGAACCCCCAAATATTTTTAACGGTAATGATGTGACTTGGGGATTTATTGACGCATTTGTCGTTTTTGAAGTTTGCTTTTTTAGATTCGACGACTGTTATTAAAGGAGTGTTGTTGAGTTGATGGAAATTTTGTTGGAGTTCTTTTTTAGCATTAACCACAGAACCTACTGACATGCCACAAAGCTCGGCTAATCCATCTGTATCTCGCCAACATTTACCCCTGTCCCCTGCCGTTTGTTTGATTACTCGATATAATTCTCTAGCCACTAAGCTCAGTTTTCTAACCTCTTTTTTGCCGTCTTTGTCTATAAAATCGTATGTAAGATAAGAAATTAAGTGAGGAATCATACAATAAAATGAAGGTTCTTCATTTTCTAAATGTATTGCGTAAAGTTCTGATGGTGAGATATTTTGTGATTGATTTGACATAGCATTTCCCTATTAAGTTAAATTTTAATAGAAAAGAACCGCTGATTTTCTTAGGGAAACAATTGAACTTATATCGGAAGTGTTGTATAAATATAGGTCTTTACGTTATATTTATCTTAGCTTATCCGATATAAGTTTAAGAGATCCTAAGAGAGTATCATTGCCTGGTTCCTCTCTTTATTAGAGCCTCACTTCGGTGAGGCTTTTTTTATTTACGTTACTGTCTTTCGAGTTTCTTTTAAACATGTTTGTTCTTGTCTCGGCAAAAAGAATGCATTTCAATGCCCTCTAGTTCCTTAACTTCGTGACCTAGCACTTTTATAAGTAAAGAGTCATTTGATCGCTCTGTGGTCAAAATAAAGCCTCTTTTTTCCAACATAGCAAGATACCGCTCTGTTATTGGCGCATTTCCATTAAAAATCACAGCCCCTTCTACCGAACAAAGGCATATTTTATAGTAGAGGGATGAGACAATCGGTAGTATTACATCTAGTCTAAGCAAGCATTTTTCACAATGTGATATATAGATTTCCATATTCCCCCTTGCTTTTTTCTTCATAATCCTTCAAAACTTTATTTTAATCGAGGTAAAATATGAAACAGGTTTTGACAGAGATATTTCAAGATAAGTATGTGAAATGGTGGACAGTGATAGCCACAACCCTGATATTTTTAATTGTGTTGTCATCTTATTTTATTCAGTGAACCAATCTTTGGGTTTAACTTTTCCTTTTGTCAATTCCTGAATCTTTAAAATAGTTTCTTTTCTTGGCATTGTTTTTCCCTTTGTCCAGTTGCTAAACTGTTGTTTTGATACATCACAAAGCTTAGCAAAATATGTTGATGTATATCTTTCTAGCTTCAAGTACTCTATGAGTTTCATAAAAATTAATCTTTTTTTATTATTTTTGTTGCATAAATAACATGACATGTGTCATTATCATATCTTAACAAGATAGCAATAACAGCACTATAAGTAAAGGAAAATATCATGACAGCATTCACAACACCAAAACAAATGTTTCGAGAATATCAGTTGGATGCTCATTTTGATTATATGGCAGATAGACAAGATAAAGAAAGTCAAACACTTAAAGAAATGGATGTATACGCAAAAGAAGCTGTAAGAAAAATTGAACATTATTGCGAATTGATAGCAGAAGCTTATGTTGATGGTTGCAAAATGGCAACAAAACTATGGGAATCTAAAGGTCTAAAAATGGTACATGCTTACGCAGTTTTAGATGATTTGGTGGATTTTCTTCTAGCATTTGATGATACAGAAAGAAATGATCCCGATTGGGATATTGATGGTTACGATGGCGAATAAACAAAACAATAAAAAAGACATAAAATGACAACATTAGCAAAAATAGAAAAATTTCAACCTGCAACATCACATTTTAGTAATGAGCAGGTTGATCTTATCAAAAATAGCATTTGCAAAGGTGCAACCAATGAAGAACTGCAGTTCTTTTTAATGGCTTGCCAAAGATCAGGGCTTGATCCTTTTGCCAAACAAATTTACTCTGTTCCACGCGGTGGACAAAGAACTATTCAAACTAGTGTTGATGGATTTCGTTTGATAGCTGATAGAACTGGTAAATATGCGCCAGGAAAAGAGCCAACTTTCGAATATGATAAGAATGGTAATTTGATTTCAGCTACATCATATGTAATGAAACAGACAAAAGATGGGACTTGGCATGAAGTTTCAGCCAACGCTTGCTTTAATGAATATAATGCAGGATCTCCCCTATGGAAGAAAATGCCAAGAGCTATGTTAAGTAAATGTGCTGAATGTTTAGCTTTACGTAAAAGTTTCCCTGCTGAAATGAGCGGATTATATGGACAAGAAGAAATGGATCAGGCGGATAAAGCTGATCATGTAAAACCGCTTTACATTTCAGATAATCAACCTAAACTTTTAATGTCTTTAGACGAAAAACAGAGAGATGAACTTATGCAGTTATTTGAAGGCTGTTCCGAAGATGCAAAGAAAGGCATCATATCTGTTATAATGAATAAATTTAAAGTTAAAGATATTTTAGATTTATATTATTCACAATATGATTGGATTAGAGGACTTTTGGTTGAAAGATATAAACACAATCAATCAATTTTGTTAGAAAAAGAAATGGCCATCAAGGGTGATGAAGTTGAGGTGTTAGAATGATTAATCAAAACGATATAACAGTGCAAGGAAGCACTGCTTGGAAAAATCACCGCCGAAATTGTATCACGGCAACCGATATTAGTAAAATAATCGGCATCAATCCTTGGTGTACTGCTTTAAAATTATGGAACCAGAAATTAGGATTAGAACTGCAGCAACAAGAAAACGAGTCTATGCGCAGGGGTTCTGAATTGGAACCGATTGCATTAACCAGATTTATACAAGAAGTTGGGATTGTTTTATATCCAGAAGTTGTTTTTCATTCTGTTGATAAATGGAAAATGGCAAGTTTAGACGGTTTATCAAGACGTAAATGGCGAGCCGTAGAAATTAAATGCTCTCAAAAGATTTATGAAAAAGCAAAACAAGGCATCATAGATGATATTTATCGCTGTCAGATGAACTGGCAAATGTATTGCCTAGATATGAGAGAAATGTATTTTGCTGCTTATTGGGATGGTGATATGATCATAATAGAAATAAAAAGAGATGATGATTTTTTAAATGAAATAATGCCGAAGATTCATGAATTCTATCGCTGCATGATGGATTTTACTCCACCACCCGCAACAGACCATGATTTCGTCAAAAGAGACTCTAAAGAATGGCGTATACATGCTGAAATATGGAAACAGACTAAGGCTGAGATAAAGTTGCTAGAAGCTAAAGAAGAGTGTTTACGCAATGAATTGATAGATATGTGTGATGGTCAATCATCACAAGGTAATGGTATTAGAGTTTCGAAATGCCTTAAGAAAGGAATTGTAGATTACAGTAGCATTGAATGCTTAAAAAGTGTTAATCTAGACGATTACAGAAAAAAACCTACGCAATATTATAGGATAAGTGAGAATGAAACTTAGGAACTATCAATCCGAATGTATCGAAATCTTAAAAAAGAATAAAAAAAAACAACTTATTCAACTGCCTACTGGTAGCGGAAAAACTTTAATATTTTTAAAATATCTTAGAGAAAATAGCAAAGAAGCTTTAATAATTGTTCCAACATTAGATTTACAATATCAAATATATGAAAGCGCCTTAAGTTTTTATCATAAAGATGAAGTTTTTTTAAAAACAGGATTTTGTAAATTTAAACCTTCAGCGATTTACATTATTGTAGCACCTTCATTATCTTCTAAAGCCACGAAAGATTTTCTATATTCGAGAACTTTAGACCATATTATTATTGATGAAGCGCATAAGTCTTTATGTAAAACATATACAGATTTTTTAGATTATTATGAAGAATTTGGATTAATTGATGGTATAAATCTTAAATTAATTGGTTTTACGGCAACTCCCGAAAGACTAGATGGTAAAAGTCTTTTAAAGGTTTTTGATGAAATCACATATAAGAAAAATATATATGATTTAATAATACAAGGTCATTTATGTAATATAAAATGCTTTAAAATAAAGACAAAATTAAAAATAGAATCTAAAGTTAGTTCAGGTGATTTTAGACCTATAGAAATGCAAAAGCTAGACACTTACTCTAGGAATAAATTAATTTATGACACTTATATTGAAAATTGTTTAGGGAAAAAAACTCTTATTTTTTGTATTTCTGTAGATCACGCTGAAAAGATAGCAGATTATTTAAGACAAGAAAAAGGCATAAAAGCCTTTCATATTTCTGGACGGCAATCAATAACACATAGAAAAAAAACTTTATTGAAATTTAAAACTGACGAAATTGATGTTTTAACAAATTGCCAACTTTTAACAGAGGGGTTTGATGAACCTAGTATTCAATGTTTAATAATAGCCCGGCCTACGAAATCCAAATCTTTATATTGTCAAATGATTGGAAGGGGTGCTAGAAAGTTTCCAAATAAAAATTATTGCGAAGTTTATGAATTAACAGATAATTCTCATAAAATATGTACTTTTAATGTAGCAGCACATGAAGAAAAAGAAGTAAATTTTCAAAGAGATTATAAAAATGGGATACTTCTTACAGATTTATACAAAGAAATAAATGAAATTAGTTTAAGTGATTATATTTTGCAAAAAGAAGAAGTTAGTATTATTTCAAGTTTTGAGCAATTTTTAATGTCAAAAGGGTTATTAGATTCCCAAAAAAAAAGCTTAATGAAAATGCAATACAATATATGCAACCTATAAATTCTTTAGAAGCATCATTTTTATTATTTTTACAAAATTTAAAGGGAAAATATGGCTACGTTTAGAAATGTGAAAGGGAAATTTCACGCTATAATAAGAAGAAAAAATAAATCTTTATCAGCTACTTTTTCGGATAAACAAACTGCTGAAATTTGGAGTAAATATCATGAAGATTTAATAGATAATATGGATAATTTTCAAGTATCACCAGAAAATTATATTACTTATGAACAATGTTTAGAATTAAAAATTCAAGATGCTATTGAAAATAATATAGATAAACGAAGTATTGAGGATTTAAAAAATAGTGTAAATCATTTTAATGAAATTAAAGATATACCTATCGGTGAAATTACTTGCGATATTTTAAGAGAATTGGTTTCAAAAATGCAAAATAGCGTTGTTAAAAAAGGTGGGTCAAAGGAGAATATAAATTCTGGTAACATTAGAAAAATTTCCCAAACGACAATTTTAAATAGATTAAGATTATTAGCCTGCGTTTTTTCGTATATGATACAAAATGGCGCTAATATGACAAATCCTGCACAAATAATAGTGAACCAAGTAAAAATGTCTATTTCCAAAAAAGATGATTCTTTAGATGATTCTTTAGATGACGATGAATAAAAATCAAAAAATATATGAAAAAATCAATCAAGCAGTGAGATTGCTATGCGATGTGTATGACATTTTAAATGAGAAGGAAGAAATTGAAGTTTCTGATGACAAAGATAAATTATTAAAAATTAGTCAATTTTTGAAATTATATCCTGAATTCACACAAGGTCAAATAAGATGGTATATACATCAAAATATAAAAGATTTTAATGAAAAAGTAACCATAAGACTAGGCACAAAAATATTTATAAAAGAAAAAGAATTCTTCCAATGGATAAAAGGCGAAGTTTAATCAACGGTCTTTTATTTTTTATATTTCTGCCAAGAAAGAAATCATCCTTGGCAAAAATATAGACCTTGAAAAGTATCGGGGTAAAAATGTAACCTCATTTAGATTTACAGAAATAAAACAAGAATAGGAAAAATATGAAAAAAATATGTGTTCTCGAAAGAGGTTGGGTTTTAGTGGGAAATTTGGAAAAAGAAAATGATGAGTATTTTTTAACAAATGCATTTGTTATTAGGCGTTGGGGTACTACAGAAGGTCTTGGCGAGCTAGCAGAAAAAGGGCCATTGCCTGAAACAAAATTAGAAAAAACTCCATTAATTAGGTTTAATAAACAACAATTAATTTTAACAATTTCTTGTAATGAGGAAAAATGGAAATAATGGATTTACGAACTAATGGCGATGGCTATGGCTATGGCGATGGCTATGGCTATGGCGATGGCTATGGCTATGGCTATGGCTATGGCGATGGCGATGGCGATGGCGATGGCTATGGCTATGGCTATGGCGATGGCAGTGGCTATGGCAGTGGCTATGGCGATGGCTATGGCGATGGCAGTGGCTAGATTTACAGAAATGAAAGGTGAAGATGGGTGAATGGATGAAAATTAACTCTGCACCAAAAGATGGTACAGATATATTGTGTTATGAGGATGGTGTCCAATTTGTCTGTTGCTGGTCAGATTATGAAGATGAAAAGGATTAGCGAAAATGGATGAATCAACCCCTTGGGTAAAAATCACAAGAGAAGAATTATATTTAAAATTCCATTTTCTTCAAAATCTATCAATAAAAGACATGCTAATATTGGTTAATATGTGTTTCGATACCAAAAGCGACGGTGATTTAATTTATGCCGTAAAATGTTATATGCATTCATATCCTGAATTACAGAAACCTGAAAATTTCACTAAGATTTATAAGGTAAGCGAAAATGACTGATTTAATCAAATGTCTTAAATGCGGTCATGTGCTTGTAGCAGGATCAGGATGTATTTTTTTAGGTGTTGGTATTACTATTGAATGCAGAAAATGCGGAAACTCTCATGTAATTGGTGATAAAGAAGTTAAAAAGATTAAGGGTGTTAACCACCCTTTTTTCTTGTCCCTATATTGCAGAATATCTTTGCATTCTTTAACTTCTTTTTGACAGCATTCGCATTTACATTTATCCATTAAATTCATTCTGTTTATGATTTTCAGACTATCTAAATGTTTATACTGATCAAAATCTGTTAGCACCCTTTCTTCTTCATCTTATCCATTTTTTTATCCATTTTTTTATCAGCCTTTAAAAGCTCTTTAGTCCCTTTAACTGCTTTCTCTTCTGTTTTCATTATCTTTTTAATTTTTTTATCCATTATTTTTTACCTTTATTTTTAGATTTTCCTGCCACATTCATACTTATGGCAATCGCCTGACGTTGTGGTTTTCCTGCATTCATTTCTGTTTTGATATTTGATGATATATCTTTCTGACTTTTACCTTTCTTCAGGGGCATATTTAACCTTGATTTTAAATAGTGTGTGAGCTATAATTTTGTTTTTTCAACCGTATAATAATTTAAAATTTACATTATGACAAGTCCTATAAATGAAAATATTATGATAAAAATAAATATAAGAAATACTATAAAGTATCAGAAAAAGCTGAAAGAAAATCGTTGGAATGGATATGATATACAAATCTTAAAAGATTGTAAGGACACGATGCAAAGGCTACAAGAGATTTTGTTGAAACGAAAGATTCATAAAGATATGACGCTAAATTATTGGAGATAGATATGTTAATTGAATGTGAATATGGTCCTGATGATTTAATTCATGAAATAGGTGATAGGTATTTTTCAATCGAGATAGACGAAAATTTATCAACATTAGATAGATCTATGTATGACGCTGTGATAACAGATTGTGAACACGAGACAACAATTAGAATTACTTCAGGATTTGGAAAAGAAGATGGTATAAAAATAGCCGAAGCATTGTTGAAACTTTTGAATCAGGATTATAAATAATGATTGATAAAATGACACCAAAAGATTTTATGGCTAAATGTGTTTGGGAAGGAGGTCTTCTTGAAACGGGATTTCAATACGGTTTACGAGCTTCTGATTTAGATGATTCAGATAAAACTTTTAAAGATATGGTTGAAAGTGCAGAAGCATTTTATTTAAATTTTGAGCGTGAAGCTGATAAAATTTATGAAAAATATGGATTTTTTGAGGAACAGGAAGAAGATGAAGATTGATTGCATAGGATGTTGCCACGGTGCATACGACCAATTAGAATTAGAAGGTGGAGACCTTTTGATCATTACAGGGGATTTGACAAGGTCAGATGAATCATATCAGTATAGTAAATTTCATGAATGGTTAGAAAAACAAGACTATAAAAAGAAAATATTCATTGGTGGAAACCACGACCAGTATTTACAGGATCGAAACCAAACTTTTTTGCAGGATTATACAAGCAATGATAGTATAACCTATCTATGCGACTCTGGAACAGAGTTTGAAGGTTTAAAAATATGGGGAATGCCTCATTCATTATGGTTTAGAGGCATAAACCCTCACTGTACGGCTTTTACTGGTGATGAAGAATACATGGCAGAAAAATGCGCGCTTATACCTGATAATATTGATATATTGATTTCTCATTGCCATCCATATGGTATTTTAGATGAGATTATATTAGAAGATGGTTCCGAATATAGTGTAGGAAGTAAAGAACTACTTAAAACTACTTTAAAGATTAGACCCAAACTAGTAATTTTCTCACACATACATGAGAAAGGTGGTAAAATATTAGATATTAACGGTATAAAATTCATAAATTGCAGTATCATGAATGAAAGATATGAACCTGTAAATAAACCGATGAAGATTGAGATATAAATGAGTGCCGAAGATATATTAAAACTTGCTTTAGAAAAAGAAGATTGGAAGGGCAATCTATGCCTTGGAATATTTTGTAGAGATTGTGATGCACAATTTGAGTTAAACCATGAAAGTATAGCAATGGCAATTCTAACTGATGCTGACATCTGGGATTATGTTAGATATGTTCAAAATTCTAGATGCACTATTTGTTTTCCTAAAGATAAAGAGAATATTGATGGAAACTGATGACAATTCATTTTGTGAAATATGCTTAGTCCATGAATCTATATTTCCTAAAGATAATTGTGACTGGTATTATTGGATAAATCAACATTGCATTGATTTAAGACGTAATCGTGAGGCTAGAGAAAATAAGAATTATAAACCTGAAATGACGGTGTTTTGATGGGAAGAGAAATAAGACGTGTGCCTCCAAATTATGAACCTGCCATGTGTCAAAGCGGTCAAGAAATTCACCAACCAAAATATAATAAAACATGGAAAGAAGCAATTAAAGAATGGAAAGACGGCTATAAACAATGGGAAGAAGGAACTCATGAATCTTATGAAGATTATAAAGATCATGAATATTGGCAATATGAAAGTCCCCCTGATGAATATTACTACTTAGATTATGAAATAGAAGATGCAACTTGGTATCAATCTTATGAAACAGTTTCAGAAGGAACACCTGTAACCCCTGCTTTTGAAACAAAACAAGAATTGATAGATTATTTAGTTACATATGGAGATTATTGGGATCAAAGAAGAAGAAAAGAATATGGTAACACAAGTTATATGAATTGTGACCCTTGGACTAAGGGACAGGCTGAATCATTTGTAAATAATGAAACTGTATTATCATCATTAATGATTAAAAATGGCGTAATATATGAAAGGGGATAAATAATGCCGACATATGAATATAAATGCCCTGAATGTAGCAATATTGTAGAAGTGTTTCATGGTATTACTCAAGAAATGGAATCTTGGGATTTAGATAGACAAAAGCATTATCTGAAAAAAAGTAAATTTTGGAAATCTGAATAATGGCAATGTTAATTTTAGATGAAAATGGTCGATCTTTCAAAGTCCCTGAATGTGAAAAATGCGACTCAAAGATGTTACCTTTAGAATTGGATCATATTGAAAAAAATATGTGGAAATGTCCTTATTGTATGAATGAAAAAAAATATGAAACGGATTATAAGGGGAAGTGATGAATTGTCGTGGATGTAATATAGAAATCGATGAAAAAGATTCATATTTTCGAGGAACTTTTGTACCTCCTCGAAATACAAATAAATTTGGTTGTTCGCCTCATTCAAATTACTGTATTGAATGCACTAAAAAAATGCCAAATTTATTTTGGAAACCTGATTATAAAGAGAAATAAAAATGTATTGTCCAGAACCAGATAGTAGATATAGATATGAAAGAATGATTGAAGAGAGATACCAATGTAACTGCAGTAGATTTCCACTTAAGGAAATAGATGAATGACTGGATAAAAGTTGAAGATCAATTGCCAAAAAATGATGATAGAGTTTTAGGTACAGATGGAAAAAAACATGAGATTGTATGTTGCATTAATTCTGATTGTGAATGGGTAGGAGCAACAAGCGATTATGGCAATCTAATGTCATTAACAGAAGTTAAATTCTGGATGCCACTCCCAAAACCGCCCATGTAAAAAGGAAGAAAATGAATAATGAAGCTATAATCAGAAAACAAAAATGGATTTCAAAAGAAGAAGCTAAAAAAATGTTTAATTTTGATATAGATGAAGAAAATGGTATGCCAATTCCAAAATATACACCTTCTTTTGAAGAAATAGCTAAACAGATGCGAATAAATTGTGATATTTTGAAAAAAGAATTTTCTGATCATGTTAACGAAAAAATAGAAAGATATAAAAGGAAAATAAATGAATAAATTGATTTTAACACTATTAGCAGTTGGTTTTATGGCTACTGCATGCTATGCATCACAAGCAGGAACATACAACGTTGATAGCAATGGATGCGTCACAAAAGGAGCACAGAAAACAGCATATACAAAATCATCTATTGTCATAGATAAAGGTGTTATTGATGCCACAAGTAATAATTTTTTGCCTAAAACACAAGTTATGTTTTTAAGATAATTTTACAGCAGAGATACGACCATAAACTGATGTTGTACCTAATGAAAATGATGCTTGACCGATAAGAAAAACAGTTGTTGTGGTTGCAATAGTTAATATCCATGATGGAATACTTACACTGTTATCACCCAATAAAAATCCTGCTGTAGGTACTACTGAAGAAACGGCATTATTTCCTTGTGTTCCAATAGTTGCACTTGTAGTATTTACCGAAGCTAATTGTGCACCTGTAACTGTAATAGCTCCTGTAAAATTAACTATTCCAGAAATTTCGTAAGTTCCCGCATTTAAACTTATAGATGTTATATTTGTTGGAGTTGCTGTAGTTAGTGATATAGCAGAACCTGAAACAACAGAAGAAACAGTAGTTTGTCCTATTGTAGATGCTCCAAGTTGTCCTAGTGAGTCGATAACAACAGGAACTGCACTTGCTACTGTAACTCCTGCAATCCCATCAATAAAACATGCTGTCTGAACACCACCAGCACCGATTCTAGTTACATTTGATTCTGATACAATACCTGTAACACCAGAACCTATAATAATGTTATTAGATTCGCTAGAAGTATATGAACTTCCTGACTGACTTCCTAGGAGACAATTATTTGATCCGGATGTTATTGATGCACCTGCGGAGTGACCAATAGCTGTGTTATCATTTCCTGTTGATGAATGAAGAGCTTGAAAACCCAAACAAGAATTAAAATCAGATGAGATATTTAATTGTCCCGCTCCCCATCCGAAAGAGCAGTTTCCTGTGCCTGTTTGCAATCCAAAAGATGAAAAATATCCATATGCACTATTTCCACCACCACTTGTAGATCCATTTAGCGCCCCATTACCCATGCCTGTATTTTGTATACCAACTGTCAAATTAGCCAATGTGGCCTGTCCAACACCTGTATTTGCTATTCCTGAAAGTGTAGAATTTCCTGAATTTCCAAAGAAAAAATTTGCTACTCCACTTCCAACTTGACGAAAGGCATTTCTTCCGTCTGAAAAATACATTCCCTCACCGGCTGTTGTGTCGAAAGGCACTGTCATTGTAGATAAAGAAGATACATTTCCCGCAAAAGTAGGAGCTATTGAACTTATTCCAGTATCTTTTATAATTTTTCCAGTAACCCCGTCAAAAATAACAATATCATTATCTACTGCACTTGCTGGCCCTACTACATCTCCAGTAGCACTTATTGGTTGAAAACTTGGTGAAACACCTGTACCATTACTTGTGAGTACTTTTCCAACGGTAGAACCGTCAATTTCAGAGAAAGTAACTACCCCGTCAAAATAAACTACACCCTGATTATTTATATTTAATGAATTTGGCATATATACCTTTTTTTATAAAAATCTCTTTCTTTTAGTTGCTTTCATTTTATCTATACTTTCTTTAGAGAGTTTATGACCTTTTTTAAACTGTGTCTTTATTCCATTTTCAGCATTAAGATGTCCTTCCTCTTTACCATGACAAACTTTACATAAAGTCATTCCATTTGAAACTTCAAATCTAAGTTCTGGATATTTTTTCCAAGGTTTAATATGATGACAAGATAAATTTTCTGTTTTTTCGCATTTTAAACATTTATTCCCATCTCTTTTTTTAACTGTATCTTTCCAGATTGTATTTAAATAAGTACTTCTAGAGTTACCTGAAAACTTACCTTTATTATGTGGAACCATTCCTTTTTTAAAACCATTTTTAGGGATATTCCCTTTCTTAAATGCAGTTGAACTAGGTATTCCAGTTCTAAGTTTTTTATTTCGACATTCTTTACATTGATTCGCTCGATATTTATAGTTCGCTATTGGTCTAAATCTTTCTAAATCTTTTTCAATTCCACATTCTTTACATTTTTTCATGATGTATTCCCCTTAATTTTAAGGTAGATTATATCATTTTATAAATTTAGTGTCCAGATTCCGATTACACCCAATTGCCATTTGACGCAATATTATGCCACGTAAGATCCGATGGTTTAAAGACAAGTTCAACAGAATCTCCTTTAGTCAAACTTGTAAGTATTCCACCTGGTGCGGTAGCAACATCAGCAAACTGTATTGATTCACCAACACCAGCCTGTATGATCACAGAACCCGTTGAATCGTTATAAATGATGATAGTATTACCAAGAACTAAACCACCAGAAGCTGGTAAAGTAACTGTTAGAGGATTGTTACAAAAGTAACCATTTTGTACCTGTGCAGAAAAACTTGCTACTTGCTCTGACCATGTAAAACCGTCATTGATAACTTTGATTGTGATTGTATTACCAACACCGGTGGTTTGAATTCCCAAACCACCCAAAACATTTAATATATTAGCGACAGGTGCTGCCGTTCCATTATCAGTAACAAATGAAATAGGATTTCCTGGACTTGAACCAACAGCACTTTTAATAATCTGTGACATGAAAAACCTTATTACGGATAATTAATATATGTATATGCGATTGAAAAGCTTCCTAAAGCTGTTCCATTTCCCCAAAATTGCATACCTTTTGGAAATGTATAAAGATCATTATCTAATACTAATGCTTCACCTGCTAAAAATGTCTTCCATTGAGTAAATGTTACGCCATCAAATGAAGTCGAAATAACTACGGGCGCAGTGCTTTGATTATCAAATATAAGTTTAACAGGCGCAAACAAAAGTTTTCCTATCAAAACATTAGCACCCGTCATTGCTGTTATAAGTTCTGGAGCTGGCAACATTTGTTGATATAAAATATAATCAGGCATATAACCCCTTAAACATGTTCGTTGCCTTCTGGAGCAACAGGTGTAGGAACATCAATAGGTGCCTCTACTGGTTTTATAGGTTCAACAGGTGTTTCCGTTTGTTGTGCTTTTGCTGCATCTTCAACCTGCCCGATATGTTTCTGAAACTGAAATAAAGCTTCTTTAATAAAATGTATCGGAGTATCATTATCACATATGAAACGACATACTTTATTTTCTATTTGATGGGCTAACTGTACTAAATTTGAGAGCATTTATTTTTTTCCTTAGTTTTAATTTACGATCATATATCCGACTATTGAAACATCTGTTATAACCAGTGTATTTGCGACAGTCGGTGTAGCTGCATTAATTACAAATGATGTTCCTGCAACTATTGTGGCAACTGATAATTCTCCAATAGCAGTAGCTCCTGTTGCACCGATAGATTGTCTCCAAATGAAAATTAATGAACTTGCTGTAACAGATGTTGTTGCTACTGTTGCTGTTCCTGCCACTAAAGTTACAGAACCAAAACTATTTGCTCCTGCACTTGTTGTTGTACCTACAGATGTACTTAAAATCTTATTTCCAGATGTCCCTAAAACAAAATTACCATTAGTTGCAGTAATTGCTCCTAAAGTAGCTGTTAAAGTAGTTCCGGCTGTAATTGTTGTTGCTGCGGATATAGAGCCTAATGTCGAAATAAGATTTCCTGTAGAAGCTGTAATATTTCCAGTGGTTGCTGTAATTCCTGTCCCTGCTACTATTGTAGTAGTGGCTGTAACTGTTGTGCCAGCTGTTATAGAACCTAAAGTTGCTGCAATATTTCCGGCAGATGCTGTAATATTTCCAAGGGTGGCAACGATATTTCCGGCAGATGCTGTTACACCACCTGTCGTTGCTATTAATCCGGTTCCAGCTGTTAAAGTTGTGGTAGCTGCAAGAAATCCAGTAACATTGGTATTTCCTGTTGCATTTCCAATATTAACTGCACCTGTACCACCTGTACCAATTGTTGTTACACCAGCTCCTGAAATATTAATATGTGTAGTACCAACTTGTGTAAAAGCCCCAAGTGTTGTAAGACCAGTAACTCCTAAAGTTGTAGAGAAAGTACCGGAAGAAAATGAACTTGCTCCAGTTACTCCAAGAGTTCCGCTTAAAGTAGCATTTGTGGCGTTTATTGCCGCAAGTGTAATTGTGCCTGTTACCGCAAGTGTACCGCCTATAGTTGCATTACCTGTAACAGCAAGCGTTGTGCTAAATGTTCCAGATGTTGCGCTTAATGCTGCGATTGTAGATGCACCTGTTACGTTAAGTGTTGTGCTGAATGCGCCACTAGTAGCAGATAAGGCTGCTATAGTTGATGCACCAGTAACTCCTAAAGTTGTACCCACTGTTAAAGCTGCTGAAAGTGTTGTTGCTCCCGATGCTGCCAATGTTGTAAATGCTGCTGCTGCTGGAGTTGTTCCACCAATTGCTGGAGGTGCTGCGAAAACAGATGCCAAATTACCTGGTATCAAAACTTCATTCGGATGTGTTGGAATTCCTGATACTGCATCGGCATTTGTTGCAAGAAAAACAAATCCTTGTTGTGCAATCGTTGCCGGAACTCCTGCACCAACTACAATAGCAGATAAGGCTGCGGCAACATCATTTGCAGATGAAACATAAGATGCTGAAGGTGCACCCCCGGATGCAGTTTGTGCTGTTGTTGCAAGAAATACTGATCCGAGTTGTGTATTAGTAGCCGGAGAAGTACCGCCTTCTAGCCAATTTCCGGCACCTGTGGTTTCCCAAATAACCTTTGGGTTTACACTATTATCAAGCCATCTTGTACCTGCTGGAAAAATATCGCTAATTGTTGGTGGTCTTTTTGGATCGAATAAAAATTGAGGATACACAAAGCCATCTAACGTATTAAATGCCCCATTAACAAAATTGCCTAAAGCTGCTGTCATTGATGACTCCTATGTTTAAATTCGAATTTTAACTTGTCAATAATTAAATGGCTATGAAATTTAAAGAAAAGATTGGTAATTGACTAATATGATGATATATGTTAGAATGTTAAGAACTTAAGGAGAAAATATGGATGCAGCAACATTATTAACAGCAGCAGGAACAGTTATCACAATTGTAGGTTCAAATATAGCTTTGATTGGATGGTTACGCGCTGATATGAAAGCATTTGAAATAGAAGTTCGAGGATGGAAAGAAGAAATACAAAAAGAGTCTAAAGACTTTCACGGAAGACTTTGTGCAATTGAAGAAAGGAATAAAGAAAAATGAAATTAAATTATTTGGTAGCCACTGTAATACTTTTATTTTTAGTCTCAATCACGTTAAATGTGACATCTAATTTTAAGTTAAATCAAATGTATAATATAAATAAACGAATTGAATCAAGCAATTATGATTTACGTTGTAAAATTGATTCTTATGAATATAAATATGGCAAGTTATGAGATTCTTGAATAGTTATATCCACCACCTTTAATAAGTGCATTCATAGATGCACCAAGAGATGGCGCAAGACCTTGTTTCCATTCATGCCAATCATTTTTCCCTGATGTTTTAGGAGCCACTGCTCCTCGTGCAAAAAGATCGAATATATGTTGTGGCACTCCATCATAACTATAAACTGGGCCGTTTTCCTGTGGATAATCCCCTTGAAATTTAACAGATAATTGTTTTGATTGAGGATCATAATTAAAACCGTTAATTTGAGCAGATGGGTGGCCAGCAGGTTCAATATTTCGATTGGCTGGTGGGGTTACAGTTTCGGCACCTCGTAATATATCTATTTGCGTAGTAAGTTGATCTAACTCTTGAGCTAATATACCTTGAAATTCATCTGACAAAACTTCACCCGATTGTATGACATCTTGTATTCCACGAAGTAATTCATCTAATAAAGCTTCAAGTATCTGTAAATCCACTTATCCACCTCTTGATTGCTGTATCTTTTGCAAGATAGCCATCAATGCCTGTTGACCTTGTCCCCCTTGTTGTGGTTGTCCTTGTTGCATTTGTTGTTGATTTTGTGGCTGTTGTTCAGTTTGTTGTCCACCACCATAAACAGTTTGAAGTAAAGAGGAAAACGGAGACTTATGATCTTGTGTCAATTTATCTATAATCTTTTTAAACTTAGGATTTAAAGAAGCTAATGCGCCAGCTTCCAATGGCTGTCTTCCTTTTTCTATTTCTGACATAATAAATTGATTAAGTTCAGGTGAATATTGTTCAATGACATTCCCGTTTTGCTGTGGGTTTTCTTCTTGCTCTTCTTTATCTTTAGGTTTTTCCATACTTTGTTTTATAAAATCTAAACCACTCTCTAAAGATAAACCACCTTCCATGCCTCTTTTTAAAGCATCTCCAAATTTTGGGCTTACTTTACTAATTCCTTTTAAAGCAAGTTCAGGTGTTATATATTCGCTTAAAAAAGGAGCTATTTTAGCCGATAAAGCAGCTCCACCCGATAAAGCTGTAGTTCCTGCTGCTGTTAAAGCTAATTTACCAGCAGTTCTTAATCCACCTTTGATTCTTTCATCAGATTCTTTTATGCCTCTTATCCTTCCTTCTGCTACTTGTTCGCTTGCTCTCATTTTTCATTCCTTTTATTTGGTAAAATAAAATAATCACCCCAATATATACTAAATGGCCCAAAACGAGCTTCAATGTCTTGTTTTTGATGAGGAAGCATAGGAATAGAATCTTGATTGTCTGAAAAATAATCTAAAAATGATCTTACATCAAAAAATGGATCTTTATTTCGTGCTTCCTGTGCAATAGATAATGGGCTTTGTTCTAAAAGTCCTTTTTCTACAATTTGTCTAGCAAAATTTCTTGAAGATTCAGATCTATTTCCACTTTGTATTCTAGGCATTGAATTTATTTCATTTTTAATTTGTTTTGAGGTCGGATAAGTTAATGAAGCAGCTGCCATATTTGACATTCCAAAACCGCCATCTTTTGGATCTTTTCTTAAAATATCATTAAATTCTTTAAGATTTCCTGTTTGTTCAAATGCTTTTTGATAAGATTGTAATGACTTTAATGTTTCTTTATTATTGAAATAATAATCTACAACGCCACGATTTGCTAAAACTTTCAATTCTTGTTTTTTATCTGCAAAATCTACAAGATGCTGTGACCATTTAGCAACTTCTTCGTCAATATTTTTATTAGGATTATTTTTAATATCCTTTTCAAGTTCCCTTTTAGCATTTTCGTAATTAACACCTGATATATCTTTTGTGAAAATTTGTTTATCTTTTTCTATCTCAAGCCTATTTCTAACAGCTTTCTCAAATTTATTGTCAACAGCATCTTTTATTTGTTCTTGTCTGTCATAAGTTTTTCTTTCAGCTTCTGGTAAAGATTTATAATATTCTTCTCTTGCATTAGCTTCTTGCTCTATTTGTTCAGGTGTAAAATTTGGAAATTGATTTCCGATTTGAGAACGCACATTAATTCGTTGTTGAGGTGAAAAATTTGGTACATATTCTTGTGATTTTGCTGTCGGGTTTCTATCTACAATGGCAGGTTTATTTTCCTCTCTTGGATTAATAGCTTTAGCATTTTCAACTCTTTGTATCCCAGTATCCACAACACCAGGTTGTATATTTCTTAAAGATTTTGCCGTTGATCCCTGTATAGGAGGTCTAAATTCTTCATCTTTAAATCCTCTATTTTCGCCTTGGGGTTGTCCTTGTTCACCTTGATTCGCAAGATTTCTATACGCATTTTTATTTCCTTGCTCTCTTGCTAATTGACCAAATTGGCGTTGCATTTCAGGAGTCATGCCATAAATAGAGGCTGCTTGTGTGGCATATTCCATAGGCGTAAGATTCTTTTGTTCGCCCAGATTTTTTAATCCTTGAGATAAACGATAATGTTCCACCTCTTTAGGAAGCTGATCACCAATTCCTTGACCTAAATTATTACCAAATGTTCCCCATTTATTAGATGCAGGGAGTACTTGTACCATGATTAACCCCTAATATTTTGAGCTTGTTGAATTAATCCTCTATTTGGATTCGGTGGTGCAATACCAGGATTATTATTAGCAACTCCTTGACTATTTCCTCCACTACCTGCTAATTGTGTTCCAGCTTGACCAATTCCAGAAGCTGCACCTTGAATCAATCCTGGCTGTCCAGGCACATGAATATTTTCCAAATGCTTCTGCAAACCTTGTTGTCCTGCTTGAAATAATCCTTGTGCCCCTTGCATTCTAAGATTAGCCCTTATAGCTCCAAGTCTTTCACTTAAATCAGTTCCCGCATTAACAGCGGCATTTCTAAATCCTGAACTTGATAAACCACCAGATCCCATACCGGCAAACTGCTCAGATAGACCGGGAATTATTTCTTCATTAAACTGCCTCATTTGTGGAGCTGCAAAAGCATTATAATCTGCTGAATTATCGCTTAATAAATTTCTGTAATAATCTGCTGAATCACCAAATGCCCCACCGGCTCCAGGTCTTAAACCAGCATTTACGGATTGCTCATAAAGTGGAATTTGTTCAGGCCCAAGCGTTGTTTGTTGGTAATCTTGTGGATCATAGCCTGTTAAAAAATTACCATTTGCAGAATTTGGACTTCCTCTCATGTCTCCCATTGATCGTTGGCCAGAATTTGCAGAACTTTTTGATGAATTATTTGATGAACCAGCTCCACCACCATATAAACCAGCAACACCTCCTATAGTCCCTCCAATAGCTGCACCCCATGGCCCGAATGGCGCTCCTGCTGCTGCTCCTGAAACGGCTCCCGCTCCTCCACCTGCCCAATTTGGTTTTGGCATATTATAGCTCCTGTATGTATTCCCAGAAGAAATTCGCTCTATCGAATGCCTGTGGTGAGGTTATAACTAAATTTGTAGCATTCATGATTACATCGTTACCATTTATTGTTAATGCTGTAAATCCAATTGAATCTGTACCACAGACCCAAAGATCTATCAATGTAAAATTTACATCAAAAAGTATACCATGCGCATAAGTATT
>Ga0193727_1000189_pt1 | contig 21942 bp, 25 predicted proteins | sample H2c2metaG_FD_143051 | JGI IMG/M metagenome (GOLD analysis project Ga0193727, IMG submission 143051) | Soil microbial communities from a riparian zone of the East river system, Colorado, United States - H2c2 | ecosystem: Environmental > Terrestrial > Soil > Riparian zone | place: USA: East River...
GACCTTCGCTCCGTTGCGGCTGGCGGGGAACCCGGGCACGAGCGGAGTGATCGGCGTGGTCGTCGACGCCACCGAGCGGAATCGGCTGGAGGCACTCCGCAACCGCCTGATCGAGCAGGTCATGACCGCTCAGGAAGAGGAGCGGCGACGGATCGCCCGTGAGCTGCACGATGAAACCGGACAGGCGCTCACGGCGCTGCTCGTGGGGTTGCGAACGATCGAGGGGGCCCGGACGATGACCGACGCGGCCGAGCTGGCGCAGCGGCTTCGCGGGATCGTCGCCCAAACGCTCGACGACGTGGGACGCCTCGCGCGGGGGCTCCACCCCGGCATCCTCGACGATCTGGGGCTCGCGGCCGCAGTGAGCCGCCAGGTGCAGGACCTCGCCGACCTGCACGGGGTTGCTGTGGACGTGCACATTGACGGGCTCGATGTGGAGCCTCTGCCGGCGCTCTTGCAGACGACCGTGTACCGTGTCCTGCAGGAAGCCCTGACCAATGTGGCGAGACATGCCAGAGCCCGGAGCGTGAGCGTTCAGATCGTGTGCGACCAGGGGGCGGTCGAGTTGCGCGTACAGGATGACGGAACCGGCTTCGACCCGTCCGTGCGGTCAGAGGCCGCCGCAGGCGATCGGCGGCGGCTCGGCCTGCAAAGCATGCGGGAGCGCGCGGCCCTGTTCGGCGGCTCGGTGAACGTCGAGTCGCCGCCCGGAGCGGGAACGACGATCACAGCCCGTTTTCCCCTGCGGGGCGCATAGCAGGCGTGTCGAGCATCCGAGTGCTCATCGCCGACGACCACGCCGTCCTGCGAGCCGGCCTGAAGCTGCTCATCGACGCGCAGTCCGACATGGAAGTGGTGGGCGAGGCGGCGGGGGGACCCGAGACGGTCCGCGGCGCCGTGACGACAGCGCCCCACGTCGTGCTGCTCGATCTTTCCATGCCCGGAGCCCGCTACACACAGACGATCGAGCAACTGGTGCGGGTCGCGCCGACCTCCCGCGTGCTCGTGCTCACGATGCACGACGATCCGGCGTACCTGCGGGTCGCTCTCCGGGCCGGCGCGGCCGGCTACATCGTGAAGAAGGCGGCCGATGTTGACCTGTTGACGGCGATCCGCGCCGTCCACGAGGGCCGCACCTTCGTAGATCTCACGCGTCCCGACGAGGCGGCGCAGGTCGAAGATGTCCGGCGCAGTGCTCGCCCCTCGCCGACCCAGGGCCAGGCCAGGCCGTTGAGCCCGCGTGAGGCCGAGGTGCTCCGGTTGCTGGCGGAGGGCCACACGAACAGCGAAGCCGCCAGCCGCTTGTCCGTGAGCGTGAAGACCATCGAGACCCACCGCAAGCGCCTGAGTGACAAGCTCGGCCTCAAGACCCGCGCCGAGTTGTTCCGTTTCGCCGTCGAGGTGGGCCTGCTTGATGGCGAGGAGGCTCGCCCGGCGGGTCAGTAACCGCCGCGTGTCGGGGATTCTCCCGATATTCCCGGTATGTTTCGCCCCCTACACTTGATAGGGAGCGGTCGCCCAAGTTCTGGAGGTCAGTCAAAACTGGTGAAAAAAATCCTGGTGTTGGTGATCGAAGACAATCGCCTCGTGCGCGACGGGCTCGTTGCGGTGCTCGACGCGCAGCCCGACTTCAAGGTCGTCGCGGCCGCCGAAGGCGGTGAGACCAGCCTGCTCCAGGTGCGGGAGACCCAACCCCACGTGGTGCTCGTGGATGCCGCGTTGGGGAATCACGACAGCCACCGCCTGGTGGAAAGCGTCAGGAAGGAAGCTCCGGAGACCAAGGTCATTGTCATGGATCTCCTGCCGGCGCACGAGGACGTCATCGCATTCGTCCGGGATGGCGCGAGCGGGTTTATCCTGAAAGACGCGACCATCGAGGATTTCGTCAAAACCATTCGATCGGTCGCCGAAGGGGCCAATGTGATCCCGCCCGCCCTCACCGGAACACTGTTATCCCACATCGTGGACCAGGCGGTCACGCGCGAACCCACGAGCGTGATGGCAGCCGTCCGGATGACGAAACGCGAACGGGGGATTACGGAGCTGATTGCCGAGGGCCTGAGCAACAAGGAGATCGCCCAGCGGCTCAATATCGCGACGTATACCGTCAAGAGCCACGTGCACAACATTCTCGAGAAGCTTGCCTTGCACAGCCGCCTCCAGATCGCCGCGCACGCCCATCAAGCCGCGACGACGGCCAACCAGCCAGCCCCACACCCCGGCCCGCCGCCCGTCGAGTAGCTAGCTCGTTCGATGCGCAGCGGAACCGCGTTCCCGGTCCAATTACACTAAATCGCTTTTCATCCCGTCGGAGGATGCCCGTCAGCCCGCGACGCCAGCAGATTTGACGGCTTCCCGGGGAGGAACACGCGGTGTCGATTCATTGGGCGTACTCGTATCAGATTGTGCCACCCCAGCCGTCGCGACGGTTGGGCACGATCCGTACGCTCCTCCGGGACGAGACGGCCGCGACGCCGCGCGGCGCCCGCACGTGGTCGGGGCGGCTCGTGCTCGAGCGGCGCGCCACGCACATCTTGATCGTGAGCGATGGCCCCGGTCGGAGCAGTCCGATCAACCGTCGCCTGGAGGCCGAGCTGGCGCGCCTCGACGCCACATACTCCGTGACTGAGCCGCTCGCCGACCGCGCCGAAGGGGTCGAATCATTGGCGCTTGTCGACGGGCAAGGCGGCTAAGTGGCCCTCCGATGCGCGTGGTGCGGCCGCCATCTCGGCAAGGACTCCCGACTCAAGGGCGATAGTCACGGCATCTGCTCGGCCTGCGAGGCGACCCATTTCCCCGATCATCCGGACCCGACCCGCGGCGCCGGACCCCCTCCTCCCAACCCAAGTAGTTAAGCCGTCTTTCGTTCCACCGACCGATGTTCGTTGCGAGCGCGCGCCGGCAGGTTTGTGAATGGCGCGTAAGGGAGACAGACTGCTCTGGACCGTGGTGATCGTCCTGATCCTGTTGTGGGCGATCGGCATGAGTAGCGCCGCGTACGCCATGGGCGGACTGATTCACCTGCTGCTGGTGATCGCCATCGTCGTGATCCTGATTCGCTTCATTCAAGGTCGGCGGGTTCTATAACATGTCGAGATGCTTCGTTGCCGGGATATTGGGGCTGGGCCTCGTGGCCTGCACCAGCGCTGCCGCGCGGGTGCCGGAGTCTCGTGACGCCTACCGCTGGCGGCCCGGCACGAGCGCGGTGGACCGGACCCTCGTGGCGGGGACGTTGATCGAGGCGAGGTTTCACCGCACGGGCGCCACGCTGACGGGAACGGTGAGCGCCGATGTCAGGAACGCGCGGCGCCGGGTTGTGATTCCGGCCGGGAGCGCGGTCGGGCTCAGGATCGCGCCCCGGCGCCCCAGGCTGCTCGACGTCACATCTGTGACCGTCCGGGGGCAGGTGTATCCGCTGAGCTCGATGGTCGAAGGCCTGCCGGTGGGTCCGGCGCTCGGCGCGCGGATCCTGTTTGTCCTGCCGGAGGGATTCACCGCGGCGCCCGCACTCGCGGGGGCCCCGTGAACTTCCGACGCCTGATCTCGTCCGCGAGCGTGGTGCTCGCCTCGCTGCTCATGCTTGCGCAGACGATCCAGAGCCTCGTGTTGAACGCCGCTGACGCGAAAGACGCGAAGCAGGCACAGAAGGCCCGCAAGCCCAAGCCGCCCTCTGCATTGAAGTAGCTAGATCGTTCGGCCTACTACGGCGAGCGCGGCAGCAGCGATGCCCCGGAGCTCCGGAACGGAGGATGGCATGTTGAAAGCGTGGTTCGTCGAAATGACTGAGACAGCGTCGGCGTCGTCGTTTGTAATCGGTCTGCGGCGCCTGCGGGCGCTCGGGGCGTGGCGAGGCCTGGACCGGCCGCTGCCGCACGAGCACCGGGACCATGTCTGGCCGTTCCCGGGGGTGGTGTCGGTGGGTCAACCGCTGCGAGCGCATGGGAGGCCACAATGACCTGGCGTCATGATCGAGGGCCCGCGCACGCGGATGGTGGTCAGGTGGACCCCGAGGGTCCCGGGCTGCTGGAGGACGACGTGGACTGCTGCGAGGTGTGCGCCATCCCGTCAGTAGCCCATGCGCGTTAGTTCCTTTTCCATCCTGGTGAGGGATGTGCGCCGGTAGCCGTTGCGACGACATTGCATCTAGGCGGTGAACTCCGACTTGCAGGCAGTGAGTTCCCCGATTCTGTACGCTCACGCAGTCCTCAATAGAAGTGAAGGAGCAACAAAATAATGAAGAGCCTAAAGAATCTTTCGCGTGGAACGTGGTTGGGAGCTTTGCTGCTGGTCGCGTTCGTAGCCGGATGCGGCGACAGCAACAATCCCATCAACCCCTCTCCGACCACTCCGGGCGCAGGTACAGGCACGGGCGGCGGCGGAGGCCATGGTCCGGCGTCAGTGCCTCTTGGCACTGCCGGCACGTACGTGATTCTGGCGAAGTCTGCCATCTCAAACGTGCCGACCTCGGACATTACCGGCGATATCGGCCTCAGCCCGGCCGCCGCGAGCTTCATCACGGGATTTGCACTGAGCCTTCCCTCGGGCGGAGCATTTTCGACATCGCCTCAGGTGACCGGCAACGTGTACGCATCGGACTACGCGGTTCCGACTCCAGTTGAGCTGACGACGGCTATCGGCGATATGCAAACCGCATATACGACTGCCGCCGGGCGGACATTGCCTGATCACACCGAGCTGGGGGCCGGCAACATTGGCGGGCTGACGCTGCCCGCGGGTCTCTACAAATGGTCGAACACCGTTCTCATTCCCACCAACGTCACGCTCTCGGGCGGCGCCAACGATACCTGGGTCTTCCAGATCGCGGGCGGCATTACGCAGTCCTCCGGGGCGCGAGTCATTCTGACGGGCGGCGCGCTGGCCAAGAACGTCGTGTGGCAGGTCTTCGGCGCCGTGGATATTGGGACGACCGCCCACATGGAAGGCGTGATCTTGTCACAGACATCTATTGTGCTCCACACCGGCGCGACCGCAAACGGCCGACTGTTGGCACAGACCGCGGTCACGCTCGCCGGTAACGCGGTTGTCGAGAAGTAGCCGCACGATTCATAAAGCCTGCTCCGTAGGCATGCGGTGCGTGCTCGAGAGCAACAAAAGGCCGTCGCAAGACGGCCTTTTCCACACGGCGACACGAGGAGAGTCCAATGTTGAACAGACTTGAGAATTATTCCAAGCAGGGAATGTGGTTGACGGCATTGCTACTCGTCGCTTTTGTCGCCGGATGTAGCGATAGCAACGAGCTGAAGACTATCGCCGTCACCCCCGCCTCTGCCTCCGTGCTGCCCAACTTGACGAAGCAGTTCACGGCGGTGGGCACGGATGAGGACGGCCATGTCGTCACGATCACTCCCACCTGGTCGGTCGTGGCGGGTGGTGGCACGATCAGCGCCACTGGTCTGTTCACCGCGGGCACGACGGCCGGAACGTTCACCAATACGGTGAAAGCGACCAGCGGGACCATCTCGGGTACCACGACGGTCATTGTCACCACCACTACCGGCACGGGCGCCGGCGGGGGCGCGGGCAGCGGCGGCCATGGTCCAGCACCAGTGGTGCTTGGAACGGCCGGCACGTATGTGATTCTGGCAAAGTCCGGAGTCTCCAACGTACCCACGTCCGCGATCACCGGGAATATCGGAGTGAGTCCTATCACCTCGACTGCCCTCACCGGATTTTCGCTGACCCTGGACGGGAGCGGGACATTTGCGACCTCGCCTCAGGTGACGGGGAACCTGTACGCAGCCGACTATACGTCTCCAACGCCAGCGAACCTGACCACGGCCATCGCCGACATGATGACCGCGTACACCGCTGCCGCCGGACGCACCCTGCCTGACTATACGGAGCTCGGGGCTGGAAACATTGGCGGGCTGACGCTTGCCCCCGGCCTCTACAAATGGGGGACCACGGTTCTCATCCCAACCAGCGTCACACTCAGCGGCGGCGCAAACGATACCTGGATCTTCCAGATCGCGGGCGGTCTTACCCAGTCCTCCGCTACCAGTGTTACCCTGACCGGTGGCGCACTGGCCGCGAACGTTGTCTGGCAGGTCTTCGGTGCAGTGGATATCGGAACGACCGCGCACATGGAGGGTCGGATCCTGTCGCAAACATCGATCGTTCTGCGCACTGGTGCAGTGGCAAACGGCCGACTGTTAGCACAGACGAACGTCACGCTGGATGGCAACACGGTGGTCGCGAAGTAGCGGCACGATTTGTAGAACCTGCTCCGTAGGCATGCGGTGCATGCTCGAGAGCAACAAGAGGCCGTCGTGAGACGGCCTCTTCCACACGACGAACGAGGAGGAGTTCAATGTTGAGCAGACTTGAGAAGTATTCTTCGCGGGGAATGTGGTTCACGGCGTTGCTGCTGGCGGCTTTTGTGGCCGGATGCGGCGACGACGAGACCACCAACCCGGATGACCCCACCATTCCGGGCGCAGGCACGGGCACGGGCTCAGGCCATGGTCCGGCGCCGGTGGTGCTTGGCACGGCCGGCACGTATGCGATTCTGGCAAAGAGCGGCGTCTCGAACACGGGCACGTCCGCGATCACCGGGAATATCGGAGTGAGTCCTGTCACCTCGACTGCCCTCACGGGATTTTCACTGACCCTTGACGGGAGCGGAACCTTCGCGACCTCGGCTCAGGTGACGGGGAACCTGTACGCAGCCGACTATACGTCTCCAACTCCTACGAACCTGACCACGGCTGTCAACGATATGCAGACCGCGTATACCGCCGCGGCTGGACGAACACTCCCTGATCACACCGAGCTCGGGGCCGGAAACATTGGCGGGTTGACGCTCGCCCCCGGCCTCTACAAATGGGGGACCACGGTGCTCATCCCCACCAGCATCACCCTCAGCGGGAGCGCCAACGACACCTGGATCTTCCAGATCGCGGGCGGTCTGACCCAGTCCTCGGCTACGAACGTCACTCTGGCCGGTGGCGCACTGGCCCAAAACATTGTCTGGCAGGTGGCCGGCATTGTGACCATTGGGACGACCGCGCACATGGAGGGCCGGATACTGTCGCAAACACAGATCGTGCTGAACACCGGTGCAGTGGCCAACGGCAGACTGTTGGCACAGACCCAGGTCACTCTGTCTGGTAATACGATTGTAGCGAAGTAGCACCCTGACCAGAGCAGGGATGTGGAGCAGCGGAGAGGCCGTCGCGAGGCGGCCTCTCTTTTTTCTTTCGTCCTTCCGGACTAGCCCGCAATCGCTTCGTCCGACCGATACCGCGGGCCCGCAGCGTTCGGCTAACTTACGCGCGTCGGCCAACTGCTCCCGGCGTCCGGAGATGTCATGAACGTGCCCCCGCAGGACAAAACCATCGTCCGCTTCGAGATCGCCCCGCGCTCGATCGCGTGGGTCCTGGCGACGATCGCGGCGGTGTGGTTGTTCCTGCATCTCCGGTTCATCGCGCTGCTCGTCGTGGTGGCCCTGGTCTTCGCGGGCACCTTCAATCCGCTGGTCGAATGGATGGAGCGGCACGGGCTCAAACGTATCTACGCGCTCATTCTGCTCTTTGTCGCGCTGCTCGTCGGTACGTGCCTGTTGATCTTCCTGACGGTCCCGCCGCTGGTCGAGCAGCTCACCCAGATCGTGGCCGACGCCCCGGCCCATCGCACGATGCTGATCGGGCTGCTCCAGGAGCGGGAAGTCACCGCTCCACTCGCTCGCGCCCTCGAGCACGCGCCTCTGGAGCAGACCTTCGCCCGCGTCGAGACACACCTGGTGAACTACACACCCCAGGCCCTGGTGGCGCTCGGATACGCGGTGACGACACTCGTGCTGGCGTTCTATCTTCTCGCGGACGGCAAACGTGCCCAGGGCACCCTCTACGCCATGGTGCCGCGCGGCTACCACATGCGGCTGGCGCGAATCCTTCATAACCTGGAAATGATCGTGGGCGGCTATATGCGCGGACAGCTCATTACGTCCGCGCTGCTCGGCTCGTTCACGTTTCTGCTCCTGTTCATTTGTAAGATCCCGAACGCGTTGTCCCTCTCCTTGTTCGCGGCGCTGGCGGACGTGGTCCCCTTCGTTGGAGCGGTACTGGCCAGCGCCCCCGCGGTCCTCGCCGCGCTGTCCGTCGGCGTGCCCGTTGGCATCGTAGTGCTCAGCGTCCTGTTCGTCTATCAGGAGTTCGAGAACCGGATCCTGGTGCCCAAGATCTACGGGCATGTACTGCGGCTCTCCCCGACTGCCGTCATCCTTGCGCTCCTCGCGGGAGGCATGCTGGCAGGCGTGATCGGCGCGCTGCTGGCGCTGCCGATCGCGGCGGGGCTGCAAATGATGCTGGAGGAGCTGCGGGTGGACCTGCCGGGGGACGACAGCGACGACCGGGCGGCGCACGCCCGCGACGCGAAGACCGAGGCCACGTACGAGCGTATGAGCGCCGGGGCAACCGCCCCGGAGGCTGGACAGATCGCCCGGACCCTGGCGCACGACATTCGTGACGCGGACGTGGTCACCGCCGCCCGGGAGGCTGATGCGGCGAAAGAGAAAGACGTGGAGGTCGTGGCGCCATGACGATCACGCTCAACCGTCGCTCGGGCGAGACCACCCTCACGGGCGAAGCCGTCACGCTGCAAACGGGAGCACTGCAGGACGCGATTCTCAAGAGCGCGAACTTCTCGAGCATCGCCACCGACGCGAAGGGCGTGATCCAGATCTTCAACGTCGGGGCCGAGCGCATGTTGGGATATGCGGCCGCCGACGTGTTGAACAAGATCACGCCGGCGGACATTTCCGATCCGCAGGAAGTGATCGCGCGCGCCAAAGCGCTCAGTGTCGAGCTCGGCACGCCGATTACGCCCGGCTTCGAGGCGCTGGTGTTCAAGGCCTCGCGCGGCATCGAGGACATCTATGAGCTGACATATATCCGCAAGGATGGGAGCCGTTTCCCTGCGGTGGTATCCGTGACGGCCCTGCGCGACGCGCAGGACGCCATCATCGGCTACCTGTTGATCGGTACCGACAACACCGCCCGCAAGCAGGCCGAAGAGGCGCTCCTGAAGGCAGGGGCATTGCAGAGCGCGATCTTCAACAGCGCCAACTTCTCGAGCATCGCGACCGACGCCAAGGGTGTGATCCAGATTTTCAACGTCGGCGCCGAGCGGATGCTCGGCTATGCGGCCGCCGACGTGATGAACAAGATCACCCCGGCCGATATCTCCGATCCCCAGGAAGTGATCGCGCGCGCCACCGCGTTGAGCCGCGAGCTCAACACGCCGATTGCGCCGGGGTTCGAGGCCCTGGTCCACAAGGCGTCGCGCGGCATCGAGGACATCTACGAGCTGACCTACGTCCGCAAGGATGGCAGCCGGTTCCCGGCCGTGGTGTCGGTGACGGCGCTGCGCGACGCGCAGGGCGCCATCATCGGCTACCTGCTCATCGGCACCGACAACAGCGCGCGCAAAGAGATCGAAGAGGAGCGCAAGCGCCTGGATCAGGTGCTGCGGGAGAAGAACGTCGAGCTGGAGAGCTCCAAGTCGGTGGCGGAAAAGGCGAACCGGGCCAAATCGGAGTTTCTCTCCAGCATGAGCCATGAGCTGCGCTCACCACTCAATGCGATCCTCGGGTTCGCCCAGCTGATGGATTCCGACGCCACACCGGCGACGCCCTCCCAGAAGGGGAGCATCGACGAGATCTTGCGGGCGGGCTGGTATCTCCTCGAGCTGATCAACGAGATTCTCGATCTGGCGCAGATCGAGTCCGGCAAGCTGTCGCTGTCGCTCGAGCCGACATCCCTGGCCGATGTCGTGCTCGAATGCCAGGCCATGATCGAGCCGCAGGCGGAGCTGCGCGGCATCCGCATGACCTTCCCGCAGTTCGAGGTCCCCTGCTTCGTGGCCGCGGATCGTACGCGCCTGAAACAGGTGCTCATCAACCTGCTCTCCAACGCGATAAAGTACAACCAGGCGAAGGGGACAGTGGTGGTGGATTGCACCGGCAGCACGCCGGAGCGGGTTCGCATCAACGTGCGGGACACGGGCGAAGGGCTCGCTCCCGACAAACTGGCGCAGCTGTTCCAGCCGTTCAACCGTCTTGGCCAGGAGCGGGGCGGCGAGCAGGGCACCGGCATCGGCCTGGTGATGAGCAGACGCCTGATCGACCTGATGGGGGGCGTCCTCGGTGTGGAAAGCACCGTCGGCGTGGGCAGCGTCTTTTGGTGCGAGCTGGGCGCGGCGGACGCGCCGGCGCTGGCGGCGGAAACGGCCACCCCCGCGGCCGTGGCGCAACCGGCGCCGGCACAACCGGGCGCCCCGTTACGCACCCTGCTCTATGTCGAAGACAATCGGGCGAACCTGAAGCTGGTCGAGCAGCTTATCGCGCGCCGGCCCACCCTGCGCCTGCTGACCGCCGCGGACGGCAATGTGGGGATCCAGCTGGCGCGCGCCCATCAACCGGAAGTGATCCTGATGGACATCAACCTTCCCGGCATCAGCGGTGTCGAAGCCATGAAAATCCTGCGCGACGACCCGGTGACCGCGCACATCCCCGTGGTCGCGCTGAGCGCCAATGCGATGCCACGCGATATCGAGAAAGGCCTTGAGGCGGGATTCCACTCCTACCTCACCAAGCCGATCAAGGTCAAGGAGTTCATGGACGCGCTGGACGCGGCGCTCGAGTCCGGGCGGGCCCATGCCTGAGGTGTTGGATCTTCTCAAGGGCAAGATCCTGGTGGTCGACGATCAGCCGGCCAATGTCCTGCTGCTCGAGCGCATGCTGAGCGAGGCGGGATACGTGGCGGTCACCTCCACGCTCGACCCCCGCGCGGTGTGCGAGCTGCACAAGACGCATCGCTACGACTTGATCCTGCTCGATCTCCAGATGCCCGTCATGGATGGATTCGAGGTCATGGAGGCCTTGAAAGCCGTCGAGCAGGACGGGTACCTGCCGGTGCTGGTGATCACCGCGCAGCCGGATCACAAACTGCGGGCGCTCAAGGCCGGGGCCAAAGATTTCGTCAGCAAGCCGTTCGACGTCGCCGAAGTCTTGACGCGCGTCCGCAACATGCTCGAGGTCCGGCTGCTGCACGTCGAGATCCAGCGCAAGAATGACGAGTTGAAGAAGCTGTTTGACCAGGTGGTGGCGGAGCGGAAGCTGTCGGAGCGGCTGGCCCTGCACGTGCCTCCCGATTCGATCGCGGCGCGGCTCCAGGCGCGTCCAGACGTGACGCCCGACAGCTTTTCGGACGTGACGGTCCTGATCGCCGATATTGTCGGACTCGCCGAGCGGACTCCGGCCGTCGGCGCCGACAAGCTGGCGTTGCAGGTCGATGAGATCTTTACCGGCTTCGACGGCCTGGCGGACGAGCGCGGCCTCAGGAAGATCAAGACGCTTGGCAATTCCTACATGGCGGCCGCGGGGGTCCCGGTGCCATCGGGCGACCACGCGGTCCGGGCGGCCCAGTTGGCGCTCGATATGGTCGACGCGCTGGAGCGCTTCAACGAGCGCACCGGCTCGGCGCTGCAGGTGCGCATCGGGATCGCCAGCGGCGCCGTGGTGGCGGGTGTCATCGGGAAACGGATGTTCCTCTACGATGTGTGGGGTGATGCGGTGAACACGGCCAGCCGGATGGAATCGCACGGTGTGGCCGGGCGCGTGCAGGTAGCGGAAAGCACGCGGTTGCTGCTGGGCGAAGCCTTCGTGCTCGAGGAGCGCGGAGCTCTCGAAGTCGAGGGCAAGGGCGACCTGAAGACCTGGTTCGTGGCCGGGCGGAATGGTGCGTCGCACTAGCGGCGACGTGCCCGCCCGAACTCGTCCTGCCTAGGAGTCGCTCCGGCGGCGCCTCAGGTGACGATGCCCCTGCACCGCCGACAAATCAATCACCAGCGCGACCACGATCCCTGCCACCGGCCACAGCGTCCACTGACCTCCGAACCAGCGTTGCACCGCGGAGTACCAGAGCAGGGTCGTGGGCAGAAAGATGAAGCCGATGACCGGCCACAGCAGCGTGGGGAACAGGCCGGTGAACCAGGTGGTGAAGAACCAGAGGAGGGCGACGACGAGTCGCGGGGTAAGGAGCGCGAAGGCAACAATCAGGCAGGGCATGGAATCCTCTCACGCAAAACGGGTTCGGGCAAACAAAAAGGCCGTCGCGAGACGGCCTTTTTGATCCTGTGAGGTCCTCAGGTCTTCATGATCTTGCGACCTACTTTGCGCTTGGCGACGCGCCCTTTTCCACCAGCCGACTTCGACGCCCGCCGCTTGGCGGCAGTCATCCGGCCGCCTCTGCTCTTCTTTGCCATGTGTGAGATCTCCTTCCTGGTGTTCAGGTACAGTTCTCTCGCAAGGCCAATTTCACCTGTATACAGAATGGTGCCGCGGGACGCTGGCGGGTATAGTTCGGAGGGATGGAAAGAGATGTACAACATTTGAGCTAGAAGAGAACGGTGCAATCGTGGACCGCCTGCCTTCGCGCAACAGAATTTCATGATCGAGATCTCGGGCCTGCATCACGTTAGTCTCGCCGTCACCAACCTCGAGCGGTCCAAAGCGTTCTATCGGGACGTCCTGTCCCTGCGAGAGATGGAGCGACCGGCGTTCGAGTTCGCCGGCGCGTGGTTCGCGCTCGGCGATCGCCAGCTGCATCTGATAGTGCACGACAAACCGACGCTGCGCACGCGGGGCATTGACTCGCACGACGTGCACTTCGCCGTCCGCGTTACGAGCTACCATGAGACGGTCGCATTCCTCGAAGCGCGCGGCTATTCAAGCGACGCGCGGGACGAGGCGAAGCGCCTGAGGGAGAACAAATGGGGGAAGGCTGGCTTCCCGCAGGTGTTCATTCTCGACCCCGACCGGCACGTGATCGAACTCAATGCGGAGCGGCTGGATTAGCGGGATTCATCACCTTGCCGAAGAACAGGATGGCGCCGGAAAACCGTTCGCGGATCGCGAACAGGAACGGGCGGTCCACCACGATTCGCGGCGGTACGCTCGTGAACCCAATGCCCGCGGACGTCGCCGCCGCTGCCTCTGTGCCCTCTTCGTTCACCTGTACCCACGCACCCTGCCGGACGTCGGTGATACACGTCTTCCCGGCGGGGTCGAGGCGGGTGAAGTCGGTTGTCCAAGGCCCACAGAACGCTGTCTGCATCCCCAGGGCGCCCAGGGTGGCGTTGAGCGCTGCCGCTGAGGACATGGTGAACTTGGGGAGCGAGACGAAGAGCCGATCCGGCGACAGGCCGCCGATCCACGCGCGCCACCGGTCGTCGGAGAGACCCCGAATCAGTGAGTCGATGCCGCCTGGCGCCGGGGGCAGGACAATCGTCATGCTGAACGCGCCTCCACCGTATGGCAGATCGAGCACAGTGACACCGGCGTCACGATAGATGCGGACCGCTGCCGTCCCGGTGCTTGTCATCATCGGGACCATGGCCGTGCCGCCCGTCGCAAGGTGGAAAACGTCGGGATGCGTCCGCGACGAGTCGAACGGCGTACTCCACATTCCCTTGAAATAGATAGCGTTGACGAGGTACATGTTGACGTCGACCGGGATCAGATCGGGCACGATCTTTGTGATCCGGCCGGCGGTGTTGTCGCTCACCCACGCGTTGATGGTTGGGGCGGTTGAGGCGGCCGCGAAGTCGACGCTCCGCACCACGGCGCCGAAGTATGTCCTGGTGGCGTCGAGAAAGGAGGAGGTGGCCGCGAACGCAGGGCGGTACCACACCGAGTTCGCGAGCCGGAGGCACACTGCCGGGTCCAGGTCCCGCAACACGGTCGTCAGGCCGCGGTACCCTTCGTTCACCTCCTCCAGTTTCATTCCCTGGAGATTGAGGGCGCCTTGCATTTCTTGCAGTGTGACGCCCCCGGCGCCGTTGTAGGCCATGGCGAGTGCGGCGGCGACACTGAGCGGCGAGACGAACACATTGGAGTCGGCGCGGGTGCGGTGCGCCACCTGCCCAAACAACGTCAGGGTGAAGCGGTTATCGGCTTGGACCAGGGACCCCTCACTGGCCGTGAGTGGCCGGGGGAGGTTGGCAATCCTCTTTGGGCCACGCGTGGACCCTCCGCTGTCATGGCGAGCGGGCCTTGTGCCAATACAGGATTGCGCCTGAGCCGATCGTCCGGCGGCCCAGCAAAGGAGAAGGAGGAGAAGACGCTGATACATGAGTGCATTACCCCCGGTTTACTGGCGTGGTGCTCGCAGGGAGATCACGGGATATAATTAACGACCCACGAACCCCGAGGGCTTGGTGCGACACCGTTGCACCGTGCTCGTATCGCTCGTCGCCGCCGCGCTTGCGTGCAATTCACCCGATGCCGCCGCCCCGGAGGTGTGCCCCGCTTCGAGCGGTGCCCCCGCCGCGGCGCCGGCGCCCGCCCACGCCCCGTTCCAGATCCTCGTCTTCTCCCGCACCACCGGCTACCGCCACGCGTCGATCGCCACCGGGATCACAGCGATCGAAGTGCTGGGCGCCTTCAACGACTTTACGGTGGAGGCAACCGAGGACCCAGCGGCCTTCAACGACACGAATCTCGCGCGGTTTGACGCGGTGGTATTCCTCAGCACCACCGGCGAGATCCTCGACGAGTCCCAGCAGGCCGCGTTCGAGCGCTACATCCGGGCCGGGCACGGCTTCGTCGGCGTACACTCGGCCTCCGACACCGAGTACGGATGGCCCTGGTACCACGCCTTGCTCGGCGCTACCTTCGCTTCCCACCCCGCCATTCAGCCGGCGACCGTGATCGTCGTAGACCCCGGCCAGCCGTCCACCCGCGCGCTCCCGAATCCCTGGGAGCGCACCGACGAGTGGTACAACTTCACCGCGCAGCCGGCGGACGTAACGGTGCTCGCCCGTGTGGACGAGGCGAGCTATACGGGTGGGACGATGGGTGCCCTGCACCCGATCAGCTGGCAACATGTCTACGAGGGCGGTCGGGCGTGGTACACCGCGATGGGTCACACGGCGTGTAGTTACAGCGAGCGGGCGTTCCTCGATCAGCTGCTGGGCGGGATCGAATGGGCCGTGGGGATTCCGTGACCTGAGTACCTCTCGGCTCAGGCGACTGGAAACGATTCCTGGCATTGGGTGCAACGCAGCTCTTTGGGAGCACCCTCGAGGGACGCACGGTTGCCGCAGGTCGGACAGACTGCGTATTGGTCGCCCCACTTCTCGTTCAGGCGCACCGCATCCTTGGGCCGCGGCACGATGGTCCAGACGCGCGGCCGCTCGGTGACCACGTCGACCAGAGATCGCGGGACGCTGACAGGCCTCCATTGCACGTCAAGGACGACTTCGTGGGGCCCCAACTCGATGACCCGGTACCACGCTCCGCGGCGCAGCGGGTACGGTCCTTCCGCGTTGATACGAGCCCAATGCAACGCTTCCATGGGTCGATACACCATTTGGCGCCTGCGCGAGCGTGCGCCCCCGCCGGCGGTTGATCCAATTGAGCCAATGATAACGAGTTAGACGGAACCCCGACAGGGAGTTGTTGGCCGTTTCGCCTTCGGATTGCATATTGGTGCCCCCCATGACCCACGGTACGAAGGACCTCTGGCTGTTTCGGATCGTGCACCAGGAATCGGGTAAACCCGCCCAAGGGGTTCCCGTCACGGTGCTCGACGAGTCCGGCAATCCCGCCGGATACTGGGTGAGCGACCCGGATGGGACGGTGGCGATTCCGCGCCGTGAGGGCGCGCGGCTGAAGCTCCGGGTTGGCCTGCGCAACGAGGAGCCGATCGAGCTGAATACGGCGGGTCTTTCGAACGGCCCGACCGACCTCGCGGCGCCGAGCTGGGTGCCGTTGAACGCCCCCGCAGCCGCTGAGCGCGCCGAACGCGAGCATGTCGTGACCGCGGCTCCCCGCGCGGCCGAGCCGCACGAGGTACCGGGGCACGTGCTGTACTTCCAGCGCCTGGCCATGTTTGCCGACCCGTAGCCCGCGCCGCCGGCGGGACCGCAGGACAACGTGGCGGACTTTTTCGCGACCCCAACCGATCACGCCCCCGTCTTGCGATACGGCGTCGTGATCGAGGTCGAGCAGCTGTGGCAATCGACCGGGGTGCAGTGGGGGGAGCTGTTGTACAGTGTCTCCCTCACCCCGGGGGACGAAGCGAAGCTCACGGTGCTCGACGGTCGCTGGCGCCGCGACATCGAAGGGCGGGAGCGGCCGCTCCAGATTCTGGCCCGGATGGTGGGGACGTCGATGCTGGGCGATCTGGTGACGGCGCTCCGTCCGGAGCTCCAGGTCGAGTCGTGCACGCTCGCCGACCCGGACCTACAGGCGGCGGCGGGCGACACGGTCTCCATGATCCGTGAACGCACCGAGCGGATGAGTCAGGCGCTCAGGCGCCGTCCGCTGGGCGTGGTGGATGGCACGAGTGAAGCGTCCGACAGCGCCGCCATCCGCACGGTGCGCAACACCACCCGGGACCGGGTGGTGACGTTTCATTTCTTCGAGCCGCTGGAGCATTTCCGCGTCGTGGTGCGCAGCCCGCGCATCCGCCCCGTGATCTTCGTGCCGTTCCGGCTGCCGCATGTGGCGACGCCGGACGTGGTGCAGCGGTTCGGGTACATCTTCCGGCGCACGTTGCTGGACCGTGGCATGCTGCCCGACTTGGAGCGGCTGCTGAACGGGGAAAGCGCGGGGAGCGGGGGGAACAGGCTGCTCGAGCACGTCGAGGCGAATCTGCTGTACTACTCGACGGCGATCATCGCGGCGGGCGACCACGCCGCCCGTCACGCCGCGCTGGCCAAGGTGCGGGACGCGTCCGGGACGCCGTTGACTGATCTCGTCGAGAATGTGGTGCTGGGCCGTGTGGGCAGCGCGATCGCCCTGCCGCTCCGCTCGCTGGCGCAGCTCCCGCGAGAGTGGCGCGAAGCGCTCGCCGCTTACACGGCGCGCCCGCCGCGGCTGACCGAGGAGTTCAACGTGAACATTCCGCATCCCGGTGTCTGGGTCACCGCTCAGCCGCACGAGCCGATGCAGCAGGTGGCCACCGAAAGCGCGGCGGGGTAGCCGCGGTCAGCTGCAGGTGCGGTTCCGTCCCGCTTCTTTCGCACGATACAACGCCTGATCGGCGGCCCGGATCACCTGGTCCGGCACGTTGCGGCGGCTATTCCGCTCCGCTACCCCGATGCTCACGGTGATGGATACCCGGCGGCGCGGACGGCTGCCCTTCGACTGCTCGCGCTTGCGCGGGGTGCGGATGCGGCCGCGGATCGTGAACGCCGTTTCGGCCACGGCTTTGCGCACCGCCTCCAGGTGGGGCAGGGTATCCTCGACCGATTTCCCGGGAAACAGGATTGCGAACTCCTCACCGCCGTAGCGGTAGGCGCGCCCGCCCCCTTGGACGTGGCCCAATTTCGCCGCCACCATCTTCAAGACATGGTCGCCCACGTCGTGTCCGAACTCGTCGTTGAACCGCTTGAAGTGATCAACGTCCACCATGGCAATCGTGTAGTCCCCACCGAGGCGTTGCAGGGCCTCGGTCAGGGCGCGGCGGGCCGGCAGGTGGGTGAGCCCGTCCTGATAGGCCAGCAGGTATGACGCTTCAATCACCGAAACGACGAGGATCAGGCCGGCGGTGCCGAGGAAGATCGCCGGGGCGGGGCCCGGGCGGTGCGCGGTGACGGCGAGGAACGACGCGATGATCGCCCAGAGGAATCCGCGTCCCGTAGCGTTCGACTCAAACAGCAGCGGCACGACCGTGAGTCCCAGGGCGACCAGGAACGCGAGCAACGCCGGCTGCGGCAGGTGCGTCCACGCCAGCCATGTGGCCGGCAGGATCGGATGGCCGAGCAGCGCCGCGGTCGCGGCGGGCGCTGTGCGGCTGAACAGGCTGACCAGCGTCACCTGCACCAGAATGGCGGCGAGGCGCAGCAGGCCCACCGCCGTGAGCGTGCCGCGGTCGGCGAGCAGCGCCAGGGCGGCCAGGTTGAGCGGCAGCAGCAGCGCGACGGCACGGACGGCGACCTGACCGGTGGCGGTACCGGCCGGCATCCTGACGGCAGCCGTGGCGAGCGCCAGCACGAGCAGGGCGAGCAGCAAGCGATTGCGTTGGAACCGCCAGGCCAGCAGGGCGCCGACGACGAAGAGGGCGTACGGGTAGTAGCGCGCGAAACCCGGCAGGCCGTCCCGCAGGGCGTCGAGCCGCAACGCGATAGCGGCCGCGAGCAGCAGCACCCCATCGGGGGCCACCAACGTCACCAGTCGCCTGATCCAGCTAGTCTGTGCGCGCGTCATGGGCTCGCTGTCACGGAGGCCCTAAGGGTACCTCAGCCGGCGCGCAGGTCAACACGCTGTGTGCGCAGCGGGTTGCGTGGCTCCGCGACGGGTGGTGATATTCTCCCCGCTGGCACCTGTCCGGCCCGGCGCGGCGGTATCGTCTAGGGGACTAGGACGGAGCCCTCTCAAGGCTCAAACACGGGTTCGAATCCCGTTACCGCTATACATCCGTTCGCGTTTCCGCCCCCATCGTCTAACGGTTAGGACACCACTCTTTCAAGGTGGGAACAGGGGTTCGATTCCCCTTGGGGGCACTCACAGAAGGGACGAGGGACGGGGGAAGGGGGAAGGGTGCTATCAGAGATCGACCAGATCGCGGTGATTGTGCACGACGTGGACCGCGCGGTGCGGTTCTATCGCGACGTGCTGGGTCTGCCGTTCCTGTTTCAGGTACCCCAGATGGCGTTCTTCCAATGTGGCGGCGTGCGCCTCATGCTCGGCATTCCGTCCGAGCCCGAGTTCGACCATGTCTCGTCCATCATCTATTATCGGGTCGCCGACATCGAGGCGGCGCACCAGACCCTGCTGGATCGCGGCGTCACGTTTCGCAGCGCGCCGCACGTCGTGCACCGGGCCCCAGACCACGAGCTGTGGATGGCGTTTTTCTACGACTCCGACCGTAATACGCTCGCGCTGACGTGTCGCAAGCCGCCGGGATAGCAGGGGCATCGGCGCTGCTGCCCGCCGATTTCACCGCTGCGAGCGAGCAGGCGTGGCAGCGCGTGCGCGCCGCGCCTGGCTATCTCACCGAGCGCGAAGCGCGCTTCCTGGCGCTCGCGGCCGCCGCCGCGCCCGGCCACGGCGCGATCCTCGAGATCGGCAGCTTCAAGGGCAAGTCCACCGTCGGGCTCGCGTCGATCGCCGCGTGGTACGGGCTCGGCCGGGTCGTCGCGGTCGATCCGTTCACGGCGCCGGCGCACACCGATCCCAACCTGCGCGGCGCGGCCTCGTCGTACGACGATTTTTGCCGCACCCTGGCCGCTGCCGGTCTCACCCATCAGGTCGAAGTGCACCAGGCCGTTTCGCGCGACGTCGCCCGCGGCTGGCAGCGCCCCATCCGGCTGCTCTGGATTGATGGGGATCATACGTACGCGGGCGCGAAGGAAGACCTCGATCTGTTTGCGCCGCACCTCGTGGACGGAGGGATCGTCGCGTTGCACGACGTGCTGCACCCGTTCGAGGGGCCGATTCGCGTGTTCGTGGAGCAGGTGTTGCGCTCGGAGCGCTACGGCGCCGCGGGGTGTTGCGGCTCGATCGGCTGGGCGCAGTACCGTCCCCGAGGCGGGGCCGTCCCACGTGACGCTGCCGGGCGCGCCGAGTTGGCGCGGCGGGCCGCGCGCCTCATTGCGCTATCGGCGCTCGGTCGCGACCTGCGGGGCCTCGCGAAGCTGCGCTACAAGTTGTTGCGGGCGAGGGTGCCCCACGGCGACGTGGATCCATCGGCCTGGGTGGAGCTTGTGGGTGCGCGCTGAGGCGTTATCGAGACCCGGGTCATGAGAGCTGACCGCGACATCATCTCGCTGGTCCCGCGACGGGCCGTCCTCATCGGCGCTCTGGCCCTGCTGGGTTGCGCGCGCGACTTGGGGCCAGTTGCGAAGAAGGCGCTCCCCCCTGGGGCGGAGGAGTTCGCTCGAAACTCCATCGCGCTACTAGGCCGGGGCGACTGGGCGGCTGTGGGCGAGATGCTGACCTCGGAAGCTCGTACCCCCGACACGCCGGCCCAGCTGGCGGCTCTCGGCCGCGAACTGGCAGGCTCCCTAACCGACAGTTTGGCGCTGGCGGGTCTCCAGTTCACTTCGACGCTGATGGGAAGCGGAGAGTGGCGACATTGGGCATCCCTCAGTTATCAGGTGCCACTCCTGGACGCGACGAGCGGTAGCAGGCGGTACGTGCTCGCGACCGTGGAGGAGAAAGATTCCCTTGGCAAGCTGTGGGTGGTTCGGATGCAGTCTGACAGGCTGGCGGGACCGCTCGAGCGTATCAACGCGTTCACGATACGGGGGAAGTCGCTACTTCACTACTTGATGCTCGGCGTTGCGGTGCTAGTCCCGCTGTTCATCATCTGGGTCGAGGTCGTTTGCGTCCGCGCGCCGATCCGTCGCCGGTGGGCGTGGATGCTCTTGATCCTCCTGGGCGGACCCGTTGTGGCGCTCAACTGGACCACCGGCGAGCTGCAGGTCAAAGAGCTTGCCGTGACACTATTGGGCGTCGGATGGTTGCGGTCGACCGTGTACGCGCCGATGATTCTTCAAGTCGCCGTTCCCATCGGGGCAATCATCTTCCTTGCGCGGCGCTATCAGCTCATGCTGCAGGCTCGTCACACCAACAGCGTTCAGAAGACCCTTTGAAGTGGGCGCGGTGGGCCCGAAACTGCCCGCATTCTTGCCCACCACGCTCGACGCTCAGATAGCGCGTGGGGTGCACGCCATTGCGTAAGCCAATCGTGCTGACGATCTTCCGCCCCAGCGCGCCGATAGCTCAATTGGTAGAGCAACTGACTCTTAATCAGTAGGTTCTCGGTTCGATTCCGAGTCGGCGCATTGTGGCAAGCCGGTCAAAACCAAGTGCCAACCAGCAAATTGATCGTGGCGTAGTACGGATCGCCTTGTCGAGCAGGCTTCGTCTCAACGTTGAAGCCGGTGACAAGGTGCGAGCGGGGAAAGGCAAGGTCCCACTGGAGCCGATAGTTCCAGCTGACTCCTTGGGACGATATGAGATACGTTGGCTCAAAGCGCCACGATGCTTGCACCCCGCCCTGTCGACCCAGATCCATGGCGAGTGGTAGCCCAATCTGCAGTGCATCTTGCACTCGATCTCCAACCGCACGGCGATAGCCCAGGCTCACTCCACCGGCCATCGCGGTGTTGTGAAGGAGGTAACCCGCCCGCACGCTCTGGAACTGGAAATGACCAAGATCTGAAAAATAGGAGTTCTCGAAATCCACTTCACCGTACATCCGTTTCCTGTGAACCTCAAGGATTTCGGAGCGTACCCACCCCAACCCAGGTTTTTCCCAGCTGCCACCGCCCACGAAATAGAGGGACACGTGCGGGTCCGCAAACGGAGCCCCGGGCCTACGGTGGTCGGACGTGTCATGTTTAATGAACAGAAGGGCCGGCGGCGCGACGAGCACCGCGACGACAAAGCCGGCCAGAACCACGCCCAAACACATCTCACAGCCCACCCCCCTGGGTCGGGAATCCTTAGGCGTGGTATCCTTCGGCGCCGCCGGCCTTTGCGCGAGGGCTGATTGGCTCAACAAGGAAGCCAGGGTGATTAGCAGGAGAGCCAACGTCACTGCGAATCGTATGCGTAAAGGAGGGAGTCTGGTGCGCATGGTAGGTCCGTTCATTAATCCTTGTAGGGATCAAACTCGCTGGCTCCCGCCATGACGACAATGACCGGTGTCAGTGTGTGCAACACCCGCACGGTGTCGCCTTGCGCGGCGAGTACATCCGGCAGTCTCCGATAGGCCTGGGGCGACTCGTCGAGCCCACCGCCCCGGAGAATGACGCCCCGCGGCCTGAGCCACTCGTTGACCATATCCCAGTTCACTTTGCCCGGCTTCACGGGCTTGCGGTCTGGCCCGAGTTTCAGTTCGCCGGTCTTGCGATCGCGTTTGCCCGCCGCCTCGGTGCGGCTCATGACGCGACCCGCCCCATGGA
>Ga0193727_1000190_pt1 | contig 21738 bp, 18 predicted proteins | sample H2c2metaG_FD_143051 | JGI IMG/M metagenome (GOLD analysis project Ga0193727, IMG submission 143051) | Soil microbial communities from a riparian zone of the East river system, Colorado, United States - H2c2 | ecosystem: Environmental > Terrestrial > Soil > Riparian zone | place: USA: East River...
CCGCGATTTCCTGCGGATGCGACACCAGCGACACGTGACTCGATTTAAGTTCGATGGTTGTCGCTTTCATGCGCTTGGCCAGAAATCGCTCGAGCTCCGGATCGATAGTGCGATCTTCGGTCGAAACTTGATACCACGTGGGTTTAACTCTCCATGCTGCAGTTGTGGTCCTTGTGCCTGGCAGCGCATCGGCGCCCGGCCCTTGAACCGCGTACAGCGCGCGTGCTCGGGACGGTTCAATGTCGCCGGCAAAGTCTCTGAGGAAAGCCTCCTCGCCGAGCCAAAAAAAGCCATCCTTCCTAATCACTCCTGCGCTCGCGGGCGGCTTTGAAAATTTCGCTGCCAGCGCACCAAAGTCCTCGCCCGCGTCCGGCGCGCGGGCCGCCACGTACACCAGCGCCGACACTTTGGGATCATTGCCGGCTTCACTAATGATTGTCCCCGCAAAGGAGTGGCCAACCAAAACAGTCGGCCCATCCTGGGACGCCAAGGCTCGGCGAGTTGCGGCAACGTCATCCGCCAATGAGGTCAACGGATTCTGGACCGCCGTCACATTCAAGCCCGCCCGCTGCAAATAAGGAATTACATCGATCCACGACGATCCGTCTGCATATAAACCATGCACCAGCACGACATTCTTTGCGACGGGGATATCGCGCGCCTCAACTAGGCCAGGTATGGCTGACGCGACCGCGATGACGGCCAACAGCCCATTAAGCAATTTGCGAATAAGCATAATTTCCTCCAATGTCTTGAACAATCGGTCAAACGTTTTTCGATAGAGCCTGACATGCGCGTCTAAATGGTCACGCCCGAGATCTCGGCGCAGATCGCGATGAGGCGATCTTGAAGTCCCGGATCGTGTGCTTGCGAGTTCGGCTCCATACGCCTCAGGTGATAGAAATATTTCCCGGTTACCCGTGACTCGAGGTCCTCGCCGGCAGCAAGCCAAGCCTGGGTCAGATGCGCCTGCTCCATGTCATCGGGCGCGCCGGAGCCACCCATCTTGGTCGGTACCCAACCGGGTTCAAGCGAGTTTGAGGAAACGTTAGGCCAACGTCGTGCAACAGCGAAGGCAAGCATCGCATCGTGGAGCTTGCTCTCAGCATAGGCTGTCGAACCGTCCCAGCGGCGCTTCTTCCAGAGAATGTCCTCGAGGTTTGCATCGACATGGTGGTGCATCCCGGAACTCAGATAAACAAGTCGCTTCGGCCTTTCAATTAATGCGGTCAGGATATACGCGGACAGCGTATTGATTGCGAAAACATGCGGGAGGCCGTCCTTGGTAAGGATGTGGCTTTCGCGATAACCGACCGCGGCATTGTGAATCACCGCATCGAAGCGACCGAGTTCATTGACACGTTGCGCGACCTCCTTGGCCCCTGCAATGGTGTCGAGGTTGCCCTCGACTACAGCCTCGGCTCTGGGTAGCGCGAGGCGTGCATCTTCGCCGCGCGCAGCGTTGCGGGCATGCAGGACAACTTGATGTCCCTGTTGAACAAGCAGTTCGCCCGCCATGAGACCGAGACCTGCTGACGAACCGGAAATGAAGATGCGTGACATATGAATATCTCTGGATAAAGTGGCGATGTGACACTCAAGCCGGCGCAGTGCGGCTAGCGATAACAAGAGCCGCGCCGAGCAGCGCACTAGCGGTACCCAGCAAATAAACGGCGGCATAGCCGAACTGGCCGGCAACCAAGCCGGCCCCCGGACCCGCAAGTCCGTAGGCGATGTCCAGGAAGGCAACGAAGCCACCCATCGCACTACCGCGATTGGCAGGCAGCACGCGCTTGAGTGCCTCGACGCCGAGCGCAGGAAAAACCAGCGCGCACCCCAGTCCGGTGACGAGCGCTCCGCTTAGCGCCATCAACTCATGTGGCGCGCACCACAACATTGCCTGGCCGATGGCCTCGATGACGAGGGACCAAAAGGCAACACGAACTCCACCGACCCGATCAGGCAAATGTCCCAATACAACCCGTACGAAGATGAATCCGACACCGAACGCGGTCATAACCAAGCCGGCATGCGTCCAGCCTCGTGCGGCAAAATACAATGAGGCAAACGCGGTGAGTCCAGATAAGCCAACGCCTTGCAACATCAAACCGAGCCCCTCCCGCCAGATCTGACCGATCACGCGATGAAACGGCAACCGATGACCCGCGGGGGAAACATAGGAAATCGCACCCAACGCAATCACGATCGCCAGCATTGGGGCGATGACACATGCAATCATGGCGGCCTGGAGGCCCCATTGGTGATAGAGCGTCATGCCGATAGGTGCACCGATCGCCAGCGCGGCGAACATTGCAATGCCGCTCCAAGACATCGACATGCCGGCGCGTTGTGGACCGACCGACGCGATTGACCACGAGACGCAACCGGTGACGAATTGGCTTTCCCCCAAGCCCGCCGCCAGACGGCCTGCCACGATAACGCCAAGGCTAACACCAGATGAAATTCCAGGAAGCGCTGCGATCATATAAAGCAGTCCCCCAAAGGCGCAAAAGCCAGCGCCCTGTAGGGCCGCCCGCTTACCACCTTGCTGGTCGGTTACGCGCCCAGCGTAACCACGGGTCAGCACGGTTGCCAAGAACTGGATGCCAATCACGAGTCCGACAGTGAGGTTGCCAAAGCCGAGCTTCTCGTGGACGAAGAGTGGAATGACCGGCAACGGCAGGCCCACGGCGAGATAACCGCAGAACAGAGCCGAGATCACAGCCAGAGCGGGACGAGCCAGGTAGGTAGGCGTGGCGTTGGTTTGCCCTGCCGTTGCGATAGTCACTGTTGACATGACGAGTTCCAGGTTTGGGATTAGAGGGGAACGGCCGCCCTTGCGGGATGGCCAAGGCCACTCAAGCTGTCACGCCGAGCGCAGGAACGGATTTCCCGAACAGGTTCGGCCGATAGCCACTCGCTTCGAGCAGGTAATCGCGCGAGGCGATTACCTTGGCGGTTAGTTTCTCGATATCGACGCCGATCAACTTGCCACTCCGCTTGCGAAGCCGGCCGGCGACCATGACGGTATCTACATCGGACCGCTCGACCGCTTGGACGATGGTGCCAATGGCATGGGTCACCGGGAATACAGCGACTCCGTTGGTGCGCAGCATGATGATGTCGGCCTGCCTGCCCGGAGTAAGCGTACCTGTCGATGTCTCCAGCCCCGCGGCGCGGGCGCCGTTGACCGTGGCGGCCCGCAGCACGTCATTCACCGAGATGGGGCCCGGCGCATCCACCTCTCCGCGGAAGCGGCGATAACGCATCGCCGCGCGCTGTTGGCCGAACAGGGCGTGCATCTCGCCGAACATGTCGCTGCCGAAGGCGGTGTCCAAGTCGATGCCGAGCGCCGGCATCAACCCGTGGTCAACCGCTTTTTGATAAGCAAAGCCATCGTCGTCGAAACCGAATAGCGCGTCCGAGCGCGGATTGACGGTGATGTTGACGCCCGCATCTGCAAACAGCTTCCAGGTTTCTTCGGGCACGCGGGTGCAGTGATTGAAGATGTTATGCGGCCCCAAGATTCCAGGTTGCGCAAATTGCGGACCGAGCTTGGCCAGATCGCCGATGAATTCGGTCAGGATGTGCATGTTTAGGCCGCGGGCGACTTTCCACCAGTCAAGATTGAGTTGGCCGAACAGACCGACGCGGACCAGGCTATTTGATGTGTTCCAGTTTAATGCCAGGCGTTCGAGATCACCCGGCAGATGCGCGGCAGATGCTTTCTTATCCATCGCCGCGCCGACCAGGTGCAGAGCCCGGATACCAGCCGAGTCCAAGGACTCGAGTGCCGCATCGGTGTGTTCAGGGCTGCGTGAGCTGTGACATGCGTCGATGATCGTTGTGATTCCCGCATCGAGCGAGGCGACCGCCGTCAGTTTCGTGCTCACGTACATGTCGATCGGGCGGTAGTGGGCGCCCAGCTTTTCGGCGACCACATCGATGTAGGCGAACAAATCATCGACGTCAGGCATGAGCCGGCGCATCACGCCAAGCCATGAATGATGGTGCGCATCGATCAGACCCGGCAAAACGATGTTGCCCGTGGCATCAATAACCTCGGCACCACCAGCTCGGATGTTCGCCTCGACGGCCACGATGCGATCGCCTTCGACGAGGACATCTCCGGCAACGAGATTGTTGACATTGGCATCCATCGTTACGACGGTGCCGCCCTTGAAGAGCGTGCGTTCAGTGTCAGACATCGTGTACTCCATTTGGTCGATTGATCGGTCACTGCGTGAGAGCGGGTGCGCTGAAAGCTGTTGCGACGGCCGCTCTCGCGCATCGGTTCAGCAAGTTATCGTTGCTCGGTCCCGAACCGCATCTCCGCCACCGTGTGAAAGCGTCCGCCTGACCTTGCGCTCAATTCTTCCCGCGCGCGTGATCAAGAATGCTGATATTTGTTCGCCTCGGGCGCTTTCTTAGCAGCCAAATGGTGCGTTAAAAGAACACTAGGCAAAGCAACGCGTGAAAACGGCAATTGCCGGTCATTTCGTTCAAGAGATTATTGTCATCGCGGAATAGCCTCGCTACGCCGTGCGTAGGCCAAGCCGCCCGAGGTGACAATCCATGCAGCGAATCGCAGTCTCTCACGCGAATGAATTCGTTCGGCTTGCAAGGGCAATGGTCGGATTTGTGGCTCAACTGCAGGCCTACGCCCTGCTCTCGTTCGGCCTTGGTGGCGCGCAAATTGCCGAAGCAGATTGTGCCCCGCCGGGTGTCCCGACGATCGACTTGCGGTCACCGACGACTGCGTCCTTGCGTTGGGGCGATCATGCGGATTTTGACGGGATTCAAAATCGCATCAATGAGCCCTCAGCCACTTCAACCATCGAAAACAATTTTATTCTGAACCACTTAGGCATCATGTATGCCCGAGGTCACCTCGGTACCGGGCAGACGACATCGGCGGAACGCCTCGCTTTGGCCATCATCGATAGGATCGGTGAACGCTGTGAGTATTCGCGCACTTCATACGAAGACGCCGTGGCGCTCAGCTCAGCGCCGTGACACGAAGCGAACTGCCATGCTCTGGCCAACCTGCATGCTGCGCCGGGCGGCATTGCTGGCGGAACTGGCGCTGCAGGCCCTACAAGCGTCGCGGCCGCATCGCACATCCATTTACGCAAGTACGAGAAGGAAACAATAGACCGAGTCAAGCGGCGGCGGTTTCCTGCAAGCGGCCGGTCTCCCTAATTCCTAAAGTGCTGCCCATAGCAATGCTGCGAATAGGCGCTCTTGACGCGTCGGAGAACTTGCGGTGGCACCCTTGAGACATCTGACAGCCTCCCTGGGATTGGGAATATTGAGTCTGCCAGGAGTGGTGTCGGCGCAGTTACCGCCGGCCGCGCCCGATGAAACCGCCAAGGAGATGGCGCAGAAGATACAGTCGCTGCTCGACCAAGTGAACGCGCTGCGCCAGCGCCTCGATGAACAGACCCGCGTTTCGCAGCAGGCCAAGTCGGAATTTGAAGCGGCGGCGGCTGAAGCCGCCTCTGCGAAAGCTCAGGCGGCAGTGCAGCCACAGAGCCGGACAAATGCGGCCAAAGACAACACCGATGAGCTTCACTATAAAGGCGTGACGGTTACGCTCGGTGGGTTTCTGGCGGCGGAGTCCATTTATCGACAGCATGATCAGGCCAACGACATCTCCACCAGCTTCGCATCGATCCCGTACGCGAACAATTCGGTGGGCCAAACCCAGGAGTTGCGCTTTACCGCACGGCAAAGCCGGATCTCAGCGCTTGTGCGGGGCAGCCCCGGACCACAAACGCGTCTAGGATTCTACAGCGAATTGGATTTTCAAGGCGGCGCGCAAACCGCCAATTCAAACGAATCCAACTCCTACACTCCGCGACTCCGCCACATGTACGGCAGTGTCGATTGGGACAATCTCGGCTTGCATCTGCTCGCAGGTCAGGCCTGGTCGCTGGCGACTCTTAATGGCCAAGGCATCACGCCACGCAACGAAGTGGTGCCCCCGACCATCGACGGGCAGTACATACCGGGATTTATCTGGACGCGACAACCGCAGATTCGGCTCGTGCAGGACTTGCCCCACGCCGTTTCGATCGCTGTCTCGCTTGAGAATCCGCAGACCACGTTTTTTACCGGCGTCAATTCCCTGCCCTCAACTGTTCACATAACTTTCAATGCGCCCGCCGGCCAGGGATTCGATTCCGCGAACACCCTATCGCTGAACCACGTTCCCGATGTGATCGGAAAGATTGTCTACGAGCCAATCGTCGCGGATCGGCATGTGCATCTTGAAGCCTACTATCTATATCGCAGTTTCTACGAGCGCCTGAACTTTAACAACCAGAACAGCAGCGGCGGAGGCGCCGGCGGCGGACTCACTGTCCAAGTCGTTCCGCAACTTCTTGATTTTCAGATCTCGGCGCTGGCCGGCAAGGGCATCGGTCGCTATGGCAGCGCGCAACTGCCCGATGTCACATTCGACCCGACTGGCAATATTCATCCCATCCATGAAATAGAAGCTCTCGCAGGATTGATACTCCACGTCACACCGAAGTTTGACTACTACGTCTTCTTTGGCGAAGAGAAGGAATCAGCCGAAGCGTTCAACTTGCCGAGCGCAACGGGTCTGACACCGTACGGCTACGGCAACCCGCTATACCAAAATGGTGGCTGCTTCAGTGACATTGCCACGGTCCCATCTACGGCCTGTGTCGGCAATACGGGTCTCATTAGACAAGGCACCACGGGATTGTGGTTCAAGCCTTACGTGGGGGCATTCGGCCGCTTCCAGTACGGTCTTCAGTACTCGTACAGCCAACGAAAGTCCTTCGAAGGGTTAGGCGGTGCACCCACGGCCAATCAAAACATCGTCATGGCCAGCATGAGGTATTACCCCTTTTAGTACCTATGACGTCAGATCGGAGCAAACGTGGCGCAGCCGCAGTATCAAAGGAAGCTTACGATGAACTTATATAAACAATTTTGTGCGACCGTTTTTATGTTCTCGCTATTGAGTGCGCTTGACGGATGCTCGAGCTACGGGAAATGCGCTAGCGGCGCCTGCGGCGGGGATGCCGCTATCACAATGAACGTTCAGACTCTCCTCGATCAACACCCCGAACTAGGTGCGCCTCATTCCATTGAGGTGCAAACGATAGACCGCGTCGTGTATTTGAATGGCTTAGTCAACGACGGCCTTGAACGAAGGATCGCCGAATCGGTCGCATTGCAAAGCCCGGGCGTTCTTAAAATAGTGAACTCCATTGCGGTTCAGAAATAGCCGGAACAATTGGTCACCCACCCAGCTTAGTACGCATTGGTGCATCGTGGTCGCCGACGACCACGGCTCCGAATGGGCCCCCACCGCGAATGTCGAGGACTCGCCGGCACCGGCGCAATACTCGCGCCTGGAAAGGATGGCGTGGCGCCGCCCATGTGAATTTGCACGGTCAATACCTGCCATCGATGCGCAGCACAAATCCGCGCGGTTCTCCGTACCAACTGCCGCCTGCGAGAGTTCCGATGGTTTGATAATAGATGCGGTCAAAAACATTGTTGACGCTCAACGCCGCGCGCCAGTGAGCATCGATCTGATAACCGGCGCGAAGGTTGATCACAGCGAAGGATCCTTGCACATCCCTAAATGGTTGCTGAGACCCGAAGCAACCCACTTGGCCCTGTTGATCGCAAATAAGGCCGTCGGCAGAGTTGCTGCTCTGGGCTTGAACGCTGCCGCCGATTGTCCAGCGCTGCAATTCCCCGGGTAATTCTTTGCTGCTCCAGAGTTTCAAAAGGTGCCGTGGCGTCGCGCTCGATAAATCGCCGCCATCGAGATTGCGATTGATGTTAAACGTATAGCCGGTGCCGATCAGCCATCCTGGCGCCAATTCGCCATTGAGTTCCGCATCGACACCCCTGCTTTTGTTGGTGCCATTCGTTAGAAAGCAGCATGGTGAAAACCCTTGTTGATCGACAATCGATGTACTGGGGTCACGTACGGCAAGCCCTCGCTGTTCGATGTCATAGAGCACGAGCAATCCGTTGAGCGCGCCATTGCGCCACGAACCCTTGATCCCCACTTCTCGGTCGATGCCGTCGGCCGGCGGCAAATAGGCGCCACCGACTTTGCTGACGCCGTCATTGGACTGGTAGATATCGGCGTAGCTCGCGTACAAGGAGTAATGTGCGTTCAAATCGTAAGTCGCGCCGACAAAGGGCGTTACTTTATTGTGATCCTTCGTCTCTACGGTGAGGCCGGGGGAGGTCAAACCGCCGAAACTAGAGGATACGGTGTTTGACAATCGATTCGAGCTCAGGCGCGCACCGCCCATCACAGACAGAGCGCCGGTCAGATATACTCTTGCAGAGGCAAACTCGCCGCTCTGATTGGTCGTGGCCAGCGATCGAATGGACGCGGGAAACGGTGCCGGCGGGTCCGGGTAGGCCGCGGGATTGAACGTAAACACGTTGTTGACTGCGGGCCCAAACGCCAACGTTGTTTGGAGGGGCACATCCCCCTTAAAATGGGTGTAGTCGCCGCCGGCGGCCACATCGAATCGGCGGCCAAAAAGGTCGAAACTACCCGTGAGGGTACCGTCGAAGACGAATTGATCCTGCGTGTTAGGGCTAGGACTGAAGAAGGCGAAGGGAAGTACCGGCAGGGCCTTCGTGATCGGATCGATGGGAGAATAAAATCCGCCGTAGCCGTAGCTGGCTGCTGTGTCCAACGAAGTGGTGTTCAACTTCAGTTTCCATTCGCCGCCAAATGACTGCTGCAATTGAGCGTAATACTCGCGAGTGCGTGTGTCGTAACGCGACCAGTTAAAGGCGAGCGCCATGCTGCGCGGTAAATGCGCATCGCTGCCATCGGCATAGAAAGGCAAACCATTGACAAACGGCACGGCATCGTCCCATTGGTAGCTGCCGCCCACCGTCAACAATGTTCGCGTCGTTAGATCGCATTCAAGCACGCCAAAGACTTTTTTTCGCTCGAAGCTCGCAGGCTTGAAGAAATAATCCTTGTCGCCGAAAACGACGTCGAGCCGTGCGCGCAACGCCCCGTCGAAGCCAAGCGGCGCCGTGACATCCGCTTCGGCACGGGTGTTGTTCCAGGATCCCGCATAGGCACTGAACATGGCTTCGTTGCTAGCCAGCGGACGCTTGCGAACAATGTTGACGCTGGCGCCCGGATTTCCTAGGCCGCCAAACAGGGCATCAGAACCGCGCAGCACTTCGACGTGGTCGTATTCCCCTAAATCGGGTGTTCCATAGATGGGCGTATTGCTGAAGGAATTCAAGGCAGCCCCGCCGTCGAGGTGGAATGTAGTAATCGTAAATGCCCGCGAGACAAACCTGCTGCTCAACGAATTACTCTCGACAACCGTAATGCCCACGGCATTCTTGAGCACGTCTGCAAGATCCGTATCGTTTTGCTGGCGTACTTGTTCCTGGGAAATGAGCGAAATGGTCTGGGGAATCTCACGCAACGGCGTCTCGGTGCGCGTGGCGACCAATCCCTCGGCGGTGCTGTTCACCACGATCTCGTCCAAAGCAGCCGAATTTTGGGCAGCCGTTTTTTCACCCGGGCGCTTGTGCGGGTCGACGGACGCCCTTGCCTTTCCGCTTTTGGCAGCAGCATCGTATTGACTCTGAGAACTGTCGGCACCGAGTGCGCGTATTTCGATTGTCTTAGGATTGATGAGTCGGAAAGTCAATCGAGAATGCGCGAGAAGGAGCTCCAGAGCCGTGCTGACCGTGAATTGACCCTCAAGGGCCGGCGCCCGAAGGCCTTCAGTGATCTGCGAAAAAAAGACGATCTGCACCCCACTCTGCTTGGCCAACGCTTGCAAAGCAGTGCCGAGCGGCTGACCATCGATCTTGAAATCGTATTTTGCAGGTTCGGTACTCGGGGCGGCAACGATCAATCCAGGCGCGCACCCGGCTGCGATGAAAAAACTCCACAATATCGTAGCAGGTGCCTTGAGTTTCACGATGCGCGGCCGCCCTCTGTTACGGTTCGATTATCTCAATTGTCTTCCGATTGATCACTCGAAAAATCAAACGTGAACCGGAGAGAAGCATTTCCAGCGCGCCGGAAATGGTGTAGGAGCCGTTCAAGGCAGGCGCTTGAAGTCCTTCCGTCACCTGGGAGAAAAAGATGATCTGTACCCCGCTCTGCTTTGCAAACTGCTGCAGCGCGATCCCTAGCGGTTGACTGTCAATCTTGAAATGGTACTTGACGGGCTCGCTGCTCGGCGCTGCCGCCAGACGCGTGATCCAAGCGACGGCAACGATGCAAAGACACAGTAGAACGTTACGGCGCACCTGCAAGAGCCCCTTTTGATTGTTCTTATAAATCGTCGCGGCAGATACCGAAGCCTTCTTCAGAGTCCGCCGCCGCTGGCAAACGCAGAAACCAGAGACTTCCCTAATTTTGTACCGATATCGGCGGGTGGATCAGCGGCACAGTAAATTGAAACACGCTTCCTGGAGACTCCTTGCGGGATGCACACAGGACTCCGCCATGAGCTTCCACGATGGAGCGGCAAATCGACAAGCCAACACCGGTGCCCTCGCGCTTGGTGGTAAAAAAGGGCTCGAACATATGCTCTGCCGCCGCTGCATCAAATCCGCTGCCAGAATCTTCGACGGCGACCACGGCCAATTCGCCCTGCACCGCCGTGCTCACACGCACCAATAGCGGCCGCACGACCGAGTCGCTCATGGACTCAATGGCATTCTTAATGAGATTGATCAGCACTTGCTGCAACTGGATTCGATTCCCCCAGACGCAGCCAAGCTGTTTGCACAGGTCAATCTGAAGAACGACGTCGTACCGGCTCAACTCGTTGCGCATGAGGTCAAGAATATCCCGGATGACCTCGTTGAGATTGAGCTCCGACATCGTCGGCACAGGACTCTCGAGCACGGCGCGTATGCTGCTGAGCACGGCACTCGCGCGGTATCCGTCCCTGACGATGCGTTTCGCGGCCTCACGCACTCGTGCCAAATCCGGCTGATCCGTGCCAAGCCAGCTCAAACAGGCTTCGGCATTCGCCACGATGGCAGCCAAAGGCTGGTTAACTTCATGGGCGATCGATGCGATCAGCTCCCTCACCGTCATGGCGCGCGGCGCCTGAGACGCCGTGGCTTGCGAATCGTGCATCGAGCCGGTCGGTACCTCCAGGGAACCCCATGCGCAAGCCAGCAATGCCGGTGGATTTCCCATGTCGTCTAGTGCGATTTGGCGCGCGGCAGTGGTACCGCTAGTTTGCCCGCCATCCGAACCAACTGAGCGAGCGATTCGGCCTCCATCTTGCGCATGACGCGGCTGCGGTGAATTTGAAGCGTGGTCTCGCTGATGCCGAGTTTGGCGGCGGCCTGTTTGTTGAGGAGACCACCGACTACCAGCGGTAGGACCTCCCGCTCACGCGGCGTGAGGCAGGAGTGGCGATACTTGAGCCGCATGCGCTCCACTCTCTCGGCGCGCACCTGATAGTCTTGCGCGATGGCGGTCTCGATCGCGGCCAATAAGTCCGCTTTACGGCAGGGCTTGGTCAAAAAATCGATGGCGCCCGCCTTGATCGCGCGCACGATGGTCGGTATATCGCTGGCGCCGGTGAGAAAAATGATGGGTGGGTGGTCCCCCGTGCTCAGCTGCCGTTGTAGGTCGATGCCGCTGCCTTCGGGAAGCGCAACATCCAGAATCAGGCACGCGGGCTGATCGGGCTTCCGCACGCGAAAATAGTCGCTGGCCGAAGCGCAGGTCACCACGCCTATGCCCGCCGATGTCAACATTGCATCCAATGCTTCGCGGATAGCAGCGTCATCATCCACGACATAGACCGTGGGTTTCATTGCGAACTCTGGCACGTCAACGCCTCTCATTGCAGCGCACGCCGCGTGTCCGGAAGGTCGGTCGGACTGCGAAGCAACACAATGTGAGTGCCATTCGCTGCCTCTCGAATCTCCACGCCGGGGACGCTCGATAAAAATGCCACAAAAGATGCCGGATCCTTGGCCTCGAAAACACCGGTCACCTCTTGACGCTTGAGTTCTGCGCTGTCAATGTCAATACGATCCCTGTTGTAGCGATTGAATTCCTCGGCAACTTCGCCCAAGGGTCGATGCTCGAACATCAACTGGCGCTGGGTCCAGGCCACGGATGCCGTAACATTGACGCCGCGCTGGGGGGCGCCGACGCCTGCAGGCGTAACGAGGACGCGATCATTGGCTCCCAGAATCAAAGGTTCGACCGTGCCACGGGCGCTGTTATCCGCTTGTGCGCCGGCAATCTCTCTCGCTCCTGGCGATTCGACGGCCACTCGGCCTTCCACCACGGTCACCGTGGTGCCGTTCGAATGCATATCGACATTGAATTGTGTGCCGACATCCTTAAGCAGCGCATTACCGGCGCGCACCACGAAGGGCCGCGCCGCGTCGTGCGCCACCTCGAACAGCGCTTCCCCCTGCACCACACGCACTTCTCGGCGACCGTTGTGCAAATTGACTTCGATCGTTGAGGCGGTATTAAGCGTCACCCGCGAGCCATCGGCCAAAAGCACAGAGCGTTGCTCGCCGAGCGCCGTTCTAAATTCCTGCGGCGTTTCCAGCATGAACAGAACCAGTCCGACCCCTATGAGCAGAACCGCGGCGGCGGCCCACGCGAGTCGGCCATGAGATCGCCGAGCTCCGCGGCGATCCACGGATGCGGCGACTCGTGCAGTCGAGAATGGAAGCACGGTTTCAGGCGAAGACTTGGCCTCGCGAATCAGCACCTCTGCAGCAGTGCTCGGCCAAATCAATCGGGGTGACTTGATGGCCTTAACGAGTCGTGCGGTTTCTAAATACGCCTCTACGCGCTCAGGCGATCGAGCTACCCATTCTCCAAATTCGCGATGATCAGTGCTCGAAGCGCTGTCGCTGTGGAGCAGTTCCCACCAGTGAGAAGCCTGCTCGAGAACTGACGTTTGAGATTCCATATCGCTCGCCATTTCAATTCTCCAGCGCCGTGCGCAATCGTTCATAGCCACGAGCCAGATAGCGCCTAACCTGTCTTAACGTGATATCGAGTTCCTGTGCAATGTCTTTGCAGGAGCGCTCGTCGCGCAATCGCAGCAGCAATACCGTACGCATCGTGGGCGATACGGCAGCCAACGTATGGTTCAGGCGCTCCTGTGAAATGCTTGCCTCGAGCTCGAAATCCGGCGGGCAATCGTCGATCAGCAGATCGTCATCTATTTCCACGAGAGATTCAGGCCGAGGCTGATGATCGCGCCACTCGATGAGAACATGACTGGCTACGCGCAGCAGATAGGCCTGCGGATTGCGCACTTCGCCCAAGTCTCGCGCGCGCAGCAACCGCAAATAGGTCTCCTGCGCCAAATCCTCGATATCCACGGCCGAGCGCACGCGCCTACCCAAGAACCGCAGAAGGCTCCGATTCCAGCGCTGCTGCCACCCCGCGAGCATCGACCCATTCGGCATGCGGTAAGCGTCCCCTAGTGTGGATTCCCTAGTACTGTAGAGCGAAAAGCAGGGCTGTCAGACCCCCCAGAACATAAAAGTATTTTTATAGCGCCGGGCGGCGCGCGTAACTCATTGATTGTGCGCGAAAGTCCCTGGGCCGCGGACCGAGCGTCATGCCTCTATCGACCCTTTGTATAGGCCGCACGGCGTCCCCGACTGGCGGGTTGAGCCGAAATCCCTAACCCGACCCGCTTGCTCGAGCACGGCGCCACGATGCCGGCCTCTCGCCCGTGAATTGCAGGAAGAGCCGCGACAGGTGTGCCTGATCCGCGAATCCGCAATCAAGTGCGATTTGCGCGAGCGGAGCATTGGTTTTCAGCATCAGACCTTGCGCGCGCTCCATCCGCCGCCTCATCAGAAATACGTGAGGCGAGTAACCAAACGTGCACTTGAACGCCCGCGCAAAGTACGAAACGCTCAACCTCGCCAAACGAGCCAGCTCCTCGCACGATAACGATGCACTCAAATTCGCATCGATATACGTGGTCACGCTGCGCACCTGCCACGGCGCCAGGCCACCACGATGCATGCGCCGCTCATTCGTCTCGACCAATGCGGCATCCACAGACTCCTCGGCATCGCGGGCACAGGACAGCAGCGCCGCGCTCGCATGACGCACACATTCACGCGCCGTCTCACGATCCTTAGAAAGTGCGTCTGCCATGGTCTCAATTAATTCGGACACTACGGTAAGCAGCTGGTTTGTCAGACGTTGATCCTTCGTCTCGGCGTGATGCCCGACGCGGAGAAAATCCCCGCTCTCCTTATCGCTGGCTTGGATCGCGACGATCCGTCGTTCCGACATGTCGGCGCGCTCGCATGGCATTTGTTGATCGTCCATCGGACCCCCTCGATGCAAAACTAAAGAGTCACGGATCTTACGACTTGTCTTGTCGTCCGCAAGTCACGCCTTTACGTGATATCCAGATTCTAATGACGCACCGATAACGAGACGCAGACTTCGTCTCGATCAATCGATCAGGCACTCGAAGGATCATTTCCGGCCAGCGATTCGCCTAAGGAAGCTGATCGTTTCGGGCGGCGCGATTTGCGTGTAGTGGGAAATCATCATAGGCAACGCGCAGTGCGTGTGGAATATTGCGCTCCCAGGTGAACTCAGATCGCGAAGACGAGGCGTCGCGTCGTCCGCAGAGACAGCCAATCAGGAAGCATTCCAATGTTCGAGCATGCAGGTACCAATCGACCCCTATCGCCGAGCGATCTTGAGGATATTGCGCTGATAGCTCTTGTTGCTTCTGGAGATAGGGTGGCGTTTGAAAAACTCTATTCGGCCCACCACAATCGGGTCTCCCGCTTTTTAGCGCGATTTATTCGGAGTCGAGAAAACCTCGAGGAAATTATCGATGACACGTTTATGGTTGTCTGGCGTAACGCAAGGCATTTTCGTCACGCGTCCCGTCTTTCTACGTGGATTGTGGGCATCGGATATCGTACCGCCCTCAAATCGATACGCGGTACCGAGTATCAAATGGTGTCGCAAAACATCGAGAACTTAACCGAGGATCGCCCTAATCACGCCGTTGAATGCGAGCAAAGGGATTGGGTCAAGAAAGGGCTAGATCGATTGCCTGTAGAGCAGCGACTCATCCTGGAACTCGCTTATGGCCTTGGCCACTCCATCGAGGAGATTGCAGCAATAACTTGCTCGCCGATTGGCACCGTGAAAACGCGGATGTTTCACGCCCGCGAGAAACTGCGTCATTACTTGCCCGCGCTAGGGACGCCAAATGGGAAAGGCCATCTCGAAATTGCGACTACACGCTTTGACCATTATGACCGCCGATGATGCGTTGACGCTTCACCCTCGTTAGATGGAGGTGGACAATTCCTCGAAGCCAGCCGCTTTTCTATGCCGAGGGGTGGAACGTGGATTTGTTGACTTGGCTGCTTGTAGTCTTCCGCTTCGGTTTCGCAATATGTCCCGATGCAAAGGCGGCTGCATCGCACGAATTGAGTCCAACCGAATTGAGCGACGCGCAGTGAGCACTATCATTGGTCGAGCCATGAATTCGATTGCCGCGGAGAAGCGTCAGGCGCTCCCATTTTTGGCGGCGTTTGTCGTCACCCTTCGATCGGAAAAAAATGGGTACCGATCGCCCAGTTAGGACCGAAAATCAGTGGTCGGGGTGACAGGATTCGAACCTGCGACATCTACGTCCCAAACGTAGCGCTCTACCAGTCTGAGCTACACCCCGGGGGATCTTCAGATCTTGACGGGGCGGCAATCGTAGCAGGTCGAGGCTCAAGTTGCCTCATCGTCCTTGTGAACATCGCGGCGACTTTATACTATAGGCTCGTTGACGCCGGCCGCCTCCCCACAATTACCGCAACCACTGATATTCAACGACTTGACCGCTGCGCGCTCGCACATCCCCATGAGTTATTGAGTTGGACCCGCTGCTCCCGCTTCGAGGACCCGAGATCTCGGTCATCGTTCCCACGTTCAACGAACGCGAGAACGTGGTCGAGCTGACCGAGCGAATTGGGGCCTCCCTGCGCGAATTCGCGTGGGAAATCATTTATGTCGACGATGATTCTCCGGACGGAACTGCCGAATTGGTGCGGCAACTCGCTGCCAAAGACTACCGGATTCGCTGCGTTCAAAGGATGGACCGCCGCGGATTGTCTTCTGCCTGTGTGGAGGGAATGCTGGCAAGCTCCGCGCCTTATTTAGCAGTGATCGATGGCGACCTTCAGCATGATGAGCGCCTGCTCCCGCAAATGCTGGCGGAACTCAAACAGGGTGACGTCGATGTGGTCGTCGGCAGCCGCTACACGCAGGGTGGTGGAACCGGTGATTGGGGCGCTGCACGCATTCGGTTGAGCAAATTTGGAACGCGTCTCAGCCGCACGCTGGTGCCGGATACATTGACCGACCCGATGAGCGGCTTCTTTATGGTGCGCCGCCAGAGCTTCGAAGCCGCTGTGCGAAAGCTGTCGGCAATCGGCACCAAGATCCTGATGGATTTGTTTGCCTCTTCTCCGCAACCGTTACGCTTCAAGGAACTGCCGTACAGCTTCCGTCTGCGTCAGGCCGGTGACAGCAAGCTCGACTCAGCCACGAAGTGGGAATACGGCATGCTGTTGCTGGATAAATTGTTCGGGCACATCGTGCCGGTGCGATTTGTCGCGTTTTGCATCGTCGGCGCGCTCGGTGTTGCGGTTCATTTCTCAATACTCACGCTGCTGTTTCAAATCGAACACGCGGGTTTTCTTCAAGGTCAGGCCACCGCCACCGTCGTCACAATGACGTTCAATTTCGCGCTCAACAATGTGCTGACCTACCGCGACAAGCGATTGCGCGGCATGCGCTGGCTGCGCGGCTGGCTGTCCTTCAATATTGCCTGCAGCCTTGGTGCATGCATGAACGTCGGCCTTGCAACCTATCTCAACGAAGCAACCGGTACACGATACCTTGCGGCCCTTGCAGGAATCACGGTTGGCGCGGTATGGAATTATGCGGTAACGAAGCGGCTGACGTGGAGCCGAGCGTAGGGACTCACAGGCCGTAGGCGAGCAACACGTTTCCCGGGCGGCCGCCAAACGCACCGTAGCCGGAGCCCACAAAAACCATGCCGCCGGCAATCGTCGGCCCCGGGCCCAGCATCGAGGCTCCCTTGGCGGGAACGCCATTCACGGTTTGAAATTCACGATCCGTATTGGTTTCCCACAGAATCGCGCCGGTCTGGCTGGAGTAGGCGCGCAAGGTTCCATCGTTGGCGCCGGAAAATACAATTCCGGGAATCACACTGATGGCCGCCGCCTGCGCCGCGTTGCAACGCGGCCCCGCAGCGCAACTGGGCGGCAGCGGCGGCGAGTACCACACCCGCTGTCCGGTCTGTAGATTGACGGCGTGCAGCCCGCCGGGTGCAGGCGTGAGGATATCCGACACCGCAAAGTACGCCTGTTCGGCATCGACAGCCGAACCCCATTCGATGCCGCCGAGCGCGCCGCCGACGCCGGCGCGATACTGCCAAATAACCTCGCCCCGCCGGTCAGGATCGAGCGCCCACCCCATTCCGGATTTCTGACCGATCACTATGGCGCGCCGACCATGCGCCAACCGCGCCAGAATCGGGGAGTTGCCGAAATCATAGTCCGGGCCGCTCTGGTCCGCGCAGTTTGGGTTCGCGCCGGGTGGGCGGCAGCCGCTGATAAAGACGTCCTTCGGAAAAAGTTGTTTCACCCACTCGATCTTTCCCGACAGGGTGAGAGCGATCACGGCGTCACTGGAGGGCGCAGCCGTTCCCGCGTACGTATTCCCAGTTGCCACGTAAATAAACCCGTGCTGAACATCGATCGTCGGCGCAGACCAAATAGGCGCGCCGGCCGGACCGTACAGCGTGACTCCCATAGAACTCTTGCCGCGCGGCTTCGGTTTGCCGGAGATCATGTAGGTGCGCCAGATGACTTTGCCCGTCGTAACATCGAGCGACGACAAGCTGCCGCGGAACGTGCAACAACCATAATCGGGCCGCGCACCCTGCGACTCCTCATAGGAAGACATAGGTACATACAGGCGGTCGCGATAGAGCGCTGGGGATCCGGTGATCCGGGCCAGCGGATGCTTCTCGACCTGGGTCTTCCACAGCAATTGACCGGAGGTCGCATCCAGTGCGTAGGCCTTCGCACCGGTATCGCCGAAATAAACCGCGGCACCGCCGGCGCGGGCCCCCACACTGATCGCAGTCCGCACTCCTCCATCGGCGCTGAAGAACCAGCGAATGCACCCGCTGATCGCATCCAGCGCATAGACGGTGCCGTTCTGGCTGCCCACGAACACCCAACCGCCGACCACCGTCGGTTGCGCCCACGCGGAGGTCGCATCGGGAAAACCGAACGCCCATTTCAACTTCAGCTGCGGCAGTTGCTGCGCAGTGAGGCCCGCAGCCAAGGCAGATTGCGCGCGAGTATTCGCGAGCGTCCCGCCCCACCCGTTCCATGCCGAGTCCGGTGCGGGCATGAACTTGGAGGGCTTCTCGCAGCGCCCGGTAGCGGCACCGCTTGGATCTCCGCCCACCGCGGCGCCTGCAAGATATTCGGCGATGGCCCGGCGTTCTGCGCCGCTTAATGTCGCGCCCTGAACTCGCATCGAGCCATTCGCCAGTACCTCAAGAATTGCCGCCGGCGAACGCTGCCGAAGCACATCCGGCGCAGGAGCGCGCGTCTCGGGCGCGCCGTTATGGCAACCGGAGCAGCGACCTTGAAACAGCGCCTCGCCGCTGGTTGTTTGAGTCTGCGCGTGGACGGTGAGCTGCGGCGCGAACGCGCATAGCACGACTGCGAGCACAATCGATGTGCGGCTAGGCATTCGCTTTCGGTTTAGTAGCGATGCTTGCGATCGGGGAAATTGATCAGGCAGCCGGGCGAAACAACCGAGGATACCGCGACCGGTTTGTTGTCCAATACCGCATCCAGTGCCTCGGTCAGATAGGCATGATGCACCGGCCGCTGCGTCTCGTAGTTCAAGCGATCATCGATGGGCCCGTGATACACCAGCGTCCAGGTCTTGGGATCGATGACAAACACCTCGGCCGTGCGATTCACGCCCCACGATTCGCCGACCTTCTGCTTTCGATCCATCAAAATAGTCATGCCGAATCGAAATTCCGCGGCCTCCTTCATCACCGCATCGGGCGTATCCTGCAGGGTCGGGTTCAGTAATAGGAATTCGACGTTCTTCGATTGATATCGATCACGGATTTCGCGCATCACCGGGATCGCCAGACGCACAATGGGGCAGCCGTTGCTCGTGGTCATGATGACAATGGCCTTCTTGCCCGACAGCGCGTAGAGCTCGTGCGTTGCACCGGTCTGGTCGGTCAGATTGAAATCGGCAACGTGCCCCCCGGGGACGAGCAGAGCGGCCCAGGCGGCGCCGCAGGCAAGCAACCATCCGCCAAGCACCGTGCGCCTGAGGAAGTTCATGTCGGCCGTAAAGTGCTCACGGCGTCGATTGCGCGGTTCTCGTCGGATTCGCATCCAAGGAAAGGTAGCGGAAGCGGATCACGCCGAACAACATTTCATCCCATGTTTGCTGCCCCCACGGGACCTCGCGATTGGGGTCGGGGTTGGCCTTGTTCTGCGTGGAATTGTCGTAGGTCATGCTGTACTTCACCGCGGTTCCGGCCGGCAGGACAATGGGCGTCTTTAGTTCGTAAGTGGTTTGCCAGTTAAATTCATACCTGGGCACGTTGAGCAAGACGGCTTGGTGGCCGTCGGGATATTGCGCCACGAATTCCGCTGCCGCTCCGCGGAAATGCGCGTGCGGATGCAGACTGTACACCAACACCTCGCGGTCAAATTTATAGGTCGCATCGTTCGTGTACGCCTTCGTATTGGCGGGGATCTTGATGCGCGGATTCGCCATGATCGCTGCGCGATAGCGATATTGCGGCGGCTTGTCCATGAAGTACAATCCCATCTGGGTCGCGTCCGTCACTTCTTTGCCATTCACCGTGTAGTGCGCTTGGAAGCCGAATTTGGCGCCTTTCTTCAGCAAGATTCCGCTCTCCGGCGGAATTTGCAGGGGCTCGGAGCCGGGGACGAAATCGGCGAGGCTGCCGTCGGTATCCCGCTTTTCACCCGGCGCCATCTCTCCGCCGATCGTGGCAATGATGTGATGTAGATTCGAGCGAGCGCCCGGTAAGAAGTCCACTGCGCGTACCCACACGTCGTGATCGAGCGGATTGTCGACGGTCCACATTTGGTAAGGAATCACACCCGTCGCCGGCACATCGAACTTCGGCAAATTGACCACCAAATCCGGTTTGCCCAGCGCCCAGACCGGCCAATCCTTCTTGACCAGCGTCAGTGGATCGATTCCGCCGCCTCGCGGTGAACCGGCTTCTATCCAGTGCACCAGGGTTTTCGTCTGCTCGGCACTCAGCGAGCGATCGTTGCTGAACACGCCGTAGTGCGGATCCGCGTGCCACGGCGGCATGCGCTTGGTTCTGACCACCTCCCGGATCATGGGCGAAAACCCGCGCACCATGTCATAGCTCGACATCTGCCAAGGAGCGATGCCGCCCTCCCGGTGACAGGCTACGCAATGCTCGCTCAGCATGGGAGCAATCGTTTTCTCGTACGAGATCTGTGCGTGAGCAGTGCGGCGCTCACGTTCCGGCATCACGATGTTGCAGCCGCCGGCATCCGTTTGGGCGACCTTCAGGGGCGTGCCGCTCAACGTAGCATCCAGTGCATCGGCGACGTAATGGCTCGAGCCCTTGGCGTAGGCACCGCGATATAGGACTTTCCAGTTTTGCGGGTTCACGATCAGCACTTCGCCATTGCGCGTGAAGCCCAATGACTCACCGATCAGTTGTAGTTCATCGGACAGAACCGGCATGTCGATGCCATCGGCCTTGATTTCTTGGGCGATCGACTCGGGCGTATCCTTCGGATTGGAGTCAATCGCCAGAAATTCGACCCCTTGAGCCTGATATTTCGTGCGCAGATCCCCTAGCGACTTGGCGGCGGCACGGGAAGCAGCGCAACCAGTGCCCTCAGCCATCAGCACGACCGCTTTCATATCAGACAAATAGTAAAGTTCGTGCGACTGGCCTTTCTGGTCGTTGAGACGGAAGTCATCCACGACATCGCCAGGATTGAGCGCTAATACCGGTCCCGAGAGGCCGCAAAATGCCACGAAGCTGAAGCGCCAATGCCGCAGATTACGCATGTATGAGAACTCCCTGTCGTACTTGGCGGCGATTGTACTACTGAGGCTCATCAGACGGCGACTGACGCCGGGATTCTGCTAGACGGAATCAATCCCTCGGTATGCTGTTGAGAATCGCGGCGGTGTCTGCGCCCAACAGCGGGGAGGCGCTGCCGATTCGCCCCGGTGTCTCGGACAGTTGGACCGGAACGCCGAGTACGCGTATCGCTCCGGCGACGGGATGTTGCACGGTGGGTGTCATATTGCGCGCGGTGGTTTGCTCATCATCGATGACTTCCTTGAGATTTCGCACCACGGTGGCCGGGACGCCGTGGCGCGCAAACAGCTCGACCCAGTGCTCGGCCTGGCGGGAACGGAACATGGCCTCCAGAATCGGCTCGAGGACGCCGCGATTCTTGACCCGCAGCGGGTTGGTCCTGTAATCGGCGTGATCGGCAAGATCGGTCCGCCCGATCGCCTCGCAGAAGCTCTTCCAAAGCTTGTCGCTTGCCACGGCAAGCGTGATTTCTCGATCCGCGCACACG
>Ga0193727_1000191_pt1 | contig 21737 bp, 23 predicted proteins | sample H2c2metaG_FD_143051 | JGI IMG/M metagenome (GOLD analysis project Ga0193727, IMG submission 143051) | Soil microbial communities from a riparian zone of the East river system, Colorado, United States - H2c2 | ecosystem: Environmental > Terrestrial > Soil > Riparian zone | place: USA: East River...
CGGCATCGACCTGAGCCTTTCCCGTGCCGGAACGGGGTGAATCCCGGAGCACGACCGGGTTGCTGCCAAAATTCATGCTTCCGGCAGTGAGGCTTTGCATAAAAGCAACAGGCAACAGCTGGCCATTAATTTCCGTGTACCCAACATACCGCACACCTCTTGGCGATGGCCCTACGCCGAATGTCGAGGCCGCGTCTGTATCCAGAATGATTTCGTTTGAGCCGGTATCAACCAGCAAATTGGCGGGATGGCCATTGATCTGGACCGGCATGATCATTTTGTTCATGGGGCCGTAATGAACTCGCACGGCCTTGTAGCCGGCTAACTGCATCGCGGAACGATTTTTGGCCGTGCCGGAATTCGAGATCGGCGCGACGGCGAGAGTTAGTAGCACAGCCATCGTGGCTGTGGGGCCGCCAGGCATCCTGCCTGCCGCCTTAACGATCACATTCACGCTTTGTTGGATTTTTCTCGGCAGCATCGGGAACAACCCTTCTGCTCTAACCTCTCCTCCGCGGGCGAATCCGTCGAGCAATACAGCCTATCCAATGGAAAGGCTCCCTGCGACAGGCGCACTGTCAGTCTTCTAGTCCTTCATCGGCAGGCGAGACGCCTGCTGGCCCCACAGCCAGGATGGCCGTGCTACTCTGATTCCACTTACAACCCCGTTGGGCAATCGATGAATTCCCATGGAATTCCAAATCGCTTAGACAGACGCGCGGCGAGTGCTTTCACACCGAAAACTTCCGTCGCATAATGCCCACCAAGTAAAAGGTTCATGCGGAGCTCCTCGGCGGCAACGGCAGCCCAATGAGGTGCTTCGCCGGTGATGAACGTGTCGATTCCTTCGTCTGCGACCCGGTAAATCTGCGAGCCCGCGGCTCCGGTCACAACGCCTATCGAGCGCGTCTGTTTCGGACCGAAATCGAAAACTTTTACCGGACCATTTAACACCTTTTGTAATTTGCGAACGAGTTCGCTGCGCGACAGCGACGCGCGGATTGTTAAGCCGACCGGTTGACCTTTTTCTTCCAGGAACGGCTGCGGCGATTTCAGTCCGAGCGCGGCGACGAGCTTTGCGTTGTTGCCGACTTTCGGATGGACATCGAGAGGTAAATGCGCGCTATATAGCGCGACGTCGTTTTCAAACGCGATCCTCAGTTGCCGGCGCAACGCGCCTTGTATTGGCTGCAATCCCGGCCAGAACAAACCGTGATGGACGATTAAAAGATCCAGGTCACGTTTTTGAGCCTCGGTTAAAGCGCGCGTTGAAACATCAACCGCAGCGCCGATGCGCGTCACGCGACCTGAATTTTCAATCTGGAGACCGTTTAGCGCATTGTCCCAATCGCCCACGTCGGAAATACGCAAGAAATCGTCTGTGTAACTAACAATATCAGAAAGCGACGCCATGATTAACTATCCGCTCTCCTCGAAAATTAAATCAGGAAATGAGGAAAACAGGAAAAAGATTTGTCTTTTCCGGGATAAAAGGGTTCCTGCTTTCCTGATTCGTTTTGAAGATCCCTCACCTTAATCCTCTCCCCGCAAGCGGGGCGAGGCGGTTGATTACAAGCGGCCGCAAGCGGCTCGCCGCGGCATGCGCCTCTACACGCGTATCGCAAAAATCATTACCCGTCCCTCGATCCCGCGGACTTCCTGCGGCGGCAGTTCCTCGAAGGTGAAGGAGTCGGCTGCTCGATCGCGCACGGCTTCTGTAACAAGCAAAGGTCGGCCGACAGTCTTCGTTAGGCCTTGAATGCGTGAGGCGACATTCACGGTGTTTCCCATCGCAGTGAACTCGAGGCGTTGCGGCGAACCTACGCTGCCCACAATCGCCGGGCCGGAATGAATTCCAATTCCAATTTGAATTGGCGCGCGTTCTTTTGCTGCCAGCTCGTCATTCAAACCTTTAACCGCGCGCAAAATCTCGCACCCTGCGGACACCGCATCGCAGGCATGATCCGAACCGGACTCGCCTGCGCCGAAGATCGCCATGAAACCGTCACCTAAATATTTGTTGACCATCCCGCGATGTTCCTCTTCAACCGCGCGCACGCTAACGCGGAAAAAGTCATTCATAATTTCCACGATTTCGGCAGGCGGCGACGCGCTCGCGCGGGCTGTCCACGAACGCATGTCGACGAACATGACAGTGATTTCTTCTTCGACGCCGCTCAATCCCGGGTCGCGCGCGAGGATTCGTTCCGCCGCGCGTCTGCCTACGTGCAAGCCAAATGTCTGGCGCAATTTTTCTTTGTCCCTGAGCTCACGGACCATCTGATCGAATTCACATAGCAACCTGCCAAATTCATCGGCGCGCCGAGCGCCTGCACGGCTAAGATCGACGGCCAAATTTCCACGCGAAACCGCGTCGGCTGCGCTGCGCAGCTGATCGATGGGTTTCGCCACCAGCCGGCTCATCATCAGCGCGGTGAAAATTCCGAACGCGATTCCGATCACGCCGACGAACACGGCGAGCCACGCTGCGTTGGTTGCTGGTGATCGCGGCGCCAAAACCAACAACAAAAGCGACGCGATCGGACAGATCGACGCCGATACCGCCCATACGATTCCGCGGCCGCGCAGCGATAGTGTGAAGATGTTCGGCGTGCGATCGGCGCGTTCGTCACGAAAGAAAACCGGAAACAATCCCCACTGGCTGGCGAGCTCGACCAGGAAGAATGAATGCGTGACGGCGATGAAACCCGAGACGCAGAACGAAATCGGCAGGTGCCAGAGCAACCGTGGATCCAGCGGATTTTGCACTTGAAGCAGCGCACTAATAAAAACAGGTATGCACAGGAACCAGGCGGCGCCGCAAATCGCCGCTGCAAACCAAGGCAAATGAATCAATCGCCGACGCGCCTGCGTGAGCGATTCACTGGTAGGGACGCCGCGCTGCGGCGTCCGGTCGGCGCGGCGCGCCGACCCTACCTCAGAAAGCCGATGAAACAGATGCCGAAACGAAAAGATTCGTTTCAGCCACAGATAAACTCCGATCGGATAAACAACGGCGTTGTAAACCACGACAGTAGCGAAGAAACGTTGTCGTAACGCCGGTGTGAACATTGGCTCAATAACGGTCGCGTTGTACCAAATGTTGAACGCGCTCCCGAGAATTTGCGGGACCAGTGGCGCCAGGGCGGTGAGCAAAAGCCCGTAACGCACGCGAAGTGCGGCTCTTTCAACTTCGGCGGTCACAAGATTAATGTGATTTGGTCTTCATTCAGTTTCTCGCGCGAAATCCCAATCGCCGTCGAGCGAAATCCCAAATCTCAAGTTCCAATTCCCAGGCAAATCTCAATCGCCAAATTCCAAAGAAGAGCGATCACTCGACGTTTCAAATCCCAATTTCCAAATCCCAAGCAAATCTCAATTATCAAAGGTCAAAATTCGCGCGTTTGATCACGCACTCTTCGAAATGATTGCCGAGAAAATCAGCGTCAGCTCTCGCGCCTCGGTTGCTAGTTGGTCTCGAGTAGATGCGGTCGTCTGCGATGAACCCGCATCAATCAGACGCAAAAACAAACGACTCTCTTTTGCTTCTTTGCGGCAGATCTTCACCCGCATGAGAAAGTCTTTCTTGCTCAGTGCCTCATCCGCTTCGATCCAATTTGCCGCGACCGAACCTGACGCGCGCACCAACTGCCGAACATCTTCCGCGTTACTGATCGTCCTCGGTAACTGTTTCACGAACGTCCGCACAGACTCTGCGAACCGGAACGTCCGATCTTCAAGATCACGTGGCTTGGCTTTGTCTTCCATTTCCGAATTGGGATTTTACCCTTTGTTTGGGATTTGGGATTTACTGCCGCAGGCAGTGTCCATGGCTTAAAATAATCCAGCAAAATTAAGCGACTGCGATTCTGCTTCGCACACTCGCGTTCCACAAAAGGGAAATCGGTCAGTTGCCCGAATTGAAATCCGGCGCTCAACGGCCGGAAGAAATCGTCCTGATGACTTGGCAGAATGTATCGCGGATGGAGGCGCTCGAGAGCGGTGTGCAATCGCGCACGCGAATCCGGCAATGCCATGCCGAGGATTGCCAGGTCCACGCGCTCGTTAGGCGGTAACTGCGCCGGTGTGCCTCCGGAGTCGATGTAGATGCGCTGGCCGTTCACCTCGATCAAAAACGCAAGCGGTTCTCCGCAGATCCAGTCGGCCGCGCGTTGCGGTGGACCAGCACTGCGCTGTTCATGTCGATCAAACGGCACCTTGCCAAAAAGTCGATCGTGGGTCGCCGGCAACACGCGAATTTTCCATGGACCGATCCGCCGCACGTCCCCGGGTTTTACTGCGTCGCCGGCTGAAGCGCCCGCGCGTTTGGCGAGGTTGACACTGGATGCCGACGCAACGAGACGCGCCCGAGTCTTTGCCATCACAGTCGGAACATCCAGCAGGTGATCAAAATGTCCGTGCGTCACCAGAATCGCGTCCGCTTTTGGCGCGAGATGGTTCAATCCATCGTTGATGCGGGATGCGTTTCGCTGAATGCGCGAACCAATCGCTGCGCTCAAAAGGTCCACTCGCGAGAAGTAAGGATCAACGAGCAGGGCGTGTCCTTTGAATTCGAATTGGTAACCGTTCGTGCCGAGATAAGTCACGCGCACGCCGTCGCGCGGCGTCGCACGCGAATCGTTCACTACGAGTTGCGAGTATTGATCAAGTCCGGCACCAAACGCTTGCGCAGAGAAGATGAGCCAAAGAAAAAAACGCACGTCACCACGAATAACCCGACGTAGTTTCGCCGCAACCAAACGTAACTCAGGCTTCGAGCCTGATACGTCCCGCAAGCTTCCAGCTTGCTGTTCCTGAGCAGCCAGGGATGCCTGAGCTACAGTGATTCCGCGCGAGAGAAGCGCACTACTTCTTGCTCGACGAACGTCCCGCAATCACGGTTAACCTCGCCACCATAAAAGGAAACATTCGTATAAAAAATCAATACATCACCCTCACATCAATAATTTTGGCGCTTAGCTGCTTTGCGTTCTTGCCCAAAACGCAAGCAGCCAGTCCGACGCCGGACGGCTGCTATCCCGGTTTCACGACGGCGGAAGGATGCAACGCGCTGAGTCACCTCACTAGTGGGGCTGGAAATACAGGACTTGGTTGGTATGCGTTGTTTGGGACTAGCACCGGCAGTTTCAACACCGGCGTTGGCGCCGGAGCGCTGGTAATCAATAATGCAGATTCCAATACGGCAGTAGGCACCGCGGCGCTTATACTCAATACTGCGGGCACAGGGAACAGCGCCCTTGGGACAGCGGCCATGGTCAATAACGACAACGGCACCAACAATACCGCTGTGGGTTCGTTCGCGCTGCAAAACAACACTAACGGAAGCAACAACACTGCGGTGGGCGGCGCGGCACTTCAAAATAGCACTGGCGATTACAATACTGCCTTGGGCGCTGGAGCGGGTACCAATCCAGCTATCGTCAGCAACAATATCTACATCGGCGATCCCGGTTTTGCCGGCGATGAGAATGTGATTTCCATCGGCGGAATAGCCGCCAGCGGGACCGATTACACGGCGACCTTTATCGGCGGCGTCGCTGCGGCGAGTGTTTCTACGGACGCCGCTATCGTGTACGTCGATACCGATGGGCACTTAGGCACGAGCCCTATGAATGGCAGTGGGAAAAAGGTGAGACGACGCACTCCCCAGGGTGCCCAACCCCAAGCGACACTCAATGAATTTCAAAAGCAGCAAAAGAGGATCGCGGAATTGGAAGCCACGGTTGCGCGTCTCGCGGCAACAGTAAAAGACCAGTCCGCGCAAATTGAGAAGGTGAGCGCCCAGATCGAATTGCGAAAGCCTGCCCGACGAGTCGTGGTGAATAAACAGTAACGATCGCGAGCCACGCAATCATCTCCAGGCGTTTGTTGCGTTGCTGCGCCGTGAAACGCGACGCAGCAGCAGCGCACTCCAAAGGCACTGCGCGCATGCGCAATTCATGGTCTCCTTCCGCAGAATCTCTCTTTGCTTGACGAATTCGGTGCGACTTGTGACTTTCGTTAAGTATGAAAGTGGATTACACGGACGCGCCCCCCGGCCGAGCGGAACCGAGCACAGGCGATAAAATGCCGTGCCCGTATTGCGGGCATCTTCTGCCGAAAGACGCGGAACGCTGCGACCGCTGCGATTGGGTGCGCGGCGCAACCGAAACCGCGGAAGGCAAAGCGAGCGACCTGGTCGCAGTGATGTTCAGTATCGTCCCCGGTCTGGGACACATCTATAAAGGACACATCTTCGCAGGCCTTCTTTGGATGATTGGCGCAATCCCGGTGGGCATTTTTGTTTTCCTTGCCGCGTTCGCGTCTGCCGGGTGGGGCCTCGGTTTGTTCTTCTTCTATCTCGCCGCGGCGATGCTTCATGCCTATGGGATCGAAGATCGCGTGGTGCCGCCGAAAGAGGACGAAGGCGAGGAGTATTAGGCGTTAAGTCGCTGAATCGTGAATCGATGAATCGTTACATCGTTGTAGCCGCTTCGCTGTGCGAAGCGCCACGCTGAAATTGTTTGCGAGACAAACGCGGCGCGTCTCATAGAGACGCGGCTACAACCGCCGCGTGAATTTCTTCGAGGATATCGCGCATCCCGTAGCGAAACTTCCAGTCTGGATAGTGCGCCTGGAACTTTCGCACGTCGCTGATCCACCAGATGTGGTCGCCGATGCGATTGGTTTCCTCGTAGCTCCAGTTTAATTTTTTGCCGCTGATCTGTTCGCACATTTCGATGGCTTCGAGCATGGAACAGTTGCTGCGGCGGCTACCCCCGATGTTGTAAACCTCGCCGGCGCGCGGGGCGCGGATGAATTGCGCAAACGCTTCGACCAAATCGAAGCTGTGAATGTTGTCGCGGACCTGTTTTCCTTTGTAGCCGAAAACCCGGTAGGGTCGGCCGCTCACGGCGCAGATCATCAAGTAAGAGAGAAAACCATGAAGCTCGGTGCCGGCGTGCGCCGGTCCTGTGAGACAGCCGCCACGGAACGAGACCGTCGGCATTCCGAAATATCTCCCGTATTCCTGGACGAGAATATCCGCTGCAACTTTCGAAGCACCGAAGAGCGAATGCTTCGTGTAATCAATACTCATCGTCTCCGAAATACCGGGATCGTATTCGTGGCCGGGCTCTATCTCCCAGCGTTTCTCGAGTTCGCGCAGCGGCAAACCGTTCGGCGTGTCGCCGTAGACTTTGTTCGTTGACGTGAAAATGAACGGCGCCTCGGGAGAAAACTCTCGCGCAGCTTCGAGCAGATTCAGCGTGCCGTTGGCGTTCACCGTAAAATCAGTCTGCGGATCGCGCGCAGCCCAGTCGTGTGACGGTTGTGATGCGGTGTGCACGATGGCTTCAATCGTGCCGCGATGCTGTTTGAACAAATCCATTACCGCAGCCGCGTCGCGAATATCCAGGTCGTGATGTTCGTAATCGCGAAAGTTCGCGATTAAATCGTCGCGCGTTTTTTTCGTGGAAGCTTCGGCGCCAAAAAACTTTGCGCGCATGTCGTTGTCGATCCCGAGGACACGCGCACCGTCTCTCGCGAAACGCCGCACGGTTTCCGACCCAATCAATCCCGCAGAACCTGTAACGATGATCGTGCGCACCGAAATCAGTGTAGCATAGCAGTCCTGGCGGGCGTCTCGATTGCCGGACTGTGGAATGACAGGCAAGATGCCTGTCCGCCCCACAGCCAGGATGGCTGTGCTACGATTCCCCGATTATCCATGTCACTTCGCCTGCGACGGGATTCACTCGCGCTGCGGGAAATTGCCGATCGCCAGCGAGCACACGCTCGATCAGCTCGGGATTTTTCGATGCGCCGACGAGAAACAAAATGTGCCGCGCATGATTGATGAGCGGAAATGTGAACGTCAAGCGCCACGCATTCAATTTGGGAACAAAATTTGCAACGACGCGACGCGCCATCTCGTCCAACGCCGCGGTGCCGGGAAAGAGTGATGCCGTATGGCCGTCGTCGCCGAGTCCGAGAAGAATCAAATCGTGTTGATAAATTGGCTCACCGCGCCGAGTGGCGATGGCGTTTAGTTGGTCTTCGTACTCCTGCGCCGCGATTTGCGGATCAATTTCGCCGCGCATACGCATGATTGATTTCTCAGGAACGGCAGCAGGCACAAAAAGATTTTCGCGCGCCATTCGGAAGTTGCTTTGCGGATCATCCGGCGGCACGCAACGCTCGTCTCCGAACGTGAAGCGGACCGACTCCCACGGAAGATCATGCGCCTCCACCGCAATCCGGGCATAAACCGGCGCCGGAGTGTTTCCACCTGAGAGCGCGATCCTAAATTCGCTCCGCTCCGCGATAACTTTGCGCGCCTGCTCGAGAATGAAGGCAGCGGCATGAGCAACGAAATTCTTTGTTCGAATTACCCGAGGCTCAGTTTTCATTCATCAACAAGATATGTAGCTTAATTGCGCCTGCGCTAGGAATAATCAGATTGTTCACTCGTCTTTCGCTTTCCGTTTCTGCTCAGCGCCAATGGCGCTATATCATCGTAGCCTGGGCATCGCCCCAGGAGTTCAATTCGCACAAGAAGCGCTAAAAGCGCGATTCATGCCGCGATTGATTTTCAATCCCAGATATGACGCTCGTCAAAATTACACGATGATCGAACCGGCCTCGAGAGTGAATCGCGCTTTCAGCGCTGGCACTTTGGGATTTAACGAATCCTAAGGCGCTGCCCCACGCTCGAAATGACTGGTGCGCCTTTGGCGCTAAACATCTGCCTCTAGAAAGGGAAAAGGCGGAATTACGCCGGCTCCAAAACCGCGAGTTTCAAACCGCGCAATGCGCCTGGCCGCGTTTCTGGAGGTAATGCTGATGATACTCTTCAGCGCGCCAGAACGTTGGAGCGGGTTCGACCTGCGTCACAATTGGGCGATTGAACCGGCCGCTCTTCTCCAGTTTTTCTTTCGAAGCGTTCGCGGAGGCGTATTGCTCAGGAGAATGATAAAAAATTACCGATCGATACTGCGCGCCAACGTCGGGGCCCTGCCGGTTCAGCGTCGTGGGGTTATGGTTCGACCAGAAAACATCCAGAAGTTCGTCATAGCTGACCTGTGACGGATCGAACTCCACCTCCACGACCTCGGCGTGTCCGGTCTTGTCGGTACAAACATCCTGATACGTTGGATTGTGCTGGGTTCCTCCCGCATACCCGACGCTGGTGGACAAGACACCTTTCATGTTGCGAAAAGTCTCTTCCACTCCCCAGAAACAACCCGCACCGAACGTAGCTTTCTCCGTTTGCATGCGAACACGATGAAACGATTAGTTCACGTGCGCAACAAAATGCTTGTCGGCAATCGCTGTTCGACTTGGAAGTCTCGCTCTCGTTTGCATATTAGGTCTAATAGCGGTCGGTTGAGATCGCTGCCACCGCAAATGCCTTAACCGTAATGAGCGATTCTGCCACGACCGTTCAGCAAATTCGTCCGCAACTGCCTGTGCGGCTCTTCAATGGATTTGGTGCGCTGCTGGAAAAGAGCCGAATTCCATCGACGCGACTGGTTGCGACGGACTTGATCGAGACTGCAAAACGACGCAGCCACCTCAATGATTTTGGCGAGAGCGATTTTTTTGAAGCGTTATCGCGGTTGCTTGAATCATGTCAGGACGAGGCACGACTCAACCTGATCGGAAAAATAGCGCTGAAGACTGATGTTCTGGAGACTTTGTCCGCGCGTCTGAAAATGGAACGGGACCGGCAGCTGTATCCAAACATTGCACACCAGGAAATCCGTGAACCGGTTTTTATCGTGGGGCTGCCTCGAAGCGGCACCAGCCTGTTGCATCGCCTGCTCTCCGCAGACCCGGAGCATCGATGTCCGTTGATGTGGGAAGTGAGATCACCCTCTCCACCTACGCGCGCCCATGAAAAACGCCGGATTCAGCGAGCGACGCAAAGCTGTAACTTCTTTAACTGGCTCGTACCTACATTCCGCTACGCGCACGCGATCGGCGCAGAAGTTCCGCAGGAGTGCGTTAGTATGATGACTCCGACATTTCTGAGCGATCAGTTCGATGCGATGTATTATGTGCCGTCGTACCGCGCCTGGTTTTTTCGGCAGAATTTGCAGCCGGCATACGAGTATCACCGTCGTTTTCTTCAACATCTGCAGTTTCGGCGCACCGCTGGCCGCTGGATCCTGAAAGCGCCTACGCACATGTTTGCCATGCCGGCGTTGTTGTCCGTTTATCCCGATGCGCTGTTCGTGCAGACCCACCGGACGCCCGTCGATTCGATGGCCTCTGTCGCGAGTCTGGTGACGATCCTTCGCAGCGCTTTCAGCGATGCGGTTGATTCGTTTACGGTGTCTCGGGAGGCAATCCAATACTGGTCCGAAACAATGAAGAAGTTTTTGCGTGAACGCGATCGTCTGGCAAACAATCGCATCTGCGACATTCAATATGACGAGATTCGTCGCGAACCCATTCGCGCAGTTCGGCGAATCTACGAATATTTCGACTGGTCGTTGTCGCACGAAGCAGAGCGACGCATGCGCTTACTCGTTGCCAAACAGGCCAAGAGAGAATCCGCCAACCACCGATACGATCTATCGCAGTTTGGTTCCTCCGCCGAAGAAGTGCTCACAGTATTCGAGACATATTGCCAGCGATTTGGTTTAGGTCAGCCAAGCGGTGTGCAGCAGAAGCAAGCAGCGCGCTCGGTCGCCTGATCCGATGCAAGACACAATTCGCGGATGACCTTCGAAGCTATCCGTCTAATCCGCGCGAATCACCCAAGTTTGCCGGGACATTTTCCGGACGCGCCTCTGGTGCCGGGGGTTGTAATCCTCGACGAAGTGATTGCAGCGCTGGCTGAATGGCGGGCGAACTCGCAGCTCAGCGGCATACGAATGGTAAAGTTCCTTGCGCCACTCCAGCCCGAACAGGCATTCACGATTTCTCTCTCCCTGAGAAATGAGCACGCTGCGGAGGTCAATTTTTGCTGTCGCGCGGAAGACCACGTAATAGTCGAAGGTCAACTTGAAGTCGCCTGGGGAGCAGAATGAGTCGATGAACGCGCCGTTGCTTGACGCGCCAAAATTTGAAACCGGACTGAGCGACCCCCGCCTCGCCGAGCGTCTCAAAGAATTTCCGCCGGCGATATTCAGCGAGCGCTTGTATCAAAGCATTGAACTGATGGAACGCTACAGCATCGAATTGGCTGTTGATTTGTTAGGCCAATTGAATTTGGCAGACCAGCTAGGCACGTGGCGATCAGCTGATGAGCTTTGCAGCGTTCTCGGTTTTCAGCCGCGCTTCAGGCTTCCCTTACATTGGATCCTAACGCGCCTCGTAGAAACCGGCTGCGTCGAGCTGCAAAGCGACAGCGGGACGCGGTCCTATCGCTTGCGTAAGACGCTATGGCAACCTGATCTTGGACGCTTGCGCGCTCTCGCGCTCAACATTGATCCCGGGAACGCGGCGACCCTGGATTTGTTGGACCACGCCGCAAGTCTTTATGGGACTGTTGCGAGGGGCGAAAAAAGCGGCGATCAAAATCTGCTCGGACCTCAAGGCGTCCCGCTATGGCTCAACTATTTTCACAACGACAATCTGACCTACGCGGTAAACAACTGGGTGGGTGGTATTGCTGCCGCGGAACGTCTTTACTCCCAACCGACGCTACGAGTTCTTGAAATCGGCGCGGGCACGGGAAGCGCCACGGAGATTTTGCTAAGGCTTCTCGGTGAACGCGACCTTTTGCCGCGACTTGAACGCTACGTCGTTACCGAACCAAACGCGTATTTCCGTCGCTGCAATCAACGCAAACTAGCGGCGCAATACCCGAACCTTCCCCTGGAATGGACGACCGTCGATCTCGATTTGCCGTGGAGCGAGCAAGGAATTGCGCCGGGAGAATTCGATCTCGTGTACGCTGTTAACGTCATGCACATCTCGAAGAATCTCCTGTTCAGCTTGAACGAAGCGCGCTCGGCGCTTGCTGCAGGCGGTTGGCTCATCATCGGGGAATGCGTGCGGCCCTACGATAACCAACCGATGTATCCCGAACTCATGTTTCAAATCCTGGACAGTTTTACGAATGTGAAAACAGATCCGCAAATTCGTCCAAACCCAGGCTTTCTGACTGCCGAACAATGGCGTCGCGCTTTTTCGCGAGCGGGATTTCCGCGCACGGAAATTGCGCCCGATATCGAGCGTATCGGCGAGATTTACCCGCATTTTTTCACGGGCGCCATTTGCGGACAAAGCACGGGAATCGCAGAATGATTTCGGAAATTGTCAGCCCCAAGCGCTCGGAAGCAGATCGCTGGGTGAGCGTGCCGGAGCGCGGCACACCCGCTTCACTGGGAGTGATCGCCTGGATCGCGGAGCGGGTCGGTCGACCGCTAGCGAGGCTGTTGTTATTTCCGATCATAGTTTACTTCCTGATCACGGTGAGTTCGACCGGTTCCGCGTCACAATTCACGGGAAAGAACTATTGCAGCGCCAAAATGAAAACGGCAAAGGCTGCATCTTGTTAGGCTCTCACCTGGGCAGTTTCGAAGTGTTACGGGCGCTCGGAGTGATGCAGCGAGGCTTTTCGCTCAAGGTGTTAATGGATACTGCGCACAACCAGAATATCAGCCGGTTTTTCGATGGGCTAAATCCCACGATTGCCGAAACTGTGATCGCACCTGACCGACCCGATACATTGATCAGAGCCAGGGAGAGTCTGGACGCCGGCTACTTCGTCGGGATGTTAGGCGATCGCGTTTTCGGCGCCGACAAGACAACGCACTGTGATTTCCTTGGCGCGCATGCGACCTTGCCGTCTGGCCCGATTTTGCTTGCTGCTGTGATGCATTGTCCCGTCATTTTGTTCTTCGGCCTCTACCGCGGCGGGAATCGCTACGACATTTACTTCGAACATTTCGCCGACGAGATCGTGTTGAATCGGGAGCATCGCGCCGAAGAGGCCCAGTCGTGGATGCAGCACTATGTTGCGCGGCTGGAGCATTATGCGCGTCTGGCGCCTTACAACTGGTTCAACTTTTACTCGTTCTGGGACTAGGCTTGGCCTCGTGGAGGGTTGAAAAAATTGAAGCGATAAAGCGGTCATCCTGAGCGAAGCGTAGCGGAGTCGAAGGATCTCGTAGCGCTATCGTCAGGTAACGCACCGGGATTCCTCGACTTCGCTCGGAATGACAGACAAATCATCGCCTAACAATATGCCGATCGACAAAGCGGAAATTCGCACGCTGGTCCCCCACTCCGATCTGATGTGCCTGGTGGATGAAGTCGTGCAGTGGGACGATCGATCGATCTCGTGTGTCAGTAATACGCATCGTGATCCAGCAAACCCGTTGCGCCGTCAGGGGGGTTTGTCCGCGGTACACGCATTCGAATATGGCGCGCAAGCGGTGGCTGTTCACGGCGGTTTGCGGGCGCGCGCTGCAGGTACGATCGCGCCACCCGGATATCTGGCTGCGTTGCGGCACGGACGCTTACACGTAACACGACTAGATTACATTCATTTGCCACTTCGAATTTTGGCGACGCGTCTTTACGGCGAAGGCGCAAACACGGTTTACGAGTTTATCCTTTCGGCCGCAGCGGTTCTCGTAGCGGAAGGCCGGGTGACAATCGTGCAACGCGCGTGAGCTGTAGCCGCGTCTCTGTGAGACGCGTATTGGACAATGTCGCGCTCGGCGGTTAGAGACCGCCGATACAGAAATCACATCGCGATGCCGCCATCAACACACAGCACCTGGCCCGTAATATAAGCGGCTTCTGGCGATGCTAGGAATTCCACCGCGGCGGCAATTTCCTCGGGCGTCCCGGTCCTGCCGAGTGGGATTTTGCTGTGAATCGTTTCCTTAACTTGATCCGATAGCCCGACGGTCATGTCGGTTATGACAAAACCCGGCGCCACGGCATTGACGGTGATATTGCGGCTGGCCAGCTCACGCGCGAGCGATTTGGTTAGCCCGATCAAGCCTGCCTTACTCGCCGCGTAATTTGTCTGCCCGGCGTTGCCCATCAAACCGATCACAGAGCTGATGTTGATGATGCGGCCGTTGCGCTGCTTGGTCATCGCGCGAACTAACGCGTGAATAAAACTAAACGCGCCTCGCAAATTGGTGTTGATGACAGCATCCCAATCTTCGAGAGACATTCGCATCGCAAGCGCGTCGCGCGTCACACCCGCGTTGTTCACCAGGATATCGGCCCGACCAAAATCCTCCAGAAGCCGAGCGCCGATTTTTTGCACAGCTGCATGGTCTCCCACATCGACTGCGTACGCTTTTGCCGATTCACTCCGGAGACCGTTGATTTCGTCAGCAATTTTTTTCGCGTTTTCCTCCGTCCGGCTCACGCAAACCACACGCGCGCCTTCACTAGCGAAGCGCAAAGCAATTGCGCGTCCGATGCCTCGCCCTGCTCCGGTGACAACTGCAACTTGACCTTCAAATCTCATATCGCTGTCCACTTGTAACCACTAAATGCCACGAATAAACATCAATTTGGTAGGGCGATCACTCCCGTGAGCGCCACCGACCGCGCGCAGAGGACTGCGCGCCCTACCAAGCACGGCAACTTCAGTTTCCCCTTACTCCACCGCTCCGTAACGTCGTTGGCGGCTGCCGAATTCTTCGACTGCGGCCAATAGATCTTGCTTTTTGAAGTCAGGCCACAGCTTTGGTGTGACGTACATTTCCGTGTAGGAAGTTTGCCACAGCAGAAAATTCGAGAGCCGCATTTCGCCGGACGTGCGGATGAGAAGGTCGGGATCGGGATAGTAACGCGTGTAAAGATGTTTGCTGAACATCTCTACGTCGATCATCGCCCTGTCGATGTGCCCCAGTTCGATGGCGCGAAGCAAACTTTTGATGCCGTCGATAATCTCGAGTCGGCCGCCGTAGCTCAGCGCCAGAACGAGGATGAGACCAGTGTTGCCGGAAGTTTGCTCGATACTTTTGTGAAGTTGTTCCTGGGCGCTCTGGGGCAGATCAGTTAACCGGCCAATCGCCTGAAGACGCACATTCTTCTCGAGCAATTCCGGCGTTTTCTCCTTCAAAAATTTTTCCAGCAAACGCATCAGCGCGATGATTTCCGCTCTTGGGCGCTGCCAGTTTTCAGCGGAGAAGGCGTAAAGCGTGAGATAATCCACCTTTAACTCGCCGCAACCTTCGACACATTCTCGAACTGCCTGGGCGCCGGCTTCGTGCCCTTTGATGCGAGGCAGTCCGCGCGACTTCGCCCAACGACCGTTGCCATCCATGATTATGGCAATGTGTCGGGGAACAGTTTTAGTGCTCGATGACATTTAACAGCCCCTTATCATCTGGAATCTCTTGCCGAGAGGCAAGTGGCGCGGGGTGCCAATGACGAAATCCGAATGACGAAGTTCGAAGGAATGACGAATGATCGAACGGCCAACTTTTTTTCGGTATCCGTGCTTCGAGTTTATTTCGTCATTCGACATTCGTGCTTCGTCATTCTGTAGCGGAAATCGGAGCAGTTGTTGACGAGTTCACAAAACGATTGTCTCCCCGCGCGTAGGACCGACGCTCACCATTGAGAGCTTTGCACCGGCGAGCTCGGAGACGTATCTGACATATTTTCTCGCGGCCGAAGGAAGCTGCGAAAATTTGCGTGCAGTATGTATAGACGTATTCCAGCCAGCGACTTCTTCGTAGACAGGCTCGCAATTCGCGAGTTGAGCTGCGTCACACGGCGGAACATCCAGCCGTTTTCCGAGTAGCTGGTAACCAACACAAATGCGAATCGGATCGACCTGATCTAATCCATCCAGATTGGTGATCGCGATCTCGTCGATGCCGTTGATCATGCCCGCGTAACGAGCCGCCACAGCGTCGAACCAACCGCACCGCCGTTTGCGGCCGGTAGTCGCGCCGAATTCGCGGCCGAGATTGTGAAGCATCTGCGCCAACTGCGCGTCCTCCGTAGGCAAAGCACCGTCCCCTACTCGAGTCGAGTAGGCCTTCATCACGCCGACGACACGATCCATCCGATGCGGTGGCACGCCCGTGCCAGTGCACGCGCCGCCCGCTGTCGTGTTTGAGGAAGTCACATACGGGTACGTGCCGTGATCGATATCGAGGAATGTTCCCTGCGCGCCTTCGAACAAGATTTGTTTGCCTCGGTCCATCGCCCGGTGCAGGTAAACCACCGTGTTCGTCACATACGGCCGCAGTTTTTTGCTGGCAGCAAGATACGCTTCGTTGACATTACGAAAACTGATCGGCTTCGCACCGAGCGCCTGAAGGATTCTGTTGTTCTCGATGATCTTGGCCTGCAATTTTTTCGAGAACAAAATCGGCTGCATCAGATCTGACATGCGCAAGCCCGTGCGTGCCGCCTTGTCTCCGTAGGCTGGACCGATTCCCCGTTTGGTGGTGCCAATCCGGCCGCGGCGCAGCTCCCGCTGCTCGTCGAGGAGCCGGTGATACGGCAAAACAAGATGCGCGCAATCGCTGATGAGCAGGTTCTTGTCGATGCTGACTCCCAGTTGGCGCAAGCCATCCATCTCGGCCACAAGCGCGACTGGATCGATAACGACGCCGTTTCCGATCACGCAAACTTTGCGGTGACGCAGGATTCCCGACGGAATCAAATGCAGCACGTATTTCACGCCGCGGTGAATGACTGTGTGCCCGGCATTATTGCCGCCCTGGCTGCGGACAACGATGTCCGCCTTCGCAGTAAGCACGTCGATAATTTTGCCTTTGCCCTCGTCGCCCCACTGCATTCCGATCAAAATTGTGTTCGCCATGTGAAATCGAAAATGGGCAAAAAATTTTCCCGACGCATCCGTGCGGGACACAGTCGGGACTTGCCCACAGATAATAGGTTAGCAGCATTGCCGCGCAAGAAATTTTGCAATTCGGGCTTATTACTCCCTGCAGTCGGAATCGGCAGGTAGGGCGCGTCACTCTGTGCGCGCCGCTTTGGATCCGCCAGCTAACGGCGTGCAGACGACTGCCCGCCCTACCTCAGCTCGCCGCGAGTTCCCGGTTACCTTCCAGAGGGAGAAGGGCTCGCCGCTTCTCGTCCGGATTCCATCATTGTGGGCCGAATCGGGCCCATCCCTTCGATGTTTGTACCTCGCGATTTGGCGGGACGAGACGAGTTCCTTTGCTCGATTGGTGTTTCTCTTTTCACAGGCCTGTGAGTTTCAGCAACAGTGGGATTGGGCACTGGAGCGCTTTCAACATCCGGCTCGCGCGTTTTCGTTGATTCCGAAACAGATCGATCCTTCGGTCCTTCCGCAGCGCGCGCCCCAGCCGCTCGCATTTCTTCAAGCGTCAGTCTCGCCGGAGCGGACTTCTTCTCGTGCGACTTGGATTTGCGTGGTGCTGGTGTTGTGGATTCTGAAGGAAGCTGTTCAGAAGGCTGTGGTGTTTGCGTGGGAAGTTCAGGTTTTTTTTCGCGGGCAACGATTACTTCCTGCGCATGTATTTTCCCGATGAGAACGACACTGCAGAGTATTGCTCGGAAAAATCGTTTCAGCATGATGCCGCCTGACAAACGATTTAGCCCATTCACAACCCCTCGTTCATGAGACGTTACCGAATTCAACCAGGCGGACGCTGCTGCACCTGAATCACCGGCAACGGAAACCGCAACTGCAATTCGTTTTCGAGGTAAATCTCGACGTGATGCATCCCGTACTGTTGAAACTGCACGCCGCCAAAATAATGGACATTGGTCGCGTGGCCTTCCATCTCTTTGAGCACGAACTCGACCTCCGCCTGCGCGACTACCTGCTGTTCGTCCACGCCTACGAGGCGAGATTTTTGGCGAAATTTGCCGGAGCCGCTGCACCAGCGGGTCCAGATGCAAAGCCGGAAATAATTGATAGGTAATGAGGGAGCTGGGATTACACTCAGCACGCCCACGAGGGTTTGCATGCCGTTGACTTCACAGCGGACGTCCTCGCAAATGACCGCGCTTTGCAGGTCGGGAAGAATGACGTTTGATTCCATTTTAGCTGATCACATGATTCCACGCATCAACAGCGTCAACAAACCGAGACCGAGCACAATCCGGTAGACCGCAAATGGCACAAATCCCCGCGCGCGAACCCAGTTCATGAACCATGCGACGACCGCAAGCGCGACGAAAAATGAAACCACAAACCCAATTGCGATCACGACCCATTGGTGCGGAGTGATCGTGAGCGGCGCAATCTCCGCTTCGTGATGGTGCGGCATCACGCTCTTCAGAAAATCGTATGCCACGGCGACCGCCATTGTCGGCATCGACAGAAAAAACGAAAATTCAAGTGCGGCCGGACGCGACATGCCGGCGACTTGTCCCGCAGCAATCGTGGACATTGAGCGCGACGTGCCGGGAAAAACAGCGGAGAGAATTTGCGCGGCGCCGATCCAAACCGCCTGCGGCAGCGTCATTTCCTCCATGTGCATCGTACGTGGCCGAATGAAAACGGCGTCAACGATCCACATGACGATCCCGCCGATGAGCAGCGCGAAGGCCATCACCCAAAGACTTTCGAGGTTCTTGCCAATGACCTTTGCGAGAGCCCATGCGGGAATCGCGGTCACCACAAATGCGATGAGCGTGAGGCTAAGCGGATTCGTGAAGATGGTGCGATTGCCGCGTTCGCCCTTCGGAAACGTGTGAACAAACCGCATAATGCGACCCCAAAAATAAACCGGCAAAGCGAGAATGGCTCCCAGCTGGATCACGATCGTGTACATTTTCCAGAACCCATCGTGCAGATCGATATGCAGCAGCGCTTCGCAGATGCGCAAATGCGCGGTGGAACTCACAGGAAGAAATTCGGTCAGTCCTTCGACGATTCCGAGAAACATGGAAAGTAGGTAGTCGTACATATTTTGGTTTAAACCTTATCCATTACTGTCATTCTGAGGGAAACGAAGAATCTCGGATCATCTATGGATCCAGCGCCAACAGATATAGACCGAGATGTTTCGCTTCGCTCAACATGACAATCGAGGCGGGAGCGCGACGCGCTCACAGCGCCTCCATGCCTCGCTCACCGGTTCTGATGCGCACGGCCTCTTCGACCTCGGTCACAAAAATTTTGCCATCGCCGATTTTTCCGGTTTTGGCCTTTTCCAGTATTGCTTCGACCGCGCGCTGGGCGCGGTCGTCAGAGATCACGATTTCGAATTTAATCTTCGGAAGAAAATCCACGGTATACTCGGTGCCGCGATAAATCTCGCTGTGCCCCTTCTGCCGGCCAAATCCTTTTACCTCGCTCAGAGTCATTCCTTCGACCCCTGCGGCCATCAACGCTTCTCGCACCGGCTCGGCTTTAAATGGTTTAATGATGGCCTCGATTTTCTTCACCGCGGCAAATTAAACCTGCCTGCATTCGAAATGGCAAGCATTCGGGATCAATCGAAATCCAAACGGCCGATGATGATCTGAAGGAGCGGACGATCAAACCTTGCGGCCAAACTTTTTTTCCAGTTCGGCTAGCGAAATCTGGATCATTGTCGGTCGGCCGTGCGGGCAGCAATAAGGGAGATCGCAATCGAGCAAATCCCGGATCAACTTTTCCACCTCAGGATAACGCAACGGATCGTTCGCTTTGACCGCGTGACGGCAAACGCTTTTCGCGATCATTTCTTCCCCCAAGCGCATTGCTGAAGCGTTGTTGCTGGCGCTTTTCAGATCGTCAATCACCTTGCGCATGAATTGCGCAGCGTCTGACACATCGAGAAAGCTGGGAAGACTGTCGATCTTGAATGTGTCAGGACCGAAACTCTCAATTCCAATTCCCATCTTTTGCAGGACCGACAAATTCTGCTCGATCCAATCGGCGTCGCGCGGCGGCACGTCGAATGTTTGCGGCAGAAGCAACTTTTGCGTGAGCACTCCCTGCTGTTCCATTCTGCGCCGCAATTCTTCGAACAGGACTCGCTCGTGCGCAGCGTGTTGATCCACCAGGACAAGGCCGTTGGCATTTTCCATTAGGACATACAACTTGCTGAGCACACCGATGATCTCGAATTGCTGCTGAAAAGATTTGCCGACTTCTCGTTGTAGGGCAACCGCGTCGGTTGCCGAATCGGTGGGCGTGGCTGGCAGGCGATGCGCCTGCCCTACAATTCCTGACGGTGCCCGGCCGGGGTCAGCGACCCCGGCTACAGCACCGAGATGCGGTAATTCGCGATGCGTTACCTCGGGCGCGGTTACCTCGGAGCGCAGGGTTAGATCCGGAGTTGCGTTAACGGAAACCGCAGCGGCCGGCACTTGCCGGATTGGTGCACTAAACTTTTCCTGCCAGTCAGCGCGAGCGTGTTCCAGTGTTTGCTGAATGCAGCGAACTACCGCTTCGCGCACACCATTGGGATCGCGAAAACGGACTTCGCGTTTTGCCGGATGCACATTTACATCGACAGCGGCGGGATCGAGCTCAACGAAAAGGAATGTAACGGGATATTGCCCTTTCATGAGAGCAGTGTGGTAGCCTTCGCGGACGGCGCCGGTAATAAGATTGCTTTCAATCGCTCGCCCGTTTACGAACACGACCTGTTGGCTGCGGGTTTGTCGGCTGAGACCTGCCTGACCGATGAAACCACTGATCTGAATTTTTGTTGAGGCAGCGCCGTTCACTTCAACCAAGCGCTGCAACAATTCCACTCCGTATAAGTCGCGGATCCGATCTCCGAGCGTAGTGGTAGCCGGTAGCTGGAACACGATTCTATCGTCACGCATCAACGAGAAGCCAATCTCAGGATGACCGATCGCTTGCAAATGAACCTGGTGTTCGATGTTGCGGCTTTCAGTATTCTCCGAACGAAGAAATTTCCTGCGCGCCGGGAGGTTGTAAAAAAGCGATCGTACTTCGACTTGCGTGCCTGGGGCTTCACCGCCGTCCCGCACAACGTCGATTTTGCCGCCGTTAACAATAATTTCTGTCCCTGCGATCGAGCCCGGTTCACGTGTACTCACGCGGAATCGAGACACACTGGCGATACTAGGCAAGGCTTCGCCGCGAAACCCCAGCGTCGCGACCGCTTGCAGGTCGGCAGCAGAACGAATTTTGCTTGTCGCATGTCGCTCGAGCGAAAGCAGCGCGTCATTGCGGTCCATGCCGCAGCCATCGTCGATCACGCGAACCAACGAAATTCCACCGCGACGAATAGCGATATCGATGTTGCGAGCGCCGGCGTCGAGACTGTTTTCAACCAACTCCTTTACGACTGACGCCGGGCGTTCTACCACTTCGCCGGCCGCCACCTGGCTGGCCACGGTCTCAGAAAGCAATCGGATCCGGCCCATCTTGTATCTTCGATTGTAAATTCCAGATTCCCGATTGCGAAGAAAATCAATGACAGAGAACGCCGCGGTGTTGCTGCCAGGGAGCGACGGCTTGGGCAGCCGTCGATTTGGACGGTGACGGCTGGGAAGCCGTCACTCCTTGACCGCGTAGCGCCGTTGCTTGGTTTTTTGACTTAGATACCTCGCAGCCGTATTTTCCAACTCGATGATTAACGTCACGGACAACGCTGTTCGACAGCTCCAGAGTCTTCTTTCGCAGCGACCGGAAAACTCGCGACAAGGTTTGCGTGTAGAAGTGGCCAAAGGCGGCTGTTCCGGTCTGCATTACGAGATGACACTTGGCGAACGAGAAGAAGGCGATTCAATAGTCGAGCGCGATGGCGTGCAATTTTTTATCGACGACGACAGCGTCTCCTACTTGCGGGGCGCGACGCTGGATTTCACCGACGGTTTAACCGGCA
>Ga0193727_1000192_pt1 | contig 21545 bp, 16 predicted proteins | sample H2c2metaG_FD_143051 | JGI IMG/M metagenome (GOLD analysis project Ga0193727, IMG submission 143051) | Soil microbial communities from a riparian zone of the East river system, Colorado, United States - H2c2 | ecosystem: Environmental > Terrestrial > Soil > Riparian zone | place: USA: East River...
GCAATCCAGGCGCCAATGGGCGCCGGCACGCCAAGCCCTACGCCCACAGCCAGTCCGACACCAACGGCAACCGCGACAGCTAGCCCGACGCCAACACCCACAGCAACGGCTACATTTACTCCTACACCTACAGCTACGGCAACATTCACGCCGACTCCGACACCAACGCCAACTCTAACGCCCACTCCTTGCATCGGCCAGTACGTGATAAATCAGATAGGCGGCAGCATCGTGGCAGGGACGACCGATAGCGGCAATCACGGGGACGATCAGGTAACCGCCGTTGCGCTTCCGTTCTCCTACACCTTGTACGACCAAACCTTTAACAGCATCAATGTGTCATCCAACGGCAATGCGCAGTTCACGACTACCGACACGGCGTTTACCAATGTCTGCCCGCTGCCGTGGACCAGTCACAACGACGCGATCTTCCCGTACTGGGATGACCAGCGCACCGATGCGCAAAGCGGCTGCGCGGCTTTCCCTGGTGGCACCTGCGGTGTCTTCACCTCGGTGTCTGGCACCGCGCCTAACCGAATCTTCAATATCGAATGGCGCACTGTTTATTTCGCTACTCCGACCACGACGGCTAACTACGAACTGAGGTTGTATGAGGGACAGAATCGCTTTGATGTGGTCTGGGGTGCGGTGGCGAGTGGCAACACATCGGCCACAGCCGGAGTGCAGAGAGACAACACGTTTCTTACTCAGTATTTCTGTAACGGCTCGGGTGGTGCCGCGACTGGCGGACAAAGTTATATTTATATCCCGCCCCCCTGCCCAACTCCAACGCCAAGCCCGACGGCTACAGTTACAGCAACGCCGACAGCAACATCGACGCCGACTCCAACAGTCACAGCTACTTCTACGCCTACGGCAACAGCCACAGCTACGGCTACTCACACACCTACGCCAACTCCAACAGCTACTCACACGCCCACACCGACGGCAACGGCTACTGCAACGGCAACGTTCACGCCAACAGCCACAGCTACAGCCACGCCTACGGCAACAGCTACCGCAAGCGCCACCGTGACAGCTACGGCTACGCCTACTGCAACCGCGACGCCAACAGCGACAGCTACCACAACACCCACTGCGACGCCGCGACCTACGCCGACACCAAGGTCTAGCCCTGCTGTCAGGCCTCGTCCGACTCCGGGGCCGCGTCCGTGAAGCTCAGGGGATCAGTGAGAACTGACAGATGATCAGGCTGCCGTGCCGTCGCTAAGGCGAGTGATCAGTTGAGCCGGGAATTCTAATCCGAGCTGCCCCAGTGATTCGGCGGTCTACGCCAGGGGGGCTATGCCCCCAAGAGAACTCCTTCGCCTAGCAGTACAGCGCATTAGCTGATTCTTCCCGAGTCGCGAAGATTTTCTCAGAATCTTCTTGGCTTCTGCCGTGAACATGTGAGAAAAACGAGGCTCACTTCGCGAGGTTCACTTCAATCAGGGGGTTCAATTACAATGTCAAAGATAACGCTTAACGGTTTTGTCCTGCTGTTTCTTCTGTTTCTTGGGAATAGCTCAGGGAATTACGCAGCCGGCTCCGCCACGGCTACGGCGCAAAAGGCCCAATTCGAACAAACGACTCCAGAAAGCCAGCTTGCCCGTCGTAATCTTGACCAAGGCGGGACCGGCACGCTTCAAAAAATGATTGTCCAAAGCGGCAGCGTCACGATGCAACTCGATCTCAACCGGTTGAATGGAATCAGCGCCGTAGCGGAAAGACCCACCACATTGGGTTTCGTCGCCGCAGCCAACTCTTTCTTCTCTATTCTGATTTTTAACGACCAGTTGCGCGGCCCCGAGCCGGGCACAATCGCGCTGGTCCCGGCGGCCGGGCTCAACGCCCTCGGGTACAGCCTTCCCGTGGCGTTAGGCGCGTCGCTCAAGCAGCTGGTAATCGAAAAACTTTCGTCGGATGAGTCATTCGATCTTGCAGTGCGCGATGCCAAAACCGGCTTCACCTTTTTCAACATCGAAGGGCACCAATACGATTACGACGCCACAGGTCAGTTGCTCAGCATCACCGGGGGCAGGCTCCTGATTTCAAAAGAGTTTGCCAGCGCGCTCGGCCGACCGGCAGACGTCAGCGCGGCAGTTGGAAGGATTTCAATAGGCGCGGCTATGCAACCGATCGAGATCGACCAGCTCGTTAACGGCGAACTCAAATCGATGGCCATGCCGCCCCTGCGATATGGTGTCGGTCCGGAGACGCCAACTTTGGTGCCCGGCCCCGATGTGATTGTGGGCGACTTGCCAAGCATGGCACAGTTCGGAAACGACACTGTAAATCATCTTGTTGGGCTGGGGGTGGGAACAACTTCTTGTAATAACGGTGACCAGCCGTTCAATTGGTTTGCATTGCCGCAAATCGACCACCCGGTTATCCCGCAAAATTTCTATCGGATGAGCGGTGGCGCTACCAATGATGAGCGGTTCGAACAGATCGGCCAGTCCTGGCTTAAGCACGCATTTACAGCGTTGGAAGGCACTGTCTGCGGCACCTGTAACACCAGCGGTTGCACGACGGGCACCCATCTATGCCCCGGTTGCTCCGATCCTTACGGCGCTAGTTTAAATGCGAGCCAAACCGGGATAGGCTCACGCGCGTGGGTGAACCCATTTACAGGCGCCTTCCCATCGACTGCAAACAATCACAGCGGCCACAGTCACACTGGAACATCACACCGGGTTACGGTAGCTAGCAGCGATCTAAACCCTGCGCAGAACTCTGGCGCGACGTATTTTGCCGAAGGCCAATATGTGACTCCACATGAATACGCCTGGTGCCAAAGTCATCCTGGGCAATGCAACATGTACAATAACGCCTCCTATCGTCAGTTTACCGTCAGCGGCAGCGGGGATAACTACACATTTTCTCCTTCCGGCAGCACCGCGCGCATGCAGGCTGCCATTAACGCCTGGCAAACGCTCGGGAGCGCAACAGTGAACCGGATCGAGCCTGATCCGGGAAACGACGGGATTTGGTTCATGGGTTATAAAGTGACCAATCCTTCAACTGGCGTTTGGCACTATGAATACGCACTGTACAACCAGAACCTCGATCGCTCTATCCAATCCTTCAGCGTACCTGTCGGACCCGGAGTAAACATCTCTAACATTGGGTTTCACGCCCCGCTTCAGGAACCGGGTTGGGCAAATGACGGCACCCAGGGAAATACTGGATTCAGCAGCACGCCGTGGAGTGTTCAGACGTCCAGTTCTATAACGTGGAGCACGGAAACTTTTGCACAGAATCAGAACGCAAACGCCATTCGCTTCGGCACGTTGTATAACTTTCGGTTTGATGCCGATCAACCGCCCAATCCAACTAATGCGACGGTAGGCTACTTTAAGACGGGCGGGCCCACGCCGGTTCTAATTCAGGCTCCCGGGGGTGTACCGACACCGTCCCCCACGCCCACCCCCACCGCAACGCCAACGGCAACTCCTACAGCTACGGCCACACCGACTGCGACTGCCACGGCTACTTTTACGCCGACGCCTACAGCAACGGCAACGTTCACGCCCACAGCTACAGCTACCTCCACGCCTTCGCCCACGGCTACTGCTACGTTTACCCCAACACCGACCGCTACGGCTACTCCTACTGCGACACCAACATCTACTCCGCGCCCAACTCCAACACCGAGGTCTAATCCACCGCCGCGTCCGCGTCCCACTCCCCTGCCCCGCCCGTAGCGTTAGCGATCCAGTCGAAGTGATTAGTAACCAGGTTGTCGCGCCTGCGCTTATCGAGGCCAGTTGATCAGGTGAACCCTGTCTATTAGCCCCGGCTCCACGACGTTTTATGCAGGCGGCGGCCTGTCACCACGGCACCGGCATCAGTTTCATCCTTCACGCCTCGCGAAATTTTTTCAAAAACGCCTTTGCTTCTGCGAAGACGCCATGAGAAAGCTTATCCCTTAATTCGTCTCCACTTCACCACCAAACGGAATCTGCTTATGTCAAAGGTAACGCTTACCGGTTTCGCACTTCTCCTGCTTCTGTTTCTCGGAAACAGCGCAGGAAATTATGCGGCTCAACCCAAACAAAAAAACTCCGACCCGCCGACAGGCACATTTCAAAGAATGATTGCCGAAAACGGCAGTGTCACGATGGATCTTGATCTCAATCGCCTGAACGGAATCAACTCAGTCGGGGGGGAGGACCCACCGCTGCATTTCGCTACAGCTGCCAATTCCTTTTTTCCTATTCTGGTTTTTAACGATCAGTTGCGCGGCCCGGAACCAGGCTCAATGGCGCTCGTCGCCGAAGCCCAACCGGTTCCACAACTTCCCGCGGCGCTCGCTGCATCTCTCAAACAGCTCGTCATCGAAAAACTTTCGCCGGACGCGCCGTTCGATCTGGCTGTGCGCGACGCCAAGACTGGCTTCACATTTTTTAAGATCGAAGGACACGAGTATGATTATCAATCCAAAGCTCGGTCGCTCAGCATCACCGGCGGCCGCCTCGTAGTTTCGACGGAATTCGCCGAGTCCCTTGGCCGCCCGTCGGATGCTGGTGCGGTTGCGGGTAAGGTTTCCATCGGCGCGGCGATGCAACCCATCGAGATCGTACACGTCGACGAAAACGGCGATGTTAAATCCGCGAGACTGCCAGCATTGAACCAACCTGGCGTGGGAACTGTCCCCGGCCCCGACGTCATCGTCGGCGCGCTGATCGGCTTGTCACAATTGGACAGTGGTGCAGTAAATGGCCGCGTGGGGCTCTCCTTGGGAACCGATGCCTGCAACAAAGGGACGATCGACGTGGATTGGTTTGCCTTGCCGAACAGCGACCATCCCTTTATTCCGCAGAACTTTTACCGCATGAGTGGCGGCGCTGACAACACTCAGCGGTTCGAGCAACTTGGCCAGTCCTGGGGTAAGCATGCATTCACCGCGGCGTCATCAGACAGCTGCGGCTTTGGATGCAATGGTGTAGGCGGCGCCCATCTTGGTTCAGGTTGCTCCGATGCATACGGCGCCGGGTTAAACGGCAGCCAAACCGGCATCGGTTCGCGCGCATGGGTCAATCCCTTCACCGGAATTTTTCCGGGTTCGACGGCGAACAATCATAGCGGTCACAGTCATGACGTAACTTCTCATCGAATTCTAGTGGACACGAGTGACCTGATTCCTGCCCAGAACCAGGGCGCTTTGTATTTTGCCGAAGCGGAATACATCGTCCCGCACGAATACGCCTGGTGCCAAAGCCATCCGGGCCAGTGTAACATGTACAACAATGCTTCTTACCAGCGGCAGAACGTGAGTGGCGGCCCTACAACCTTCAGTTTTAGCCCCGTTGGCTCGACAGTGCGCGAGCAGCCAGCGATTATGGCCTGGACCGGCGCGACAGTGAATCGGCAGGAGCCTGACCCGGGAAATGATGGTATCTGGTTTATGGGCTTCAAAGTAACGAACCCCAGCACAGGCGTCTGGCATTATGAATACGCGCTCTACAACCAAAACCTCGATCGCTCTATTCAATCCTTCAGCGTGCCTGTTGGGCCAGGAGTAAACATCTCCAACATCGGTTTTCATGCGCCAATTCAGCATCCCGCCTTTGCAAATGATGGCACGTTCAATAACCAGGGTTACAGCAGCACGCCGTGGAATGTTACGCAGAACGCAAGCTCAATCACCTGGAACACGGAAACATTTGCGCAAAATCAGAACGCCAACGCGATTCGCTTTGGCACGTTGTATAACTTCCGGTTTGATGCGGACCAGGCGCCAAACCCCACGGATGCAACAGTAGGCTTCTTTAAGACCGGCGGGCCCATGCCGGTTCTGGTCGAAGCTCCCGGGAGTGTGCCGACACCTTCGCCTACGCCAACACCGACGGCTAGTCCGACACCCACGCCGACTGCGACCCCAACGCCGACAGCCTGCGCCGGGCTTAACATAACTCAGATAGGCGGCAGCATCGTGCCAGGCGTAACTGACAGCGGCAATCACGGGGATGACCAGGTAACGAGCGTTGCGCTCCCTTTCCCGTACACTGCCTGCGGAGTGACTCAAAACAGCATCAACGTGTCCTCTAACGGCAACGCTCAGTTCAACACAAGCGATACGGCGTTCACTAATGTTTGCCTGCCATGGACCGGCCACGACTGTACCATTTTCCCGTATTGGGATGACCAGCGCACCGATGCGCAAGCCGGATGCGCGGCTTTCCCTGGTGGCACCTGCGGTATCTTCACCTCGGTTTCGGGCACGGCCCCCAACCGGATCTTCAATATCGAATGGCGCACTGTTTACTTTGCCAACGTCAACCAGACGGCCAACTACGAGTTGAGGTTGTATGAAGGCCAGAATCGGTTCGATGTGGTCTACGGCGATACGGCAAACGGCAATACGAGCGCCACGGCGGGAGTGCAGAGCAACGATACCTGTTTTGCTCAGTATTTCTGCAACGGCGACGGCGGGCCCGCTGCCGGCGGCTGGACCGTAGGTCCAGCAGGTACGCCGAGCCCAACGCCCACAGCTACAGCCACGTTTACGCCGACTCCGACGCCTATCGGAAGTGCCCCACCCAGTCCAACACCAACGGCTACTGCTACCGCGACTGCGACAGCTACACCTACGGTTACGCCAACATCGACGCCTACGGCAACCATGACGCCTACACCGCGACCTACTCCGTTACCAAGAGGTACTGCCCAACCAAGGCCTCGGCCCACTCCGCCGCCGCGCCTAGGCTAGCTGGCGTTAGCGAATCCTAGTACCAACCGGAGGCATAACGATGGATCGCGGAAGGTTACTCTCACTCGCAGTCGCGGCTGCCCTGGGCTCCCTCGGAAATAGTTTAGCGAGCGCGGGAACTGTCAGCATCAACCCGAGCAAGGATAACACTCTTTATGAATACGATCCTCTTGATGGGGACCGCAGTAATGCGCTTGGCTTTCATTTTTTCGCCGGTGAGACAGGGATGAATGAGTTACGCCGAGGCGTACTCGCATTCGACATCGCTGGAAATGTTCCGCCAGGCTCGACGATTACCGCCGTTAGCTTGAGCCTAAATATGTCCAGGACGCCGACGAACACCGCTTACGTTATGGAATTGCACAAGCTGCTTGCAGATTGGGGCGAGGGAACGTCCATTGCTCCTGGAGAAGAAGGCGACGGAGCGCCAGCTACGCCGAATGATGCAACGTGGCGACACCGTTTCTTCGATACAATGTTTTGGAGCACGCAAGGCGGAGATTTTTCTGCGACCGTGAGCGCAAGCCAGTTGGTTGGCGCGGTTGGACAGTACACGTGGAGCTCGGGGCAAATGGTTGCCGATGTACAGGCATGGTTAGATAATCCAGCCAGTAACTTTGGCTGGCTGATGTTGGGCGACGAGACCGCCATCGCCACGGCAAAGCGGTTTGATACACGCGAAAGCGCCAGTCCACCTATGCTGACGATCGAATTCATGTCGGCCCCGAGAGGGGTGCCTTCACCAAGGCCCCGGCCGACTCCAGTTCCGAGACCATGATTGCTGTGATCCGGGGAGAAGTGTTCACTAACCGCGTTTTATGACTAAGGCTTTATTGGCAATTTTGCTTGCGACCGCGTTTGCCGGTATCGGCATTCGTTTCGGCACTGCACCGGCTTTCGTGGCACGAAATCAAAATGCGATTCGCGTCACAGCGCCGGCAGCCCCATCTGGATCTTTTACACATCCGCTGGTGTTTCCGCCTGTTGACACCAATGGGAACGTCTCAATCAGCATTGATGAAGGATGTATCCAAATCCTGGATGGTCCATGCACTAACATGTGGACGTACGGCGGCACATACCCGGGACTGACAGTACGCAGACCTACCGGCCAGCCGACCAACGTCACCTTCACCAACAACCTTGATTCAACCGCCGGGGAGATGACGGTGCATAACCATGGTAACCACTCAACCGCCGACAGTGATGGGCAACCGGAGTCGCTGCTTATCGCGACAGGAGGATCGCGGACATACAGTTATGATGGGTTGGAAGCGGGTGGAAATCAGCGTGGCAAGACGCAGTTTTACCATGACCATCGCATGGATGTTACCGGTCGAAACGTCTGGATGGGCCTTACTGGACTTTACATCGTGGACGACCCGGCTGACCCACCAACACTGCCCTCCGGCAACTTCGATCTCCCTCTCGTAATCGCGGACCGGCAGTTCGATGCGAAGAACCAGATCCCGTACGTATTTAACCCCAATGGTGTAACTGGTGACAAATTTCTGGTTAACGGCGTTTACCAGCCATACTTGGAGGTTGGCGATCGTAAGTATCGCTTTCGCATTTTGGATGCGTCCAACTTCCGCACCTATTTTCTTGAGCTAAGCAATGGAGACTCGTTCATCCAAATCGGCACTGAGAGCGGTCTACTTCCCGCACCTGTCACTCGCACTGGTATGCGCATGGGACCAGCTGAACGTCTGGACGTGGTGGTCAATTTCGCCGGTGAACTCGGACAAACCATCTATCTGGTGGATGTGCTGACCGGCACGCAGTTGCTTGAGTTCCGGGTGACTCAGCACGTCACAGATGACAGTTCAATACCCGCAACGCTCCGCCCACTTCCAGATATAGGTGAGCCAACGGTGACGAGGAACTGGAGCTTCAATCAGGCAGGTGGTCATTGGACAATCAACGGACTCCGGTTCGATCCAAACCGCGTTGATGCCAGGCCATTACTGGGCACCACTGAAAAGTGGGTCTTCACAAACCCAACGGGACAGGCGCACACGGTTCACATTCATGATGTTTCGCAACAATGCCTGACGCGCAACGGCGGACCGTGTTTTGCATACGAGACGATGAAGGAAACCTGGTATCTCGCGCCGGGCGAAACCTTAGAGGTAAAACTGAAGTTCACTGATCATTTGGGCATGTACATGCTCCACTGCCACATGGTCGAGCACGAGGACGATGGGATGATGACGCAATTTGAAGTGGTGGCCCGCGCAGATCCAACACCGAGACCACGTCCGACTCCGCGACCGCGACCGATGGCGCACTAAAGTAGCGTCGGAGGTAGACCAACCTTACCGACTGCATTTTGCTGGACTCGTTGTCATGCCAGAGCAGTGCGCGCAGTGCGATGGGACGCTTCAGCCGAGAAGTTTTGCCGGATCACCTCTCCCGATAATTCTACCCGCCTGGAGAAGCAGTACTTCTTCGCAAATCGCAGTCGCTTCCATGGGATCGTGCGTCACGAAGAGCATTGGTACGCCGAACTCGCGATGAAGCGTCTGTAGCTGCTGCAAAATGGCATTTTTTAATTTTGCGTCGAGCGAAGTCAACGGTTCGTCAAGGAGCAGTAATTGCGGCGCGGAAAGTAGCGCACGCGCAATCACGACACGTTGATTCTCACCACGCGAAAGCGAACGGACGTGACGATCGAGTAAATGTCCGATGTCCAAAAAATCGATGATGTGATGGAACTCAAACGCGTGATCCTTTGGCTTGCCGTTGCTCCCGTAAAGGAGATTGCGCTGGACTGACAAATGAGGAAACAGCGAATCGTATTGGGGAACATAGCCCAGCTTCCGCAGGCGAACTGGCAGCCAATAATTTTGCCCGCTGTCGTCGAACAATTGATCATTGAATGAGATTTTTGCGGTGTCCGGTTTACGCAGCCCGGCAATGGTTTCCAGGAGCGACGTTTTTCCAGCGCCAGAAGGTCCAAAGATTGCGGTGCGAGCGTGCTGAAGGTCAACATCGACACCGAGCGTGAATTGCTGAAGACGCAGAGATAATTGCCGGATTGCAAGTTTCATCACGTCGATCGCTTCTTCATGAGCAGTTCGCTTAGCCACACCGCGGTGAAAGCGATGACTACGCAGATGACGAGAAGACGATAGGCAGTTGCGTCGTGACCGAGTTGTACGGCGGAGAAAATTTCGAGCGACAGCGTTGTTGTTTTCCCCGGAATATTTCCCGCTACGAGTATCGTCGCTCCAAATTCGCCAACAGCACGGGCAAACGCCAGGACGATTCCAGCAACGATGCCACGCAAAGCAAGTGGAAGCGTGATTGTTAAAAAGACACGCATGTCACGCGCGCCCAGGGTTCGCGCGATCTGCTCAAGACGCTGATCGACGCCTTGAAATCCAACGCGAGCAGAACGGACAAGCAGCGGAAAAGACATCACCGCAGCCGCCAGGACGACCGCGCGCCAGGTGAACACAACGTCAACGTCAAAATGCTGGTTTAGGAAATGTCCAATCGGGCCGCGACGTCCAAACATTTTCAAAAGCACCAATCCCGTCGCCACAGGCGGTAACACCAACGGCAAAGTGACGACAGTCTCCACCAAAAGTTTTCCAGGCCAGTGATACCGATCCAGCAACCAGGCTATAGCCAATCCCACAGGAAGAATTAGCAATGTGCTGAAGGCGCAGACGGCCAGCGTGAAACGAACGATCTGCCATTCCAGTGGCGAGAACGGCATCGTCAAAACTTCACAATGAAGCCGTAACGTTCGAATGTCTTTCGCGCGTTTGCCGACTGGAGATAAACCAGGAACTTCGCTGCCGCGCTTTTGTCTTTTGCCTCCTTAAGCAAGGCGACGGGATACCGAATCGGCGGACCTTGTTCGACTGCGACCGTAAACGCGACTCTGACTTTGCTGGAGATATTCGCATCAGTCTTATAGACAAATCCGGCATCTACATTTCCCGATTCTACCGCAACCAGCGCGGCGCGAACATTTTCAGTCGGCACGATTTTCGGTTCGAGTTTCTGCCATAGACCAAGCCGGGTAAGATACTCCTTTGTGTAAATGCCGGCTGGCACGGCCCGCGCGTCAGCGACCGCGATCTTTTGTGATTTGGTGACGAGCTCTTCCGGCGAGGCAATCACGAGTTTGCTGTACGATGGCACAACGATCACGAGCAAATTCGAAAGCAAATCACGGCGTGTCTCGGTTGCTATCAGGCCGGCCTTTGCCAATTCGTCCATCTTCGCTTCGTCCGCCGAAATAAACATATCTGCCGGCGCCCGTTCGATAATTTGTCGCGCGAGCAAGCTCGAAGCTCCAAAATTAAACAATATTTTGTCGCCACTTTCCTTCTCGTAGGCAGAGGCAATTTCTTTCATGACATCCGTCAAGCTTGCCGCCGCGTAGACGTTTATCTCGGCGCCATTGAGGTTGCACACCGCCAACATCGCCGTGAGGATCAAAACCGATATTCGCATTTTGTGGTGCCCTCCGATATTGCCTTATTCCTTTTCGACGGATACTTCGGTCGCCTTAATGATCGCAAAAACCTGATCGCCCTCTTGCAGGTTCATTCGCTGGACTGAACTAGTTGTAATAACTGATGTTACTTCTCCAGCCGCAGTTCGAATGACGATTTCCGAGACGACTTTGTCAGAAACGATTTTCTCGATGGTGCCGGGCAATCGGTTTCGAATGCTGCTGCTCATGACACGATTAGTTTTAGATTTAGCCGAATTTTGATTCGATTTTCGCAAATCGGTGACGGTTCGCGGTTTGCGGTCTTCGGCATTCTTGCACCATCAGGTGTGGATGAAAAGCGCGATTCAGATTTAGTCCGCCGCTGATTTTTGGTTGCGGTCAGCACGGCCATTCCATTATCATCGCTTCCTATGATCGCAAAACGAAAAACAACGACGGAGCAAACATGGCGGCTAGCAGTGCTGCTTCTGACAGCATTCACATGGACCGCCGAATCCGGAAACGACGAGAGTGGTAACGCGGCACCGGAAAACCGCGCGACTCCGGCGATTCGCATCGTCGATCAACATGGACGCCAGGTTCCCAGTGGAAAGCGAGACGTTGGGAGCGAGATTTTTGATGTGACAGTGGGACCGCTAGAAAACGAATTCAGTTTTCTGCCGGATACCGTCAACATCAGCGTGGGCGACACCGTGCGCTGGACGTGGGAGAGCGATTTCCACAGTGTCACCAGTGGCATGCCCTGCACCGAGGATGGGCAATTTTGTTCGCCTGATAACATGCACTGTGAGGCCGGGACACTTAATGACACAGGATTCGTGTATGAGTTTACTTTTACGCAGCCGGGCATGTACCAATATTTCTGCGCCTTGCACTGCTTTGCTGGAATGACTGGAGTGGTTAACGTCTTGCCAGCAGTGCGTCCCCTTCCCACACCGCGGCCTCGTCCGACTCCCTGGCCGCGCCCATAGGCTGTAGCGCCGAAGGTGCCGAGTTCAAACGAGCCTGGGGCAACGCCCCAGGAATCCGCGCGACGGTAAAATTACAGCGCTGAAAGGCGCCATTCATCCGGTGGTGTTCCGATTCTGTGTGAGTCGCGCCTTCAGCGCTCATTGACTATTCGCCCAACGAACCTGGGGCGTTACCCCAGGCTTTCGTGAATCAACCGCCTTTGGCGCTGAATACATGCAAGCGCGATGTCCCTACTCGGCGTCAAGGGTCAACGCTCGTTAGGCACTCCGTCGGGACTCAGCTGCTTTGCTTGTTGGAAATGTTTTTCGGCCAAGTCAGTCATTCCAAGGTCATGGAGCCGGCGCGCGAGCATCCAATGGTAAAGCGGGTTGTTAGGAGTGAATTGATCTGCCTGGTTTTCGTGAACATCGGCTTGCTCGATGTTGCCTGACAAGCGGGCCGCACCTGCAAGCTCGTTGTTAACCAAGGCCAAGCGCGCATTACGCTGCACGGCATCTTCCCAAACCGAAACAGCTTCCTCCCGGCGGCCGAGCTGCCAGAGCGATTCGCCTTTCTCCTGACGCGCCAGGATCAAGTCATCTCTTTCGGCCAACGCTTCGTCCAGACTCGCACGCGCTTCTTCGTAACGTCCCAGCCGGTTCAAGATCGCGCCGCGATAATAAAGGCTCAAAGCTTTGCTCTCCTCTTTCTGGTGCGCTGCGGCTGTGTCGAGCGTTTGCACGGATTGCGCAGCGTCGCCTAACAAATATTCAAACCAGGCCAGCTTCTGGATAGCTTCGTTGTTTACAAACAACCCCGTTCTCGAAGCCGCCAGATAATGCTCTTTTCCTCGAAGAATGTTTTCCCGATCCGCCGGGCTAAGCCAGCGCTCTGGATTGAGCTGCGCCAGGGCCAGTTCGTCGGGCAAATGAACCTTATTGAATGCGACGTTGCCGAGGACCTCATGATAGCGCACCCAGCCGGAGTGCACGTTCAACCCAATCCATGCAAAGGCGAAGGCTGCAAACGCCCAGCCAGCTTTGTGAATTTTGCCTGACGATTTCAAATTGAACCGATAAAAGGACAACTCGCTTGCCCGAAATAATCGCCACGTTTTCAGAATGAGAAACGTTGTGACCGCGGCGCAGCCAAGCGCCATCAAGAATGGAACCAGCACGTAAACACCGCGAACAGCAAGGAAACTTCCCAGAAAGACCAATGCGCCGACGATCTCTTCAGGCCACGTCAACGAATAATGCCTCTTAATGACGTTTGATTTCGGAGCCAGAAGCGTCGGTTTCCCAAAGCCGAAATAGAGCGCGTCGTTCGGACAAACGCTGACGCAATCCATGCATTTCATGCAACCGGGATCGACCACCATCCCGTACTGCTTCACTTCGGCGTGGACCAACACGTTCGAAGTGCACGTGGCAGTGCAATGCCCACACTGGTTGCATGCAGGCGTGACGCGGATTTTTCCGAGCGCGAATTTGTCGGCAAGACCGAAGAAACCCCCATACGGGCACGCATAAGTGCAAAAGCCTTTTTGCCCCAAAAAATAAACGGTGACGAAGCCGCAAATAAACAGAAAGGGGATGGCCACCGCGACAGAAGGAAACGTGGCCCAAAATTTTGTGGTCACCAGATGATTCGTGAATTTCGGGATGATTGGTCCGGGCTCTGCGGTCCAAAAAATTCGGTAAACTACGGGCCAGACAAACATGTACAGCGCGGCGACCAGCGGGACGTACACCAGGAGCCGGGATCGAAACGGCTTCGGATGAAGACGCATTTTCTTGAGCAGCCAGCCGCAGAAATCCTGCAGAGCGAGTATGTGACAACCCCAGCCACAAACAAAACGCCCGAAGATGAGCGTGGCCAAAATTGCCAGGCTAAAAAAGATGAAGCCCGCGTTCACGAACCCGTTCTGCAGCGTGTACATCGTTTCCGAAGGCTCGATGGGCGAAACCGTCCTGCCCATAAACCGCCACTGAATGATGTGCGCGATCATGAACAGGTTCAGAAGAATCAATGCGGCCGCGCGCCAACGACTGGTCTTCGATTCACGTATGCCGGTTTTACTGTAGCCAGCGACATTGATCCCCGCGCTGGCGCGCCCCGGAATCGCTCCAGCTGCTTTCAATTCTCGGCTGACGCAACCACTTTTCACAGAGTTGGCGAATTTACTTCAAAACGCGCTGTTCGCCACCGACCAGATGCGGTTGCGATCTCCAGAGCTGCGAATTCCAAAACAATCGTATCAAATTTCGCAAGATTTTCTTTACGTTTCCAATCTGCCCATAACAAACATTACGATTTCACTTTGCGCGCTTTCCGAATCCACGAATAATCCGAAGGAACAAACACAATGTTAAAAATCGTACTCACTGCCTTTTTGCTTCCGTTGCTCTTGCTTTTTGGCTTGCGCGACGGGGGCTCCTCGAACGCCCCCGACGCTGCAAAGACAAGTCTCGCCGAGCAAGGCGAGAGCGGGACACTTCAGAAGATGATTGTGGCCAGCGGCAGCGTGAGCATGGACATCGACCTGAATCGGATCAATGGAGTCACCTCCACACGAAAATTGGAGACATTACATTTTGGCGTGGCCCCGGCTTCTTTCTTTCCGGTGCTTGTCTTTAACAAAGTGTTGCGCCGAGCAGAGCCAGGCTCGATGGCGCTGGTGCCGCAAAATAACGTCGCGCTTCCTGCAGTATTAACTGCTTCACTTAACAGGCTGACTATTGAAAAGGCCCACTCAGGCGAAGCCTTCGGCATGGCCGTGCGCGATGCCATCAGCGGTTTTGTATTTTTTAATATTGAAGGAAATCTCTACTACGATGCTAGTACGCAGCTGCTTGGCATCCAAGGTGGACGGCTTCTGATTTCCGAAGCGTTGGCTAACAGGCTTGGTCGTGCGCGTGAGGCGGGCACCCAAGCCGGCACGATTTCGATCGACACGGCTGTAACTCCAATCGCGACGAGTACTGTAGTGAACGGCAAACTTGAATCGTCAACCTTGCCCCCAGGCAATGCGCTTGTTCCGGGTGGCCACGTAGCCGCGCCCGGGCCTGACATTATCGTTGGCGATCTGAGCGCCATGGTGCAAGCAGATCCTAGCAGCGGAACTCAAGTGGGCCTCGGCATTGGCACGACTTCGTGCAATAACGGCGATCAGCCAGTGCACTTTTTCGCCATACCAAACACCGATCATTCGGTTGTCACCCAAAACCTCTATCGGATGAGCGGTGGACCTAACAATAATGATCGCTTCGAACAAATCGGCCAAGCCTGGGTGAAGCATACGTTCGGCGCAGACCAGGATGACGAATGTAATTTCGGCTGCATACCATGGCCCGATTCCACGCAGCTCGGCGTGGGCTGCTCGGACCCTTACTCCGCACCTGAAAATGCTTTTTACAGCCTTCTCGGCTCCCGCGCGTGGGTGAATCCTTTTACCGGCGCTTTTCCATCGACCGCTCGAAACCACTCCGGCCACACTCACACCGCGACCTCCCATCGAGTTCTTGTCGCTAAGAGCGATTTGGACACGACGCAAAACACGGGCGCTACTTACTACGGTGAAGCGGAGTACGACACGCCGCAAGAATACGCCTGGTGTCAGGCGCATCCCGGTCAATGCAACATGTATAACAACGCCTCATATCGCCGCTTCAACGTCACCGGTACCACAGATTTCACTTTTACTCCGGTCGGCGCGACAGTTCGAATGACCCCGGCGACCGAGGCCTGGACCGGCTCAACTAGCGTGCTGATCGAGCCGGAGCCCGGTGTCGATGGTCGCGCGTTCGTTGTTTATAAAGTAACGAATCCATCTGCCGGCGTGTGGCATTACGAGTACGCCGTTCACAACCAGAATCTCGATCGCTCGATTCAATCCTTCAGCGTGCCGCTCGGCACCGGGGTCAACATAAGTAACATCGGGTTTCATGCCCCACCGAATCATCCGGGTTTCCCGAACGACGGAACCGTGGGCAATACAGGATTCAGCAATGATCCATGGATTCCAAATCAAATGCCGAGCGCATTGATCTGGACCTCCGAGACCTTAGCCCAAAATCCTAATGCAAACGCCATTCGCTTCGGCACACTGTACAATTTCCGGTTCGATGCCGATCAACCGCCACAGAGTGCCAACGCGACCGTCGGCTTTTTCAAGACAGGATCGCCCATCACTGTTGGGATCCAAGCACCTGGAGGAGGTGGCACTCCAACGCCAACACCGACGGCAACGGCTACTGCGACCGCGACTGCGACCCCGAGGCCTACCCCAACACCAAGAACTCTCCCAACGCCGAGAACTCGCCCAACGCCGCCGCCACGATCGTAAACCGTGATTGGTGAGTCAGTGACCGGTGGATGGCCTGCCTCGCCATAGCATGCGAATGCGGGTGGAATTGGGAACTCGCTAAACAACTCATGAGTTCCGACTATTGATCCTGTGAACTGCAGCGTTAAAACTCAATGAATTTGCGCGCACATCAAATCGCTAGTAGAAAAAAACGTGAAAGCAGCGCGCACAATAATTCTGGCAATGACCGTGAACACATTCTCGTTCGTCCTGGCCGAGGCAGAGTCTCCGAACGTGACTGGCAGTTGGAACGTCGAGATTACTTTTGCCGAGCAACATCGTTTCCTGCGCTTTGATGCACAAAGCGACGGAAAAGGCACCCTGACGGTGACGGACCCGCAATCCAAAGTTTGGGCGGGTGTCAAACCTTCCGAGGCAAAATGGACTCGCGATGAGGGAAACTCGGTGACGTTCTCTGGTCCGGTGGAGTTTCTAATCGGCAATGTCGGGCGCGACGCGGGAGCTTTGACGTGCAAAGGAAAATTTGAAACACCCGATTCGATCACCGGCGAAGCGGAATTGTCTCCGCTTGTGGGAGATGGGCCGTCGAAACTCGGCACGTTCAAAGCCGTCCGTGAAAAGAAGTAGCGCGAGCCTCCCCAACTTGTCACACACGCAACGCCAGGGAAGAGGTATGCGCTACTTTTGATTTCAACGCCATATTGCCGACACGGAATAGTAATAGGATTGTCACCTTCGGCGCGCATCGATAGCGCGTTGCGACATTCCATGGGCTGGAATTTTCGCCTACGAGATGTTGGATTCCAGCAAAAGCCGTCAGAAAAAAACTCAAAAAAAGCTTGCCAAAATTTCCGACATCTAATAAACCCTCGGGGCAACCACACACAAAGTGTTGACGTGTTAAGGCGGTTCCGCTACAAACTTCGCTCCACACTTAAATTCCATCCACATCATTAGCTAACTCCATGAAAAAGAAATCCGCTTCACAATCTGCCTTCTTTAATCTACGCGTTTTACTCGGTCTGTTTGCCGTTCTGACTGGCGTCTTTCTGGCGCTGGCGGGCTTTGGCACGTTCTCCGGAATTACTGCCAACTCCGCCCAAGCGCAGCAGAAGAAGGCTCCCATCAAGTCCATCGACGTCGCCGGTCTTCCTCCCGGGTTTGACTGTGCCACGATTCACGAGAAGGGAATCAACAAGCAAGAGAACTTCCGGGCTGGACTCATCATGATTGCCTGCGGCGAGGCACAGGGAGGCGAGGCAGAGGAAGGTTTAGCTTCACCTCGCAACCCCTTGGCCAAGCTTGTCAAAGAACTGCTGCCAGTACCCCTTGCCTTTGGCGCCGCGGATGTCGATCTGATCACGGGCACCGAGACCTTTCCGGCCGTTACCCAGTCGGAGACGTATACTCTTGCCAACCCGGAAAACCCCCAACAGATCTTCGTCACCTACAACGATTCCAAAAACGCCCCAAGCTGCTACGCCGGCGGATCATACTCCTCGGACGGCGGCATGACCTTCACGCGCCTCAACCCAGTGCCCTTCTGCAGTGGCCACGGTACGAACTTTGGCGACCCGGTTACTCTCTACAACCAACCTACCCACACTTTCTGGGCAATTTTTCTCGCCACCGGCTGTGGCGGACAAGGCCTCGGCGCTTGGAAGTCCACTGACGGCGGCGTCACCTGGTCGGTTGGCCCCTGTATCGCCAACATTGGTTCGGGCAATGGCGACCGCGAGTCTGGCTGGAGCGACAATAACCCAAGCTCTCCCCATTTCGGGAAAATGTACGCTTCCTACAATGACTTTGGTGTCGGAGGTGGCGCGCTGCGGGTCGTGCGCTCAACTGATAACGGTGCCACTTGGAGTGCACCGGTTAGCCTCACCACTGGCTTCATCCGCGACGTCCAGATCACCGGCGACAAGGTCACGGGCGACGTCTACGTCGCGGGCATGGATGAAGGAGGCGGTGGCTTCCCTCACAACGACATCAACAAAATCTTCCGCTCCACCGATGGGGGCGCCACCTGGACCAACACCTACACCGGCCCCATCTTCCCCGGACCGGGGGTGACCGCTGTTGGCTACTTCGCCCAAATGTTCACGGACGGCGGTGGCTACTGGCGACACGAGGGCTGGGGTGAACCTGCCGCCTATAACCACGTCGTTTCCCTGGTCTATTCCCAGCACGGTACCGGCGCTGACCCCGGCGACGTCTATTACATTCGTTCTACTGACATGGGCGTGACTTTCAGCGCGCCATTCAAGCTGAACAGTGATACTACCACCCGGCCTCAATGGCAGGCTAACCTTTCGGCCAGTGACGCAGGCACTCTTTTAGCCACTTGGTACGACGCGCGTGAGAGTGCCAGCTGCTCGAAGGGCAACCCGGCGGTTCCGTGCTACAGGATGTTCTCGCGCAAGTCCAATGACAACGGCGCGAATTGGCTGCCTGACGATACGCTCTCCGACGTGGTTAGCCCTCTGCCGGGTCAACCTGACGGGAACGTCCAAACGACCTATGCGGGCGACTACGACTACGGCACCGGGATCCTCACCAAGCATCTCACTTCGTGGACCGACGGGCGCGTGCAACTCAGTGGGCAGTCCCAGCAGGATGCCTTCACTGACAGGGAGCTGGTCGGCTTTGCGGTAACGACCACCACCCCTGCGTGCAACAGCATCATCAACACGCAGCCGGTGGATTTCGTTATCAACCTGAGCGACGCCGTGACCACGGGAACAGTGCAGGCAGGCGATTTCACGGTGAACGGAACTCCGTCGAATCTGGCGCCTACGTTCGCCAACGGAAATACGCAGATCACCTTCCACTTCAGCAGCACGCCGGTGACGCTGGGCACCAACACGATGCACATTCCCGCCGGCGCATTCAACCGCGCTTCCGATAACATGCCGAACTTCGAATTCCAGTGCTCGTTCTGTTACGTTGTAACGCCCCTAATGGTGACTACGACTGTTCCGGCTGTTGGTGGCACGTTCTCACCGGCAGCGCCGGGCGACTATCAATATGACGTGAACTTCAACCAGGCGGTTGATCCAGCGTCAGTCACGACGGCCGATCTAACCCTGACCGGCAATGTTGGCGGCAGCGTCACCAATGTCCAGCTTATCAACGGCAACATGACTGCCCGCTTCACGGTGCACTTCAATTTCGGAGGCAGCGTGACGGCGAGCATTGGCGCCGGATCGATCACGGCTAATGGGTGCAATCCTAACGCCGCATTCACGGGGATGTACACGGTAGAAGGCTGTCCGCCGCAAAATCATTACCTCATTGCGCAGATCGGCGGCAGTATCGTGGCAGGTACTACTGACATCGGCAATCACGGGGACGATCAAACGACCACCGTCCCACTGCCGTTCTCCTACTCACTGTACGACCAGACCTTCAACAGCATCACAGTGTCGTCCAACGGTAATGCCCAGTTCACGACTACCGACACGGCCTTTACCAATGTCTGTCCGCTGCCGTGGACCACTCACGACTACACCATCTTCCCCTACTGGGACGACCAGCGCACCGATGCAAACACCGGGTGCGCGTCTTTCCCTGGTGGAACTTGCGGCATCTTTACGTCGGTGTCTGGCACTGCGCCCAACCGGACCTTCAATATCGAATGGCGCACTGTATACTTCGCTACTCCTACCACGGCAGCTAACTACGAGCTGAGGTTGTATGAGGGGCAGTCACACTTTGATGTGGTTTGGGGCGCGGTGGCTAGTGGCAACACCAGCGCCACAGGTGGAGTGCAGAAGAGCACCGACTTTGACCAGTACTTCTGCAACGGCTCAGGTGGCGCAACGACTGGCGGGCAAAGCTACATCCTGCAAACCTGCGGAAGCCCGACGCCGACACCTACAGCTAGCCCAAGTGCAACGCCAACTGCGACGGCTACCGCCACGGCGACATCGACAGCTACGGCTACACCGACTGCGACGGCCACTGCAACAGCGTCTGGCACACCAACGGCAACTGCCACAGCCACAGCGACTGCTACGGCTACTGCCACCGCAACGGCTACGCCGGCGCCGAGGGCTACTCCGTCACCGAGACCTCGTCCGACACCGCCGCACCGACCGTAAGGCTTGTTGATCGGCGATCAGTAATTAGTTAGTTGTTTGGAACTCGCGAGCGACCCTCGCGAGTTCCTGTTTTATCCCCCATGCTGTCCGCGACTACTCATTGATTGCGCGTTGCTGGAAGAAATTTTTGTAGCACGCGATCCAGAGACCAGTTCGCGGCCGGCGGCTGAGCCGTAGCAGCGCTTCGGTTCTTACGCCGTAAGGCTTCCGACCAACCAAGGCGCAGTTTAATCGCGGTTTGCAACGCCTCACGCTGATGCCACGCCACTCGTTGATTCGGCATCGCGATTAGCGAGTCATGACCAGGGGGACTTGCGGATAACCAGGCGAGTTCTCCCAGCGCTGGCATATTTCACGCACCTACACATGGATAGAGAGGGTTGTCCTCAAATCATTGCTATCCATCTTATTCGCGCGATCCCGGTGTTCCGAAAAATTTTCCATGAACTCAAACTAATAGTGTTGACACGTTGTCCGCCGACTGACTAAAACGCCGTTACGTCTCGCGCTACGGTGTTCAGACGGCGTAGCGTGGAATGGAATCCTAACTCCACCAACTCCATGAAAAAGAAATCTGCTTCAAAATCTGCCTTCTTTAATCTGCGCGTTTTAATCGGCCTGTGCATAGCGTTGGCCGGCATCTCGCTCGCTCTGGTGGGCCTTGACACGTTCGCCGCGAATAGGGCCAGCAACGCGCAAGCGCAGCAGGGGCCCAAAATTATCAACGTGCCAGGCCTTCCTCCGGGATTTGACTGTGCTACGATTCACGAGAAGGGAATCGACAAGCAAGAGAACTTCCGGGCTGGGCTCATCATGATTGCCTGCGGCGAGGCACAGGGTGGTTCAGCTTCTTCGGCTGACAGGTTTTATCAGTTTGTCCAAAAATTACTGCCGGCACCGCTGGCACCCCTTGCCTTTGGCGCCGCGGATGTCGATCTGATCACGGGCACCGAGACCTTTCCGGCCGTT
>Ga0193727_1000193_pt1 | contig 21525 bp, 21 predicted proteins | sample H2c2metaG_FD_143051 | JGI IMG/M metagenome (GOLD analysis project Ga0193727, IMG submission 143051) | Soil microbial communities from a riparian zone of the East river system, Colorado, United States - H2c2 | ecosystem: Environmental > Terrestrial > Soil > Riparian zone | place: USA: East River...
CCACCAAGAATGTATTTCTCGAAGCCGCGCATTTCGCGCCGGCTGCGATCGCTGGTCGCGCGCGCAAGCTCGGCATGCATACCGATGCGGCCCACCGGTTCGAGCGGGGTGTCGACGCCGAGTTGCCGCGCCGCGCGCTGGAGCGCGCCACGCATCTGATCGCAGCCGCGGGCGGAAACATCAACGTCGGCGCGATCGTCGAAACAGTCGCGCCCGAACATCTGCCGCGACGCGAGACGATCACGCTGCGCCGAGCGCGCATTCGCCGCCTGCTCGGCATCGACGTCGCCGACGCCGAAGTCGTGCGCATTCTGACGGCGCTCGGCCTGAAAGTGGAGGCCGCGGTCGACGGCTGGCATGCGACGCCGCCGTCGGCGCGCTTCGACCTGGCGATCGAAGCCGACCTGATCGAGGAAGTGGCCCGCATCCACGGCTACGAGCGTATTCCGATCCAGGCGCCGCGTGGCGAACTCGAAGCGCCGCAGTTGCGCGAGGACCAAGTCGGCATCGGCGCATTGCGCGCACAACTCGTAGCGCGCGATTTCGACGAGGCCATTACCTACGCCTTTGTCGGCGCGGTCCTGCTCGAGGCCTGGGCGCTCGACACCGGCGCGATCGCCTTGGCCAATCCGCTCTCGGCGGACATGGCTGTGATGCGCACCAGCCTGCTGCCCGGCCTGGTCGGCGCGCTGACGGTGAACCTGAATCGCCAACAGGAGCGGGTGCGGTTGTTTGAAGTCGGCCGCGTCTTCCGTCAGGGCAAGGATGACGGGCCCGAGGAGACCCTTCGGATCGCCGGTGTCGTCAGCGGTACTGCCGCCGCGGAGCAGTGGGGCGAAAAAAAGCGTCGCGTCGATTTCTTCGACCTGAAAGGGGACGTCGAATCGCTGCTGGCACTCACCCATGCCGGGGCGTCGTTCAGTTCGGCGCCAGCCGAGGTTGCCTGGCTGCACCCCGGCCAGAGCGCCACCGTCTCGCGCGACGGCCGGGTTGTCGGGCACCTCGGCGCGGTTCATCCCGAGCGCTTGCGCGCGCTGGGTCTGGACATCGACGTCTACGCGTTCGAACTGGACATGGCGGCTATCCAGGAGCGATCGATTCCCCGGGCCGCCGCCGTGTCGCGTTTCCCGTCGGTGCGCCGGGATATTGCCGTCATCGTGCCGGAAATGGTTCCTTACGCGTGCCTGGAAGCCTGCGTGCGCGGCGCCGTCGGGGCGGATCTCACGGAACTGCTTGTTTTCGATCAATACTCCGGCCAAAATCTAGGTTCAGGGGTAAAAAGTCTTGCTATAGGCTTGATTTTACAGAACAGTTCACGCACTCTTATGGACGCGGATGCGGATCGTTGCGTAGCCGCTGCGGTTGCTGCACTGGCCGCGGAGTGCCAAGCCAAATTACGGGGGTAGCATGGCATTGACGAAGGCTGAGATGGCCGAGCGACTGTTTACCGACGTCGGTCTTAACAAACGTGAAGCCAAAGAATTCGTCGACGCGTTCTTTGACGTGGTGCGCGGTGCGCTCGAGCGTGGCGAACAGGTCAAGCTCTCCGGCTTCGGCAATTTTGACTTGCGACAGAAAAATCAGCGCCCCGGGCGTAACCCGAAGACCGGCGAGGAGATTCCGATTTCCGCCCGTCGCGTGGTCACGTTCCGCCCCGGCCAAAAACTAAAAGTCAGAGTCGAATCGTATGCTGGATCAAGGCAGTAACAGCGAACTGCCGGTCATCCCGGCAAAGCGCTACTTCACGATCGGTGAGGTCAGCGACCTGTGTGGCGTCAAGCCGCACGTGCTGCGCTATTGGGAACAGGAATTCACCAACCTCAAGCCGGTCAAGCGCCGCGGTAACCGCCGCTATTACCAGCGCCACGATGTCTTGATGATCCGCCAGATCCGCTCGCTCCTCTACGATCAGGGCTTCACGATCACCGGCGCACGCCAGCGCCTGGAAGGCCAGCAGGCACGCATGGAGACGTCGATCTCGAACCAGATCGTGCGCCAGGTGCGCATGGAGCTCGAGGAAGTGCTGCAGATCCTTCGCCACTGAGTGCCGGGCGCGCGTCGCCGCGCCTTTGGGACGTCTGCTACAATTCCCTTACACAATCGCCCGGTCGGGGCGTGGCGCAGCCTGGTAGCGCATCTGCCTGGGGGGCAGGGGGTCGTGGGTTCGAATCCCGCCGCCCCGACCATTGTTCTTGCGATCGTCCCTGATAGCGAAGGTCACGAACCGGCCATCCATGGCCGCACTTTCAAGTCCTGCGGTTATCGCGATCGCGGATCCAAGAAGCGGCCATCCATGGCCGCACTCTTTGATGTCCTTCGTTCATCGCCCGGTAGAGATCACGAGCACCACATTTCGACGATCCGCCTCGGCCCATTGATTCCCCTCTCCCACCGGGAGAGGGTGGCGCGCAGCGCCGGGTGAGGGTCCGGGATCGCCATGCAACCGCATTTGAGTGAACTCTCTCCTGGCGACAGACTTCAATACAAAACGCGCGCGCGCAGCGTGCCCGGAATGGCCGCGAGTGCATCCTTCAGTTCACCGGCATGTTCGGCCGTGGTCGATACGTCGATGACGACGTAGCCGACTTTCGCATCGGTTTGCAGGAACTGCGCGTCGATGTTGATGCTTTCGCGCGAGAAGATTTCGTTGATGCGCGACAGGATGCCGGGCACGTTCTTGTGGATGTGCAGCAGGCGCTGGCTGTTCGGATGGCCGGGCAGCGACACTTCGGGAAAATTGACCGCTGATAGCGTGCTGCCGTTGTCGCTGTAACGCAGCAGCTTCGCGGCGACTTCTCGTCCGATATTGTCTTGCGCTTCGAGCGTGCTGCCACCGACGTGTGGTGTCAGGATCACGTTGTCCATGCCGATCAGCGGCGAAACAAACTTGTCGTTGTTGCCTTGTGGTTCGACCGGAAACACGTCGATCGCGGCGCCGGACAAATGACCCGACTTCAGGCTCGCCGCGAGCGCGTCGATGTCGACCACGGTGCCGCGCGCCGCATTGATCAGCATCGACCCGGCGCGCATCGTCGCCAGTTGCTTCGCGCCGATCATCCACTTCGTTTCGGGCGTTTCCGGCACGTGCAGGCTGACGATGTCGGAACGCGCGAGCAGTTCGTCGAGACTCGTTGCCGAATGCGCGTTGCCGAGCGCGAGCTTCGCCTCGATGTCGAAGTACAGCACCTGCATGCCGAGCGACTCGGCCAGCACGCCGACCTGCGTGCCGATATGGCCGTAGCCGACCAGGCCGAGCGTCTTGCCGCGCACCTCGATGCTGCCGGCTGCGGACTTCATCCAGCCGCCGCGATGGCACAAGGCGTTTTTCTGCGGAATGCCGCGCGCCAGCATCACCGCTTCGGCGATGACCAGCTCCGCGACGCTGCGCGTGTTCGAGTACGGCGCGTTGAACACCGGTACGCCGAGCGATTCGGCCGTCCCGGTGTCGACCTGGTTGGTGCCGATGCAGAAACAGCCGACCGCGATCAGGCGCCGCGCTTCGCTGAGCACCTCTGCCGTCAGGTTCGTGCGCGAGCGAATGCCGACCAGGTGCGCGTCGGCGATGCGGCGCTTGAGCTCGGCTTCGGGCAACGCTTTTTCGTGGAACTCGATGTTCGAATAGCCCGCGGCCTGCAGCGCATCGAGTGCCGTCTTGCTGACGCCTTCGAGCAGCAGGATCTTGATGTCTTGCTTCGGATACGAGGTTTTCATGACCGCGACGCAGCCCACGGGAAGCGGCACTATGCCAGAAATTCCTCCATTTGCGGCACCGCAGCACTGGACGATCGCGTGCGCTGCTGGCACGCTGCGAGTCAGACGCTTTGACCTATTCAAGAACGGCGTCATCCCGCGCAAAGGGGCATCCATTTTGATCTTGCGACGGCGCAGTCAAGATGGATCCGGCGTGCGCCGAAATGACGAAGATTTGAACGTCGTCCAGGCTTTTTGATTGAAAGGAAACCGGCAGCACATGACCGACACCCGCCTCGCCGACCTCGCCGAACGTGCACCCGATCTGCGCGTGACGACGGCGCCGGCCGACCTCGAGTTCTACGGCCGCGACTGGACGCGCCGCTGGACACCGGCGCCGCTCGCGATCGCTTTTCCGGCGAGCGTCGTCGACGTGCAGGCGATCGCGCGCTGGGCGACTGCGCACGAGGTTGCACTGGTGCCCTCGGGCGGTCGCACCGGACTTTCCGGCGGTGCCGTCGCCGCGCGCGGCGAGCTTGTCGTCAGCTTCGAACGCATGAACAAAGTCATCGGCTTCGACGCGATCGATCGCACCATGACCGTGCAGCCCGGCATCGTGCTCGAAACCGTGCACAAGGCGGCACGCGAACACGGACTGATCTACCCGGTCGACTTCGGCGCACGCGGTTCGTGCAGCATCGGCGGCAATATCGCGACCAATGCCGGCGGCATCCGCGTGATTCGCTACGGCAACACGCGCGAATGGATCGCCGGCTTGAAACTGGTTACGGCGAATGGCGATCTGCTCGATCTGAATCGCGGCCTGACCAAGAATTCGTCGGGCTACGACTTGCGCCATCTGGCGATTGCCGCAGAAGGCACGCTGGGCATGATCGTCGAGGCGACGTTGAAGCTGACCGGCGCGCCGCCGGCATCGCAGGTCATGCTGTTCGCCGTACCGGCCATGGATGCGCTGATGCAGGTTTTCGAAATCTGTCGCGCGCGCCTGACGCTGAGCGCGTTCGAGTTCTTCACCGACCGCGCGCTGCATCATGTTGCGTCCCACGGAGCGCAGCGGCCGTTTGCTGCTGATTCGCCGTACTACGTCGTGACCGAGTTCGACGCCGATTCCGAAGCGCGGCAGCAGGCGGCGCTCGAGGTGTTCGAGCAATGCCTCGGGCGTGGGCTGGTCAGCGATGGCGTCGTCAGCCAGAGCGACGCGCAGGCTGCCGCATTGTGGAAATTGCGCGACGGCATCACCGAAAGTCTAGCGCCGCACCGGCCTTACAAGAACGACATTTCCGTGCGCGTGTCGGCCGTTCCGGCGTTCCTCGCCGACATGCAGGCGCTGCTGGCGCGTGAGTATCCGCAATTCGACGTGGTCTGGTTCGGCCACATCGGCGACGGCAACCTGCACATCAATGTGCTCAAGCCGACACAATTGTCCGACGCGGACTTTCTTGCCCAGTGCGAACGTGTCACGAAGCTGCTGGCCGAGACGCTCGCCCGCCACGGCGGCAGCATCTCCGCCGAACACGGCATCGGCCTGGTCAAGAAGCCCTATCTGGAAGGCACCCGCAGCGCCGCCGAGATCGCATTGATGCGCAGCATCCGCGCCGCGTTCGATCCGCAAGGCCTGATGAATCCCGGCAAGCTGTTCGACTAGGTTCAGACCTCACCCGACGGGGAGGGTTGGGAGAGGGGCATTCCCGTTCGGCAATCCGGAAAGGTGCAACGAGTTCGGAAGAACTGGATTCCAGCTTGACTCGCGTCATCCTGGCGCTCGCCCTTCGGGTCAGCGTCGCTGTTTCGTGTGCGTGCAGTCGCTGGAATGACGGCGTGGGAGGCGCCGCGTTAGCCCTCCCCTTCAAGGGGAATGTTATACTTGACGTACCCAAAAGAGCGGAGTAAGATTTGAGCCATAGGAGAAACCTCATGGCCTCGATACTTAACTCCGCTCACTTTCACAACGAAGAAGCCGCCTACGAATTCGTAGAAAAGCGCATCTGGCCGAATGGCCCGGTATGCGTTCACTGCGGCTGCTACGAGCGCGTCGGCAAGATGGGTGGCAAGAGCACTCGCATCGGCACCTACAAGTGCTACGACTGCCGGAAGCCATTTACCGTCAAGGTCGGCACCATCTTCGAGGGGAGCCATATCCCGCTGCGCCTGTGGCTGCAAGGGATTTTCCTGATCGCGTCCAGCAAGAAGGGCATTAGCTCTAACCAGTTGCATCGCACCTTGGGGATTACCCTCAAGTCCGCGTGGTTTATGAGCCATCGCGTGCGCGAGGCGATGCGCGCTGGCAAGCTCGGACCGCTCGGTGGTGAAGGCAAAGCGGTTGAGGCCGACGAGACCTTTATTGGTGGCAAGGAAAAGAACAAACACCGCAACAAGCGCGACAGCCGCAACATCGGCGGTCAGGGTAAAGAAATCGTCTTTGCTCTGGTCGAGCGCGGCGGCGCGGTCCGTTCGCAGCAGGTACCAGACGTTACCAGTAAGACTCTGGCTCCGATCCTGCGCGAGCAATTGAAGCAGGCAACCGTTCTGATGACCGATGAAGCGGGCCAATATCGCAGCGTCGGCAAAGAGTTCGCCGGACACCAGACTGTAAATCACGGCATCGGTGAGTACGTTCGTGGCGGCGCGCACAGCAACACCATCGAAGGTTATTTCTCGATCCTCAAGCGCGGCATCATTGGCACCTACCACCATGTCAGCTCGAAGCATCTGAAACGCTACCTTGCGGAGTTTGATTTCCGCTATAACAACCGTATCGCGCTCGGTGTTGACGACACCGAACGCGCAGAACGCTTGCTGCGTGGCGTCATTGGCAAGCGGTTGACTTATCAAACGGCTCCTCAAGTGTGAGGAGTGGCGAAAGCGAGTGAGGCAACTTGGACAAAAAGCGAAAACTTGAGCCGGACGACAAAGAACAGTCGGCCCGGTTCGTAGAGACCGCGCGCGCGCTTGCGTCAGACGAAAGCGGCAAGTCGTTTTCGCGCGCATTTAGGAAGACAGTTCAGAGTCGGAAGGCAAAGAAGAAGGCGGCTCCTGGTTAGAAGCTGTCTCTAATTTGTCCAGAGCCTTTCTAGCGGCTGCAATGAAAGCCGCTTTAACGCTAGAGCGCGAGTAAGTCCGCATCGCCTCTATTTGAACTAAGGCCGACTTGCAGAGCGCCCTTTCGTCGAACGCTACCGCGAAGTCTTTCTTGCTGAGCAGGTTCTTATACCCAACGATAACCATTTGGGCATTGCTCTCTCGCCAGCCTAGGGTTTCTTGGGCCGGGTAGATCGGTATTTCGCCTTCGTTCTCTGTCATATATGCGTTTGGCGTTGCATGCGAGTACAGCTGCAAACTCGACGTGAGCCTTGATCGCCTTGCCTGCGGCCACAGTTCAAAAGTCAGGCTTTCTTGTTCTTCGCCACTATACGTCACGAAAACCAGATCGTGCTTGTGTTCCATGAGGCTCAAGAAGTCAGCCCTCGGCTTACGTCTCTGCGCCATCCTATCCTTAACGTATTTGGCGGACTGCCAAGCAAGAATGTCGGCTGCCTGCAATAGCGGCACGGCGCTTTTTGTCGCAAATGTTACAGATGCGTTTTTCTCTTCAAGTTTCTTAGCGACGAGACGATAAGCCGTGTTCTCGCTGGAATGCCCGGATTCAAAAAAGTAAGCAGTACTCCCATCAATCCCGGCCGTATCCAAAAACGACAGCAAACCGGAAACGCACAAGTCCGCGCAGGAGCTATAGACGTCGGAACGTTTGTCGTCAAACTTGAAGTGATCGGCGTGAGCCACCGCCGAATATCCTTGAATCGTATATCTCTTGATTAGACCGATCAGCCGAGTCGCCACCTCGATTCGTTGGTCCTTCGATAGTCTTGCAAAACTGCTATCACCATTGTCGCCGTGAGCGCATTCCACCATGTGGAAGAAGGGAAGGCCATATTCAGCGAGAACGGCTACCCATTCCTTCGTCATCTCGCGCGCGTTATTGGCCTCGATGAAATACCCGGAAATGCAGAAGACCTTTGATTCATCTGCAAAGTCTCCGCTTTCATCGAAGTAGCCCTCATAGATCACAACAGCGACCCCTCCGGTGCGAAGTAGGACTTCCAAAAGCCGGAGAAAGTGGGCATCACCACTAGTCTGATTCATACTCCGGTACCCCCGACTTTACACCGTGGGTACGCGAAGTACAACATTGCCCCTTCAAGGGGAGGGTTGGGTGGGGATGGTGTTGATCTCCCGAATTGATTGGCCAGTGGAGTCAAAGGGACCGGTTGTTACTTTCCGTTTGAGGTGGTCTTGGCCGCACCGACGCGCACGTACTCGACCTTCCACTCGGTCTGCCATGCACCGTCGCCGGTCTTCTTCTCGTTTAGCGCGATGTAGCGATCGTCGCCGACACGCTTCCAGTGTGTGCGCATGGTCAGATCCTGCGGTTGCGTCAGGTGTCTTTCGGGAAAGTCGAAGCCGTCGGCGACCGGAAGCACGCTGCTCGAATCGATGTCGCCGTCGCTGCTGAAGTACCAGTAGACAATCTGTTTCGCGCGTGGATCGAAGGCGTAGGTGGTCTCGCCGAAGTAGTCGCCCTGTTTGCCCTTGAGTACGTGCTTGTCGCGGATGAATTTGCGGCCGTACATCGGTTCGAAACAGTGCGTGTCCTTGCCCATGCCGTTGGGAAAGTCGCCTGCCCAGCAATGACCGACCAGGAATTGCAGCGGCTGCAGCGGATTTTTTTCGCCTTCGGCCGGTGTGGCGTTCAGCGCGAGCGCGGACAACAACATCAACGATTCAAGCATGGCGGGTCTCCCGTTGGGTTGCGCAAAGACTAGCGCAAGCCAGCCGGGCCGGCTTGGATAAAATTGATGTCTGCAGGCAGCGCGTTTCGATGTTAGTCGACGACGACGCTGGCCGGATCGGGCCGGCGGTCCTGCAGCAGGCTGTTCGGCGCGCGCCCGGCATAGCGCTGAAAATCGCGGATCAGATGAGCCTGGTCGTAGTAGCCGCAGTCGTGCGCGATCTGTGCCCAGCTGGCGTCGTGCCGATGGGCGATGGCAAGTGCGTGGTTGAAGCGAATGATGTTCGCATAGGCCTTCGGCGTCAGGCCGACTTGCTCGCGGAAACGCCGGATCAAGTGCTCGCGGCTGAAGCCGGTACGGCGGCTCAGGTCGCGCAGGTCGACTTGGCCGTTGCCGGCGGCAATGGCCTCGCCGACAGCACGCGCGCCAACGTGGATATCGCTGCCACGCTCCATCCGCGTGAGCAGCCAGTGTTCGAGCAGCGCAAAGCAGGCTTGCGGCGTCTGCACATCGAGCAGGCGCTGATGCAGCGCGCGAATGCGATCACCGAGGATCGACTCCAGTTCGACGACTTGGTCGCGAAGTTCATCCTGTGCGAGGCGCAACAGGCGCCACGCTCCGTGAGGGCGGAACTGGGCGCCGAGCAGGGCGGTCGCGCCGTGCGACCCGGTTTCGATGTAGCTCTCGCATTGGCCGGCGATCCAGCAAGTCGGAAACGAGCGCGCCGCTGCACCGACGTCACGCGGGAACAGCGTCGGCGGAGTGCCGAGATTGAACAGCAGGTGTGCCCTGCCGGTCGGCAGGCGACGGTCACGTGAAAAATTGGCATGTCCGCTGACATGCCAGAACACGTCGACGTGCGCCGCCAGCGGCGCATCGGGAAAGTACAGCACACGCGTCCAGCGCCCGAGCGGTGAGTCGTGATGCGTGACGGTCATGCGCCCCATGCGCCATTCTGGCTTGCGCCGTCGCGGTCCGGCAAGCGTCGGATAACCTCGGAAGTGAAAAGCTTTACCGCGGATTGCGCGGATGAAAAGCCGATCAGCGCGGATAAAGCACAAGTTCCTGGTCCTATTGCAGATCGTTTTATCCGCGTGGATGCTCTTTGAAATCCGCGCAATCCGCGGTAGAGCTCTTCTTCGGCAAAGAGCTCTTCGTCGGCAATGTGACTTTTCCGCGCCGGCGACGGACAATCGCCAATCCACTTTCGAAGGAACTGCAAATGGACGCAGTTGCACCGCGGCGCACGCTTTACCCGGACATCGAACAGTACGATTCGGGTTTCCTGCAGGTGTCGCCGCTGCACCGCGTCTACTACGAGCAGTGCGGCAATCCCGACGGCAAGCCGGTGCTGTTCGTGCATGGCGGGCCCGGTGCCGGCTGCAACGCGAAGTCGCGGCGCTTCTTCGATCCGGCGCGCTATCGCATCGTGCTGTTCGACCAGCGTGGTTGCGGGCGCTCGACGCCGCACGCCGAACTGGCCGACAACACGACCTGGCATCTGGTCGCCGATATGGAGCGCATCCGCGAACAGCTGCGCATCGAACGCTGGCAGGTGTTCGGCGGCTCGTGGGGTTCGACGCTGGCGCTGGCCTACGCCCAGACGCACCCCGGTCGCGTCAGCGAACTGGTCCTGCGCGGCATCTTCATGCTGCGCCGCTGGGAACTGGAATGGTTTTATCAAAAGGGCTGCGACGCAATCTTTCCGGATGCCTGGGAGGATTATCTCGCCGCGATCCCGGTGGTCGAACGCGCCGACCTGATGGGCGCCTATTACCGGCGCCTGACCAGTCCCGACGCGGGCGTCCGGCTGGCCGCGGCCAAGGCCTGGTCGATGTGGGAGGGCGGCACGAGCTTCCTGAAGCCCAGCCCGGACTACATTTCTTCCACGGGCAGCGATGAATTTGCGCTCGCCTTCGCGCGCATCGAGTGCCACTACTTCGTTCATGGCGGCTTCTTCGATTGCGACGACCAGTTGCTGCGCGATGCGCACAAGCTGAAGCCCATGCCGGCGGTGATCGTGCAGGGCCGTTACGACGTCGTCTGCCCGATCCGCAGCGCCTGGGACCTGCACCGTGCCTGGCCGGAAGCCGAGCTGCGCATCGTCGGCGATGCAGGCCATTCGGCGCTCGAACCGGGCATCACGCATGAACTGGTGTCCGCTACCGACCGCTTCTCAGGCTGAACGGGGGGCCGGCGCAATGGGAATCGCCGACTGGCGGTCTGTAAGTGAACCTCGCAGGCCCCGCCGGGAACATAGTGTCCGGGCGGATCGTATCGTGGAGAATCATGAAGTTGCAGCGCGACAGGTTTCAGGTCAAGGAATCAGCGGGATCCGGCGACGATGGCGAGGATATTGCCTGTCTGTCGCAGATCGCGCTGGGTGACCGCGCCGCATTCGAACGGCTGTACCGGCGCTACTACGACCGCTTGTTCCGCTTTGTCCTGCGCGTGACCGGGCGCATGAACCTGGTCGAAGACGTCATCAACGATACGATGATCGTCATCTGGCGCAAGGCGGGCGACTACCGCGCAGCGGCGAAGGCGTCGACCTGGATATTCGGCATTGCCTATCGCAAGGCGCTCAAGGCCTTGTCGCGCGAATTGCGCGCACCCGAACTCATGGACGAACTGCCTGAACTCGAACAGCCGCCGTCGGATGAACTGGATCGCGAAGGACTGCACGCAGCGATTCGCCAGGCCGTGATGCGGCTGCCGCCGGAACACCGTGCGGTAGTCGACCTGACATTTTTCTTCAACCGGTCATACGAAGAGGCCGCACAGATCCTCGACGTTCCGGTCGGCACGGTGAAATCCCGTATGTTCCACGCGCGCGCGAAATTGCGCCCGCTGCTCACTCAACTGCTGGGAGACTGAAGGTCATGAACACCGCCAGTCGTAAGGAAGACCTGTACGAACTGCTGCCCTGGTACGAAAACGGCACGCTCGACGCCGCCGAAAACGAGGCGGTACGCACGCTGCTTGCCAGCGATCTCGACGCCAACCGGCACGCACGCGAGTTGCGCGTGCTGCACGGCGCGGTCGCCGACGAGCCGATCATGGCCACGAACATGGCGATGAATCTGCGCCGGCTGTATGCGCGCCTCGATCCGCCGGCACCACGCCGTTCGCGCTGGTTCATGCCGCTGTCGCTGGCTGCTGCCGCGTTGCTGATGGTCGCGGCGGGGCTGGGCCTGTTCCGGGCCGGCGAACGCGCCGGACGATTCCATACGTTGACGACGCCGGCGCAGTTGCCGGCGGTGCCGGCCGACAGCGTTCTGTATCGCGTCAATGTTGTCGCCGGGGTCGATGCGCAGCAACTGGCGCAACTGGTCGGCGTGCCGGGCGTACGCGTGTTGCAGGGACCGTCCGAACACGGTGTCGCGCTGATCGCCGTGCCCGGCAGTGCCGGTGCATCGGTCGAGTCGCGCCTGCGCGCCGACCCGCGCCTGCGCTTCATCGCCGTGGTTCGGCGCTGATCCGGATGCGCGCTTGGTTCGCCCTGCTGCTGGTTTGTCTCGCGCTGGTCGCCTGCGCGTCGACCGGCGTGGTGCGCGACACCGGCGGCACGAAACTGCTGGTCACGATACGCTACGACGCGGTCGACGGCCTGATGGGCAACGCCGGCGATCACTACCGCCGCCCCAACAGCTATGGCGCCGGTCCAGGTGCGGACCCGTTGCTCGATGCGCTCGCGGCTGAATACGCCATCACGCGCGTTTCCGGCTGGCCGATGCGCACGCTCGGCGTGCATTGCGAAGTGTTCGCCACGGCGCGCGGCAGCGATGCCGACGCGGTTGCGGCGCGTCTGGCGCATGATCCGCGCGTCGACAGTGCCGAACCGATGCGCCAGTTCCGCACATTGACGCGCAACGCGGATCCGTACCGCCCGCTCCAGCATGCTCTGGATACGCTCGAGGTCGACGCTGCGCATGTGATTTCCAGCGGCGCCGGTGTGCGCGTCGCCGTCATCGATTCGGGCATCGACGCCAAGCACCGCGACCTCGACGGCGTGGTGCGCACGCGGCGAGATTTCACCTCCGGCCCGTTCGCGTCTCACGGCACCGAGGTCGCCGGTCTGATCGCCGCACGCGGCGCCAACGGCACCGGCATCCTCGGCGTGGCTCCGCTGGCGGAGCTGGACGACCTGCGCGCGTGCCGGGCCGGAGCAACACCGGATGCGCCGGCGATCTGTGACAGTTTCACCTTGGCCCAGGCGCTCGACTATGCGGTCAACAGCCGGGTCGATGTCATCAATCTCAGTCTTGCCGGGCCCGATGATCCGCTGCTGGCGCGTCTGCTCGCCGGCGCCGAAGCGCAGGGAATTTCCGTTGTCGTGGCGGCGCCGCCCGCGGGCGATACCGCCAACCGGTTTCCCGCTTCAGTGTCGACCGTGATTGCCGTCGCCACGTCCGAAGGCGCCGCGCAGTGGCCGGCCGGCGCGATTCGCGCGCCCGGCATCGATGTGCTGACGACCTTTCCGGGTGATCGCTACGACTACGGCTCGGGCAGCTCGCTGTCGAGCGCGCACGTGAGCGGTGTCGTCGCCCTGATGCGATCGCTCGACCGCAGCCTGAATCCACGCCAGGTGCGCTCGCTGCTGGCCGCGCATCCTCAATTGTCGGCGGCGGCAGTTCTGAAAGATGAAGCGGCGCAGGTCGCGCAGCGTTAGGTCCGATCGCCAATCCACGGCGCATTCCGCACGTTTCTCCGCGTCCGCCAAACTGGCGGCGCAGACTGGTTTTCGGTTATGGTCTGACGCATCCGCGAACTCCGGCGGCGCATCAACGGGGCCTGCGTGGGACCAGTTCGCAACCAGGATCGACGCAGTAACCGTACGGCCCAGGTTGGTGCCGGGACGAGCGCGCACGCACGCGTCCCCGAGCGTGCCGCTTGCGTCGGCGCCATGCTCCTCTGTCTGATTTCCAGCGCGGCCGCTGCCGCCGACTGGAGCGGCTACGCCAGCGTCGGCTCCGACTACATGTTTCGCGGCGTTTCGCTGCTCGACTCCGGACCGAGCTTCCAGGGCAGCGTCGAGGGACGCTTCAACGATACATTCGTCATTGGCGCCTGGGGTGCAAACGTCGACCGGCAATGGCTTTATCAGCGCCGCGTACAGGACCACGTCGAACTTAATTTGTATACCGGATTCGATTTCGGCTGCGGTTCGCAATGCCGCATACGCGTCCTTGCCACAGGCTACGAATATCCAGGCCCTGAGGCCCACGACTGGGTCGAAACCAGCGCCAGCATCGCGCTGTTTGAACGGGTCGGCGCGTCGTTCTCGTGGAGCCCGCACGGGCTGGGTACGGCCGCCTCGACACGTGCGGGTGAGCTCTGGCTGGTCCAGCCCCTGGCGCGGCAGACGATTATTGCCGTCGATGGCGGCGAGGTCTGGATCGGCAGCAACAGCTACTGGTACGCACGCGCGGGCATTTCTCAGCGCCTCGCGCGCTGGGTGTTCGATCTGAGTCATTACTGGAGCGACCCGAAATATCGGCGCTTCGGGCTCGACGAGCACAGCGAACGCTTTGTGTTTTCCGTCAGCACCGCCTTTTGATTCGTTCGGCGGCTTCCGTCAGGCGCGAATGCCTTGCAACGGGGCGGAATATGCAGGACCGGCCGCGTTCGGTCCGGTCCTGCGCAAGCGGGAAACGACTCAGTGTGCTGCCGCGGCGCTGCCGTTGCCCTTGAGGCAGGTGCTCATGAACGTCTTGCGTGCATCGCCGGTGAGATGTTTCGTGCCGGCGTCGGCATTGCAGACTTTCATCTTCTCCTGCTGGGTCATCGGCTTGGCCGGGGCCGCAGCCATGGCCGGAGCGGCCGGAGCCGCCGCCGTACCACCCTTGAGGCAGGTGCTCATGAACGCCTTGCGCTCGTCGCCGGACTTGCCGGTTGCCTGAGCGTTGCAATCCTTCATCTTCTGCTGCTGCGGCGTCAACGTCTTTGCCGGCGCCGGGTCGGCGGCGAACACGGAAGTGGCACCGAACGCGATGGCCAGAGCCAGTACTGCCGGTTGTACGAACTTCATCGTCATCTCCTTGTGCTGGTGGTGGGTCAGGAAAAATTGATCTGCAGTCTACGCCCGCGGTGTGCCGGAAGCGTAGCCGCGGCGCACAAATGATGGCACGCCGGGCCGCTACAGCTTGTCAGAGATTTCCTACCTGATAGGTAGGAGGAACGCGGATTTCTTCGCGTGCCACCGATGGCAGCAGGCCACGCAAACAAAAAACCCGGCTTTTGGCCGGGTTTTTTTTGCTTGATCCGGCTGCCGGACTCAGGCAGCCGCGGCGGCGCGTGCCGGCTCGCTCATGCGCGGCCCGTGCAGCAGCGCCTGGCGTAGGCCGTCGATCAGCAGATCCATTTCGCCTTCCGTGATCGCGAAGTGCGGTGTGAAACGCAATGAATTGATGCCGCCGTGGATCACGCCGAAGCCGCGCTCGCGCATCCATTCTTCGGTGCTGCCGGCGCCGTAACACTTGAATTGCGGCGCCAGTTCGCACGAGAACAACAGGCCGGTGCCCTGGACCCGGGTGATCAGCCCCGGCAACTCGGCCTTGAGCTGGTTCAGACGATCGAGGAACGCGGCGCCGCGCTGGCGGATGTTGGCGCGCAGCGCCGGCGTCAGCTGCGCCAGGGCGGCACAGGCAATGTCGAGCGCGCGCGGATTGGCCGACATCGTATTGCCGTAGATTCCCTTTTTATACAATGCAGCGGCGCGCTCGCTGACAGCGAGCACCGACAGCGGATACTGGCCGCCGTTGATCGCCTTGGAGTAGGTTTCCATGTCCGGTGCATCGAGCTTTTCGAAGCCCGGGTAGTCGACGACGGAGAGCACGCCGTGCGCGCGCAAGCCGGCCTGGATCGAATCGACCAGGAACAACGCACCGTGCGCGCGGGTCAGCTCGCGCGCTGCGGCGTAGAACTCCGGCGTCGCCGCGCGGCCTGGATCGCCTTCGCCCATGACCGGCTCGAGGAACATCGCTTCGATGAACCAGCCGTTGCGTTCGGCGTCGGCGAAGATCTGGCGCAGCTGGTCGACGTTGTACGGCTCGACCGTCAGCACGCTGCGCTCGTCGCGGAAACTGGCCAGATGCTGCACGTAGGCCTTGCGCGATGAATCCGAATATAGTGCCGGCCGCTCGGTGCGGCCATGGAATGCGCCCTTGACCGCGACCCGCTTGATCGTGCGCCCGGCATGGCGCGCGCCCGGCTCGGTCATCAGCTTGGCGTTGACGTCGGCGATGCGGCCGGCCAGTGAAACCGATTCGGAGCCCGAGTTCAGGCACAGGAAACGCTTGAACGGCGAGCCACCGCGAGTGTGGCCGATCTCGCGCTCCAGCGCCTGCGTAAAACGCAGCTGGCTGACGCTCGGTGTCATCACATTGGCCATGACCTGCGGCCGGCTCAGAGCTTCGAGGATTGCCTTTGGCGTGTGGCCGAAGCCGAGCATGCCGTAGCCGCCCGAATCGTGGATCACGGCGCCTTTCAGCGTGATCACCCACGGACCGCGCGCGGCCAGCGCGACGTACGGGTTGATCGCATCCTCGGGGTAGAAGTTGATGAAGTCGCCCTGCACCCGCGCCAGCTGCGCGTCCTCGTCGAGCGCTAGCAGGTCCGGCATCTCGTTGCGCAGCGCCTGATGCAGCGCATGGGCGTGGTCGACCGCTTCGCCCAGCTCCGGATAGTCGACGGCGAGCCGCGTGATGTCCGCATCGGCCAGTCCGTGGGTGCGAATAGCGCCGCCGAACTGGCGCAGTTCATCGAGCTTGCTGATCAGCGACATGTCGAATCCTCGAAATCATCATGGATCCGCCGTGGCAGCGTGCCGCGGCAGAACACAGTAAGTCCAGCTTGAGGCAAATCTTAGCATGCGTATTTGGTATGCGCAGGAACCGGTTCTTGCAACCTTCGATGGAGCCACTTGGATACAAATTCACGTGCCTGACATTCGTCATGCACAGCTGGTGACGACAGCGACTGCGAAACCGCCGGGACAGGGCGTACCGTTACCCCATTCCCGATGGAGGCAGCGATGGACCCGACGATCGAAGCAGTCGCAAGGCTCGACGGCGCGAGCAAGCACTATGGCAGCGTGCTCGCGCTCGACCAGGTATCGATCGAGATTCATCGCGGCGAGGTGCTGGCGGTGCTCGGTCCGAACGGTGCCGGCAAGACGACCGCCATTTCGCTGTTGCTGGGCCTGCTTCATCCCGACACCGGCTCGGCCCTGGTGTTCGGACAATCGCCGCATGCCCTGGCCGCACGCCGGCGCTGCGGTGCCATGCTGCAGACCGCGGGCGTGCCGGATACGTTGTGCATCGGCGAATTGATCACCCTGTTCCGCAGTTACTATCCGCGGCCGCGCAGCGTGGCCGACACGGTCGCGCTGGCCGGTGTATCCAACCTGCTGTCGTCCCGCTACGGCAGCTTGTCCGGCGGCCAGCAGCGGCGTGCGCAGTTCGCGCTGGCGATTTGCGGCAACCCGGAAATCCTGTTTCTCGACGAGCCGACCACCGGACTCGACGTCGAAGCGCGCACGGCATTGTGGAAAACGATACGCCAGCTCGTCGGCGAGGGTTGCGCGATCGTGCTGACGACGCACTACCTCGAGGAAGCAGAAGCGTTGGCCGATCGGGTCAGCGTGCTGGCACGCGGCCGTATCGTCGCGGCCGGCAGCGTGCAGCAGATCCGTGCCCGCGTCGCGCAGCGGCGCATCCGCTGCATTTCGAAACTGGCGATCGATACCGTTTCGCGTTGGCCCGAAGTGCGCAGCGTAGCGCGCGACCGCGAGCGCATCGAGATCGTGACCGATGCCGCCGAGACGGTCGTGCGCCAGCTGCTGTTCGAGGATTGCGACCTGAGCGAACTGGAAGTGCAACGCGCCGGTCTGGCCGAGGCATTTGTCGAAATCACGAGGGAGGCTGCCTGATGAACGCCACGATCGCTCAGAACGGGGCTTCGGCCGGCAATGTCGTGCCCGCCTACGTGCTCGAAGCGAAATATGAATTCCTGCGCGTGTTGCGCACGCCGGCATTCGCGCTGCCGACCTTGCTTTTCCCGCCGATGTTCTACCTGCTGTTCGGATTGCTGCTCAACCGCGGCAGCAGCAACGCCGCGCATTACCTGTTTGCCACCTACAGCGTATTCGGTGTGATGGCGCCGGCCCTGTTCGGATTCGGCGTCGGCGTGGCGATCGAACGCGAGCGCGGCTGGCTGTCGTTGAAACGTGTCGCACCGATGCCGGCGGGAGCCTATCTCATGGCGAAACTGGTCATGGCGATGCTGTTCGCGCTGATCATCTATCTGGTGCTGGCGGCAATGGCGTTTGCGCTCGGTGGGGTGCGGCTCGCGGCCACGCAATGGCTGCTGCTCGGCGTGATCGCGGTGTGCGGCGTGATGCCATTCTGCGCATTGGGCCTGATGATCGGCAGTCGCGCCAATGCGTCGGCGGCGCCGGCCTTGGTCAACCTGATCTATCTGCCGATGGCGTTCCTGTCCGGTCTGTGGATGCCATTGTCGATGCTGCCGGAGTTCATTGGCCGGATCGCGCCGTTGTGGCCTGCCTATCACCTGTCGCAGTTGTCGCTGGAGACGATCGGCCTCGGCGATGGCAGCGCGCCGCTGTCTCACGTCGTGGCGTTGCTCGCCTTCAGCGTCGTCTGTTTTGCGATCGCGCGGCGCTGGCTGGCGCGCGCGTCATGACGACGCCTGCTCATTCGACAGGCGCCGTGCGTGGAGTCCAGATGCGTGCAATCTATTTGCGCTCGCTATTGTTCGTGTTCGGATTGATGGCCATCCTGCTGCTGGAATCGTTCGCGCCGCCGGCTCCTGCCGCGATCGCGCCGAATGTGGACTTTGGCCATGCGCACGATGCGGCGTAACATGCACCGAACGGAGTCATGACGATGCTGTTCCGCTTCATTCCGAGTGCCAACGAAATCGAACGCGGTCGCGCCGCCGGATTCGCCAGCGTCAGCGAGATGCGCTCCTATGCATGGTTGAACCTGGTCTGGGCCGTGTTCATTCCGATCACGCCGCTGTTCGCCGCGGACGCCTTCCCGAACTGGTTCTGGCCGACCTGGATCAGCCTCGCGATCTTCATCGTCTTGTACTTCCGCTCGTTTCACCGGCGCGTGTGCGACAGCGTGCTGTGGTATGCGCTGGCGATTGCCGCGCTCGGCTATCTCGTCACGCCGTTCAACTCCGGTGGCCAGACCTACCTGATCTACGCCTGCGCATTCCTGGCCTTCGTGCCGAACCTGCAAACGGCCGTGCGGCTGATGGCGGCGTCGCTCGTGCTGTTCGCCGTCGAGTGGTATCTGCTCGGTTACCCGTGGATCTACAGTACCAGCGCACTCGTCGTCGGGCCGGTCGTTGGCGGCATGAACCTGGTCTACCGGCGCAACCAGCAGCGCAACGCCGAACTGAAGCTCAGTCACGACGAAGTGCGACGTCTCGCGGCGCTGGCCGAGCGCGAACGCATCGGCCGCGACCTGCACGATCTGCTCGGACACACGCTGTCGCTGATCACGCTGAAATCGGAACTCGCCAACCGACTGTTCGAGCGCGATCCGGTCGCGGCGCGGCGGGAGGTCGCCGATGTCGAACGTGTCGCGCGTGATGCACTGGCGCAGGTGCGACGTGCGGTCACCGGCATCCGCGCCGCCGGCTTCGCCGCTGAACTGGCATCGGCAAAGCTGTTGCTCGAGTCGAACGGCGTGCGCCTGGACTACGACGTCGGCGATGCTGGCTTGCCTCCGGAGGTGGAAACTGCGCTGGCGATGACCGTGCGCGAGGCCGTCACCAATATTCAACGGCACGCCCGCGCGACAAGCGCGCGCGTGACGCTGCGTGCGGAAAATTCGCGCGTCGTGTTGCTCGTCGAGGACGACGGACGTGGCGGCGCGATCGTGCCCGGCAACGGCCTGACCGGCATGCGTGAGCGCCTTTCGGGCATCGGCGCGGACTTGCGCGTGGAATCCGTACGCGGACACGGCACGAGGCTGACCGCAAGCCTGCCGTTGCCGCCTGAGGCCCTACCGGAGGTCCCGGACGCAGGTACACGGTTGCAGCGGGCGTGAGACGTGAGACGTGGGACGAAGCGCGCCGCAATGTCGCAGGATGATTTACGTCTTACGCCTTACGTCTCACGTCTCACGTCTAGCTTGACGGGTTTGACATCGACGCCACCTCTCTGCACTCTCAGCGCATGAAGCGCAGCATATCGACCCGCACACCGTGATTCGCGTCCTGATCGCCGAAGACCAGGCGATGGTGCGCGGCGCGCTGTCGGCGCTGCTCGGACTCGAGTCCGATCTGGAAGTAATCGGCAGCGCGGCGAATGGAGAGGAAGCCTGGGCGCTGATCGGGCAGGACACCCCCGATGTCGTCGTCACCGACATCGAGATGCCGAAGCTGACCGGCCTGGAACTCGCCCAACGCATTCGCGACAAGGGCGTCGAATGCAAGGTCGTGATCCTGACGACATTTGCGCGGCCCGGTTTTCTGCGCCGCGCGCTCGACGCCGGTGTCAGCGGCTATCTGCTCAAGGACGCGCCGGCCGACCAACTGGCCGAGGCGCTGCGCAAGGTGGTTCGCGGCGGCCGCGCGATCGACCCGCAGCTGGCGCTCGAGGCATGGTCGGGCGACGATCCGCTGAACGACCGCGAGCGTCAGGTCCTGCGCCTCGCCGGCGAAGGGATGTCGGCGGCCGATATCGCCGAACAGCTGCACCTGTCGCAGGGCACGGTGCGCAACTATCTGTCCGAAGCGATCGGCAAGCTCGGCGTCGGCAACCGTATCGAGGCCTATCGCCTGGCAAGACAGAAAGGCTGGCTGTAGCCTCGCGCGCTGACGCGATGCGAAGTAACGCCGCGCGCGCGCGGTCACAGGTGAGGCACGATGCCGAGCGCAAGAGATCCCGGGACAGCTATTTGCAAGCGCGCGCTTGCGCGATGCGTTGAAGCGTCTCGTGCGAAGCTTCCGTGTGGCGCGCCGAGACGCCGCTAGTCCCGCGGCGCGAGCTTTTCCTGCAAGTCCGCAACGATACGTTCAAGTGCTTCGACACGGGCCTCGAGATCGGCGTGGCGATCGCTGTTGTCCGAAGAACGCGTTCGCGGTTCCGGCAGCTGGTGCGACTCGATCGACACCGGACCAGACAGCAGGTGCATGTAGCGGTCCTCGCGTTGGCCGGCGGCGCGGCCGATGCGCACGACCAGCGGCGGTTCACGCGCCATCAAGCGTTCGAGCATGTCGCCGAGCATCGCGTTGTCGGGAAAATCGGCGAGGCGTTCGCTGCGCGCCAGCAACTCGTTCTGCGTCTGCGGCCCGCGCAGCAGCAGCAGCGCAATGACCGCGCGTGAACGGGTCGTCAGGTTCAGCGCGGCATCGGCGGTGTGCTCATAACGCAACGTCCGTGCGCCATGCACCACGCGCACGAGCTTCTTGTCTTCCAGCGAACGCAACGTCTGGCCGACAGCGCCGAGTTCGGCATTCATGATCGGTTCGCGGCTGCTCTTCTGGTTGCAGGCCAGCTGCGTGGAGTTCAGCGTGAGCGGATAGGCTTCCGGCGTGGTCGCCGCCTTTTCGATCAGGCAGCCGAGCACGCGCGCTTCGAGTGCGGTCAACTGCACGAGCGCAACGGGTGCTGCCTCCAATGACGATTCCGATTCATCACTCATGCTGGAAATCCGCCGGCTTGACTGCACCGGACGCGGCTTTTGCGTTCGGCATTCACGCCATGATACTCCCGCGCGCGCGTGCTGACATCGCCACACCCGCGTGAGTGGAGGACCGCGTTCGACGACCCTGCGCGAGAATCTTTGAACTCGCCACCGCCACTGGCGAACTCACCCACGATGGCGCGACGCAGGGCAGCATGCGAACGCGGACCCGCTCGCGCTTGATCCCGGTCAATGCAAAAGCCGGCTTACCGGCTACGCTGCCATGCAACGATCACCAGGAAAACTCTGCAATGACCCGGATCCGGAAGGCAAGCGACGCAGGCGGCGACCCACTGCACACG
>Ga0193727_1000194_pt1 | contig 21515 bp, 20 predicted proteins | sample H2c2metaG_FD_143051 | JGI IMG/M metagenome (GOLD analysis project Ga0193727, IMG submission 143051) | Soil microbial communities from a riparian zone of the East river system, Colorado, United States - H2c2 | ecosystem: Environmental > Terrestrial > Soil > Riparian zone | place: USA: East River...
CCCGGCCGATCAGATTGCCCGGTTCGAACAGGTACACCAGGCGGAGATTGCAGTATGAACGTCGCTGTTGCAGTTGATGATGAGGTTCGTTACGAGGCGCGGACCAGTGCAAGTGAGGCCGGCCCTGCTGCTAAGCGGGTCGTGGTTGGCTACGGCTTCTGGATCTTCCTCTTGAGCGACATAATAATGTTCGCGGCGATCTTTGCCGCCTACGCCGTGCTCTCTCACGCGACCGCTGGCGGCCCAGGTGGCGCGCAGCTGTTCAACCAGCGTAGTGTTGCGATCGAAACCGCCTGTCTTCTCGCCTCGAGCTACACCTGCGGATTGATGTCCATCGCGATCGATTCGCGGCGCTATGCCGCAACTTATTTGTTTGCCCTCGTCACTTTCGTGCTGGGGGCCGCGTTCCTGGCGCTGGAATTGCGGGAGTTTGCCGGCATGATCGCGATCGGGGCCGGTCCGCAACGCAGCGCCTTCCTCTCGGCCTTTTTTACCCTGGTCGGCTGTCACGGGATGCATGTCACCGCCGGCCTGGTCTGGCTGGCCGTGATGATGGCTCAGGTCGCAATCAAGGGCTTTCACGCGACGGTCGAGCGCCGTCTGCTTTGCTTTTCCCTGTTTTGGCATGCGCTGGACATCGTCTGGGTATGGCTGTTCACGGTGGTCTATCTGATGGGAGTTCTTTCATGACCGACACGCAGTACGATCGCGCACCGGGCGACGCGTCAGCGCTTCCCGACGTCGAACAGGGCACGTCGTCGGGCGTGCTTGTCTATACGATCTCGCGGTGGTCCTCACGGCGATGTCGTTCTGGGTCGCCAACACATCGCTGCTCTGGGCCGGCGGTCTCTTTCTTGGCCTGACGGTGCTGGCGATAGCGCAAATGGGCGTCCACTTGGTGTTTTTCCTCCACGTCACCACGGGTCCGGACAACACCAACAACGTAATGGCGCTGGCGTTCGGTGTGCTGATCGTCGCCCTGGTCGTGGTCGGATCGCTTCTGATCATGGCCGATCTGAACGACAACATGATGCCCGCGGCAGAGCTGATGAATCTGCAAATGCAGCACTGAAGCGCGCCGGAGGGGTACTACTGGTGTGCTAATCAAGCATGCCTTCCCTGCGCAGCGCATTTTCTAAGGTCCTGGTGGCCTGGTCGATCAGGACGGGGTTGCGATCGGCGCACTTGACGGCGGTCTCTGCGGCAACCCATGGCTGGGTGCGGACACGGTGCATGTCAATGAACGCCGCTGCGTCGCAAAGGTCGACGATAATGGCGGGGCGGGCACAAACCTGAGCTACCAATTGCCTCGCAAGTCTCCGATTGTTCTTTACTTGATACATATTTGTTACTCGGTCCTGTCAAAGCTGGAACGCGCACTGGCGGCGTAGCTCCGTGGTGAGCCGGCCGTTCAGGTCAGGGCAAGTTCAGATGAAATGCGTCTCAGGCATCAACCGCCTTGGTTTATCCACGCGCTGTCGAACATCGCAGAGGTAACCTCAACGGTCAGCTTCGGCCAGGCGATCGCGAGCTCGAATGGATCCATTACACCGATCGTGCCGACAAATTCACTCATCACTGTCAATTGAGCGTAGCACTCGACCCCGCAATAGCGTTTTGACGTGAAAAGATCGTGAAGGTAACTCCGTTCCAGCGGTCGTGCACACCCCGCGCAGACAGAGGGATTGCGCGGCGCCCTGTTGTTCACCAGCACAAATCTCATTTGTTGAACGGCCATTTCACCGGTCTCTTATCTTGCGGTGCGTTTGTGGAATGCAGTGTCATCGCTTACACTGGGTAGTGGGTTCATTACCGGCCCGAGCACTGTCCTGCATGCATCGCTAAGCTCGGCGTTCTTCTCAATGAGACAGGCTGTTATCTGATCTGCATTGGGGATGAATGCGCTGCAAAGTCTGAGCACATCGGGTGTGCACGCCATCCGTTGTTCCAGTGTCCCTTGCGAGAAGGAAGGGGCGGGCGAGGCTGCCGCGGACAGCAACGCCAGCGCCACGCACCGCCGTACCAAAGGTATCGGCCGAAGCATCCAGTGTTTCTGCGTTGCCATGTTCATCGGAGGACTCGGATGCATGATCGAAGCCGATACGCGACGTCTCATCAAGGCAGATACACTCTTGCTGCCGCTCGCGCTTGTAGCGAAACGTCTGTCTTTGGAGCTTTCGAGCTGTTTCGTCATCAACAACCGTACGCAGAAACCGCCAAGCCATCGCTCGTCTGTCCAAGCGCTGGGAACAACACTACTGCTAGCGTATCATGTTCAATCAATGCGCGACTGGCACGCCAATGGCGGTGAGGACGAGAAATGCTGAAAGGATACACTGCGCCCCGATCCTCGCTGGGCGCTGCGGCATTGGTCCCACGGCCTCCCTGGCATTTCGCAGGTGACGTCCTGGCGGTGGAATTTTGGAATGACCCGATGTATCGGTCCAAACCCTTCCCGCGGGCGTCGAGCTTGACAAAAAATCTCCAGGCCACGCCGTTGCGCTTTTCACGGACTATCAGTTCACGGCGCAGAACAGCGAGTATCTCGACCCTGCCAGATATCAGTGCCGCGGGTTCATCGTCCTGCTCGACGCGATATGGAAGGGATCACCAATTGCATGGTGTCCATATTGCTATGTCGATAACGACGCTGCCTTGATGAGAGGCTGGATTCAGGGTTATCCGAAAAAATTCGGTGCCGTACACCAGACCCGCAGTTTTGCCGTCGCCAGCGCGGCGTCGGCGCCACTCGCGCACGATAGCCGGTTCTCGGCCAGCATGTCCGCTCATGGTCAGTTGCTGGTGCAAGCTTGTATTACCTTGCGCGAAAGAGCCGACTGTCTTGGCGGCTTGCTCGATCACCGCATTGTTGGACGCAGATATTTTCGGCGGCTCTCCGCGGGCTTGCACGACGAGCCGGCCGTGGATGAACTCGTTCGATGCGTCTCCGACCATCTGCTGACCACGAACATCTGGATCGGCGAGGGGAAGCTCAATTTTCCGGAGGCCTATGGCGAAGAGTTGGAAATGCTGGGGCCCCTGAAGGTGGGGCGCGGATATCGGTTCTCGTTTTCCTATTCCGTCACCGATATCGAGATCCTGGCAGACCTGACCGCCTAGCAATCCCGGCTGATGCCAACAAGCGCGTTCTGGATTGCGGCAGGAATAGACAAGTCGACGCACTTCAATCAAATCAATTGTGGCTGGCTTTGGTAGCCTCTTGGCCGAAAGTGATGCATCAGGACACGGGAATGCTCAAGGGCTTTACAGTTCCGAAATCGCCATTCGGCCAGGCCGCTCTGACTCCGCCGCCACCCTGGCACTATGCCGGCGACGTTGTTGGAGTCGAGTTCTGGACGGACGCCGACGCGACGGCAGCGACATTGCCGAATGGTCTTTGCCCAGATCCGAAGTCAAACGGTCACGCCGTCATGATGTTCCTGGATTGGCAATTCACAGCCCAGGATGACGAATATCTTGAGCCGGCTCGCTATCAATATCGCGAGGCGTTCATTTTGGTCGACGCAATGTACCGCGATGTACCGGTGATGTGGTGTCCGTACATTTACGTCGACAATGACGCCGCGCTTGCGCGCGGCTGGATGCAGGGATTTCCCAAGAAAATGGGTAGCATTTTTCAGACGCGCTCTTATGCGGCCGCAGGCCCCGCCGCGGCGCCGGTTGCGCCCGGCAGCCGTTTTGGCGCGAGCCTCTCGGCGCATGGCCAGCGTCTTGCGGAAGCCTGTGTGACCATGCGCGAGCCGGTCGAAGACGGACTGTCTCTGCTCACCCGACCCACGGTCTTGTTACGATACTTCCCGAGACTGGCGGCCGGATACCAGGACAAGCCTGCGGTCAACGAGCTCGCAATGTCGGTCACCGACAATCTCACCGTTGCCGGCGCCTGGATCGGGAAGGGCGAGCTTAATTTTCCGGAAGCGAATGGCGAAGAACTCGACGCGCTCGCGCCGAAAAGAATCGAGTCCGGGTTTCGTTACTCACTTTCTTACTCAGTTAGCGATCTGAAGATCCTCGAAGACCGCAGCTCGTAAGTGATTGAAATTACCACCGCCGTTACGGCGAAGCGTCCAGTCCCTCTGCTTCGCCGAGAGGGTCTCCGCGGCATCCCCCGTCCCGCGGAGACCCTCAGGTGGGGAGATCGGTGGGCAAGGCATTCCACCTGATTGCGGAGCACAGGAGCCGTTGCCTGAGGGCACGTGACATCAGCGCATGGTGATACCGGTTCACATATGGGCCTATGCCCTCAGAATCTGGTTGGCGGCGGTAGTTGCGCTTTACGCGGCGTTCTGGCTGCAGCTTGGAGGAGCGTCATCGGCCGCAGTGACTGTCGCTATCCTGGCGCAGCCGACACGCGGGGCTGCGCTGGCGAAAGCCGTCAACAGGATTGCCGCGACATTTGTCGGCGCCACGATGTCCGTCGTGATTGCCGGTCTCTTCCCCGGCGAGCGTGTCGGCACGCTCGCGGCATTCATTCTCTGGATGTGTGTTTGCGTCTTCGTCGCGGGCTACTTCCGCGGTTTTCGGGCCTATGCCGCCGTCTTGTCCGGCTACACAGTTGGAATCATTACGATCGTCAATATCGATACGCCGCAAAAGGTGTTCGCAACAATGACCGATCGCGTGGCCGCGATCACGATAGGTATCCTTTGCGTGACACTCATCAACGATCTCTTCGGTTCACCGGCCGTGTGGCCTGGGCTGGAGCGTCGGATAACCCAGGCCTGGCATGATGTGCGCGACTACGCGCGCGACGTGTTGGCCGGAGCCAGGGAAGATGCAAGAGCAGGGAGGCTCTTTGCAGCGATTGCTGGCTTGAGGGATGAGGTGGATATCGTCGCTCATGACATGGCGGATGGGCGGCATCGGGCAAGTGGCGCGCGGAGCGCGATGCTGGCACTGATCGAGATTGTCCAACAGGTTCGATTGTTGAGCTTGCTTGAGCGTGGCGATCCCCTGGCCGTAACCATCCGAGACCAATGGCTTGCCGCGCTCGATGGCAATCGCTCGGAGGCGCTGGCGTTCCTCGTCAGGCTGCGCGATGACGAATTGTCGCGTCCTGACGCGACGATCGCGGCCATAGGGCAGATCCAGCAGGCCTTTCGCTGCGTGGAATCCATGACTCAGCTCGAGGATGGACTTCTATCCCTACGCGAAGGGAGCGAGCCGGCTCGCGATGTGCGATTTCGACACCGCAAGGAGTTCTTCTTTGCACTACAAAATGCAATTCGTGTCGGGATTGCGGTTTCGGCGGGTGCGCTTGTTCTCGTGCTTGCGGGATGGCCGGCGTCCGCTTTGGGTTTGACGATCGCCGCAATCGTGTGTGCTTTGAGCACCACAATGCCGGATCCTTCGAAAGCCGTGGTTGCCGCTATCGGGGCCTTCGCGCTCGCCGCGGTGAGCGCCGACATCGTCCACTTCTATTTCCTCACCGAATCGCAGGACTTTATCCGGCTTGCGATTGCGATCGCGCCGACGATGATTTTTGGTTGCTTGCTTAGTGTTAATCCGAAGATCGCCGGCATCGGATTGATGATCAACACCATGTTCCTTTTCTTGTTTGCGCCATCCAACCCTGAAACGTTCAACGCGCTCAACTTCTTTTCGCAATGCATGTTCGTGGCATTTGCCCTCGGTGTCGTATTTCTGGCGTTCCGCCTGGTGTGGCCGGTATCGGAGCTCGACAAACAACGCGCCGTCGTCAGGGCGACGAAGGGAACGTTGGCGGCATCGGTGACTGGCGAGAAATACAGCCTGCCGGCGCTGAGTGTCGCGCTGGCCTCCAGGATTGCCGACTATGTTGCCGCGGCCACTGATAGACCGCGTCCGGAAGTGCTCAAGGGCCTTCTCGCGACCAACGATCTGTCGCTCGCGTCGGCTGCGGCCTACGCTCACCTGGAGCAGAGCTCAGACGATCCGGCCATCCGCTCCAGGCTTGGCCCGCTGCAACGAGCCCTGCAGTCCGGAAATAGCCGGCGACTTTACGCCGGCGCCAGATCAATTCTTCGATGCATGAAGGAAGGCAAGGCCGGGCTGCAGGAAGCACTGTTGGCCACGGTAACCGACTTATGGTCCGCGGGCCTGGTGCTGGAGCGCGAGAGGCGCAGGATCCGGCATTTCGGCAGCCGGCGCTTCATCAGAGGAGGAGAGGGGCGATGAGCATAGCACTAGCAACAAGGAGGAGATCAGCAGTCAACCTGCTCCGATATCTTGCGACCGGCGTACTTGTCGTGGCAGCGCTTGTTGCAGCGCGCTATGGCTGGCGCGTTTATGTGACGTCGCCATGGACGCGAGACGGTATGGTCCGTGTACAGGTCGCAAACGTAGCTCCTCAGATTTCTGGCCAGATTGTTGAGGTGCGAACCTACGACAACCAGCATGTTCAGAAGGGGGATATACTCTACGTCATTGAAAAATTTGATTTTGAGGTGGCGGTGGTCAATGCCAAGGCGACAATCCTGAACAAAGAGGCCGATCTTGAGGTCAAGAAAGCGCAAAACGCCCGGCGGGCGGCTCTTACAACGCTGTCCACTTCGATTGAGGAGAAACAGGTGTTCGACGGAAATGCGAAGATGGCAGAAGCTGCGCTTGCGAGCGCCAAGGCCGGGCTTGCGCAGGCCGAGATCAATCTTCAAAGGACCGAGGTACGGTCGCCCGTCGATGGCTACGTCACAAATCTTTTGATGCGTGTCGGAGACTCTGCCCGGGCCGGAACTCCGAATTTGTCGGTGATCGACGAGCATTCCCACTGGATCGATGCCTATTTCGAGGAGACAAAACTCGCCGGCATCCATGTTGGCGATCCCGTGGAGGCGACGCTGCTGGGTTACCAGGCTCCAATCAGCGGAAGGATCGAAAGCATCACGGGCGGCATCAGCGCTGCGAACGCGGCAAGTAGCACGCAAGGTCTTCCAAACGTCGACCCGATTTTCACCTGGGTTCGGCTTGCGCAACGAATTCCGGTGCGCATCCGGATCGAACAAGTCCCTCCGGATGTCCCGCTCGTCGCGGGAATGACCTGCAGCGTTTCCGTTGTTGGCGGGAAGCAAGCTCCAGCACCTAAGCGCGATCAGGGAATCTTCGACCGGCTCATGAGCGGGCTTGGGTGAAGCCAATGCGTGCGCCAAGGGATATCGATCTGGGTGGCGTCATGGTTGACCCCTTTGTGAGGTACTTGTTCCTCGCATTGGTGATCCTGATCGCCGTTCGATTTGCTGTCGGGCGCCTCGGATTGAGATCGATGTTCGCGAATCCTCCACTGGCGGAGGCCGCCCTCTACGTCTGCATCCTCACGTCTCTCATTGCGTTTTGGATCTGAGTGCGCCTGAGGTGTTCTGTATTGGGAACTCTAGTTTTCCAAGGTATTGATATTCAAGGATGAATTTGTGCGGCGTCGGCAACATTAACTTTCCATAACGCTGATTAACGAGCCAAAAGGGGCTCCCTGCTGCACTCTCTCGCCGATCCGAAGCCTCGGATAGGTTCGTTGAGGGAATGATGATGGAAGCACTTCAAACTACCGCGCCAGATTCTTCTTCTGGAGCCGATCAACAGTTCCACCTGGTTGCGAACAGCCTGGCCAGGCTGCTTGATACTGCAAGGCGGGAGCTGGAGCGTGATCAGGAGGCGGCCAAGGCGTCGCTGGTCACGGCATCGCACATCCTGCAAGCGGAGATCGAACGGTGTTCGGGCGCTCACGACCCCACGCGGGGTGGCCTGGCGGCTTGGCAAATCCTACGGGTACGAACTTACATCGACAGCAACTTACACCGCACCATTCACATCCGGGATCTCGGTGCTGTCGCGCGCAGGAGCACGGCGCACTTCTCACGGAAAGTTTAAACTGGCTGTTGGCGAATCGCCACATGCCTACGTGGTGAAAAGGCGGCTGGAGAGAGCCTGCCACCTGATGATGACCAGTGCGGAACCACTGAGCGAAATAGCCTTGAGCGTCGGCTTTTCGGATCAAGCACATCTCTGCAGGCTGTTCAGACAGGCCTTTGGTCAAAGTCCGGCCCACTGGCGACGCGAGCGCGGAATCCCTGGCCAGGTCGGCTCAAGAACCGGCATTGACGAAAATATCCGGCGAGCGACCAGCAAGGGAAAGTCCTGAGCTTCGGCGCTTTCGAGTGTGTGATTCCTAAACGCCATTTGTTTCTAGCGTTGCGACCACCGAAACTCCCGGGGAGTAGTACCGAGCATCTGACGGAAATGACGGGCCAGATGACCTTGGTCGAAAAAGCCTACAGCGAACGCAATTTCCGCTAACGAGAGATCCGTCTGAACCAACATTTCCTTTGCGCGTTCGACTCGCTTTTGCGTGAGGTAGATATGCGGTGTCACCCCGGCGGATTGCTTAAACTGGCGCGCAAAATGATGCACTGATAGTCCGGCGACTCCGGCCAGCATCAACAGATCAATATTTTCGCCCAAATGCACTTCCACGTATTCCCGCACCCGACGCATCGCGCCGGGCGACAATCCGCCGTATCCCTGCGTTGTTCGCGGCAGCGTCGAAATATCGATCGGGCGCGGACGCGTGTGCAGGTTGCAGTTCGTTGGATAGCTCAAGGCACCCCTGGGGTCGGGTGGAGTCACAAGCGCGGGCCGACTGTCATCGCTGCCGGCGATCAGTAATCGCGCGGAGATATCGCCCCGGTGCTGGTGCCGGAAGAGGTCGATGTTTCGCTCGAAAATCGACCACAAGCTGGTACCAGCCTCGAGCCCGCGATCATCGAGCATAAGGGAGGTGCGCGCCACCCGGTTTGCGCCGATGATGCGTTGGTTGCCGTCAATCGCCAGCAGCATGCCTGAAGCACCTCCTTCCGGCGGCACTACCGCGACAATCCACTCTCGACGGAACTGCTCACGAAAAAATCGTTCTTCTATCGCGCGCGCCGATCGTACTGTGAGCGCGCCAGTCAGCGCATGCGCTCGTTCGGAGAGTTCCGGATCGATGGCTGAGACGTCCAGGACTGCTATCAGTCGCCCATCGACCCCGAACACCGGCGCGCCAGAGCAGCTCAAGTTAATGTGTCTGGATCTGAAATGCTGGCTTCTGTGAACGGTGACAGGCCGCTCTTCGGCGATGACGGTGCCGATGCCGTTTGTGCCCTCCACTTCCTCGGACCACACCCCGCCGAGCCAGGTTCCCCAATATTGGAACTGGCTTGCCAGCGCATTTTCACCACGATGCGCGACGGCGACGCCCGAGCTATCACAGAGCAAGACGGTATATGCAGCCTCACGAACCACCTCATACAATTCATCTATCTCCTGCTGGGCAGTGAAGATGAGCTTGTCCAGCGGTTCGCGAAAATGTTTCAGCTCAGCAGGCGTGACGATGCGTGGCGCCTGGCTATCGAGTGGATCGAGGCCGTGTTTTTTTGCCGATCTTTGCCAGGAGCTTGATACAGCTTGTATCCCCAGCGGAGGTGTCGCCCCTTCGGCAACCGAATAAACGCGTTCGGCGTGCACCGCGATAGTGTCGAGCGAGCTTGCAGACCGCTCCGAGAGTCCCATCACCGCACCTGGTTTACTATGGGCGCGCTCCTGGCGACGGCGTGCCGTTCAGTTTCCGGCCGTGGCGAAACGCGCTGTCGCGGCGAACGGTGTCGGAGCTTCTCGGGGCACCGCGGACACCAAGAGAGGCGTTGTCGATGCGGTATCATTATACTTCCACGCCAAAGGCAATTGACGGAGCTGTCTCCGCCTTTCTAGCAAAATGCGCGCAAATTGCCGATCCCGGAGTAGCCTGATTTTGACAATTGAGCCCGACCCCGTCTCTCAAAGGCGCAACAGGCCAAAATTCCACATGAAAAAAGCAAAGGCCTCCGGGCCGGATCAAGCCCGTCCAAGAGGGGAATTGATCATTCGGGGGATGTTCGCGGCGCCGCGTTTTCCCCTCCGAAGATTCAAAGGAGAGCACTATGATCTACATTCGACACTTGGGCGCCGCGCCAGACGATACCAAAAAAGACTTTGATGCCGCACTGGTCCGAACGTACGCCCTGACGCTGGCCACAGAAGCTTTGCACGAGGCGCAGGTCGATCTGGCGCATGTGGACCGCATTACAACGATAGGACGGCTCACGGCCTCGATCGCTCCTGAAGTGACGCAGCCCATTGCGGCGATAGTCACCAATGCTCAGGCCGCTCGGCACTTCCTGAATCGTCGACCGCCGGACCTGGACGAGGTACGAGAAGCCCTCGATTGCATCGTGACGGAGGCCTATCGAGCAAGCGACGTGATCTGCCGGATCCGCGGGCTTTTCAAGGAGACGCCGCCGAAGAGGGAGCGCGCGGAGATCAACGGAGCGATCCGCGACGCGCTTGAGCTGACGCGTGGCGAGGCGACGAAAAACGGCGTATCGGTACGGACGCAGTTCGCAGAGCCATCGCCGGTTGTCCAGGCAGATCGGGCGCAACTGCAGCAAGTAATCCTCAATTTGATTATCAACGCCTTCGAGGCAATGATCAGCATGCGCGAAGGAGCACGTGAATTGCTGATTTGTACCGAGAAATCGGATTCAAACGGCGCGCTGGTGTCGGTACGAGATTCGGGTCCGGGACTGGATCTGGAGACAGCGGACCGCCTGTTCGAGGCCTTCTACACTACCAAGGTTCAAGGCATGGGCATAGGTTTGGCCATCTGCCGTTCGATCATCGAAGCGCACGGTGGGCGACTGTGGGCGAGGGCGAACGTGCCCTGCGGCGCCATCTTTCAATTCGAATTGCCCACCCACACGGCGCGAGTATCGTGATGGGTTCTGAGACGGTCGCGCGCCGGCTTATGCCGGCCCGATCCCGGAAGCGGCGAGTGTTGACGCGACGAACACGTCCGAGACGGGTCGCTCACGACGGGGTCCGGCCGCCAGCAGGCACACTTCGTCGGTGCATTCTTCCTTGCACTTCGGCCTCGACGCCCTGCCCAAGAAGCGCTGTCGCGGCGTTTGCGCAAGACTTCGGTCAGCGGGTCCGCAAAAAGTTCTTGGTTGGGAGAGTTGGAAAACGTTAGTGTCGGTCCGAGCGTATCACTCCTTCAGTGGAGAAGTAGAGGCTTCGAACACCCCCACGATACGCCGGCGTTCCCCTCAGGCCGCCGCCAACTTTCGCGCATAGCTCCTTGTAGGTCGGCTGGCTCACGAATGAGACAAGCATGGCGAATTGGGACCCTTCATCGCCAACACCCATGCCGACGATTCTCCGGTACGGCATTGCGGTTCTGTCCGTAGCAATCGCAAACGGCTTGGCTCTCTTCCTGCTGCGACAGTTCGAGGCCATTTTGACACCGTTCCTGTTCGCAGTCGCCGCGACCGTTTGGTACGCAGGAACCGGGCCGAGTGTGCTCGCAATTGTTCTTTCAGTCCTCAGCCTCAATTACTTCTTTCTGCGTCCCGGTTTTTCCTTCAGCCCAATTAGCTACGCCGATCTCGTTTATCTAACGTTTTGCATATTCTGCGCCTTGGCTGTCGGCTGGGTCAGCGCCGTGCGACGACGGACAGAGGAGGAGCTTCGTCAAGCCCGCGACGAGCTCGAGGCCAAAGTGTTGGAACGAACCGCCAACTTACTGCGGAGCGAAAGCTATTTGGCCGAAACGCAGAAGCTGACGCACACCGGCAGTTGGGCATGGGACGCCCGCAGCCAGAAAGTACTCTTCTGCTCCGAGGAAATGTTCCGGATTTACGGGTTGGATCCGCAAGTGGATCTGCCGACCCGCAAAAACTTTCGGCAACGAGTTCATCCGGAGGATCGCAGCAGGACAGACGAGAGATTTATGAGGGTGGTCAACGAAAAAGTCGACAGCTTCGACGAGTACAGGGTTTTGCTGCCTGACGGAACAGTTAAGCACGTCAATTCATCGGGTCACCCGGTTCTCGACGGGAATGGAGAGTTCATCGCGTTCATCGGCACTGCGACAGACGTAACAGAGCGCAAGCGCTCGGAGGAGGCATTGCGGGAGCGCGAAGCGAAAATCCGGCGCCTGGTCGACTCCAACATCATCGGAATTTTCATTACGGGTCTGGAAGGTCGAGTTCTTGAGGCCAATGACGCGTTTCTTCATCTCGTAGGACATGACCGGGACGACCTGGTTTCAGGTCGCGTACGCTGGACGGACCTCACCCCGCCGGAATGGCGCGAGCGCGACAGGCGCGCCTTGGGGGAACTGAGCTCAAATACGATTGCTCGGCCATACGAGAAGGAGTTTTTTCGAAAAGATGGCAGCCGCGTCCCCGTGCTGATTGGAGGCGCGCTGTTCGAAGAGGGCGGCAGCGAGGGTGTCGCGTTCGTCCTCGATTTGACGGAGCGCAAGCGCGCCGAGGAAGCGTTGCGGGGACGCGAAGCGAAGATCCGGCGCCTGGTCGATTCCAACATCATCGGGATTTTCGTCTGGGATTTCGACGGTCGCATTCTTGAGGCCAACGACGAATTTCTTCGCATGGTGAGCTACGATCGCGAAGACCTGGTTTCGGGCCGTATAAGGTGGGCGGACCTGACGCCGCCCGACTGGCGCGACAGGAATAACGCAAGGATCGAACAGCAAAAAAGCAGCGGTCGGTTCGAGCCGTTCGAAAAAGAATTCACAAGAAAAGACGGTAGCCGTGTGCCCATACTGATAGGTGGGGCAACATTTGAAGAGGGCGGTAACCAGGGCGTCGCATTCGTGCTCGATCTGACGGAGCGCAAGCGGGCCGAACAAGCTCTGGTGCGAAGTGAGGCTTATTTAGCCGAAACGCAGAAGCTGACCCACACCGGTACCTGGGCATGGGACGCCCGCAGCCAGAAAGTGCTCTTCTGCTCCGAGGAAATGTTCCGGATTTACGGCTTGGATCCGCAGGTGGATCTGCCGACCCGCAGGAACTTTCGGCAACGAGTTCATCCCGAGGATCGCAACAGGGTAGACGAAAGACAAGCGAGGGTGGTCAACGAAAAAGTCGGCAGCTTCGACGAGTTTAGGATTGTGCTGCCCGACGGAACCGTGAAGCACGTCAGTTCAACATGGCACACGTTCCTCAATGGGAACGGAGAGCTCATCGAATTGATAGGCACTGCGACAGACATAACAGAACGCAAGCGCGCCGAGGAAGCATTGCGGGGAAGCGAAGCGAAATTCCGCGACTACGCGGAAAGCGCCTCCGATTGGTACTGGGAAACCGATCCTGATCACAAATTCACACGCCTCACGGAGGACGAACGACGTCTCGCTCGCGGCTTCGCGACTGTGAGCCGGATTGGGGTGGCCCGATGGGAATTCGCAACGGACGTCCAATCGGAGTCGGAAAAGTGGGAGCTTCATCGGTCTATGCTCGAGGCGCGTCAGCCGTTCCGCGATTTCGCCTACCGGGCCACACATAGCGACGGATCTGTGGTTTATAATAAAATCAGCGGCAAGCCAGTGTTTGACGCCAACGGAGAATTCCGCGGTTATCGCGGCACCGGCACGGATGTTACGGCATTGTGGACGGCAGAAGGAGAAGCTCGCGAAAACGAGCAGCGATACCGCAAGGCGGAACTCGAGCTCGCGCATGCCAACCGCGTCGCTACCATGGGCCAATTGACGGCTTCGATCACCCACGAAGTGAACCAGCCGATTACAGCGGCAGTCACGTACGCGTTAGCCGCCCGGCGCTTGCTAAGCGCGGAGCCGCCAGATCTGCATGAGGTGGATGACGTGCTCTCTCTTATTGTCAAGGAGGGAAATCGCGCAGGCGAGGTCGTCGGGCGAATCCGCGCACTCATCAAGAAGGCGCCCGCACGAAAAGACGCCGTAGAGATCAACGATGCCATTCTCGAGGTTATTGCTCTCACCCGCATAGAGGCCGCAAACAACAGCGTCTCGGTGCGGACGCAATTGGCCGAGGGCTTGCCGCGTGTCCAGGGAGATCGGGTGCAGCTGCAACAGGTACTGCTTAACTTGATCATCAACGCCATCGAAGCGATGCGAGACGGCGGCGAAGAGGAGCGGGAATTGATCGTCAGCAGCCGTGACGGACCGGATGGCGTCTCAGTCGAGGTGCGAGATTCAGGTCCAGGCTTCGCAGCGGCGGATCTCGACCGCGTGTTCGAGGCTTTCTATAGCACGAAACCGAACGGTGTGGGACTTGGGCTGTCGATCTGCCGGTCGATTATCGAAGCGCATAACGGACGATTGTGGGCGAGCCCTAACGTGCCACGTGGCGCTATCTTTGGCTTTATTGCGCCGGCTCATCCGGCCGCCGCATCGTGAGTGGAGTACGGCAGATGCATCCATTTGGCCTGCTCGGTGCGAATGGGAGTGCCAACTTCCAGGTCCTGTGGGAGGACGGCGAACGTATCTTCTGCAGAGGCGCCGGCCACGGCGATCGCTCCGCCGTGCTGGCCGTGTTTCCGGCCAGGGAACATCCGACACCTGCCACCCTCAATCGCCTCGCGCACGAATATGGATTGAAGGACGAACTTGATGGGGCATGGGCGGTAAGACCGCTGGAGCTCATCTCCGAAAGCGGTCGGTCCATGCTGGTGCTCGAGGATCCCGGCGGCGAGCCACTCGGCCGGCTGCTCGGCGCACCCATGGAGGTGGAGCGCTTCTTGCGCCTGGCCATCAACATTGCCGTGGCTCTGGGCAAGCTCCACCAGCGGGGCTTGGTGCACAAGGACATCAAGCCGGTCAATATCCTGGTGAACGGCGCGACTGGAGCGGTGAAGTTCACGGGGTTTGGCATCGCCTCGCGCCTGCTGCGCGAGCGTCAGGCCCCTGAGCCTCCCGAGATGATCGCCGGCACCCTCGCCTACATGGCGCCGGAGCAGACTGGCCGGATGAACCGCTCGGTCGACTCCCGAAGCGACCTGTACGCGCTGGGGGTCACCTTTTACGAATTGTTGACCGGCGTGTTGCCGTTCACCACAGTTGACTCGATCGAGTTGATCCACAGTCACATCGCGCGAGAGCCCGTCCCGCTGGTCGAGTTTGCAGGGGCGGTGCCGGCTCCCCTTTCGATGATCGTCATGAAGCTTCTCGCGAAGACCGCCGAGGAGCGCTACCAGACCGCCGCGGGGGTCGAAGCGGATCTCCGCAAGTGCCTCACCGCCTGGGAGTCGATCGGCCGGATCGAGCCGTTTCCCCTTGGTCTGCGAGACGCCTCGGAGCGGTTAATGATCCCGGAGAAGCTCTACGGGCGCGAGGGCGAAATCGCCACCCTGCTTGCCGCCTTCGACCGCGTCGTGATGCATGGCGGCTCGGAACTCGTTCTGGTCTCCGGGTATTCGGGCATCGGCAAGTCGTCGGTCGTCAACGAGCTGCACAAGGTTATCGTGCTGCCTCGCGGCATCTTCATTTCGGGAAAATTCGATCTGCGCCTCAGGGACACGCCCCACTCGACATTGGCTCAAGCGTTTCAGGGACTGGTTCAACAGCTGCTGAACGGCCAGGCGGACGAAATCGCCCGCTGGCGAGACGCGATCAAGGAAGCTGTCGGCAATCAGGGCCGCCTGCTGACCGACCTCATTCCCGATCTCGCTCGACTGATAGGTCCACAGCCGACCGTAGCGGTCCTCTCGCCCGTCGACGCCGAACTGCGATTTCAGACTGTGTTCCAGCGGTTCGTCGGCGTGTTCGCGAGAGCGGAACACCCGCTCGTCATTTTCGTCGATGACCTGCAATGGCTCGATCCGGCCACGCTGACGCTGATCGAAAATCTCCTCCTCCATCCCGACACGCGGCACCTGTTGCTGATCGGCGCCTATCGCGACAATGAGGTCGACGCGGCCCATCCGCTGATGCTCAAGCTGGAGACCTTGCGCCGGGCCGGTGCGAGGCTGGATCAGATCGTTCTCAGCCCACTCTCGATCGACAACGTCAACCAGTTGCTGTGCGACACCTTGCGGCATGCGCCAGACGAGATGCGGCCTCTCGCTGAACTGGTGCACAGGAGAAGCAGCGGCAATCCGTTCTTCGCCGGGCAGTTCCTCACAAGTCTCGCAGAAGAAGCATTGGTCGAGTTCGATCCGCGCTCGCGGTCGTGGACCTGGAATTTGGGCGCTATCGTCAAAAAGAAGTTCAGCGACAATCCGGTAGATCTGATGATCGGCAGGTTGCGCCGTCTTTCTCCGGAGGCCCAGGAAGCGTTGAAACTGCTCGCCTGCCTGGGCAATCACGCTGATTTTGCGACCTTGGCAAAATTGCGCAGCGAATCCGACGATGCGATGCATGCAAGCTTTCGCGACGCGGTCCGCGCCGGTGCCGCTGTCCCCCGGGAGGGAAGCTATCGGTTCTTCCATGATCGGGTTCAGGAAGCCGCCTATGCACTGATGCCGGCGGAAGGCCGGGCCGAACACCATCTGCGGATCGCACGTCTTCTTGTCGCGGAGACCGAGCAGGAGAGGATCGCGGAGAAGATCTACGACCTTGTCAACCAGCTTAACCTGGGCTCGGCGCTGATTTCCGAGTGGCCCGAAAAAGTGCGCGCGGCCGAACTCAATTTTATTGCGGGGCTGAAGGCGAAAACCTCGACCGCCTACGCCTCGGCCTCCAATTACCTCGCGGCAGGCATCGCGATTCTGTCGGACGAAGGGTGGCAAAGATCCTACGACCTGATGTTGGGCCTGTTCCTGGAGCGGGCAGAATGCGAGATCCTCAAACCAAACCTGGAACAGGCCGCGGGACTCGTCGAGGTGTTGCTGAGCAAGGCGCAATCGAAGATCGATCGGGCCGAGATCTGTCGGCTGAGCATGCTTCTTCAATTGAGGCAAGGCAACTACGGTCCGGCGGTTCGCACGGCGCTCGAATGCCTGCGAACGTTCGGCGTCGACCTGCCGGACTCGCCGACGCCGGAACAGATGCGAGCAGAATACGAGGAGATGCGCCGGACCCTCGGCGATCGCCCGATCGAGAGCCTGGTTGACCTGCCGATGATGGACGACCCGGAGGTACGGGCGGTCATGAAGCTTTTCGGTGCATTGGGCGAATTGGCCTATCACGCCGACGGCGATCTGTTCCAGATGATTTCCTGCTGGATGGTCAAGCTGAGCTGTCGCCATGGCACAAGCGAGTACTCTGCAATCGGCTACGGCGCGATCGCCGTGGTTCTTGGTCCGGCATTCCATCGCTTCGCAGACGGAGAGGCCTTTGCCCGGTTGGCGGTGGCAGTCGCCGAGCGATACGGGTTCAGCGCGCAAAAGGCGGGCGCACATTTCCTCATGCAAATGGCGGTCCTTTGGACGCGTCCTATCGAAGATGCGCTGACCTGCCTCGAGGCTGCGATCCGAGCCGTCGGAGAAACCGGCGAGATGGTTTACGCCTGCTTCAACCGTCAGCACCGCCTCACCGATCTGATGGCGCGCGGCGATCCTCTCGACCAGGTGTGGCTCGAGTCGGCCGGCGCGCTGGATTTCGTCCGCAAATACAAGTTTGGCCAGCTGGTCATTCTGAGCGTGCAGGGTTTCGTGCAAAGCCTTCGCGGCGGAGCGGGGAGCAGTGCGCCGCTCGACGAGACGGCACTCGAAGCGCGGGTGCTCCGGGGCGGCGTTCCTCTGGTTGCCTGCTTTCACTGGATCCTGCAATTGCAGAGGCACGTCTTGCTGGGCAACTCGGAGAAAGCCCTTGAGTTTGCCGCCAAGGCGAAGCCGATTCTCTGGTCAGCACGTCTCAATCTTCAGTCGATGGATTACTGCTTCTATCATTCTCTCGCTATCGCCGCGGTCTTTGAAGCGGCCTCGCCCGAGGGACGGACAGAGCTTCGCGAGAATCTCATCGAACACCTGGCATCGTTTCAGCGATGGGCGGAGAGCTGCCCGGCGACGTTCGCGCATAAACACGCCCTGGTCTCGGCGGAATGGGCGCGCCTGGAAGGACGAGACATCGAGGCTATGCGGCTGTACGAACAGTCAATTCGCTCGGCTGCGGAGCGCGGCTTCCTTCAGGACCAGGCGCTTGCGGGCGAACTGGCAGCTCGATTCTATCGCCTTCGCGGTTTCGCCAAGGTGGCAGATACCTATCTGGACGAGGCCCGCGACTGCTACGCCCGCTGGGGCGCCAAGACAAAGGTCGCACAACTCGACCAAGCCTACCCCCGAATCCGACCACAGGCACCATTGGTCCTGAACCCGACCATCGAGACGCCGGTCGAGCAGTTCGATCTCGCCATGGTCATCAAGATGTCGCAGGCCGTGGCCGGCGAGATCGTACTCGAAAAGCTGATCGAGACGCTGATGGTGATTGCCGTCGAGCATGCCGGGGCCGACCGCGGCCTCCTGCTCCTTCCGCGCGGCAGCCGGTACCGGATCGAGGCCGGAGCGACAAGCGGTCGCGATGGCGTCAGGGTCCGCCTTGTCGAAACGCCGGCGACGCCTTCGGAATTGCCCCTGCTGATCCTTGAGCAGGTCATCCGCACTCAGAGCGAGGTGATCCTCGATGATGCCCGCGGAAAGAGCATGTTTGCCGAAGATGAATACATGAGCCGAAAACGGGTACGGTCGCTGCTTTGCCTGCCGTTGCTGAAACAGGCCGATCTGATCGGCGTCCTCTATCTCGAGAACAGCTTGGCGTCGCATGTGTTCACGCCGGCGCGGATCGCGGTGTTGAAGCTGCTCGCTTCACAGGCGGCGATCGCACTGGAGAACGCTCGTTTGTACCGCGACGTCGCGGATCGCGAGGCAGAAGCCCGCGAAAGCGAGCAGCGATACCGCGAGGTGCAACTGGAGCTCGCGCATGCCAACCGGGTCGCGACGATGGGCCAGTTGACGGCCTCGATCACCCATGAAGTGAACCAGCCGATTACGGCGGCGGTCACGTACGCGTCAGCCGCCCGGCGCTTGCTAAGCGCGGAGCCGCCAAATCTGCATGAGGTGGATGACGTGCTCTCCATGATTGTCAAGGAGGGGAGCCGCGCAGGCGAGGTCGTCGGTCGAATCCGCGCTCTCATCAAGAAGGCGCCTGTACGAAAGGACGCCGTAGAGATCAACGATGCCATCCTCGAGATTGTTGCTCTCACCCGCACCGAGGCCGCAAACAATAGCGTCTCGGTGCGGACGCAGTTAGCCGAGGGCTTGCCGCGTGTCCAGGGAGACCGGGTTCAGCTGCAACAGGTGCTGCTTAACCTGATCCTCAATGCCATCGAAGCGATGCGCGACGGCGGCGAAGAGGAGCGGGAATTGGTCGTCAGCACGCGTCACGAACCGGATGGCGTGTTGGTCGAGGTGCGAGATTCAGGTCCGGGCTTCGCCGCGGCGGATCTTGAGCGCGTGTTCGAGGCTTTCTACAGCACGAAACCGAGCGGTGTGGGGCTTGGGCTGTCGATCTGCCGGTCGATTATCGAAGCGCATGACGGACGATTGTGGGCGATCCCCAACGTGCCGCGTGGCGCAATTTTTGGCTTCACTGCGCCGGCTCATCCGGCCGCCGCGTCATGAGTGGGGTGCCCGCTACGGGGCCGCCACGCCGCTCGGTCGATGCACAAAACCCGCAGGTGGAAGATGACTATCGACGTTGATGAAGGCAATAAGGCCGAAGAACAGTCCAGATTCCTGGCACAGCTGCAAGCCAGTCTAAATGTGATTCCGGCGCATACCTGGTACGCGGCTCCGTCCGGCGGCCTCACCTTCGTGAATAAACGAACCGCGGATTACCTTGGTCTTCCGAAAGATCATCCCCTACGTTTCGGCACCGACATTGGCGCACAGTGGGACGCGCATATCCCGTTTTTGCATCCGGACGACCAGGAAGGAGCGCGCAAAACCTGGCCAGTCAATATAAGCACTGGCGAGGCCAGTGAGTTTAGTTTTCGAGTTCGTAACGCTCAAGGAGGCTACCGCTGGTTCCTCAGTCGCGCCGAACCGCTCCGGGCAAGCGATGGAAACCTACTGCTGTGGGTCGGGGTGAACCTGGATATTGAAGAGCTCAAATGCGCAGAGCAAGCCCTGCGGGAAAGCGAAGGGAAGTTCCGCGACTACGCCGAAACCGCCTCCGATTGGTTTTGGGAAACCGATCCGGACCACAAATTCACGTTGCTGACCGAGAATGCCTTTGGTTCAGACCCGGCGGATCGAATCGGTACGTGGTGCTGGGATCATGCCCTCGACCTTGAAACGGAACCGGAGAAGTGGCGGCTTGTTTGGGCAACTCTCGGTTCACGCAAGCGGTTCCGTGACTTTGTATATTGCTCCGCTCGCCGTAACGGCTCTCCGATGTACGTGAAAGCCAGTGGCAAGCCGGTTTTTGACGCTAACGGAGAATTCCGCGTTATCGCGGCACCGGTACCGACGTGACAGCGATCATGCGCGCGCAACATGCAGAGGCTTCTTTGCGGAGGGCAGAGGCGGAAGCGCGCGAAAACGAGCGGCGCTACCGTGAGGCGCAACTGGAACTCGCGCATGCCAACCGCGTCGCGACGATGGGCCAATTGACGGCCTCGATCACCCATGAGGTGAACCAGCCGATCACAGCGGCAGTCACATACGCGTCGGCCGCCCGGCGCTTGCTAAGCGCGAAGCCGCCAGATTTCATGAGGTGGATGAGGTGCTCTCTCTTATCGTCAACGAGGGAAATCGCGCAGGCGAGGTCGTCGGACGAATCCGCGCCCTGATCAAGAAGGCGCCCGCACGAAAAGACGCCGTAGAGATCAACGACGCCATCCTCGAGATTATTGCTCTCACCCGTACCGAGGCCGCAAGCAATGGCGTCTCGGTGCGGACGCAGCTAGCGGAGGGCTTGCCGCGTGTCCAGGGAGATCGGGTTCAGCTGCAACAGGTGTTAATTAACTTGATCATCAATGCCATCGAAGCGATGCGCGACGTCGGCGAAGGGGAGCGGGAATTGCTTATCAGCAGCCGCAACGAACCGGATGGCGTGTCAGTCGAGGTGCGAGATTCAGGTCCGGGCTTCGCACCGGCGGATACTGACCGCGTGTTCGAGGCTTTCTACAGCACGAAACCGAGCGGTCTGGGGCTTGGGCTGTCGATCTGCCGGTCGATTATCGAAGCGCATAACGGACGATTGTGGGCGATCCCCAACGTGCCACGTGGCGCTATCTTCGGCTTCATTGCGCCGGCTCATCGGGCCGCCGTACCGTGAGTGGAGTGCCCGTTTCGGATCGAAGACGTGGCAGACTTCGCACGTCATTTGACAGAAGTTCGGCTGATGGCGACGCCGAGGCCCGTACCACTGTATTGGGCGCCGTGGCCGAAGTTTGGGAAGAGTCCTGGAGCAGTTCAAACCGTGGCGTCAAACGGCCCTAACGTATGGGACGCCGTTACGCCGGCGGCAGCACGAACTGAAAAGTAGCGCCCCTTCCTGTGTTGCGGCTCGCCCACAAGCGGCCGCCATGCGATTCGACGATCCGCCGGCTGATCGACAGTCCCATGCCGGTGCCTTGCGGCTTCGTGGTGAAGAAGGCCTCGAAAATGCGCTCACTATCGTCAGGCAGCCCGGCACCGGAATCAGTTACCGAAATCAACAACTGACCGTCGTCGTTCCTTTTCGACGTGACAGTCAGTTCACCACCCGTGCCACTCATTGGCTCGAT
>Ga0193727_1000198_pt1 | contig 21306 bp, 28 predicted proteins | sample H2c2metaG_FD_143051 | JGI IMG/M metagenome (GOLD analysis project Ga0193727, IMG submission 143051) | Soil microbial communities from a riparian zone of the East river system, Colorado, United States - H2c2 | ecosystem: Environmental > Terrestrial > Soil > Riparian zone | place: USA: East River...
CTGACCGCCCGACCGGATAAACGGGAACCTCTCAACAGGCTCGCCTGCGCCAGTGTTCGGGAATGTCCCCCGACGGAACGAGCGCTAGCCGGGGTCTCGGCGTTCCGGGCCGCGGAGCGGCCATCCAAACTCCTCCTCGTCGATCAAGCCCGCTTCTGCCGCGCACGTCGAGGTCGTGAACTCGCCTTAAGCGGGGAATAGGGGAATCGGTTCGGCCTCGGCAAGGCCCATATCCCGGATGCCGGGACGGTCGACGACTTCGATGATGACAACCTGTCGGCCACCGAGTTCGATGACCTGGCGCTCCCTAAGTCACCGCACCCTTGGCTGGGCCAGCGTTCGTAAATGTCCTCCGAGCGACGGGGTTAGAGTCTCCGCGTGATCGACCTCAACCAGCTTGGCGAGCGTGTCGATAGCCGACCGAGCTTCGTTGCGTTTCTAGAGGCGTTCCGCGCTGATCTCTCGCGCGAACTCGCAAGACCCCCTGAGGAGACTGCGTGGGGATCCGGCGAGTGGTCGCACCCCGACCTTGAAGGATTCCTCGAAACGCTTGGCGCGTGGCTGACCGCCAGCGAGCGATTCGATGGACTCGATCCGACCGCCTGGAAAGCATTCGCGGAGATGCTCCTCGCTGCGCGGGTCTACGAATAACGCCGACGGGAGAGCTTCACCGCCTGCGCCAGTGTTCGGGAATGTCCCCCGAGGCCGGTGAAGCTCAAGCAGTCGTATGAACGGCCGATTATCAGGGAGATGGCCCGTCAGAGGTTCTTACTCACTGGTTCCGCAAAGAAGTTCAGTAGTCCTGCTTTGGCCGATTTGGCCCGCGAGCTGGAGCGCAAGCACGGCGAGCAGTTCCAGCCGTTCGGCGCGACGCTCCGCGTACGCCCAGCCCGCTTCTACGGGTTCGGCAACGTTTGGGAGGGGCTATCGCTCGATCTCGACCCTGACGACGTGAAGTCGTGGGAATGGTGGGGTGACTTTGAGGCGGATCTGCCAGTTCGCGTCCACCGACCGTTCAGCCGCACTTGGTCAGATGTCGTCTCGCTTCAGAAGGTCGAGGCGTGGGCCGTCGCGGAGCTTGATGCGTACGCAGAGAGGCTGGCTTCTGCCAAGGGATGACGCCGCTCCTGCCTGCGCCAGTGTTCGCGAATGTCACCCGAGCGAGCCCCTATTCGTCTACGGCAACAGCCGACGGCGCTCCGACGCTCGGGCGCGGCCACCCCAGCGCATCTGATTCCAGAGCATCCGTCCCTCCCAACGCCACTTCTCGCGTGCTGGCAGCGTTTCGAGGGGAACGCCACTGTGGGCGAGCGCGAGTTCGAAAGGAACCTTGTTGCCGCTTGGCCGGAAGCACGCCCCATCGATGGATTGATTGAACGACCGAAACCGATAGTTACCGAACAGGACGCGTTCCGCGGCAGTGACTTCGGAAACTGGAATTACGAGTTCGGGCCAGCCGAGGACGCGGCCAAAGACCGTGCGGGGCCGGAGACGAATCTCCCCGTCGGTGATTGAGCAGGCCGCGACGGGGCCCGTCATTCCGCGTCCGTCCCAGACGTAGTGCGTGTCGCCTTCGGGGTAGGTCATTGATCCAGCTCCGGTAAACCGCGGCGTCTGCCCCGATGACTGAGGCTTCGACTTGCTTCTCACCCACCCACAGTAATGCGGTAACCCGCTCCTGCAAGCTTCCACCGGGGGATACATCGCCCTGGGCCAGTGTTCGCGAATGTCCCCTGAGCGTTGATGTGCCTAAAAGGGGGTTCCGTCGCTACGCCGCTTCGGGCTACCGTGAAGCGGTGGCCGGGCGAACAGTTGTGGTACTGGCAGCGATCGTCGTCGCTTTCTCACTGGCTGTCGAGACGTGGGCGCGACCTGAGACAGTCCGGTGGTTCCACTCCCCGAGCGGAAACATCCAGTGCGAAGTCGCAGCAATGGATGTACGCGGCACGTACGCCTACTGCCAGACGTTTCGACCATTGCAGACGGCGAAGCTCAGGCGCGACGGCCAAACCACAGTCTGCTCAAGAGACAACTGCTCGGTCGGGAACGGCCCAGAAAACGCTCGAACGCTTGCATACGGAAGCTCGATCAGAGTCGGCGCGTTCCGCTGCACATCCTCGCGTATTGGGATGCGCTGCGAGGTACTGCCGGGTCACCGCGGGTTCAAGATCGCGCGCTCGGGCGTCACAACCTTCTAGTGGCGGCAAGATCGCTTGCCCCAGTGTTCGGAAATGTCCCTTGGCGCTGTCGTGACGGCCAGGTGGAGCGCTTACCGACGGGCCACGAAGATGTACTCACGGCTGTCGTCGTCGAGCGGTTCGCCGGCGAATCCGCCGTAGAGAGCTTCCAGCCGCAGGCCCGCGACGTCGAGGAGCCCCAGCCATTCGTTTTTTGTGGCCCACCAGAGTGAACCGGTTCCACCATCGTCCAAGGTGATGTCGACGCGGTTATCGCTGACGCTGTAGTGAATCGTGTGCGGCACAGGCAAGCCCGGAGACGTGTCGGCGTGCTGGCCGTCGATTGCGGATGCGATCTGATGGTCGAAGGCGAACGCGTTCCAGGCGAAGCGGCCGTTAGGCCGAAGCGACGCCGCGACCCGCTCAAAACAGCGGCGACGATCGGCCCACGTGGGCAGATGCAGCAGAGACCGCCCAGGGCAGTAGATCAAGGCCGCCGGCTCCTCGATTTCAAGCTCCCGTATGTCTCCTTCGCGCAGGTCGAGCTCGACTTCCGCCTCAACCGCGCGCACTCGAGCCTGCTCGAGCATCGCCGGCGAAGAGTCGATCCCGACCACACGCCTGCCCGTTGCCTGAGCAACCGGGATCGCAACGCGCCCGGTACCAACCGCAAGCTCGACCAGTAGCCCGTCAGCCTCACGGGCAAGCGCGACGTAGAACGGCACGTCAGCAGTCACGCCAGCCGACCGCTCGTCGTATCGATCCGCCCAGGCGTCGTACCAGCTCGACATGGCAACCCCAATCTACGCGCAAGCGAGGCGGCGCTCTGCTGCGCCAGTGTTCGGGAATGTCACCTGAGCAAGAGGCAGCAACGCGTATCGATCCTGCGTAGCCAGTAATCTTGCGCCGCTTGGGTCGGAGTAACCCGCTTACTCGCCTTGAATGGGCCGGTGTTGCCATCGACGTCGTAGCCCTGGCGTTCGCGCTGCTTTACGCCGTGAGAGGGCCGGCGGGATACATGCTGAAACGTCGTAGCCTGGCCAAGCTGACGTCATGTATGAGGTCAAACGGTAAGGTCATTCAATGAGCACCGGCGGCCGGCCGCAGACGCGCCAGCGCATGCTGCGGCGAGCGGGCTTGATTGCGGGCATTCTCGTTCTCTTGGCTCTGGTGTTCTTGATCTCAGGACACTGGGTGCTCGGGGTGATAGTCGGCGCGGTCGCTGCAGCAGCCGTCTGGGTTTTCTTGCAGGTGCGAACAGTCCGTTAGGCGACGGAGTCGCCTCCCTCTGCCTGTGCCAGCGATCTAGGGAAGCTCACGCGTCGAGTGATGACGCCCGGCTGGGCCAGCGTTCGGGAATGTCACCCGAGGTTCCCCGGAATCGCCGGAGCATGCGCGCCTCTGAAATAAGCTGTAAAGGTCGTGATGTTCGCGGTTGTTCTTTGGGCGGGTTTCGTCATCGGGCTCGCGTGCGCCTGGAGCCGCAGGTGGTACTTCATTCTCGCCGGAGGCATCGTGCTCTCGATCGCGAGCTTCGCCGCCGCGATCGGCTACCTCGGTGGAATCGTGGTGGTGTCCGTCCTGCTCGCACGGCCGAGGAGGAGAAGGGCCGCGTAGAACTGAGCCCCGGCCGAGGCACCTGGATCGCTGCGTGCGCCAGTGTTCGGGAATGTCCCCCCGATGAAGTGCCTACTCAGGATCGCGGCCGGCTCCCGTACGACGCTGAATCTCGCTTCGGATTGTGTCGCCACTTGCTGTCGCGCCGATTTCGCGAATGACCGCTCTCGTCTCGTCAGCTCCATGGACTTGCAGGTTCGACGAGATTCTCACCACTGCGCTGTCTGCTTCTCGCACGAGGAAGTAGCCGCCTGCGTACGGCGAGCGACCGAACGGGATGACTTCGACCCACCCCGGCTCGAACGACCTGGCCTTCCAGGTGTCCCCGTCGCGAAGCGGGTGCTCACGTGCGAACCGCTCCTCCACGGAGCGGAGAAACGTCTCGCCCATGCAGCCATCCTAGTAACCGAACTGCCGAAGCCTCGGCTGGGCCAGTGTTCGGGAATGTCCCTCGGGGAACGCGGTGCTGGACCCTGGCGCCGGTACCTAGCTGGCGCGGGCTGTCCTTTTCGTCAACGCTCGGATGGTGGAACCTGCGAGCACGCCGATTATGCACGCCAGACCGTTTGCAATCACTGCGACGAAAATCGCAGTTGCGTCGATCCATCGGCCAAAGTAGACACCGCAGTCGGAGCACCCAGTGGGTCTTTCACTCGATGGCGACGCGACGTAGACGACTGCCAGCCAAAGCCCAAGGAGGCAGAGTCCCAAGACGAGCAGAAGTGCAACACGCCGAAGCGAGCGAGCTAGACAGAAGGCGAGAAGGAAAGCCAGAACCCCGGCGGCACCGCCGAGATAGATAAGCACCATCAGACAGGGATCTTGTCGTTGGCGACGCTCGGCGCCCTGACGACGAGAACCTCGGTGTCGGGGTCCGTGGTGATGTCGCTCACGACAGACTCCGGCCAGATTACGAAGAAGTCTCCCTTGCTTAGGCTGTGCTCTACGTCATTGATTTTGAGGGTGATCGAGCCGTTCAGTACGACATTGACCTCGACCGTATGTCTGTGCATATGGCTTTGATCAGGTGAGGGTCTACGCTCGGGAACCTTTTGCCACGCGACCTCCACCAGGTCGGATTGAAGGAGTGGCTCGTCCATGAACCGCCCAAAGAACCACCCCCGCTCCTTGGATTGGGTATCGACCGTGCCCACCATTGATAGACCGCGCTTGCTTTGCATATTTCCTTTCGTTCGAGCCTCGAATTCGCAGCACACTCACATAAAGGAATGCTGCCACCTCGCCACCTCTCAGTCCTGACCCGCGGTGACCTCATCCGATAGCCCAAACGTCGCCGGTCTGGGCCAGCGTTCGTAAATGTCCCTCGACAGCTAGGCCGAGTCTCCCGCCACCTCTCTCGCGACGAACTCTCGCGTGGCTTTCATCAGCGCCTCATCGTCTTGGTCTAGATCGACCTCCTTGAGAAATCGTTCCCGAATCTCAAGCAGGCGGTGCGACGGAACGTCGGCGAAGGAGTCCAGCAGCAGTTGACCATCGACGACGAGGGTCTTGTACGGGATGCATCTCTGGAACCGATCCTGCGCACGGCCCGGCCTGAACACGGACCCCGGGGTATGTTCGATCGTGTCCTCGGTCTCATCAAAGATGGCGGCGATCAGTGGGTCGCCTGAGTCGGGCCATCTGGCGTAGAAGTCATCGAACGAAAGGCGCCTAGACAGAGCGTCGGTAATTACAGCTCGTGCCTGTGCGCGTTCCTCCCGTTCGCTCATGAACAACATCCTGCCATCCAGGCTAGGGTGCAAAAGAAGGTCGTGTGCGCGAGCGCACTCTCACTCGAGTCACATCTCCGCCGCAGCCGCAACTCGGAGGAACAGGCCGACGGGGAGTCATCATGGCGTGAGACGGCTGGACTACCCGGCGTTTCCAGGCGCGCGAACTAGTAGCCCCGCGATGCCGCGTACTCCTCGGCCACGCGTTTCGGCACGACAAACGCCCAGGCGTCCTCGACAAGATCGCGCATTTCGTCGGCGTCGATGGCGGCCAGGCGGACGTGAGCCCAGTGATAGCGGAGGTCAGACTCGCTCGGCAATGAGAATTTGTCCGGGTCGGACTGAACGAGCGCGTCGCGCCATTCCTTGGGAAATGCGAAGCCCATGGTCGAGCCGTCACGTGAGAAGGACAGATAGACGATTCGGCCAACTCGGAACTTCACCCGGCCGCGCACATACCCCTCACTGCTGCGAGGAAGCGTGAGCGCAAGAGCGCGGACCTCGTCGATCGTCACCACGGCTCGACACTAACCAGTGGGTACCCGAACGCCACAGTGGCAAGCCGGGAGGCATCTCGGTGCCGCGGCGGGAAGCCATAAGGCAGGCGGCCGGGGAGGTTGAGCGAGGCGCCGCCGAAACGGCTGCGCCTCGCTCTCGAGAACTAGTGGACTGGTTTGAACGCGTGGTTGAGGCCGTAGTGGGCGACCTTGAGTCCGAGATGGACGCCTGCCTCGCTGGAGCGGCGGTAGTGGATGCCGCCCCAGAGTCTCGCGTTGATGACTTCCTCGCGGAGCTGCTCGGCCGTGTCAAAGTGATGCACGGCATCGAGGTTTCCGGGGGCCCCGGTGGCGTCGAAGCCATGGATGTTGAGATCGATGTTGTCGGTGCCCAGGAATTCGCTGAAGACCTCGGCCATGGCGGACGTATTCGTTCCGTGGGCGGCCGGGTACTCGGGATGGTTGGGCGTCGTGATCAGTGGCCGCCAACCAGGTTCCTCAATAGTCGCGGGGTTACCGTCATTGAATCCAGGTACCGGTCCGAAGCCGTCTGCCGACACCGAGGCCGGATCGATCGCCGTCACGGGACGCCAGAAGAGGAATCGGTACTTGGCATTGAGCGCAGACATCAGGGCGTCAGCGCTGACGGCGTTGACCATGGCCATCAGCCGCGCCGTCTGCAGTTCGTCCAGCGCACGGGCGGTGGCGAGGTCACGAGCGGCCACGTTGAACTGCCGGATCACATTCGCCGTATAGAACCTTGCTGTCGCAGTCTGGTCGGACGTACGAAACGTACTAGTCACCCCGCCCCAGGCCTTGACCTCGTTGAACTGGCGGACCCACTCTGTGCTTGAGAGTGGTACCGGAGGTTCGGGCCGAAATTGTCCCGGGCTCTTCAGCAGGAAGGGTTGTACCGACCCGAGCCACGGCGTTTGCGGGACCAAGAACTGGGGCGGTGTAAGACGCCACACTCCTGGGCCGGGGGCCTTCGTTTCAAACGGCGACGTCGTACCAACCGGTGTCAGCCGCCCGTCTCCAGTGCGAAGGGCGATGATGGTGTTCGCGGCTGCCAAGCCGACGCTCGTTCCTTTCCCCGCATCGCCTGTGCATCCGTTCAAGTTCGACGGTGACAGTGCTTCGGAGTAGTACCCGTCGAGGTTCGCGACCAGGATCGGGAATGTCGAGAAATAATGGTGCAGCGTCCGATAAGCAGCTTCGACCACCGCACAATCCAGTGAAGCTCCAGTCGGTGCACTGATCGCAGGTCCGTACGGCTCGTACCCGCCTCGAATAGCAACGACCGCGTCGTAAACAGCCAACGACGCGTAACTCATGTAAACCTCTCCCTCGCCCTGGAACGCCCCGGACCCGACAACCGTGTCCTCGGCGATCTTGTCCCATTGCTGGACCGTGTTCGGCAAAGGCGGCAGGACCGCCTGAGCATTGCGGCTGGTAGCTGCTCCAACTGCGGCGACCACTGCAACGCCCACGACCAGTGCGACGATGCGCGTGCTCAGCGACTTCATGAAGTCTCCCCTCGTCGACCGACATCTGGAGCGCGTCGGGACAGGGGTGATCGTGTCACATCGTGGCAGGTATTACAAAGCGGCCAACTGCTTACACTCTACGGCTGGGCCAGTGTGCTCACGCCCGAACTCAAATCGATCAACATTCTCCGCCGATGCCGGCTTCGCCGGTGTCGGCCGCCACGGCCGGGCTCGAAACCGAAATCGCCGGAAGTCATCGCGCTCCGCGAAGCGGAGCGGACTTCCGGCGATGAGTGGAGGCGGGGGGAATCGAACCCGCGAAAGGTTCCCGCCGTTAGGGACGCGGACTGGCAGTCGTAGGTGCGGTGTGGTCAGGGCTGGAAACTGCGAGGTCAGCAGTCGGAGTACGCTCTCCCAGCGTAGGCGTGGGGTCAAGCGTGCTTTCGCTTGGGTGCATAATCTTCGGCGCTAGGCAGATGCGTTCCAGCACGACTGCCTCCTTGACGATCACGTCGAGGAGGGCGAGATGTTCGTCGATTGGGAGATCGGTCCTGGCCCTCAGCGTTGCTGCCGCGCCGACGATGACCTGCAGCGGATTGGCCATCCGATGCCGGACAAGCTGCGTGTAGTGGAAGAGTGCGCGCTGGTATTCCTCACTGTCGCTTGTGGCTTCCGCGAGCTTGGCGGCCGCCACGACCAGCTGCTCGTCGGCGAAGCTCATCAGACGCTCCGCGTCCTCAGTTCGGTGGTCGGCTGTGGCCGTCTGAGTAGCGGCAGCGATCAGGTGCTCTTTTGCCGCCTGCATGTGGACGTTGGCTTCTGCCAACCGTAGTTCAGCTGACACGGCTCGCTCGTCGGCCGCGCGCATCCGCTCCTCAACGTGGCGAGCCTGACTGGCGGCATCGGCTTGCCGCACATCAGCGAGGAGCTCGCGGGCATCGGCATCCATCTCACGCGAATCCGCTTCAACCCCACGGGCATCCGCCACTACCTCGCGCCGATCGGCGCTCGTCTTGCGCTTGTCGGCAGTCACTTCGCGCGCATCTGCGTCCGCCTCACGAGCATCGGCAAGGGCTGCGCGTTCGTCCGCGGCCGCCTCCCGGACGTCCGCTCGAACGCTCCGGGCCTTGGCGGAACGAGCACTCTCGCGCTCGCCTCGACTCTTCTGATCCACAGGATCCATCAGCGAACGAGGGCGTCTTCGACACGAGTCGGATCGACGGGAAGTTTGCCTTCGGGTGGCCCGCAGACCGTCGAAACGATGCCGGCCGCTAGGTGATGCAGCTTCATCCGCCGACTACGAGCCTGATCACGCATCTTCTCGAAAGCCTTATCCGGCGTGATCGACTCCCGCTCGGCGAGGATTCCTTTCGCCTGCTCGATCACTACGCGCGAGTCCAATGCAGTCTGTAGCTGAATCGTGCGTTCGAGAAGAAAAGCGGCTGCATCATTCGGTTGATCCAGCAGCGCCGCGAGCAGGGTGTAATTCCTGTCACCAAAACCGATTTGGCAAGTCTCGAGGCCGCCATCGGTCAGCCAAACTCCAACTGCGTCGAACAACCCGACTAGCTTTGTCGCGGTCTCACTATCCAACCTGAGCTCCACTTCGGTCGAGGCGTCACCCCCGTTAAGCGTGGCCGAAAAGCGTCCGTCGAGTGCGGCGATCAAACGTTGTGCGTGGGCTGAGCTTGGGGTGCGAACCCTGATGACGTCCATTCTGTTTTCCCTCCGTCGATGCTGCCTTCCGCGTATAAGCGGGAGCGATCGACGGGAGCAAGGTCTAGGGCTCGCCGGGACGCAACTACCTAAGAACGGCCAACATCCACCATAGCCGTTTTAGCCAGTGTTGGGCTTCTCGGCCGGGCCGTATCCGGTTCTCGCCGAAACCCGTTGTGTGCCTGACCTGAACAAACTGGCCCTGGACCTAGGCCGCAACAGAAGGGACGGGACTAGTTATGGCTACTGATGCTCTACGGAGCACGCGGACCTCACCGCGCTCGGGCGTGATCGCACGCCTAACGACCGAAACGAAGCACGCGCTCAAGACCACCGAGTTCTGGGCCATGGTGGCGATCGTCGTGGGCATTCTTGTCGCCTCGGCGTTCGTCGGCCAAGGTGACGGAAACGGAAACGGCAACGTTGATGCGTTCCCGGCCGTCCGCGCTTGGCTCTACATCGCGATCGTCGGTGTTGGCTACATGGTTAGCCGCGGCCTGGCGAAAGCTGGAAGCCGCGAGCCTTACTGGGCAGACGAGAACGACCTGCCCGGGGGCGACCGGCACTAACTCGTAGACGAGCGGCCTCCCTGCGCGCAGGGAGGCCGCTTTCTTTTCGTCAGACGCGACGGGCGCTAATGGAGGAGGCGGGAATCGAACCCGCGTTCTCAGGGGCCCGCGAGCAGTTCGGAGGCGGGGCCGGATTCCGGCGACGAGAAGTCGTCCGATTCGAATTCAGATGAGCCGCACAAACCGCCGCAGGAACGGCCGTGAGGTCCTCCCCGGCGATCAAGAAGGCGAAGTGTGCGGACTGTTCTTCGCTGGTGTGCTTTCCGTGGCGGCGCGAGGACTTGCGTGACGTCGAGTTATTCGTCTGGTTGTGTGGCCCCTGCCGTTATCTGCGCGACAACCCGGACGCCGCACGAATGCGGACGAACAGAAAGCCGCGTAAGCCGCAGTCAGAGACGTTGTTCTAGGCGGATCGCGTGGCGACTCTCACGCCGGTTGCCTATGGCATCGATGACATAACGCTCGGCTTCGATATGGAGGGGTCAAAGGGTGTCGCTCTCCTGAACGCGGCTCCAGGCGTACAGCAGCGGCGCGGAAAGATGCTGGGCGAACCGTCATCGTGGGGAAAGTGGAGCCACCTGCTGGGGCGGTCAGTCGCGCACTGGAAGGCAGACACGAAGCGGCTATACGTCCAGGCAAAGCTTGCAGCTCCGGGGGCCCTATGTCCGCCTGAAAGCCTGAGCGCGGAAGTGTCGGCACTCATCGAGCGGATGGCGGTGGCAGGGATCGTGAGTTACGAGCAGTCTTGGGTGACTCGATTGGACGTTGCTGTCGATGCTCGCTGCAAGCCGCAGGTAGGGAAACTTCTTCTTGATGCCTTGGAGGCCGTTAGACCGCCCAATGGATGGCGTACGCGCGGCCTCGGTACGCCAAGGTCGACCGTCTACTTCCTAGCACGGGGGACGGAGAAAGTCTTAGCGCGAGCGTACTGTCGAAATCTGAAGATGAAGGAAGGCGAGCCGTACGGGATGATCCGGCTGGAGGCCGAGCAGCGATTCGAACCGAGGGCAGTTTTACTGGAGCAGGTGCAAGAGCCGGCGTTTGCCGCGATGATTTGGAAGCAGCGATATGGCGGGCTCGCCGGCAAGGTAGTGAGGCTCGCGAGGGAGGTGCAGGTCGTGGAGATCCATGAGCGGGTGAGCCAAGGCGAGCTGACGTATCAGCAGGGAGAAAGGCTCTCGATGTTCCTTGACTTAGAACGCCTTGGGCTTGCCGCAAGCTATTACCCCACGAGCGTCTACCGGCAGCGACGACGTGAAGCGGTCAAGCTCGGATATGCGGCGAATGATGGCGTAGCCTCGCCGCTCGAGGTGGAAGTCGGTGATCTCCTCGCTGTGTACGTGGAGAAGGTGGAGAGGGGGGCTTAACGGGCGGCGTCGTGGGGTGATGGCTGTGCCCCGTAGGGGGACGCCACGGCCCACGGCGCGGACGCATCGGCCGTGTCGCCCTTCGTCGCATCGTCCAGTCATTGCGAGCGTTACGTTTTGGCCGTTCTCTGTAGAAGCCGTAAAATGATCGTTCGGGGTCATGCTGGGCTGGTTCTTTCTCGCGCTGATACTGGCGGGGCTACTCGTCGGCTATGTGCTGTTCCGCCGCAGATCCAGCAAGTAGGCCGCCGCCGGACAGCTCGCTTGCCTGCGCCGTGTTCGGGAATGTCCCCCGACGATGCCGCAGCATCGGCCAAGTCATAGGCTGGTGTCATGGTCGTAGCGCCTACTGCCGATGCCACAAAACATGATGGTCGAACAGGCCTCTTGATGAATGTTGAAGCCGCAATCCGCAGGGTCGAGATGCCCAAGTGGCCGTCGAGGCTTGTAACGGTGGTCATCGTGATCGGGGGTGTCGTGTTGCTGCTCCTCAATGGCGCGGTCGCGGTCAGCGTCACTCAAACCAACGCTGGACTCAGCAAGGCCGTCCCGATCGTTTATCTGATCGCCGCGGTTGGTCTTCCGGTTGGTGTTGCACGTCAGTCGCTGGCATGGCGGGGCTCACGCTGGGCAGCCACTCGGCGTGCCGCACTCGCTTCGATTGCGATGAACATCGCAGTCCTTCCGTACGTCCTCCTCGTGCTCTCGGTTTGACCATGCGATAGCAGGACGCCTCCCTGCGCCAATGTTCCGATTAGTCGCTGAGGTGGAGAGGCAGCGGCTCGCGTGGCAAACCTGTTTGGAGATCGACCGAGATCTGGATGTCGTTCCTGTCTCCGAAGAAGCCGGTGGAGTGCAGTGCGTCGCCCTCGGCACGCGTGCAGGTCGGTTATCGGGAACTGTGCGATGTCGTAGGTCTCCTTCGGCGCGTCGGATCGAACGACCGTGCCGCTGCCCGCAGATACGACGCAGATCGAGCGTTCGTCGGGCCATGCGAGGAGACGACCGTGGCAGGCGGGCGGTACCGGGTAGCTCGCCCGACCGTAGAAGACTCCGACCCACGGATCGCCGCCGACCGGATCGACTCTCAGGATCGGGCAATCGGGCTAGCTCCTGTTGTCGAGCGACATCGACCGCATCGGGGAAGCCAATGACACTGGCCCCGCCAAGCCTCTCGATGCGTTCAAGCTGCTCAACTTCGTAGCGTGCCTCGAAATCGAACTGCGATTCGATAGCTCTGCCCATAGCCCAGACGATAGTGCGCCTCCCTGCGCCAGTGTTCGGGAATGTCCCCCGAACAGCTACCAGCCGGGACACTCAAGGCTTAGCCGGTGTCGGCTGCTTTCGAGTTCGAGGGTCGCTACCCGTCCTCCGGCGATCGGTGCAGGCCGGTCGCCTCCAGGTTCGCGGCCACCGACGTTGGTGACCGTCAGAGTGGCGTTCCTTCCGTGAATGAAGAGACCTTCGCAGTTCACGTACTGGTGGCCCCGTTCCTTCACCCGCGACCATTGCAATCCAGCGTGCGTTCCGAGTGCGGTCTCGAACGACACCGAGCGACTCTCGAAGTACGCAAGCCTGTTCGTCCTCGCATTGATGTAGTACGTCGTCGCGCAGTCAACGCGGCTGCCGATCGGGTGACCGCCTGCGCCCCGACGGTCGGTCGGGATACCTCCGCTAGCAACGCGCCGACAGCCATAGCCAAGAGCGATGAATCGCGGCACCTCGGCGGCCGAAGGACGAAACGTGCCGACACCGATGTAGTCCGCGATTCCAGCGAGCCGCTGTACGTCGGCGGCGGTGGCGTGATCCATTCGCAACGAACCGACGAATCCGTTTGCGCTCACTCGGCCGGTTCCGCCATGGCGGATTGCCCCCAACGCGACCGAGCCAACGGTCCCCGCGATCAGGAAGAGAAGCACCGTTGGAGCAGCGCGATGTCCCACTCAATCATCGTAGGACTGGCGCGACTTCGCCGCCATCCCCCTACCCGCCGGGCTGGGCCAGCGTTCGCGAATGTCACCCGAGCCCCGGTCGCAACGTCTTCCCTCAATGGACTCATTCTGGAAGGTGGACTACAACGTGAGCGGATGAGGATCCTCTTGATTACTCTCGCAATGGCGACGGCGGCTCTAACCGCAGCATCCTCGGCCGCCGCTGTCGCAGCTTTCGTGACTCCTCATAAGGCCGCTTACTGCGGGATTTCCGAAGGTGAGCCGCCTCTTAGCCTGATCTGCTGGAGGCCGGCTGACGGGCTGACGCTGGACATGAGACGACTGGGACGCGCCCACAACGGCATCCAGTCGTCGAACCGCGCTTACTTTGATCCCGCACCAGGCCGCCAGATTCGCATTGGACAGAAGTGGAGATTTTCCGGTTGGGCGTGTGTGAGCCGATCGGCAGGGCTGACATGCACGAACCGATCAGGGCATGGCTGGTGGCTGGGGCGACTCAAGGGCTTTCGGTTGTTCTGACATCGGCCGGGTTACCCCATGGGACGACAGGCGGGCGAAGCGAGCGTGAGGACCAAACGGTGGGCCAGTATTCGGGAATGTCACCCGATCGAGGCAGGCGTTAGCCGAGGTTCTCGAAGTCCATCAACAGTTCCAGAGTTTTGCGCGAGTCCCAAGTCTCCCGCTTGAACTGTTGGTGGTAGGCGTCGATCGCATGCTCTGAGCGCCTAGCCACCTGCCCCGCCTCCTCGACGCTGTCGGCCTTGATGTAGTAGACGAGGAAATCGTCCGTACCTGTCTGGTCGAGAAAAACCGACTCGATGGCGACACCTTCGTCGCGCAGGGTTGCGAGCACCTCATCGTAACGCCGACGTAGTTCGGCGGACCACTGACGGACACGCTCAACGGACCCTGGTTTTAGCCGCACCTTCAGGCAGATGGTCTCCACGGGTCAAACGTAGCGACTCCGCGTTCGCGACATGGGTGATCAACAGGGAGGCTGCTTGCGCGCCGAGAGTCGCGTGGGCCAGTGTTCGGGAATGTCACCCGAGCGGCCCAACCGGCTTGGCGCTCACCTCTAACCGCGGGTACGCGCTCAGGGCTCATCCGGCGGCAACCCAGCCGCCTTCTACGTGGATCACTTGGCCGTTGATGTATCCCGCGCCGTCCGATGCGAGGAACATGACCGTTTCGGCGATCTCACGGGGATCTCCAAAACGCTTCATTGGGTTCATCGCCTTGGCTTCCTCGATGTGTTCGGGGTCGACGCCCCACTCCTGCTCCCAATTCCCGGAGATGGGGCCGGGGGCGAGCGCGTTGACGCGGATGTCGGGTGCGATGTCTCGTGCCAGAGAGGCCGTGAACCCTCGGATCGCGCCCTTGGCGGCGCAGTAGGTGACCGGCACCCAGTTGATCGGGTTCTCTGGGGTGACGCCGTTGCCGTAAGTGCTCGAGAAGTTGATGATCGCGCCACTACCGTTGCGCCGCATGTAGGGGATCACAGCGTGGCACATGCGCATCGAGCCGACCACGTCGACCATCAGCAGAGCCGTGGCGGCGTCGGGGCTCATGTCCTCGAAACGAGCCGTGTCGGCCTCGTCGATCCGTCCGGCTGTATTCACAAGCACGTCGATCCGTCCGTACAGCGTGTTGGCCTCTGCGACAAACCGGTCAACCGAAGCCTGGTCGGTGACATCAAGCTGGGCAGCGCAGGCTGAACCGCCCGCGGCCGCGATGTCGGCTGCCACCGACTCAGCCGCCGCTTGTGACCGCCGGTAGCCGACAACCACGGAACCACCCTCCCCGCCGAAACCACCGGCGATCGCCCCGCCCAGCGTCCCCCCGGCACCGGTCACAAGCACGACCCGGCCCGAAAAGCGACGGCCATCATTCCAAACCCGTGCCACGACCACCTCCCATGGTCTCAAACGACCAGACACCGACGCAAGCTGCCGCCCTACCGGCGACGAATGTAACCCCGCCGTCTCTCCCCCGTTCGGCAGAACCGTTCAACCTGTCGCGTGCGCCAGTGTTCGGGAATGTCCCCCGAGGATCGGCGCCTCGACCGCTCAGGATCGTAGGGTTTGCAGCGTGCCGAGCTTTCGAGAACGTATTGACGGCGACGAACTCCACTTCGACAGCGCAATCGTCGCTCACGGCTACGCACCGCACCTCCGCGACTACGACGTCGTCGTTGATGTCCCTGCTGCCTTGCCGCCCGGCGTCCCGATTGGCGACACAGTGGGCAGCTACATCATGGGCCGTTACCGATATCGCTTCACGCACTGTCCCGAGTCTCACGTCACCACCTCTGTCGACGACGACATTTGGCGCATGTCGTGGGATGACGTGCTCATCGACTGGGATGAATGGGAGGCAGCGGACAATCCTGAAGGATTTGTCTGGGGGAAAAAATTCGCTGACGCTTATCCCGGCCTCTCCTACGTGACGGACTCACCCTTGGCCGCATCCTGGACAGAGCGTCTCGGCCATGAAATGCACGAGGTGATGATCGAAACCAACACATTCCTCCTGCGGCTCGTCTGCCACGATCTTCGGGTTCAGCAGCTCGCAGTCGGTGACCCCGCGACACAAACACTTCAGCCGCTCGACGGGGAGTAACCCAAAAGGCGTACCGATGCTTGCCTGGGCCAGCGTTCGCGAATGTCACCCGAGGAAGCCTCGCCGCTACGCCGTCAGGCGCGCAGGTGTGGCTGGTTGTAGGTCGGTGGGGCGTCGCCAGCGTCCTCACTGGTTGACTAGAGGTGCCTGTAGTACCGAACCTCCGCTACTTCGCTTCCGAAGACCTCGATCAGACGCACGTCGTCCGAGCACCAGTCGGCGGCCTCGTAGAACCGACGTGCACGTGGGTTGTCCTGGAGCACCCAGAGTTCTGCCTGCCGGTACTGCAATTGTCGCAATCGGCGCTCCACTTCGAGTATCAGCCCCCGTCCTAGACCCGTTCCCCAGGCCGAAGGATCGACGTAGATCGAATACAGCTCGGCCACGCTCACCTCGTCCCGGCTCGGGCCGGCGAACGCGAATCCGAGAAGCTCGCCCTCCCGCTCGGCGACCACAGCCACCGGCGAACCGATTAGGTCGCGGGCACTCTCTATGCGGCCCTCTACAGACAGCGCTGCGAGATCCGCTTGAGCAAACACATGCGCGTATGCCTGCTGCCAGCCGCGGACGTGGACGCGAGCGATTGCCTCGGCGTCGCCTGAGACGGCAGGCCGGATCACGTCGCCGAACCCACAGCCCCAAAGGCTAGCGGCGCCATTCGGATCTCTCGGGTATGACACCGGGAAACAGTCGAAGCCTGTCCACCAAGCTTCATGCATCGACGGCACTCGGCTGCGCCAGTGTTCGGGAGTGTCCCCCGAAGAAGCCGCGCCAATACTGCACGGCTGACTGCTGAGGAGAGCGACGCGGGCTAGCGCGTCTGGGTCGCCAGCGCCCAGAACACGAACCCGATGAACGCGAGCAGAAGCAACGAGAGGATGGCGGCGATGCTCGGGCCAAGGCGACCTCGCGCCTTCACCGCCGAGGCAATCGACACGACGCCGCCGCCTATGACCAGGAGGAGGCCGAAGATGCTGACGGCGTCGAGAACGAAGATGACGCCATAGAGGAAGAAGGCGGTTCCGGCAATCACCGACGCGATCCCGACCGTGGTTGCGCCGATTCGTCGATCCACCCTGACGTCATCGGCATCGACTCGTTGCAGGCTTAGCCTGTGGAGTTCTGGTGGTTTGGACTTCGTGGAGTGCGTCGCCACTCCGGCGATTAGCTCGATCACGCGATCGCTAACCAGGTGCGGCAATGTATCCGCCGACGTCGCATCGCTCGGTTGGGCCAGCGTTCGGGAATGTCACCCGAGTCTCCGGGTGACATGACTCTCGGCGTTTACGTCTCTCGGTGGAGGCGAGCAGCGACTCGGTGAGCGCGCGTGCCGGGCGTGCGGACGCCGCTTACGAGCGCCATGGCAAGGAAGAAGGCCATGAATCCTGCTGCCACCCATTGGCCGACGAGAAGCATCACAATCAGGCCAATCGTGGCGAAAGGGCCAAAGAACCGGTAGATGAAACGCCGACCGCCGACTGAAGCCGGGTTCCCATCCCAGGCTCGCAATAGGTCTCGCAAGGTCGGCATCAGTTAGATCGTCGGCGACCCGAACTGACAGCTTGAGTTGTTGCAGTAAGGAGCGCTCGCTGCGCCAGTGTTCGGGAATGTCCCCGAAGGCGGATAGCGCTCGTCTCGGCCTACCTGGCAGCGTAAGCTCGCGCGGTGCGCGAAGGTGCTGCTCGTCCGTCAGTCACGAATATCGACACGCGCGAGGGCTGGGAACAGGACGAGGAGACGGGTGGATTGGTGAACCTGATCTTGGAGTCCGACGCCGTCACGGTCGGGCTTTGGAAGCCGAACAGTGCAGCCGGCTCGAGGATCGAGTACAAGCTCGATGCCGACGAGACACTCGTGGTGCTGAGAGGAAGCGGAGAAGTTCGGGTGGACGGCGGGGAGCCGATCCAGCTGCGGCCCGGTATGGTCGTCACTCTCCCCTGCGGCTGCGACCTGAGCTGGCTAGTTGACGCCGACTTCCGAGAGCTCTGGATCTACACGTGAGCCTGGCCTGGGCGAGCGTCCTCTCACCTGACCCTCCAGATGGCGGTTCACCAGGTCGTCAGCTGGGGGTCAGCGCAGCACTCGGGGTCGTAGCGGGGCATGCCTCTGTTCGCGTTCAGTCGAGTGGAGTCGAACTGCTGAGTTAGTGAGCCTCAAGCGGCTCGATCGCGGTAACACTGAGCGCGAGCTCGACCGCCTGATCGAGGCTCAAACCGCCGCCCTCGGCCCATGCCGCGTCGAACGCGTCGTTCCCCAGCGCTTCTCTGGCCTGGGCGATCGTCGCGTCGAGCGCTTCCTTTTCCGCCGGACTGAGGATCGCGCCGATGCGCTCGACGAACGCCGCGAAAACGCCGAGCAGAGTCGCCGCCTCTCTCGCATCTCCGCCAGCCAGGGCGATTACGGCGATGCCCCGGAGGCACTCGGCGACCTGCGCCAGGTATCCCATCTCCCAGGCGAGCTCGATGCTCTCCCGGTAGTACTCGAGGGCCCTCGCAGGACTCGTCGTCCGCATAAGGTCGGCGAGACCCCACAGCACCTCCGCTTCTCCCCGCGAGAAACCGTGCACGCGACATATCTCGAGGCTCTCCTCGAACGACTGCCGCGCCTCCTCGGTCTCACCGTTCGCCGCGAGGGCAAAGCCGAGCAGACCGATGGCCAGCGCGAGAGAGTAGGTGTTGCGACCACGGGTACCTGCGACCCTCTCGCGCAAGAGCGAGATCGCCCGTTGGTTGTCGCCCCTCGCGAGTGCATTGGCCGCGAGATTTTGCAGCGCGGTGAGTCGGCCATTCTCGTCCCCGGCCGCTTCGTACTCCGCGAGCGACTCCTCGTAGTGCTCGACAGCAACGCCAGGGTCATGTGCGATCATCCCGAGAAGGTTGAGCGCGTAGCCCGACCCACTTCTGTCGCTGTGTTCCCTCGCGAGCGCGAGAGCCTCGCGCCCAAGTTGCTCTGCGGCGTCTAGATCCGTCTGCCAGAAAGCGAGATTGCCGGCTTCGCTGAGTGCACGGGCGCGAGCGGTGGCTTGGGCAGCGGGAGCTGCCGCAAGAGCGGCTGCGAGCCTCTGCCGTCCTTCGCGGTAGTGGCCTCGCCGGTTCCAGTAGAGGCCAAGCCTCCCTGCCAGCTCAAGCGCCTGCTCGGGATCGAGCGCGAGCGCGGTATCGAAGGCGCTGCGAAGATTGTCGCGCTCCTCTTCGAGCCGCCCGAGCTCGTACTCGCCGACCTTGCGGCGCTCGTCGACATCCTCGGCGAAGGCGAGGTAGTACGCGAGGTGGTGTCGTGCGATTCGCTCGGCCTCGCCCGAGGCGGCGAGTCGCTCGGCCGCGAACTCGCGAATCGTCTCGAGCATCCAGAGGCGTGGCTCGCTTTCCGCTTCTCGGCGGCGGATCAGGCTCTTGTCGAGGAGGGACTGAAGCGTGTCGAGATCGCTCGCGCAGATCTCTTCGGCGGCCCCTAGCGTGCAGCCGCGGGCGAACACGCTCATCCGAGCGAACGCCTGCTGCTCGTCCGTGGAGAGGAGGTCGTGCGACCAGGCGATGGTAGCCCGGAGCGTCTGCTGGCGCGGATCGGCATCGCGGTCCCCCGTCAAGACGTCGAGACGCCCACCGAGCCGTTCGAGGAGCTGCTCGGGCGAGAGAAGGCCAGTGCGGGCTGCGGCCAGCTCAAGCGCCAGCGGCAGGTTGTCGAGCCGCTCGCAGAGCTGCTGCACCGCCCCGTTCGACGAGAAGGTCGGATCGACGGCACGGGCACGAGCGTGAAAGAGGCGGACGGCGTCCTCATCGGCGAGGGTCGGCACCGGGAAGGCGTGCTCGCGCGCGATCCGCAGCCGCTCTCTGCTCGTCACGACGAGAGTCATCGTGGGAACCGACGCGCCGAGCGCCGCCACGTCGCTAGCGAGAGCCGGCAGCAGATGCTCGGCGTTGTCGAGCACGAGCAGCATGGATTTGCCGGCGAGTGCCGCAGCGAGTGACTCGAGCGGCGACTTTCCCGCTTGCTCTCTGAACTCCATGACCTCGGCCACGGTTGCGAGCACGAGCCCCGGGTCGCGGAGCGGAGCCAGCGGCACCCAGAAGATGCCGTCGGGGAAGAGCTCTGCCACTTCTGCGGCGGCCTGGACGGCGAGGCGGGTCTTGCCGGTTCCGCCCGGGCCCGTCAGAGTGCACAGACGAACGTCGTCGCGCGCGAGGAGCGACACGACCCTCTCGAGCTCAAGTTCGCGTCCCAGGAACGGCGTTGCGAAGACAGGCAGGTTGGTTTGGTAGAGGCTCTTCAGTTTCGGGAACTCGAGGTCGCCGAGCTGGAAAACCCGCTCTGGAGCCGAGAGATCCTTGAAGCGATGCTCGCCGAGGTCGGTGAGCTCGGTCTCGACCAGGATGGCCGTCGAGGCGGATACGAGCACCTGGCCGCCATGACCGCTCGCGGCGATGCGGGCAGCACGGTGGACGTCGTCTCCGATGTAGCCCTCCTCGGTGAGGAGCGGCGTCCCGGTGTGGACGCCGACCCGTACTTGCACTCGACCGTTGGCGAGTGCTTCGGCTAGGCCAGAGGCGGCGGCGAGCGCGCCTGGAGCAGTCGGGAACGCAAAGAAGAAAGCGTCGCCCTGGGTATCAACCTCGACTCCCCCCTGGGCGGTACACGCCTCGCGGATCAGATGACGGTGCTCGGCGAGCGCGTGTGCGTACGCCTCGGCTCCGAGCTCATGTAGCAGGCGCGTCGAGCCCTCGACATCGGTGAAGAGGAAGGTGACGGTGCCGCCCGGAAGATCCACACGCACGGGTTAGATCATCCGTCGCGAAAGATCGTCCGTCCAGCCCTCCAATCCCTTTCCGGCGTCGGCCCACTGGGCTGCGCCAGTGTTCAGCAATGTCCCCTGAGTCTCGAAGGACTTCTTGACTATGTTGGCGCTGCGAGTGGGCCTCGATAGAGGAGCCCGTCGGGGAGCGGCGTGTAGGGGAAGTTCGCGTTGACCGCTCGCGCGGGTGCGTTGCGCTCCTCGTTTCCCGTGCGCAGCTCGCTGAGACCGTTGTCGAGCGCCCAGATGATCTGTGCTGCCTTGAGGGCCTTGCCGAGCCCTCGCCCTCGCCAGGAGCGACGCACGGCAAGCATTTCGTGCTCGACGATGCCGGACGCATGGTCCCTCCAGCCGAGCTGTCCGAGCCCAACGACCTCGCCTTCGCTGACAGCGGTAAGCGTCGCCTCGGGGATGTATCTCTGACCTGCGAGACGGCGCGCTGCGAACTCTTCGAAGGAGCCGGGACTCATGGGAACGTCTCCGTCATATGGCATGTCGGGCATCGCCTCGCAGAGCAACTCCCAAACGCCTCGGGCAAGTTCCGGTCGCTCGGCGAGGTTCGTGATCGCGACGTTCTCAGGCAGGTCAAGAGGCGGGCGCGGACAGCCGTCGAGGACTAGGCGTAGGCCACGGAATCGATTCGCAACGACGAAGCCGTGACGCTCCGCAAATCGCACACCCCCGAGGTCATCCGCGAAGCCGAACAGCTCCAGCTCGGACTTGCCGAGCGAGCGAGCATGCGCTGATACCTGCCGGTAGATGGCCGTTCCGACGCCTTGTTCTCTC
>Ga0193727_1000199_pt1 | contig 21304 bp, 22 predicted proteins | sample H2c2metaG_FD_143051 | JGI IMG/M metagenome (GOLD analysis project Ga0193727, IMG submission 143051) | Soil microbial communities from a riparian zone of the East river system, Colorado, United States - H2c2 | ecosystem: Environmental > Terrestrial > Soil > Riparian zone | place: USA: East River...
GCTCGAGTCCGAGAAAGACCATGACCATGTTGCCGGCCGAGACGAGCAGCATCGCACCCAGCGTGGCAAACAGGCAGAGCAGGTAGAACTCGCCGACATACAGGCCGCGGTCGCTCAGGTAGCCGCGCGAGTATACGAATACGGCCGCCGTCGTACCGAGGATGAACACCTTGAGCAGCGCGGCAACGCCATCATGGAGGAACATGCCGTTGAAGGCGCTCGCCGCCGGATCGCTATCGGTGAGGATCAGGACGATCGTGATCAGCAAGGTCGCGACCGACAGCCAATGCGTGACGCCGCGTTGCGCGGGCTTCAGGAACAGGTCGACCAGCAGGATGGCGCAGACCGCGCCGAGCAGGAACTCCTCGGGCAGCAGCAGGACGATATCGTGGAAATTGAAAGGCATTTCTCGTTCCTGCTTCCTAGAGCTTGCTCTGCATCAACTGATCGACGATGTGCCTGACCGACGCATCCATCAGGTGCGTCAGCGGCGCCGGCCAGACACCGACGATCAGCACACCGGCGGCAAACGCGCCGAGCACCAGTGCCTCACGCGCATTGATGTCCTTCAGATGCGCGACATGATCGTTGGAAACCGCGCCGAAAATCACGCGCTTGACCAGCCACAACGTGTAGGCGGCGCCGATGATCAGCGTGAACGCCGCGGCAGCAGCGACCCAGGCATTCATCTGGAAGCTCGCCAGGATGACCATGAACTCGCCGACGAAGCCGCTCGTTCCGGGCAGGCCGCAGTTGGCCATCGAAAACAGGACCCATAGAGCGGCGAACCAGGGCATCGTATTCACCACGCCGCCGTAGTCCTTGATCATGCGGCTGTGCACGCGGTCGTAGAGCACGCCTACGCACGAGAACATCGCGCCGGAGACGAAGCCGTGCGAGATCATCTGCACCATCGCTCCGTTCACTCCGAGATAGGCGGCCTCGGGATTGCCGTCCCTGCGCACCAACGCCATGGCGATGAACAGGCCGAGCGTGACGAAGCCCATGTGCGAAACCGACGAGTACGCAATCAGCTTCTTCATGTCCTCCTGCACGAGGGCGACGAAACCGATGTAGATCACCGCGATCAGCGACAGCGCGATGACCACCCATGCATATTCCTGGCATGCGTCGGGCACCATCGGCAGCGAGAAGCGGATGAAACCGTAGCCGCCGACCTTCAACATGATCGCTGCCAGGATCACCGAGCCGCCGGTCGGCGCTTCGACGTGCGCATCCGGCAACCACGTGTGCACCGGCCACATCGGCACCTTGATGGCGAAGCCGGCGAGGAAGGCAAAGAACAGCCACGCCTGCGCCGCAGCACTCAGATGCAGGTTGGCCATGTCGGCCATTTCCCAGCTGTGCGCCTGCAGGAACAGGTAAATCAACGCGACCAGCATGAAGATCGAGCCGAAGAACGTGTAGAGGAAGAACTTCAGCGTCGCATAGACGCGCCGCGGGCCGCCCCAGATGCCGATGATGATGAACATCGGGATCAGCATGCCCTCGAAGAACACGTAGAACAGCAACGCATCCATTGCCGCGAACACGCCGATCATCAGCCCCTCGAGCACGAGGAACGCGGCGAGGTACTGGTTGACCTTGTCGTGCACCGAATCCCAGGCGCCGAGCAAGGTCAGCACGGTCGTGAAGGTCGTCAACACGATCAGGGCGATCGCGATGCCGTCCGCGCCCAGGTGGTAGTTCGCGCCGATCGCGCCGATCCAGACGTGGCTTTCGATGAACTGGAGCGTGCCGGTTCCGGCGTCATAGCCGGTAAACAGTGGAATGCTCAGCAGAAAAACGAGGAGCGAAATTGCCAGCGCAAGCCAACGCGCCGCGTTCGCACGCTCGCTGCCGACCAGCGACACGAGTGCACCGCCGACGATCGGCAGCCAGATCAGCAGACTGAGCAGTGGCCAGGTTGATGTCATTCTTGTTGTCTCGCCAGGCCTACTGATGCATTACGAACCAAAGGCCGCCGAGCAAGCCGACCAGACCAAGGATCATCGCGAACGCGTACGTGTACAGATAGCCGGATTGAACGCGACGCACGAGCGACGCCGCACGAGCGACGGCCGCCGCCGATCCGTCGATCAGCACGTTGTCGATGACGGCGACATCGCCGCCTTTCCACAGCCCGCGGCCGAGCAGCAGCGAACCACGCGCGAAAATGGCCTGGTAGGCCTCGTCGAACCAGTACTTGTGATCGAGCAGGCTCCATAACGGATGCAGCGCGCTCTTGATCCGGTCGGAGATCGACGGATTGATCAGGTAGACGTACGTCGCAACCAGGAAGCCGAGAAAGGCGAAGATGAACGGAAGGCCGGTGAAGCCGTGGATCGTCATCGCCAGCCAGCCGGCGAACTCGTGTCCTTCTTCGCCCGCGTGCGCGACGCGAAGTGCCTCGCCGAAGAAGTCGCCATGCAGCATCGAGCCGACCGCAATCGCACCGATGAGCACGGACGGAATCGCGAGCAGGATCAACGGCAGCGTGATCACGAGCGGCGATTCGTGCGGCGCATGCGCCAGGTGGCCCGGTTGGTGGTGATGATGATCGTCATGGCCCTGAACGCCATGCTCGACGACGAATCGCTCACGGCCATGGAAAGTCAGGTACAGCAGGCGGAAGCTGTACAACGCCGTGACGAATACGCCGAGCAACACGCACCAATAGGCGTAGCCGGAGCCCCAGCGCTGCGATTCCTGCACTGCTTCGATGATCGAATCTTTCGAGAAGAACCCGGCAAAGCCCGGCATGCCGGTCAGCGCGAGTGTGCCGATCAAGGCCGTGATCCAGGTGATCGGCATGTAGCGGCGCAGGCCGCCCATGTAGCGCATGTCCTGCTCGTGGTGCATCGCGATGATCACCGAGCCGGCGCAGAGGAACAGCAGTGCCTTGAAGAATGCATGCGTCATCAGGTGGAAGATTGCAGCCGAGTAAGCCGACGCGCCGAGCGCCGTGGTCATGTAACCGAGCTGCGAGAGCGTCGAATAGGCAACGACGCGTTTGATATCGTTCTGAACGATGCCGATCAAGCCGGTGAAGAACGCCGTGGTCGCACCGATCACGAGCACGACGCTCAGCGCGGTATCGGACTGTTCGAACAGCGGCGACATGCGTGCAACCATGAAGATGCCGGCCGTCACCATGGTCGCCGCATGGATCAGCGCGGAGATCGGCGTCGGGCCTTCCATCGAATCAGGCAGCCAGACGTGCAGCGGCACCTGCGCCGACTTGCCCATCGCGCCGACGAACAGGCACAAGCAGATCACCGTCGCGGCCGACCACGGGTGTCCGGAAAACAACTCGAGTGTTTTCCCGCTCAGCGCGTCGCTGTGGTCGAACACGGTTTTGTAGTCGAGCGTGTGGAAGAAATACAGCACGCCGGCGATACCGAGCAGGAAACCGAAATCGCCGACGCGGTTGACCAGGAACGCCTTGAGGTTGGCGAAGATCGCGCTCGGCTTCTTGAACCAGAAGCCGATCAGCAGATAGGAAACCAGGCCCACCGCTTCCCAGCCGAAAAACAGCTGCAGGAAATTGTTGCTCATGACCAGCATCAGCATCGAGAACGTAAACAGCGCGATATAACTGAAGAAGCGCTGGTAGCCGTCGTCATCGGCCATGTAGCCGATCGTGTAGACATGAACCATCAGCGAAACGAAGGTCACGACGACCATCATCATCGCCGTCAGCCGGTCGATCAGGAAGCCGACGTGCATCTGCAGCGAGCCGACCTGGAGCCAGGTGTAGACGTCCGCGTTGTACGTCCCTGCCCCGTCCCAGAGCATCTGGGACAGCACGTAAAACGACAACACCGTCGAGACCGCGACGCCGCCGATCGTCACCGAATGCGCGCCGACGCGTCCGATCTGCTTGCCGAAAAGGCCTGCAATGACCGCACCGACAAGGGGGGCAAAGGCAATGATCAGGAGAATGTTGGGACTTATCGTCATACGCCTATTCTTTGCTCGTCATTCCAGCGAAGGCTGGAATCCAGTTCTTTTCTCGTCATGACGCCGAAGGGCTGGATCCCAGCTTTCGCTGGGATGACGGCCCTTTCTCGACTGTGCCTTCTCACCCCTTCATGCTGTCCAGCTCCCCGACGTTTATCGTTGCGCGGTTACGGAACAGCACAACCAGGATCGCCAGCCCGATCGCCGACTCGGCCGCCGCCACGGTCAGGATGAAGAAAACAAAAATCTGGCCCGAGACGTCGCCGAGAAAGCGCGAGAACGCGACGAAATTCATGTTCACGGCGAGCAGCATCAGTTCGATCGCCATCAACAGCACGATGACATTCTTGCGATTGATGAAGATACCGGCGACGGAAATGCAGAAAAGGATCGCGCCGAGGGCGATGAAATGCGCCAGGGTCAGCTGTGTCGTGTCAATCATGGCGTGGTCGCCTCTCCGGTTGCGTTACCCGCCACCGCCGATGACGGCATCTTGATGATGCGAATGCGTTCGCTGGCCTTGACCGCCACCTGGGCCGCCGGATGCTGCTTGCGCGTGCCGATGCGTTGCCGCAGCGTCAGCATGATTGCCGCGATGATCGCGACGGTCAGGATAACTGCGGCGACCTCGAACGGCAGCAGGTAGTTGGTGAACAGCGCGTTGCCGAGCCAGGCCGTGTTCGACGCACCGCCGGGATCGGCCGGCGCGACAAGCGCCGACATCTGCTTCATGCCGATCAGGGCGAGCATCTCGACCAGCATGACGACAGCAACCAGCAAACCGACCGGCAGGTAGCGGATGAAACCCTCGCGCGTCGATTCGGTGTTGACGTCGAGCATCATGACGACGAACAGGAACAGCACCATGACCGCGCCGACGTAAACCAGCACCAGCGCAATCGCGAGGAATTCGGCCTGCAGCAACAGCCACAGCGCCGCGCTGGTGAAGAACGTCAGCACCAGGAACAGTGCCGCGTGCACGGAGTTCTTCACGCTGATCACGCACAGCGCGGCCCCTACCAGCACCGTGGCAAATGCGTAGAAGAAGATCAGATCCCAGGGCAAGGTCATTTATTTGTTTCCTAGCGGAACGCCGCGTCTTGCGCGCGCGCTGCGGCGATTTCCTTCTCGAAACGGTCGCCGATCGCGAGCAGCTTGGGCTTGGTCATGATGTTCTCGCCGCGCTGTTCGAAGTGGTATTCGTGGATGTTGGTCTCGACGATCGAATCTACCGGACAACTTTCCTCGCAGAAGCCGCAGTAGATGCATTTGAACAGGTCGATGTCGTAACGTGTCGTCCGGCGCGTGCCGTCGGCGCGCTGCTCCGAATCGATCGTGATCGCGAGTGCCGGGCACACCGCCTCGCACAACTTGCAGGCGATGCAGCGCTCCTCGCCGTTCGGATAGCGGCGCAGCGCGTGCAGTCCGCGGAAGCGATTCGACTGCGGGATCTTCTCCATCGGATAGCGCATCGTGTACTTGGGCTTCCACATGTACTTCATGGTCAGGCCCAGGCCGCGGAACAACTCGATCAGGAGCAGGCTCCTGAAATAGCGCGTGACTCGGTTCATGATGCAGCCACCTCTGCTCCGCTCGGGCCGGGGCCAATCACGCCGAAGAAGACGAGACAGCCGGCGACGAAAATCCAGACGATCGCGATCGGGATGAATACCTTCCAGCCCAGGCGCATGATCTGGTCGTAGCGGTAGCGCGGGAATGCCGCGCGAAACCACAGGTACATGAAGGCGAAGAAGAACGCCTTGGCGAACAGCCACCACCAACCACCTGCCCCGAGCAGCGGCCACGAAGCCGGGAACGGCGACAGCCAGCCGCCCATGAACAGGACCGACGCGAGGAACGAGATCAGGATCATGTTCGCATATTCGGTCAGGAAGAATACGGCGAACGGTGCACCGGAATATTCGACGTGGAAACCGGCGACGATTTCCGACTCGCCTTCGGCGACATCGAACGGTGCGCGATTGGTCTCGGCCACGCCGGAGATGAAGTAGATCACGAACAGCGGCAGCAGCGGCCACATGAACCAGTCGAACAGGCCAAGGTGTCCGCCCTGCGCACGCACGATGTCGGACAGGTTCAAGGTGCCGGCGCAAATCAGCACGCCAACCAGCGCCATGCCCATCGCGATTTCATAGCTGACCACCTGCGCGGCCGAGCGCATCGCACCGAGAAACGCGTACTTCGAGTTCGACGACCAGCCGGCCAGGATGATGCCGTAGACGCCCATCGAGGTCATCGCCAGCAGGTACAGCAGCCCGGCGTTGACGTTGGCGAGGACGACCTTGTCGTCGAACGGAATGACCGCCCACGCGGCAAACGCCGGCGCCAGGGCAATCAGCGGCGCCATGACGAACAGGGCCTTGCTGGACTTGGCCGGAGTCAGTGTTTCTTTCAGCAGCAGCTTGAACACGTCGGCGAACGTCTGCGCGAGACCGAATGGCCCGACGCTGTTCGGACCCATGCGCACGTGCATCCAGCCGAGCACCTTGCGCTCCCACCATACGTACAACGCCACGCCCAGGATCACCGGCACGGCGATCGCGAGAATGCACATGACCAGCCAGACCAGCAGCCCGAACGTGCCGAAACCGAGCAGCAGCTCGTGAGTCGATGTGATCGGATGGAATAACCAATGCACGATCAGGCCCTCGTCACGGTCAACGCCGCGCCGGTCGGCGGCAACGCACGGGTTTCGGACCAGGTCGCTTCGATCCAGGCGGCACCGCGCGGCACGGCGCGCGTCACGACGACCGGCAGAATGGTCTCCGTGCCATCACTTGCGACCCTCGCCTGCGCGCCATTGGCCAGGCTGAGTGCCATCGCGTCTTCCGGATGCAGCGCCACGGCGGCATGACCGGTCAGCGGATGCGCCTGCAAGGCCGGCGCCCGGCGCACCACGGCGTCGCTGCGATACAGCGGCACCGTCGCGATACGGACCAGCGAAGGCTGAAGGCCGGCGGCTGCGGGCTGGGGAGGCGACGGCGCGAGATTGCCGTTTTTTGTCGTTATGGATTTTCCGGCGAGCGCAGTGCTCATCATCGCGCGCAACTCGCCGAGTTCGGTGAAATCAAAACCAGGCAGGCCGAGCTTCGCGCCGATGGCACGCAACGCACGCCATCCGGCGCGTGCTTCACCGGGAAGCTTCGCGCCGGCCGCGACAGTCTGCGTCGAACCATCGACATTGACATACGTGCCGTCGATCTCGGGCGGCAGGCCGACCGGCAGCACGGCATGCGCCGTGCGCTTGACGCCGTTGCAAGCGTATGCACCGATGTAGACGTGGAACTCGGCGTTGCTGCGCGCTGCATCGTAGGCAGCAGACGACGACGTATCCTGTGAGCCGAGGTGGTAGGAAACCAGGGCTTTCGCCGGCTGCGCCAGCAGTGCTGCGGCGGAGCGGCCACCCGAATGCGGCAGCACGCCGACGCGAGCCAGTCCGACAGCGTTCGCGCCGGCCGGCAATTCGTTGTAAGCCGCGCCGGTCGCCGTCGCCACGAAGAGCGCCGCGGCGCGCAGCAGCGAGGCCTGCGGATGCTGTACCGCGCTGTCGCCGACGATCACGACCGCGCCATCCTGTTTCAGCGCGGCATGCAGCGCGCGTGCCGCGTCGTCGGCTGCTATTTCTTTGATTCGATCGGCAAGTGCGCCGGAATCCGGCAGGTGCCCGTCATCGGTGCCGGCCTTCGCCAGTTTCAGCAGTGCATCGATCATTCCGGCCGGCGTCGTGATCGTCTTTCCGGCGAGGACGAAGTTGAAATCGAAATCGACCGGATTGATCGCATAAACCTTCGCACCGTGCTTCCAGGCCTGGCGAATGCGGTGCGAGAGCAGCGGCTGCTCGTGGCGCGGGTTGCTGCCAACGAGCAGGATGCCCCTGGCCTTTTCGATCTGCGCCAGCGGCATTTCGAACGTGGCACCGGCAGCGTTATCGGTGAAGTCGAGCGTGCGCAGGCGATGGTCGATGTTGTCACTGTTCAGTCCACGCGCGATATTCGCCAGCAACCAGCCTTCCTCGCAAGAGGTCAGCGGTGCGACCAGCGTGCCGAGCTCGTCGCCGGCATGACTCTTCAAGCCATCGGCGACAAACCCAATCGCTTCTTCCCAGCTTACCTCGACCAATTCGCCATCCTTGCGGATCATCGGTTTGGTCGCGCGGTCGTTCGCATACAGGCCCTCGTGCGAGTAGCGATCGCGATCGGACAGCCAGCACTCGTTGATCACCTCGTTGTCGCGCGGCACGGCACGCAGCACTTCGCCGCGGCGCGTATGCAGCCACAGGTTCGCGCCGAGCGCGTCGTGATAACCGATCGATTCGCGCGCGATCAGCTCCCAGGCGCGCGCCTTGAAGCGGAACACCTTGTTCGTCAGTGCGCCGACCGGACACACATCGATGATGTTGCCGCCGAGCTCGCTGTCGATCGTCTTGCCGATGTAGGTGCCGATCTCGAGCATCTCGCTCCGGCCCATGCCGCCGAGTTCGGGACTGCCGGCGACTTCGGTCATGAAGCGCACGCAGCGCGTGCACTGGATGCAGCGGGTCATGTCGGTCGATATCAACGGGCCGAGATCTTCGTCCGGCACGACGCGCTTGCGCTCGGCAAAGCGCGACACCGAGCGGCCGTAACCCATCGACAGATCCTGCAGCTCGCACTCACCGCCTTGGTCGCAGATCGGGCAGTCGAGCGGATGGTTGATCAGCAGGAATTCCATGACGTTGCGCTGCGCCGACAAGGCGCGCTGCGACTGCGTGTAGACTTTCATGCCTTCCATGACCGGAGTGGCACAGGCCGGCTGCGGCTTCGGCATCCGCTTGCCGCCCATCTCGGTCTCGACCATGCACATGCGGCAGTTGGCCGCGATCGGCAGCTTGTCGTGGTAGCAGAATCGCGGAATCGCAATGCCGGCCTTGTCGGCAGCGGCGATGATCATCGAGTTCTTCGGCACCTGCAAAGGCCTGCCGTCGATCTCGATGTTGACCATATCGAGTTTGATTGAATCCGGCGGTGCGGCCGGCGCGCCCGGCTGCGCACTCATGCGGCGCCTCCGAAGGCGCCGCGCTCTGAAGCCCTCCCCTTCAAGGGGGTGACGCAGCGCGCTTGCGAAGCTCTGGTTCGCGCGCTGCTGAACGCCCGAAGCAGGATGCGCAGGGCCGGGTTGCCTAGCGAGGCCAGGATGGCCGAGATTGGCAACGTTTGGGTGGGGATGGTGTTGTTCATGGGGTATTTGCAATCGATAGCGAGGGCCGACGCCAGAATGGCAACACCATCCCCACCCAACCCTCCCCTTGAAGGGGAGGGCTCAAAAGCGGCTCGCAAGCTGATCATGCGGCGACCTCCAAAGGAGCATCGACGATCGAGCGCTTGTTTGCCACGAAGTATTCGAACTCATTCCAGTAGTGGCGCAGCATGCCCTGCACCGGCCAGGCGGCGGCTTCGCCGAACGCGCAGATGGTGTGACCTTCGATCTGGCCGGCAGCCTGTTTGAGCATCTCGACGTCTTTCATCGTCGCGTTGCCTTCGACGATGCGCGTCAGCACGCGGTACATCCAGCCGGTGCCTTCGCGGCATGGCGTGCACTGGCCGCACGACTCGGCAAAGTAGAAACGCGCGATGCGTCGGCAAGCACGCACCATGCAGGTGGTCTCGTCCATGACGACGACGGCACCGGAACCCAGGCCCGATCCGGCCTTCTGCAGCGCGTCGTAGTCCATCGTCACGGCCATCATCGTGTCGGCCGGCAGCACCGGCATCGACGATCCGCCCGGAATCACGCCCTTGAGCTTGTGTCCGTTGCGCACGCCGCCCGCCATCTCGAGCAGCTCGGCGAACGGCGTGCCGAGCTTGATCTCGAAATTGCCGGGCTTGTTGACGTGGCCGGACACGGAAAATATCTTCGGCCCGCCGTTGTTCGGCTTGCCTTGTTCGAGGAACCACGCGGCGCCTTTGCGCAGGATCGCCGGCACTGAGGCATAGGTTTCGGTATTGTTGATCGTAGTCGGCTTGCCATACAGGCCGAAGCCTGCCGGGAATGGCGGCTTGAAGCGCGGCTGACCTTTCTTGCCTTCGAGCGACTCCATCAGCGCGGTTTCTTCACCGCAGATATAGGCGCCCGCGCCGAGCACGTTGTAGATGTCGACATCGATGCCGCTGCCGCCGATGTTCTTGCCGAGCAAGCCGGCCGCGTAGGCTTCCTTGAGCGCTTCTTCACAGTGCTCGAACGGCTCGTGGTGGAACTCGCCGCGCAGATAGTTGTAGGCGACACTCGATCCGGTCGCATAGCAGGCGATCGCCATGCCTTCGATCATCGCGTGCGGATTGAAGCGCAGGATGTCGCGGTCCTTGCAGGTGCCGGGTTCCGATTCGTCGGAGTTGCACAAAATGTATTTCTGCATCGTGCCCTTCGGCATGAAGCTCCACTTCAGGCCGGTTGGAAAACCGGCGCCGCCGCGCCCGCGCAGCGAGCTCTTCTTCAGCTCGTCGACGATCGTTGTCGGATCGGGCTTCTCGGCGAGGATCTTCTTCCACGCCGCGTAACCGTCGACCTTCAGATAATTGTCCAGGCGCCACGGCTGGTCGAAATGCAGCGTGGTGTAGACAACCTGATGCTCGAGTGGTGCGGGACCGACTGCCATAAACCTGTTCCGATACTTGTACGTCTTCTTTTTGCCGTCATTCCCGCGGAAGCGGGAATCCATTTCTTTGCTCTTGAGTGGAGTATCAACACCATCCCCACCCAACCCTCCCCTTGAAGGGGAGGGCTCCGAACATCGCCGCCATGACTATCAAAATCGCTATTTCAGTTCGTCGAGAATCTGGTCAACCTTTTCCGTCGTCAGATGCTCGTGATAATGCCCGTTGACGACCATCATCGGCGCGCCGCAGCACGCCGCCAGACATTCTTCTTCGGGCTTCAGGTAGACGCGGCCATCGGCGGTGCTCTGGCCGACCTTGATGCCGAGCTTCTTCTCGCAGTGGCGCAGGATGTCCTCGCCCCCATTCAGCCAGCAACTGATGTTCGTGCACACGGCGACATTGTTGCGGCCGACCGCATGCGTCTCGAACATCGAATAGAAGCTGGCGACTTCGTACGCCCAGATCGCGGGCAAGTCGAGATATTTCGCGACCGCGGCGATCAGTTCGTCGGTCAACCAGCCCTGATTCTGCTCCTGAGCGGCCATCAGGGCCTGGATCAACGCCGAGCGCTTGCGATCGGGCGGAAACTTCGCGACCCAGTGATCGATGTGCTCGCGCGTATGCGCGTTCAGCGCGATGAGCGGATCGACATCCTTGACCTCGCTGTAATGCCCGGTCGCTCTCATCGATCTATCTCGCCAAAGACAATGTCATAGCTGCCGATCATCGCGACGACATCCGGCAGCATGTGACCGCGCACGATCGCATCCATCGACGACAAATGCGCGAAGCCCGGCGCGCGCAGCTTCACGCGAAACGGCTTGTTCGCACCATCGGAAATCATGTAGCAGCCGAACTCGCCCTTCGGCGCCTCGACTGCGGCATACACTTCGCCGGACGGCACGGTGTAGCCTTCCGTGAACAACTTGAAGTGATGGATCAGGGCTTCCATGTCCTCCTTCATCTCTTCGCGGTTCGGCGGCGACACCTTGAAATTGCGCAGGATGACTTCGCCGGGATTCGCCTTCAGCCATTTCACGCACTGCTGAATGATGCGGTTGGACTGGCGCATCTCCTCGACACGCACCAGGTAACGGTCGTAGCAATCGCCCTCTACCCCGACCGGGATGTCGAAATCCATCTTGTCGTACATCGCATAGGGCTGCTTCTTGCGCAGATCCCACTCGATGCCGGAGCCGCGCAGCATCGGCCCGGTCATGCCCCAGGCCAGCGCCATGTCGGGCGGTACGACGCCGATGCCGACCGTGCGCTGTTTCCAGATCCGGTTGTTCGTCAGCAGCGTTTCGTATTCGTCGACCTTGTGCGGAAAGTCGTCGGTGAATGCCTGCAGGAAATCGAGCATCGAGCCTTCGCGCCAGGCGTTGCGGCGCTTGAGATCCTCACCCTTGTGCCACGGCGATTCGCGGTACTGCGGCATCTTCTCCGGCAGGTCGCGGTAGACGCCGCCGGGCCGGTAGTACGTCGCGTGCATGCGCGCGCCACTGACAGCCTCGTAGCAATCGATCAGCTCTTCGCGCTCGCGAAATGCGTACAGGAATACCGCCATTGCGCCGAGATCCAGGCCGCTCGATCCGATCCACATCAGGTGATTCAGGATGCGTGTGATTTCGTCAAAAAGTGTACGAATATACTGCGCCCGAACCGGAGCCTCGATGCCGAGCAGTCTTTCGATCGCGCGCACGTAAGCGTGCTCGTTGCACATCATCGACACGTAGTCGAGCCGGTCCATGTAGCCGATCGACTGGTTGAACGGTTTGGACTCGGCCAGCTTCTCGGTCGCCCGATGCAGCAGCCCGATGTGCGGATCGGCGCGCTGGACGACTTCGCCGTCCATCTCGAGCACCAGGCGCAACACGCCATGCGCCGCCGGATGCTGCGGACCGAAGTTGATCGTATAGTTCTTGATCTCTTGCATGTTTTAGTAGCTCAAAGATCAAAAGACCGCCACGAAGGCACGAAGGACACGAAGAAAAGCAAGATAATCTCTCATTGTAGTTGTCTTTCTTCGCTCTTCTTCGTGGTCTTCGTGCCTTCGTGGCGTTCTTGTCGCATTTACTTTTTTTCCGCAACACGTTCGGCCTGGGCCTGGTCGTAGCGCGAGTCGTCACGGATCACGCGCGGCACCAACACGCGTGGCTCGACGCTGGTTACCGGTTCGTAGATCACGCGCTGCTGCGCTTCGTCGTAGCGCACCTCGACGTTGCCGATCAGCGGAAAATCCTTGCGGAACGGATGCCCGACGAAACCATAGTCGGTGAGGATGCGACGCATGTCCGGGTGGCCTTCGAAGACGATACCGAACAGATCGAACGCCTCGCGCTCGAACCAGTTCGCGCCCGGCCAGATGCCGGTCAACGACGGCACGACCGGCAGCGAATCGTCCTGCGCATGGCAGCGCAGGCGAACCCGGCAATTGTGCTTGATCGACAGCAGCTGCGCGACCGCGGCGAAGCGCTTGTGCCCCCCCGCCCCGATCATCGGGCGGTTCGACCACTGGAAACGACCCGGACCCTCACCTTCCACCCCGCGCGAAAAGCCCTGCGCGCTGACGTCGGTCGTGTCCCACTCGGCCTGGCCGTAGCTCAGATAATCGACGCCGCTGACGTCGATTGCCTGCTCAAAATGAAACTCGTCGTTGTCGCGCAATTCCTGCGCAACGGCGAGCAGATTTTCCGGCAACACTTCCACTGTCGCCTCGCCCAGCATTTCGACAACGCCGACGATCCTGTCGGCGAAATGGGCGCCGATGCGGTGCGCCAGCGTCGTGGTACTTGCTTCGGTCATGTTCAGCGCACGAATGTGTTGGAGGCCAGACCGGTTGAACCGGACATGCCGCCGCTGCCGATCGTGTTCGTGCGGCGGATTTTCTTTTGCAGTTGCAGGATGCCGTACACCAGGGCTTCGGCAGTCGGCGGGCAGCCGGGTACGTAGACATCCACCGGAACGATGCGATCGCAGCCGCGTACGACGGCATAGGAATAATGGTAATAACCGCCGCCGTTGGCGCACGAACCCATCGAGATGACCCATTTCGGATTCGGCATCTGATCGTAGACCTTGCGCAAGGCCGGCGCCATCTTGTTGACCAGCGTGCCGGCGACGATCATCACGTCGCTCTGGCGCGGGCTGCCGCGAAATACGACGCCGTAGCGGTCGAGATCGAAGCGCGCCGCGCCGGCGTGCATCATCTCGACCGCGCAACAGGCCAGACCAAACGTCATCGGCCACATCGAACCGGTTCTGGCCCAATTGATCAGGCTGTCGAGTGATGCCGTAGCGAAGCCGCGCTCGAGCAACGAGTTGTCGCCACCCGGACGCAGGATGTCGTCGACCGGCCCGGTCGGCACCGGGTTGTGCATGAAGTGTTTGGTCGAGCTGCTCTGCGAGCTTGGCGGATCGGTCATTCCCATTCCAGCGCCCCCCATCGAACAAATCCGTCGCGCGCAGCGCGACACCCCACGTTCCCCTCTCCCGCGAGCGGGAGAGGGCAAAGGGTGAGGGAAAGGGCGCGCGCGACGCCCGTTTCGTTGATCATTCCCACTCGAGCGCGCCCCGCTTCAATGAAATCAACTCGTCGCGCGCAGCGCGACACCCCACGTTCCCCTCTCCCGCGAGCGGGAGAGGGCAAAGGGTGAGGGAAAGGGCGCGCGCGACGCGCGTTTCGTTGATCATTCCCACTCGAGCGCGCCCTTCTTCCAGCAGTATACAAATCCCAAAAGCAGCAACAGCAGGAACATGCCCATCTCGACCAGCGCGACAATGCCGATCTGCTTGAACACGACCGCCCACGGGAACAGGAAAGCGATTTCCAGGTCGAAGATGATGAACAGGATCGCGATCAGGTAGTAGCGCACGTCGAACTGCATGCGTGCGTCTTCGAACGCCTCGAAGCCGCACTCGTACGGCGATGCCTTGCGCAGATCGGCCTTGCGCGGGCCCAGCAGATAGCCGATGACCAGCAGCGCCACACCGATGCCGCCGGCAACAATCAGGAACAGGAAAATCGGCAGGTACTCGGCCAGCACGGAAACGGCAATCCTCGGTGGTTTCGATCGGGTCTGCTTAGCTCTGCGATTTTCTCACGCGCGCGCGCCATTGCGCAATGCGGCAAAATGCGCCCGCGACCCTGCGCCGCGCATTTTCACCGCGCAAACTTGCCTGCGCTCCTTGCTTTGTCGCTACAACAGCCAGTCGATCGGCAGCAGCGAGAGCATGTCGACCTTGGCGCGCAGCCACCAGCTCGTATGCGGATCAACGTCGTAGCGGACCTCGCCCGCAGCGCCGCGCTCGATCCACTGCAACGAATGCCCGTCAGGCGCCAGGATCACTTCATAGGCCGCGTAGGGAAGGTCCGCGTCCATCACCTGTGCCAGCCGGCGTCCGAGGGCCGTGCTGTCGATGAGCAGGCCCTGTTCGGTGTTCAGATGGGCCGAGCGCTGGTCGAAGTTGTACGAGCCGACGAACGTCCGGCGCTGATCCGCCGAAAACACCTTGGCGTGCAATGCCGACGACGAACTCGAGCCGATATGCGCCTTCTCCCCCAACGGCTTTGCGACCGTCGGCGCGAGTTCCCAAAGGTGCACCCCGGCCTGCACCAGCTTGAGCCGGTGCGGGCTGTAACCCGAATGGACGACGTATTCGTCGGAAGCAGCCAGCGAGTTGGTCAGAATGCGAACCTTGACTCCGCCCTTCGCGAGCGCGCACAGGCGGTTGACGCCTTCGTCGCTCGGCACGAAATACGGCGAAACGATGTCCAGCGTTTCTTGCGGCCGACCCGCCTCCCGGAGCAGTTGGGGGTAAAGCAGGATGTCCTGGCGCCCGGTGGTATCGAGCGTCTTGGCCGGATCGTCGACCACGAGTTTCATCGTGGTCCACTCCAGATCGATCCGGTGCTCGACCAGTTCGGTCACGAGCGGTGTCGCGCGCAGACTGTCCAGATAAGTGACCGACTCGGGACTGGCGTTGACGGCGGCGAAGCGAGCCTTCAGCACGGCGACCGCATCAGCCGCCGGCGGCGCGACCAGGCTCGCGGCAGGATATGCCGATGGGCTGTTCCAGTATCGATCAAACGTATCCGAGATCTCCCGGACGATCGGACCGACAACGAGAACGTCGGCGTCGGTGAAACCCAGGCCGCTGCCGAGCTTGAAATATTCGTCGCCGATGTTGCGCCCGCCGATGACGCTGGCCTGATTGTCCACGGTGAACGACTTGTTGTGCGCGCGCCGGTTGACGCGTGTGAAGTCGCTGAGGAAATCCGCGGCACGGGCGCCGCGCGACGGAAACGGATTGTACAGGCGTACCTCGATGTTCGGATGGGCATCGAGGGTTGCGATGATTGCATCGAGGCCCCGTGTGCTGTTGTCGTCCAGCAACAGACGCACGCGTACACCCCGCTCGGCCGCATTCCACAGCGTTTCGAACAGCAGCTGGCCGGCCTGGTCGTCGTGCCAGATGTAGTACTGGGCGTCGATCGATTTTTCGGCGGCACGCGCCAGCAGGCCGCGCGCTGCGAACGCATCGCGCGGATCGCCGAGGCTGTGGACGCCGCTTTTGCCCGGATTGGCCTTGATGTCGCCGGCCAGCGCCGTGCCGAGGCGCGTCTGGGATGTGTCGGTCAACGCAAGGCTTTCGACTCTTCCCTGCAGCGGCGGCAAGGTCGCGCAACCCGCCAGCAGGATCGATGCGATGACGGCCAACCATCTGCCGAACTGTTTCATGATCCTGGCTTCCCCTTGCCGTTCGTCCACGTCGGAGCAGATGCCCAGATCCGCAGGCATCGTGCCCAAGGACCTTCGCGCAACCAATCGGCGTCAGCCGCGAACGGTCGGCACGCCATCAACACTGCAGATTTCCGAGCGTACCAATGCAGCGTAGCGCAAAAGAAAAGCCCGCGTGGTGGACGCGGGCTTTGGATGCATGTTTGTTGGTGCCCAAGGGGGGACTCGAACCCCCACGCCTATCGGCGCTACCACCTCAAGGTAGTGCGTCTACCAATTCCGCCACCTGGGCTGTATTCGAAATCGAGCTTCAGTGCTTTTCCGGCACTGCCGGCTTGCCCTTGTCGTCGCCGCCTTTGGCCGGCTCGGTCGGAGCCGGTGCGGCCGGTGGCGGGGTTGCGGCCGGCTTGTCGCCAGCATCGGTGGCGGCTGCGCCAGCTGCCGGCGACGGCACATCGCTGCCGGCTGCAGGTGCCGCCGGCGCCTTCGGCGCAGGGGTTTCGACGCCGCTCATGATGCCCAGATCGTCGGCCGGCTTGCCTGTACCGGGGTGACCGAGGAAGGCGCCCATGCCGAGGCTGAGCAGGAAAAACAGGCCGGCAAGAACCGCCGTGCCGCGCGAAAGGAACGTCGTCGCGCCGCGCGCGCCGAACACCGTGCCGGAAGCCCCGCCGCCAAAGCCCGAACCGGCGGCCGCACCGGCGCCGCGCTGCAGCAGAATCAGAATGATCATGCCGAGCGCAACGAGCACGTAAACCACATTGAAGATAGTCAGCAACATTTATCGAATCCCGATTTACCGAATCTCGTAGTTCAAGTTTGCGCCGCAGCGCAGATCGCTAGGAAATCCGCTGCGATCAGCGAGGCGCCTCCGATCAGGCCGCCGTCGACGTCGGCCTGGGCCAGCAGCTCGACGGCATTGGCTGCCTTGCAGCTGCCGCCGTACAGGATGCGCAGCGAACTGGAGATTGTAGCATCCAGAGCAGCCAATTTGCCACGGATGAAGGCATGGACGGCCTGGGCCTGGTCCGGCGTTGCCGTCCGGCCGGTGCCGATGGCCCAGACCGGCTCGTAGGCAACGATGGCGCTCGCCAGGGCGGCAATGCCGCTGCGCGCCAGCACCGCGTCGAGCTGCGCTGCAATCACGACCTGCGTCGTGCCGGCGTCGCGTTGTTCCAGGGTCTCGCCGACGCAAAGCACGGGAATCAGACCGGCCGCCTGGGCCTGCATGAATTTGGCCGCTACGCACGCGTTCGATTCGGCATGGTATTGGCGGCGCTCGGAATGGCCGACCAGCACGTGTGTCGCGCCGATGTCCCTGAGCATTGCTGCCGCCACTTCGCCGGTAAAGGCACCTTGCGCGTGCTCGCTGACGTCCTGCGCGCCGAATGCGATCGAAGGGGACGCGTTGGCCGCAATCAGCTCGGCCAGGTAGACGTAGGGCGGGAACACGGCGACATCGGCTCCGCTGATTCCGGCGCTTGCAATGGCACGAACCAGTTCGGCCGCAGTCGCGCGCGTCGTATTCATCTTCCAGTTGCCGGCGATGAGCTTGCGGCGCATGGCGGTTCCAATGCGATGGCGGGGCGGCGAGGATATCGGCCGCGCCAGTGTGATGCAACGCGCTAGAATTCCATATGAGCAAAAAGCCCCTCGCACAGCGCTGGGCGCTGGTCACCGGTGCCTCGGCCGGCATCGGCGCGGCACTCGCACGCGAACTGGCAAGTCGCGGCGCGAATATCATCCTGACGGCACGCCGCGTCGACCGCCTGGACGACGTTGCGCGTGAATTGTCGCAAAGCCACGCGATCCGGACCGAGTGCATAGGCGCCGATCTCGCCGACGCCAACGCGCCGGAACAGTTGTGCGCGGAAATCGAGCGGCGCGGCCTCGCGGTCGACATCCTCGTCAACAACGCCGGTTACGGCGTCACCGGCCACTATCCGGCACAACCCTGGACGGTGCATGCGGCGTTCCTGCAGGTCATGGTCACCGCTCCGTGCGAACTGGCGTGGCGCCTGTTGCCGGCCATGCAGCAACGTGGATATGGGCGCATCGTCAATGTCGCCTCGCTTGCCGGCCTGCTGCCGGGTTCGGCGGGACACACGCTCTATGCGGCCGCCAAGGCTTTCCTGATCAAGTTTTCGCAATCTCTGGCACTGGAAAACGCGAGCCGCGGCGTCAACGTCTGTGCGTTATGCCCGGGCTTCACCTACTCGGAATTCCACGACGTCACCGGCACGCGGAAAATCGTTTCGAAGGTGCCGGCATGGATGTGGCTGACAGCCGAGCAGGTTGCGCGCGAGGGAATCGATGCGGTCGAACACGGTGAAGCTGTCTGGGTGACGGGGCGCGCCAATCGCACGATCAAGGCGCTGATGAAGATCCTTCCAGACCGGTTCGCGCTGCGCACGATGCAGCGACGATCGAGAAATTTCCGTGGTCAGTAGGCGTCGAAGTCAGCGCCAGACCAAAGCGGCCAACCGGCGATTCCGATGAATGAGGCAAGCTCGACCGACGTGAATCTCGCGCGCCTGCTGGCGGTGGAAGCCGAGATCAAGGCGGGAAATTTCCAGGCTGCAGCTGCCGCGCTCGACGCACTCGCGGCGCAAACCCCGGCGGATGTACGGGTTCACCTGGCCGCTTCGTCACTCGGCCGCGCCGCCGGCAATGCCCGGCTTGAAATCCAGTCACTGCGGCGTGCCGTTGCCGCGGCACCGGCCAGTGCACGCGTCGGCATGGAACTGGCCAAGGCGCTTTCGCGGCATGGGCGTCATGCAGAAGCCGTTGCCACCGTGCACAAGGCGCTGCAGCTCGCGCCTGACGAACTGGCGGTGCTCGAAGCCGCAGTTGCCATCGCCGATGTGGCGGGCAATCTGGAAGCCGCGCAACAGCATCTGCAGCGCGCACTCGCGCTGCGGCCATCGCAGGCTTCGATCCGCCGGGCACTGGGAAGAAATCTTGCAAGACAGGGGCGTTGCGCTGAAGCCGAACCGCATCTGCGAGCGATCCTGGCGATGAAGCCGGATGATTTGCCGGCACTCAAGTGGCTCGGTTCCTGCCTGATCGATCTGAAGCGCAACGATGAAGCGCTCGCCCTTCTGCAAAAGGTAGAGGTACTCGATCCGGCAGACCCGAGCCTGCCGTACTACCTCGAGCTGGCGCGCGGACAAACGCCAAGCAGCACGCCGCCGGACATGGTGCGCGGCATCTTCGACGACTACGCGCACCGCTTCGACGCGCACCTGCTCGGCAAACTCGAATACCGGGTACCGCAGCACGTTGCGCAAATCATCAGGCAGCGCGCGGCAGGCCGTGATGCCGACGTACTCGATCTGGGCTGCGGCACCGGACTGGTCGGCAAGCATCTCGGGCGCATGGGCAACGCCCTCGTCGGCGTCGACATGTCGCCGGCAATGATCGGCCGGGCTGCCCGACTCGGCGTCTACACCGAACTGCGACAAGGAGCACTGCTGGATCAATTGCGACTGATCCCGCCGGCTTCGTTCGACTACGTGATCGCTGCCGATGTGTTCATCTACGTCGGCGACATCGCTGAAGTCATTCCGGCCTGTTTCACCGTACTTCGGTCCGGCGGCGCGCTGATTTTTTCCTGCGAGACGGCAGACAGCGCCGAAGGCGGTCTCGTGCTGCGTCCGAGCAAACGTTACGCGCACTCCACGGACGCGGTCGAAGCATTGTGCCGCGCCGCAGGTTTCGAACGCTGCGCGATAGAGCCGATGAGCTTGCGACTCGAAAACAATGCACCAGTCGCCGGATTCATCGCGGTGGCGGAAAAGTATCGATGAGCTTGGCCCCACGCAGGGCGAGCATGGTCGATACGTCGAGCACGCTCGCCGACGGATTATTAACGATCCTGCCCGAGCGCCGGCGGACCAGGATGTGCGTGCTCAGATCAGTTTGATCTCGCGCAGCCGCTCGAGCAGATATTCGTGCGAGGTGATCGATGTGTCGTAGCGGCGCGGGTTGTCCGGCGTGATGCACGACGGCAAAGGATCGAGCACGACGTCCGGGTTCGGATGCAGGAAAAACGGCGCCGAGTAGCGCGGCTTGCGCGCGTGCTCGCCGGGCGGGTTGACGACGCGGTGCGTCGTCGACGGATAGACGTGGTTGGTCAGCCGCTGCAGCATGTCGCCGATGTTGACGACGATCGTGTCGCCTTCCGAAGTAAACGGCGCCCACTCGCCGGACCGGGACTGTACTTCGAGGCCAGCGGCACTCGCGCCGACCAGCAGCGTGATGAAGTTGATGTCCTCGTGCGCGCCGGCGCGCACGTTCGGAATGTCCGGTGCGGTGATCGGCGGATAGTGGATCGGCCGCAGGATCGAGTTGCCGACATCGGTCTTGTCGTCGAAGAATTTTTCCGGCAGGCCGATGTGCAGCGCCAGCGCGCGCAGCACACGCGTGCCCAGCGCATCGAGCGCCGTATACAGCGCGTAGCCCTTCTCGTGGAATTGCGGAATTTCCGCCGGCCAGATGTTCGGCGGCATGATATCGGCGAACTTCGAGTCTGGCGGCAGCTCGCGGCCGATGTGGTAGAACTCCTTCAGATCCGGGTAGCGCGAATCCTTTGCCGTCTCGATGCCGAACGGCGTATAGCCGCGCGCGCCGCCGCTGCCCTTCAGGTGATATTGCATCTTCACTTCGGCCGGCAGCGCAAAGAAATGCACGAATGCGTCGTAGGCCGCGTCGATCAGCGGCTGCGAAATGCCGTGTCCGCGAATGCCGGCGAAACCCCATTCGCGGTAGGCCGCGCCGAGTTCGGCCACGAAGGCGTCGCGATCGCTGTCGTAACGACGGATGTCGAGGGTTGGAATCTGCGCTGTCATGACTCGCGATCGTTTTGTTCAGATGACTGATCCGGACGCGGATTTTACGGCGTCCGCCATGGACGTAGCCAGCGCGTCGACTTCGCCGGCGTCCTCG
>Ga0193727_1000200_pt1 | contig 21291 bp, 21 predicted proteins | sample H2c2metaG_FD_143051 | JGI IMG/M metagenome (GOLD analysis project Ga0193727, IMG submission 143051) | Soil microbial communities from a riparian zone of the East river system, Colorado, United States - H2c2 | ecosystem: Environmental > Terrestrial > Soil > Riparian zone | place: USA: East River...
GTCGCGAGTTGTCTCTGATTATCGTTGGCGCGGTGTTGACGATCGCCGGTTACTCAATCAACGACACGATCGTAGTCTTCGATCGGATCCGGGAGGGAATGCGCAGGAACGACGTGGTCTCACTGCAATTCATTATGAATCGCGCGATTAACGAAACGCTCGGCCGCACGATTTTGACTGGCGGCACAACCGTCCTGTCCACTCTCGCTCTTTACTTTTTAGGTGGTCCCGTGCTGCACGATTTTGCATTTACGATTCTGGTTGGCATCTTCGTCGGCACTTACTCGTCGATCTTCGTCGCCTCCCCAATCGTACTCTGGTGGTCGCGCCGGACGGGGCCGAAGCACCGCGAATCGCAACCGGAGATGGCGGTGGCAGCGCACTGATAGTAGCTGACTTCAGCTTTCATTCGTTAGGCTGCGACGGGTCGGCGCCAGTTCGTTACGGATCTTGCTGACGATTGCGTCGATTCGCTCCGCCGGCACGTCGATGTCTTGCAATAACGCTTCCGCCAGCGCAGCGGCGGATTCGGCTTCGTCGTAACGGATGATAGCCGCGCCGGCCTGCACGAATGCTTCCGATTGATTGATGTATTCGGCGCGGGTGATGATCCGCACCAGCGGCGCCACCTCGCGGGCAGCTTGAATAATCCGCAGGCTGATCTCCGCGTGCGGCACCGTCACGATGAGATAAGCCGCGGCGTCGAGGCGCGCGGCGCGCAGGATCTCCGGTCGCGAAGCGTCGCCAAAGAGGGCCTGCTTTCCACGCTGTTGAAGCTCGAGGACGACGTCGACGTTCGTTTCGACGATAATGGGATTGATCTCGAACTCCGCGAGCAAGCGCGTGACGGTTTGCCCGACCGGCCCGTAGCCGACGACGATCGCGCCTGGGTCTTGCATTCGTTCTGCGGCAATTTCGTTTGCGCGCGTGCCAAGCTTTTCACTGCGCCGGCCCAGCCACTTCGCCAGCAGCGCGCTTCTGCCAAGCACCGGTTCGAGCGCGAGCATTCGGCGAAACACGAAAGGATTCAGGCCGATCGAAATAATCGCGCCCGCAACGATCATGCTGTTGACCTTACCTGGCATGAGCCCAAGCGACTGCGCCATGTCGCCAAGGATAAACGAGAACTCGCCGATCTGTGCGAGTCCACCCGCGACGGTTAGCGCTGTCTTCAACGAATGTCCGCCGATGATCACGATGGCGAGCGCGGCAACCGGTTTCACGAGGAGGATGATGCCGAGCACGCCGAGCATGAGCATGGGCGATTCGAGAACGGCGCGGTAATCAAAGAGCATCCCGACCGCGACAAAGAAGAGAACGGCGAAGGCGTTCCGCATCGGCAGTACATCAGCGGCAGCTTGGTCGCTGACCTTGGATTGCCCGACGACCATCCCGCCGAGAAATGCGCCGAGCGCCATCGATGCACCGAACGCCACGTAGGAAATGGTTGCGACACAAATTGCCATGACCAACACCGTCAACGTGAACAGTTCGCGCGAACGCAAGCGTGCGACGCGCAGGAGCAACCAAGGAACGAAGCGCGCGCCGGCGAGCATCATAATGGCAGTGAGCAGCGCCAGCTTCAGCACCGCAGTGGCGATTGTTTGCCAAAGGCCCGCTCCGTTGCCACCCGTAGCAGCAAGCGGCGGCAGGAGGACGAGCACCAGAACGGTGATGATGTCTTCGACGATGAGCCATCCGACTGCGGCGTGTCCTTCCGGCGTATCGACGACGCCGTGATCCAGCAGCGCGCGCAGGAGCACGACGGTGCTAGCGACCGAAACGGCGATGCCTAGAATCAAGCCGGTCTGCCACGTCCAGCCGACCGCCACAGCGAGGGCAGCGCAGGCGAGGGTGGCTGCGGTGCTTTGCCCCAGCGCACCCGGCACTGCGATCGAGCGCACCGCGAGCAAGTCCTTCAAGCTGAAGTGCAGACCGACGCCGAACATCAGCAGGATCACACCGATCTCCGCGAGTTCGGATGCAATCTTGGCGTCGCCGACAACCCCCGGCGTGTGGGGGCCAATCAGCACACCGGCGATGAGATAGCCAACGATTGGCGAAAGCCCGAGCCGCCTGGCGATTAATCCGAAGAGCAACGCCGCGCTGAGCGCGAGCGCAATCGTCGTAATTAAAGGAATCTCGTGCATGTTCGCAGCGGCCGTCGCCAACACTTGATCGCTCAGTTGCTAGATAATCCAAGTTGCGAGCCTGAGAAAGACCGCAAGACTAACGACATCAGTGATATCGAACCATCTGAGTCACCTGGAACTGCACGAGCAACATCGTAAGGAAGATCGACATTGGATCATTGAGTCCGCCGTCGTCGCGCAATCAGCCGATAACGATCTGACCGCGGTCGTTGTTCAGGGACAGGGTTATGGAATCACGCCGATTCGGCTTACGGATGTCGCGATCCACGCTTCATTCATAATTCCCGTAAACCTGGACGTGCACAAAGTAACCACCGCGAATCCGCGGTCGGTCCGGCGTGTAGAGCGTCGCAGAGTAGTAGAGCGGTACCCGGTTTGGATTGAGATGGATCGTATCAGGATCCATCGTGACCGTGGAAAATTGGTTGCCACTCAAATCTTCAATCGAGATCACGATACGGTCGATGATTTCATCAAGGGCAATGTCAGCATTAGTATGATAATCGAAGCGCAGCCTGACGAGAGCAGTCTCGTTTCCGGGCAAATTCTGCACGCGTCCCGACACTGTGGCGGTCCCGTTCTCAATCTGCCTTTGGAAGGAAGCCCCCATCCCATTGCCTTTGGCGCGGACGCGCACGTCGACCTGAAGGGGGGCTCCGCCTTGAGCATGCAATATTACCGGTGAACAAGCGGCGATCACAATTCCGATGATCGCCAGCGCCCTCCCGTTCCGCTTCATGCGGCGTAAAGTGCAGAACGCTGTGGCGGTGTCAATCAACCAGTCAGCTTTAGCGACGCCTGTGCCTACTCTTTTTTCTGGGCAAGCGGCAAAAATTCCTCACGCGCGACCTTGCCTTCTTTAACGGTGTAGATTCCTATCTCGGACATCTGCATTCGCTTCTTGGAGGCTTTGTCGGTTACATCAATGTCGAACTGTACGACGAAGGTATCGCGGGCCACGAATGGTCCGCTCACTTTCGCGCTGTGGACTTCCATGTTCTTCTCCCACCAGTCGGTTTTGCCGCGGACTTGATCAATGCCACGCATCTCCGCGGGCATATTTTCCATCTCGTGTGCCTCCACGCTAACGATGTCCTTCGCGTAGAGTTCATCGAGCGCCTTTCTCCATTCGCCGTTGCGGCAAAGCTCCACCAATCTTGTAGCGACTTCCTCTGTATTCATATCTCTTCCTCTATTTTTGGTTCACGATTATTCAACAAATATTTTCGCGAGTTTGCCGATGCCACGATTTCACCCGCGAAAGTGCTAGGGCTTGAGATCCAGCGACGCTTTGCCGGTCTCCACGTCGAAAGGAACCGATGCATGCTCATGCGTGATCATCCATTTGCCGTTGATCTTGCCGTAGCAAACAGTCGCTCGCCACCACATATCAAGTTTCCCTCCATCCGTTCTCGTGGCGCTGGCCCGGTTGAGGCCGTGACTGAAGGCCACGTCGTCGCCCGCATTGATGGTCAGGTTGCGAATCTCGTGACCGATCGGACCCTGGAAGGAAGAGAACCACTCCTTCAACCTTTTTCTAACCGCATCTGATCTCAAATATTGCAGCGGGTTTACGACGTCGAACGATAGAACGTCCGGCGCGTAGTTCGACATAACTTTGTTGATGTCCTTCACGCCGACCGCCTTGATTCGATTCTCGATCAGCTCGCGAATCTGGGTTTCATTGTTCGCTTTGCTATTCTCAGTTGGCATATCTTTCTCCTGTTTCTTAGTTTCAAAACGCCGTCTGGCCACACGATCTCAGAAATCTGGCTTGTTCTTCGAATGCTGTATTGTCCTTAAATGAGCACGATCTCTCGATGGGCTAACCACCAGCGATCGCTCCGATAACCAGAAACGGCTCGGACCCCTTCGCAATCGCGTCGGGGAGCGGAGAATCCGGCGATTCATGAGACAAATCTTCTCCGCAGGCAAAGAATCGTACCAGCGGCCGCCGGAGTTGAGTAACATGATCACGCATTGTTCCGTTTAGCATCGGATATCGCGTTTCAAGTGCATCGAGCACCGTGCGTTGAGTAATGGGAGCGACAACGTCGAGTTCCACTTCGCCATCAACGCGCGCGAGCGTGCGTAAATGAGGCGGGAGAACAACACGAATCATTGCAGTATTTGCACTTCGACGGACAAAACGGCCGGAAGATCCCGCACAATCGGCTTCCAGCTATTGCCCGCGTCGGTCGATGCGTAAACCTGTCCGCCCGTTGTCCCGAAGTAAACGCCACAGGGATCGAGCGAATCAACCGACATCGCGTCGCGCAGCACATTGACGTAGCAATTGCGTTGCGGCAGACCCTTCGTCAGCGCTTCCCAATCGTTGCCGCCTGTTCGGCTACGGTAGACGCGCAATCTGCCCTTGGGCGGATAATGCTCGGAGTCACTTTTGATCGGCACGACGTAAATCGTTTCCGGCTCGTGCGCATGGACGTCAATCGGAAATCCAAAATCGCTCGGTAAGTTGTCGCTGACTTCCTGCCACAAATCGCCCGCATCGTCGCTGCGCATCACGTCCCAGTGCTTTTGCATGAATAACGTGTTCGGACGTGACGGGTGCATCGCGATGCGATGGACGCAGTGACCGACCTCTGCATTTGGATCGGGAATGTATTGTGAATGCAGCCCGTGATTGATTGGGCGCCACGTTTTTCCGCCGTCATCGGTGCGGAACGCGCCTGCAGCCGAGATAGCGATGAAAATCCGTTGCGGGTTTTTTGGATCGAGAAGAATCGTGTGCAAACACATCCCGCCTGCGCCCGGTTGCCATTTCGGCCCCGTGTCGTTTCCGCGCAGCCCGGCCAATTCGTGCCACGACTTACCGCCGTCTGTGGTGCGGAATAAGGCCGCGTCTTCCACTCCCGCGTAAACGGTTTCCGGATCGTCCAGCGACGGTTCCAAATGCCAGACGCGTTTGAACTCCCAGGGGTGCTGTGTTCCGTCGTACCACTGATGCGTGGTGAGTGGCTTCCCGGTTTCAGGCGAAGCGTCGTAAACGAACTTGTTGCTCTCGGCTTGAGGCATCCCATCGGGACCTTTTAATTCCTCGGGACTGCTGCCGGGTGTGTTCCAGGTTTTGCCGCCATCATCTGAGCGTTGAATGATCTGCCCAAACCAGGCGCTCGTTTGCGAGGCGTATATTCGGTCCTGATCAACCGGTGAACCTTTCATGTGATAGATTTCCCAGCCCGCAAAATGCGGGCCGCTGACCTTCCATCGTTTCCGCGTGCCATCCGCTGTTAGGATGAACGCGCCTTTGCGTGTACCAACTAAGAGTCGAATTTTGCTCATGGGTCTTTCCTATTTCGATTTGCTCGAGCGTTGTTCTCTGCGATTCTCGCTTTAAGCAGCTTCTTCACCAATGCGACCGGCATCGGTTTGTCTGGAGAGAAGCGAAGCGTGCCTTTGCTGGTTTGAAAATTCCTTAGCTCGTTCCGGAATCTTTTCAACGTGTTGGAACTCCCCGGATAGAACGCGCAGTGATTGGCCCATGCGCCAAAGAAAACCAATGAATGTCCATTGAGGCGAAACGCAGGGATTCCATAACTAATACATTCCTCCGCCGTCGGCGCGACGGTATGGATTGTTTCCCGAAGTTTCTGAAGAGCGTCGCGATGATCCGCATCCACGCCCGCAAGGTACTCGTCAATTGTTTTGGGTTTTCGCCTGGTTGAATCCATAAGGGCCGTAAAGAATCATTTCCCTCGGTAAGCAGCCTCTAGCTTCTCGATGTCGATCTTCTGCATTTGAAGCATCGCTTTCATGACTCGTTCGGACTTTCCGGAATCTTTATCGTGCAACATGTCGATCAACGCAGTTGGAGTAACCTGCCACGACACGCCGAATTTGTCCCTGAGCCAGCCGCACTGCGACTCTTCACCACCATCAGAAGTGAGTTTCTCCCAAAAATAATCGACTTCCTTCTGCGTTTCGCAATTCACGACGAACGAAATCGATTCGTTGAATTTAAACTCCGGGCCGCCATTTAAAGCGACGAACTTCTGACCTTCGATTTCGAATTCAATGGTCAGCACGGATCCCGCCGGCCGGCCACTCTGCGAAACTTTGGCTGTTTCTTCGTCATAGCGAAGAATTCTTCCCACCTTGGAGTTTTTGAAAATGGAGGTGTAAAACTTCACCGCCTCTTCGGCGCTGTCGTTGAACCACAAGAATGGCGTGATTTTTTGCATATTACTTTATTCCTTTGTTTGTGTTGGCGGGTATTGCTCGAATTTCGGAATTGCAGGATCCATTTGATCCCACGGTTGCGCGTCCGAAACGAAAATGTCCATCTGCGGTTGAAACCAAGTCGGATCGTCGAGAGTCCCAGCCAGGATTCCGACAAACTGTGACTCCCCTCCTTCAGATTCCGCTCCAGTAACTCGCGACCCGCACTCGGGACAAAAACCACGCTTGTGTCGTTCCCCGTCAAGTGTGGACGTGAAGTGGTAACGCAATTGTCCGCGTGTTAGTCGAAACGCTTGTGGCGACATCAACACTGCGGGAACAAATCCGCCACCAGTCACTCGCTGGCAATCGCGACAATGACATTTGAGCATCATGATTGGTTCAGCTGTGCATTCATAACGAATCACGCCGCAAAAGCAGCCGCCCGTAAACGGAATCTTCACAGCGAGTTTCACGGCTGATCGGGAATTTCAGCTTCGACGAGTTTCGCCAATAGTGTCAGCGATTCCTGCCAGCCGAGATAGCACGCTTCGGCGGGAATGACATCGGGGACGCCTTCCTGCACGATGTTCAATTCCGTTCCGCACGAAACCTTTTTCAGCGTGATCGTCGCCTGCATTTCACCGGGCAAGTTTGGATCGTCAAATTTGTCCGTGTAGCGAATGCGTTCGTTCGGCGTCAGTTCGACATACTTTCCGCCGAAGGAATGGCTCTTCCCCGTCGTGAAGTTTGTAAACGACATTTTGTAGGTGCCGCCAACTTTTGCGTCCATTTGATGGAGCTTGCCTGTGAATCCGTTTGGCGGAAGCCATTTCGCCATAGCGTCGGCATCGAGAAACGCCCGATAGATTTTCTCTGGCGTGGCGCGGAGTACGCGGTGAAGTCGAATAGTGTTTGTTGACATGATTTCTTCTCCCTTTCGGTGTGGTTGTTTGTTGCTGATGTGATTCTTTGGTTATCCCGCTGTTGTATCGGGCTCTATGATTCCGAACACGTTGCCAGATGGATCTTCTGCGTAAGCGAGCCAGCCGACTTTCGGGATAGCCATTTTCGGAACGCAGATTTTTCCACCGCGTTGCTCGATTTTCTTTATTGTTCGATCCAACGACTCCACGGCGATCGTGTTCAGAGTCCCGGAGCTTTGCCCTTCGCGCGGGCGAGTAATGCCGCCATTGATTCCCGGATCCTTATCGTCGCCCGTCGTCACCAGCCAGTATTCAATCGGGCCGCTTTCGAATTTGTTGAACTTCCAGCCGAATACGTCCTGGTAAAACGGCTGCACCACTTCTGGATCGTCGGTGTAAATTTCAAAGTGAGTGACGCGATTCATCTCTTGCTCCCTGTTTTTTGCGACGCTCAATATTCGTCGTGACGCCGCACCCAATCCATCGTGAAGTCGAACTGGTCTTCATCGCGCCCCTTTGGCACAAGATCGAGAAAGTTGTAAGTGCCGACCAGAATGTCGAGCCCGCGCGCGTACGTGGAATACGTGTGAAAAACGTCGCCGTTTTCATCTCTGTAAAACACACTCAGCCCGGGCATTTCCTCGCTCACAAGTTCCTGAGTTTTGTAGTTGTAATCCATTTTGCCCTTGGCGTGCTCATCCTCAGTTGCCGAGACGTGATAATCGAAGTTGAAATCGTTGCCGTGCGACGACAGCCACTTGAAGCACCAACCCATCCGTTTCTTAAATGGTTCGATCTCCGAGAGCGGCGCGCGTGAGACGACCACGAAGGTCACATCGCGATGCGGAAGGTGCCGGTTCGCGCCGTCAAAATGATCCGCTAGGTACGAGCAGTTTTTACAACCCTCTTCCCAACCCGGACCGAGCATGAAATGATAGACGATCAATTGACTATGACCATCGAAGAGATCGGCCAGCGTTTCCCTGCCGTCTGGTCCATCGAAAACGTACTCCTTATCGATCTTAACCCATGGCAGGTCGCGGCGATGCCGGCTCAATTCGTAACGCAACCGTGTCAGTTCCTTCTCCCGTGTAAGCAGGTCCTTGCGGGCAACCAGCCACTCAGCTCTCGACACGATTTTGGACGGATTCATTTCGCTTAACTCTGTTTTCGTTTCCATTGTTTCGATTTTCATTTTGCCCTCCTCCAATTTCGTTTGTTTGATGTTTTCGGTCGGCTCTAAAAAAATTCTCTTCATGGCAAGCGCCGTCAGCCCACCAGTTGAACCCGCGCCGGCAGCAATCAATGTCATGTTTGCGATACAAGCGGGACACATAGGATTTCTCGGCTCATTCTGTTTGCGGCGGATACTTTTCAAACTTTGGCAACACGGGATTCATTTGGTCCCACGGGTGCGCGTCTGACGTCCACACATCCACTTGCGGGTTGAACCAGCTCGGATCATCCAGGCTCGCAGTTCTGATCGCGACAAACTGAGGGACCGCGTCGGGCTTGACCTGAATCGGCGAGCCGCAGTCAGGGCAAAAGCCCCGATGGGTCTTGCCACCTGCCTCACTGGGCGAGGCATGGAAGCGTAGTGAGCCTTGCAAGAGCTTGAAAGCTTCCGTCGGCACGATGACGAAAGACGAAAACGGACCTCCGCTGGATCGCTGGCAATCTCGACAGTGACAGTGAAGCATCATCACCGGTTCTGCTGTGGATTCGTAGCGAACCGCGCCGCAAGCGCATCCGCCCGAGAAGGGTGTGGTTATTGCAATCATAAAACAGGCTCTGTTTCTACGGACGGTCTGGTTCGTCGTGCCAGATCCACCACTCGTACGGCGGGGTCTGTGGATAGCCATCCGGCGAGTCCTCCCACTTCTCTTGACGCCCGAGCGCAGTGATGTCGAAGTAGTTCCAGGTGCTCCCCATCTGCTCGTCGCCGCGGTTGTTGATGAAGTAGGTGCGGAACAAGCTGTCGCCGTCGCGGATGAACGCGTTCGTACCGTGCCAGTCGTCCACGCCGAAGTCGGTGTCGAACTCGTCCGTCAGGGTGTACCAGGGGATGAGCTGCCAGCCCATCCGTGCCTTCAAGCGCTCGATGTCCTTCTGAGGGGCGCGCGACGCGAACACGAGAGTGGTGTTGCGCGCATTCAGATGGGCGGGATGAGCGACCTGGTCAGCTACCATGGAGCAGCCAATGCAGGCATGCTCGGGCCAGCCTTTCACGCCGGGCTCGAAGAAGGCGCGGTAGACGATCAGCTGACGGCGGCCATCGAACAGATCGAGGAGGGTCGCCTTACCCTGGGGCCCGTGGAACTTGTATTTCTTCTCCACGGCCATCCACGGCATCCGCCGACGCTCGGCGGCCAGCGCGTCACTAGCGCGTGTTAACTGCTTCTCTTTCACGAGCAGTTTCTGGCGCGCAGCCTCCCATTCCTCCGGCGACACGATGGGGGGGTGATTCACCTTGTCCTTTTTCTTTTCAACTTTTTTGATTTTCATTTGGTGGTCCTCCAATTTCGTTTGTCTGATGTTTTTCGCTGTGCTCTCAGAAAAGCTTCACATCAGACGTGGTCAACCCGCCGATCGAACTCGCGCCACAGGGATACCCCCAAATGGACGGAGCGCTGCGTGTTTACCTATATCTGCGCGAATTGCGCTTCGGTCCGAACTTCCGTCGCAATCGGACATTCGCCCGCTACTGGCCTGACTTCCACGCGTATGCCGTACGGCAAACCGGGACATTCCTTCGCGATGGCAAGCGCTTCGTTCATCGTGGCGACATCGAGAAGAAAATAGCCACCAATGGCTTCCTTGGATTCGGCAAATGGTCCATCAGAGACAATGCGGTCTTTGCCAGAGACGATTTTTCCCTCGCGTTCCAGCGGGTTTCCGGCGATGGCCGTACCCTCATCGGTCAGTCGCCTGAACCACGCCATCCAATTGTCTGTGACCTTTTGCAGTTCTTCCGGCGAGAGACCTTTGCGCAGGTCCGTGCCGCGAAATAGTAGCATGTATCCATTCTGATTTTGTGTGTTCATATGGTTCTTAGTTGATAGTTGACGGTTGATAGTTTTTTGGATTTTTCAACAATACGACGAATGAGCGGGTAAGCTTGGGACAATTATTTGGCGTTTTCGTCCATCTCCCAGATAGCAAACGTATTGCCCTCCGTGTCCTGGCAGATGGCGAAATAACCCATCTGCGGGACGGCCGTTTTCGGCATGCAAATTTTGCCGCCGAGTTTCTCGATCTTCGCCGCGAAGCCAGTTACCGAATTCACGCTGATGTAGTTGGTAATCGGCTCTTGTGGATGCTTGCGTTTTTTGAGCGCCCCATCGGGAGTCTCATCGGCTCCGGCGGTGTCGATGTGCCAATAATCCTCCGCCCCTGGAAACGGATTGATCTTCCACCCGAACAAATTGCCGTAAAACTCCCTGGCGCGTTGGAGATTGTCGGCTGGAATTTCAAACCAGACGATGCTTGCAGCTTGTCTCTTATCTGACGTACTCATGTTTTGCCTTTCTGTTGATGTGTGATTTTTCGTTCTGTCAGAAATACGACGAAGGAGAACGCGCGTTCAGGACAAGATGCCGATTTTTTGCGCCTTTTTTTGATTAAAACCTGTCCGCGATTCGAAAGCCTCGGGACTGGTGCCACAGCCAAAGTGGCTGTGCTTGTAAAAATCTATGTTCCTTGGTTGGTGCAGGATTGCAGCCGCTTTAAAAGGAACGCTCGCTCTGATTTTGTTTCCGCCAGTTCGAAGGATCTCCGAAAATGTTCTGCGGCGGCTTTCTTGTGGTCCAACTGAGACTCGAACTCTCCGAGGACGGCGTAGAGCAAATAATAGGACTTCAAGGTTTGTGAACTGCGGATCGCTGCCACGGCTGTGATTCCTGCTTGTGGTCCATGAATCTTGGCAAAAGCAACAGCGCGGTTGAGCGCAACGACCGGGGACTGGTCGAACTCAGTCAATCGATCGTAAAGCGAAAGTATCTGCCGCCAGTCGGTGGACTCATAGTCCTTCGCTGTGCAGTGACACGCAGCGATTCCCGCCTGAAGATGATATTCACTGAGCTCATCCCCTGCCGCCGATTGCGCGAAATGAGACATGCCGTGCGAGATCATTAGTTGATCCCATCGCGTGCGGTCCTGCTCTTTCAGGCGCAACAGATTGCCCTCGCTGTCCACACGCGTCGGGATGCGAGAAGCATTCAATAGCATTAACGCCAGCAACGCGTGGGTCCTGGGCTGATTGCCGGCGGGATGTTGCACCAGCAAGTCCGCGAGGCGAATTGCTTCGTCGCAGAGGTCTTCGCGAACGAGATTGTCGCCGGTCGACGCTTTGTAGCCTTCGTTAAATAGTAGATAGAGCGATTGCAAAACGCTCTCCAACCGTTCCACCAGTTCCTTGCCCGACGGAATTTCAAAGGGAATTCGTGCCTGGCGGATTTTTTGTCTAGCGCGCGTTATTCGCTTGGCAATCGCCGCATCGCTGGTCAGAAACGCACGGCTGATTTCCGTGACGCCGAAACCGCACAGTGTCTTCAACGCCAGCGCAACCTGCGCATCCTCCGGAATCGCCGGATGACAGCACACAAACATCAATCGCAAACGGTCATCACGAATTTCCTCTTCTGAAAAAATCGTCTCATCCGCCGCGCCAGTCTCGCGATCCATCAAACGAATAATTTCCTCTTGCTTGGTCTGGAAGACCTTTCGACGTCGGACGACATCCAACGCCAGGTTGCGCGACGCCCGCATGATCCAGGCGGAAGGATTCTTCGGCACTCCATAAAACGGCCAGGTCTGCAACGCCCGCGCCAGCGCTTCCTGGACCACGTCTTCCGCGAGAGTGAGATGCTCGATTCCGAAGATCTTTGTCAACGTCGCGACCATCTTCCCGGCCTCATGACGGAAAAGGTGTTCCACCAATTGGGACACCGCCTCCGGATCTTGAACCGCAGTTTTCAACGCCATCGCTTCTGCCATACGCTCAAAGCGAATAAAGACAACTCACCGTAATTTGCGCCAGAACCCTGGCGAAACATCACTGAATCGTTGGCTGTCTGCGCACGGCTATGCCGCGCAGGTCACACCTCTTTCAGAGTCGTTCTTCTTCCAAATCGTAGACGTCGAACCAGTGGTGCACCACCCGGTTCCGCGGGACGAATTGCTGGATGTAATCCTCCATGAACTCCTGGAGTTCCAGAGGCAAGTCGCTCAGATGCAGGTCGCGTTCTCTATTGTTCCACGCAATGATCTCGGCGCGCGGACGTTTCTTGGCGTGTTCGCCGATCCAAGCCTCGATCTCACCGTCGGTGGCGCCGCTGCCGACGAACGATCGGAATTCGTCGTAATCAATCTCAGCAAATTTCAGCCAGCGCTGGTCGAGCGGGCAGTTGGAATGGTATTCCCCTTCCCAGCCGGCGAGGACCGCGCGGCATTTGTCCACCGCCCGCGCAGTCAGTACATAGCCGGCCAGCGTTTGGCGCGGGCTCCGCGGGAATTGTTTGCCATCACGGAGATCGCGCGCGAGCAACTTCACTTTTTCGAGATTCTTATCCATAGGTTTTCTCCTTCCTGGTTCGCTCGTCGCGAATTGTCAGGCGGAGAAGCGTCCATATTGCTCTTTGGAAAAAACCCGGGCCCATCCGTCGGTAAAGTTAAAGAGCGACATGTTTAGCAGGAGCATCGGGTCGTGCCTATACGGACGTTTTCGAAGTAACTGACGCGAACTGCGTCGCGGGGTGGTTTGGCGTAGTTTTGTTTTCATTTGAGTTTTGTTTCCTTTCAACCCTAGACACGACTGTGCCGGTCACCACGAAGCGGTGGGAGGATTTTTTATTACTCCACAAGAGAGAGCGGCCTCCACCTCTTTCGAGGGAGGAAACATAAGTGGCGCACCTGAACGAACCTTAATTGGGCGATGCTGAGATGCACTGGCGCTGCGAGAGCGCGCGCTTCCTCTGAGGTGGTAACGTGTAATTTCATTTCACAGCGAAGCTGATTTTTCTCTAGACCAAACCGAGCGACTTCATTCTCGAAAGCCAGAGGTGGAGGGTTCGGGTACGAGACGTGGTCACCTGGTTGGAGGCGATATCGGAGAGCAACAACATGAAAGTCGGGCATAAATTACTCGGTGCTGAGTTTGAAGCGTTATGATTCCCCTGAGGTAGCGAACATCACAGGCGGGGCAAGAAGGTTAAATCCGTATTGGAGAATCGGCAGTTTCAGCAACTCTGCAAACGCATCACGGTGCAAGCATTCACAACCCAAGGCTCCGCCTTATGTGCCACTTCCAGTCAGTTAGCGCGCTCTTTAGATCGTCGGCCATTATTCCGCCGAGAACGTAGCCGAAACTTTTTCCGATGAGAAGTTCCTTTACGCTCCGGAGTGGCGCGCCCCACCAGCTCCGAGGGGTACTTCTATCCCGAAAGGGATACTACGGATTACCTCTTAAGTAGTACCGGAAAATCCCACAAACGCGTAATGGCGGCAGTCGGCTCCGCCCATATCATGCGGGATGAAGACGAACACTCTTCCGAGGACACAGGGCGAGATCCGCTCTTACGCTCAGCTTCAGCAGCAGATCCACGACGCTTTGCGGGTGCAACATCCAGAATGGGTTGAACCTAATGGCGATTGCCCCACCTGCGAGTCGTACGAATCGCGCCTCGCAGAACTGCTTCGTCTTTCTTCGCCGAGCGAACATCTCTCGGCCGCTTAATCAATCCCGAAAGCATTCGGGTTAACCTGCCAGCAGAACAATATTATACTATGAATATGAATACTAAGAAACTTGACGGTAAAGTTGCAGTCGTGACGGGCGCGTCGAAAGGAATCGGCGCGGGAATCGCGAAAGAGTTCGCAGCTGAGGGCGCATCCGTAGTTGTTAATTATGCGTCTGCAAAACAAGACGCAGATCGCGTGGTGGACGAAATTAGTAAGCGTGGCGGGAAAGCGATCACCATCCAAGGCAACGTAACAAAAAAGTCAGAAGTCGAGCGGCTCTTTGCCGAAGCAGAAAAAGCTTTTGGCAAGATCGACATTTTGGTCAACAACGCCGGCGTTTACGAATGGGTGGCACTGGAAGCTGTGACCGAGCAGCAATTCCACAGAATGTTTGATACCAATGTGCTCGGGATGCTTCTCGTAACTCAGGAAGGGCTCAAGCATTTCAAATCCGAAGGCGGAAGCATTATCAATATTGGTTCGCTGGCCAGCTCTCTGACTCCGCCCACAGCGGTAGTCTACAACGCGACGAAAGGCGCAGTCGATGCGATCACGCGCACACTGGCAAAGGAACTCGGTCCACGAAAGATCCGCGTCAATTCCATCAATCCGGGCATGGTGGTAACTGAAGGAGCGGTAGCCGGCGGTTTCACAGAAGGCGACATTCGGAAAATGTTGGAAACGCAAACGCCGCTCGGTCGGATCGGAAAAACGGAAGACATCGCGCCTGCTGCGGTGTTCTTCGCCTCACCCGATTCGGCGTGGATTAGCGGCGAGACACTGCTAATCGCAGGAGGCCTTCGATGATGAGAAAATTCATGGCCGGGTTTGCAGCGGTTCTCACCCCAAAAAGAGGGAGCGAGGATTGACTCTAATGTGGTACTAAAAAATCCCACACAAGCGGAATGGTCGCGACCTGATCGAATAATAAGCTGGAGAGCATGAAGACGATTAACTTGTTAGATGTGTTGATACGTCAAGATTCTTCGGGCCGCTCAACAGTTCTTCCAACCGCAGACGCGCGCTCGCGTCTGCGAAGGCGCGCTCCGCTCCAATTACGTGAGGCGATTCCGCTTTGGTTCGCTCTGTCCAGCCCGCTAACGGGCTTACTTCTCGGACTCCTCGGAGCGTGGTTCGTCACGTGGCTGACAAGTTAGCAGTGCTCGCAGGAAAAATACGTCATCGGAAAGATATGAAGAGGGTAATCGAAGCAGAATTCTTTCCCCTGAACCCCGACCGCGATTTGTCCCCGCCCGTTTCAAGCGATGATGGCAAGGATATGATTGCGCCGGCGTCGGCCCCTGGCGGCGATTCCCGATGTGATGCAATTCAGAAGACAACAACAAACGAAACATCTATGATTAAAATCATGAAAAAAACTAACTCAAAAAAAACCATAGAACTTCTGCACAGGCGTGACGCGCCATTGGAAACTCCAACCGATCTCACAGCTTCTGCGACCAGGGACATCGCAGCACCGATGAACGCCATTCTGGCTGACGTGTTCGCACTCTACTTGAAAACCAAAAATTTCCACTGGCACATGAGTGGTCCACACTTCCGCGATTACCATTTGCTGCTCGACGAGCACGCCGACCAGCTTTTTGCCATGACAGATCCAATCGCAGAGCGAGTCCGCAAGATTGGCGGACTTACGCTGCGATCGATCGGCCATATTTCCCGCAATCAGCGCGTGCTCGATAACGATGCGGAATATGTCGAGCCCTTGGACATGATCGCCGAGTTGGCCGACGACAACAAAACCTTGGCCGCACACCTTCGCGAAGCACATAACGTGTGCGACGAGCATCGTGACCTTGCCACCGCGAGCCTGATCGAAGTTTGGATCGATGAAACCGAGCGACGAGCCTGGTTCCTTTTCGAGACAACGCGCCGCAGGAACTAGGCATTGTTCCGGCTCTCGATCACAAATTCACAGAGACTTTACGTGACGACAAGGGCTCGGAGGACGAAGATTCTACCGGGCCAACTCTGCCACGGGAGGCACATGTCTTAGTGCAACGTAAACCGGAAGGAAGATTCACATGCCATACATCACCGTCGGAAAAGAAAACGGAGCTAACATCGACATCTATTACAAAGACTGGGGTAAAGGCCAGCCCATCGTGTTCAGCCACGGCTGGCCGCTGAGCGCGGACGATTGGGACCCGCAGATGCTTTTCTTCCTCAGCAAAGGCTATCGCGTCATTGCAACTGATCGGCGCGGACATGGTCGCTCGACGCAAACCGGCGACGGACATGACATGGACCATTATGCCGACGATCTGAAGGCCGTCACCGATCATCTTAACTTAAAGGACGCAATTCACGTCGGCCATTCCACCGGCGGTGGCCAGGTGGTGCATTACATCGGACGTCATGGCGATAAGAACGTGGCGAAGGCGGCGATCATCAGTGCCGTGCCGCCGCTAATGGTGAAGACCCCCGCCAATCCGCTGGGCCTGCCCAAATCGGTCTTCGACGATCTCCAGGCCCAGCTCGCCGCCAACCGGGCCAAGTTTTATTACGACCTGCCGGCCGGCCCCTTCTATGGCTTCAACCGTCCCGGCGTGAAAACGATCGAGCCTCTCATTTGGAACTGGTGGCGTCAGGGCATGATGGGCGGTGCCAACGCCGGTTATGACGGCATCGTCGCCTTCTCGCAGACCGACTTCACCGAAGATCTGAAAAAGATCAATGTTCCGGTTTTGGTCATGCATAGCGAGGACGACCAGATCGTGCCTTATCAGGCCGCCGGCCCACTTTCAGCCAAGCTTCTCAAGAACGGTACACTGAAGACCTACAAGGACTTGCCGCACGGCATGATCACAACGCACGCCGACGTCATCAACGCCGATCTGCTCGCGTTCTTCAAAGCGTAGTCATGAGCGGAGAAATCCTAACAAGCATCTCAATAAGAACATGAAAATTGTCATCCTTGGGGGCACCGGCCTCATCGGAAGCAAAGTAGTGAACCTCCTTCGTGCCGACGGCCACGAAGTCATTGCGGCATCTCCTTCGAAGGGCATCAATTCGATTACCGGAGAAGGATTAACCGAAGCCCTAACCGGAGCGCAGGCGGTCGTGGACGTCACGAATTCTCCTTCGTTCGAAGACAAGGCCGTGCTGGAATTCTTCGAAACTTCCACCCGCAACGTACTCGCCGCAGAGGCGAAGACCGGCGTGGGTCACCACGTGGCGATCTCGATTGTCGGCACCGACCGGCTTCCCGCGAGCGGATATTTGCGAGCAAAAGTGGCCCAGGAAAAACTGATCAAGGCTTCTCCGATTCCTCACACGATTCTGCGCGCGACGCAGTTCTTTGAATTCGTTGGGCGCATCGCTGATGAGGCGACCAGCGGACAGACCGTTCGTCTGCCATCGGCGTTGTTTCAGCCCATCTTCTCGGACGACCTCGCCGGCAACGTGGCCAAAATCGCCGTGGCCAAGCCGTTGAATGGGACCGTTGAGATTGCCGGCCCCGACGCTCTCCCGTTTGACGAAGTCGTGCGCCAATATCTCGCCGCCCATCATGATCCCCGCACGGTCGTTAGGGACGAGCAAGCCCGCTACTTCGGCACGACTCTTGAGAAGGGCAGTCTGGTCCCGGCCGGGAAGTCGCTCCTCGGCTCGTGCCATTTTGCCGACTGGCTTAGCCGCACGGCTGCACAGCGCTGAATCTTTATCACAACCCAAACCTCAATCAAACCCGGATACCAGAAAGGATAACAAAATGAATCCAACCCAAACTTCAAAACCAGGCGGAATGCCGCGCTTCATCTACGCACTTGTTGTTTGCGCACTCATCGCTGCTGTCGGCGTGCGCTCAGGGATAGCCGCTGACAAAGGTCCAAAGGCCACGGTCGTCTTCGACCACGCTCTGCCAAATGTTCCGGGCAAAAGCATCAAGGGCGTGCTCGTCGAATATGGTCCCGGCGTTGCGTCGACGGGCCACATTCATCCCAAGTCTGCTTTCATCTACGCAACGGTTCTCGAAGGAGCGATCCGAACGTCGGTCAATGATGGGCCGGCCGTTATTTATCGCGCCGGACAGAACTTTCCCGAGATGCCTGGTGATCGGCACACTCTTGATGAGAATGCGAGCAAGACCGAACCCGCTAAGCTGCTGGCCGTTCGTGGTCGATACGGACGAAAAGGAACTGTTAACGCCGCTCGAAAAATGAGACCTACAATCGCACATTAGAGTCGCCTTCTGAAAAGATAGCGACATTTCATGTAGGCGTTAATAGCGGAAGGGTACGGCATCAACAATTGCTGGTGGACGCGGAGGACGAATGAAAAAGACTAGCGTCGTCATTTTGGGAGGCGGATTTGCCGGGCTGAGCGCAGCGATGTACCTGGACAAAAAGCTGGCTCGCCGCGCGGACATGGAAGTGACGCTTATCAGCCGCGAGAACTTCATTTTGTTCACGCCGATGCTGCACGAAGTCGCCGCAGGAGATCTTTATCCGGGGGACATTGTTAATCCGCTTCGTCGGATCCTTCATCATGTGAAGTTTGTCCAAGCCGAGGTGCAGGCAATTGACCTGTCCGCGCGGCGGGTTCGCTGCGTCGGTGGCGTAGCAAAGCTCGAGCTTGACTTCGAGTTCGATCATCTCCTTCTCACGCTCGGCTCGGAAACCAACTTCTTCGATCTTCCGGGGGTGAGCGAATGGGCTGTAACCATGAAAAGCATGTTTGACGCAGCGATGCTGCGTAATCGCGTACTGGCCTTGTTAGAAGAGGCAACTCTGCAGAGCGATTCCGACGCACGCCGGCGGATACTTACCTTTGTCACTGCGGGCGGTGGTTTTGCCGGCGCGGAAACCACCGGCGCAATCAACGACTTTGTGCGGGAAATTGTGCGCTACTATCCAGACTTAAGCGAAGAACTGGTTCGAGTCGTTATCGTTCATCCAGGTGATTTTCTGCTGCCGGAATTGGGCCAAGAACTGGGTGATTACGCCGAACGCAAGTTGCGCGAACGGAAGGTCGAGGTCATCAAGGGTGTGCGCGTGGCGAACTACGATGGTTCGCTCGTCACTTTGACTGACGGCAAATCTATTCCTGCTTCGACGCTTATCTGGACGGCTGGGGTGAAACCAAGTCCGGTCATTGCACCGTTGCCTTGTCAAAAGGAACGTGGCCGACTCTTAGTAAGTGAGTTCCTGGCGGTGACCGGAGTCCCCGGCTTATGGGCGGCGGGCGACTGCGCGGCCGTGCCGGTTTCAAACACGGAAAAGTTCCATCCGCCAACCGCCCAGCATGGTTTACGTGAGGGCCTCGTCGCAGCGAAGAACATCGAAGCCGTGGTTTTAGACCGGCCCCTGAAGGCCTTCACGTTTACAACATTGGGGCAACTTGCGACCATCGGGCGCCGCACGGGCGTAGCAATGGTGTTTGGAATAAAATTTTCCGGGTTTATCGCGTGGATGCTTTGGCGGACGGTCTATCTGATGAAACTGCCGCGGCTTCCGAAGAAGTTACGCGTGATGGTAGGCTGGACGCTCGATCTTTTGTTCGCCAAAGACATCGAGCAGATGCTCACTTTGCGCGACGTCGAAGCCTTAAGCGACATGGCGGTTCGAATTCGCACACGCGCGACGCAACCAACGGCAATTACTCCTGTTTCTGCGCTCGACACCGCCGTTCGCGATCAACCATAACGAAAGGATGAAACAGCTTATTCCTGTCGCTGCGCTTCTGATCTGCGTGTCATTCTCCGCAAGCTGCTCTCGCAAACCGGCTCAGGCCCCTGTAAACGCGCCGGAAGTCCTTGTGACAACTGTCACGCCGCAAGATGTGCCGCGTGTGCTGGAACGCGTAGCCACGCTGGATGGCTTCATCAACGCTAACATCAACGCACAGGTCCAAGGATACATCGTTTCGCGCGACTACCAGGAGGGCAGCGTCGTAAAAAAAGGCGATCTCCTTTTTCAGATCGATCCCCGCCCATTCGAAGCCGCATTGGCGCAGGCCAAGGGAACTCTGGCCAAGGACAAAGCCAACCAGGTGAAAGCAGATGCGGATGAAAAACGCGCGCTGGATCTGTTCAACAAAAAAGTGATCAGCGACCAGGAGCGCGATACTGCCACCGCCGCCGCCCAGGCGGGCAGAGCAAACATCGAAGCCGACGAAGCCGCGGTGAAACAGGCGGAGCTCAATCTTGGTTATACAAAGATCACCGCGCCGATCGACGGTGTTGCTGGGTTCACGAACAATCAGGTGGGCGATCTGGTCGGGCCAACTACGGGACCACTCACAACCGTTTCGCAGATTGATCCGATCAAAGCTGTCGTCACCGCCGGCGAAGGCCCATTCACCGATTTCGTTTCGCGCCATCCTGACGCAACTGAGCGCAACGCTTACATAAAAAGCCTCGACTTCGACTTGATCCTCGGCAACGGCAACGTCTATCCGCACAAAGGAAAATTTTACGCGCTCGACCGCAATCTTGATGTAAAGACCGGGTCGATTCGGTACGAGGTGACGTTCCCGAATCCGGGAAACATTTTGCGGCCGGGCCAATTCGGAAAAGTGCGTTTCGTCGCCGACATGAAAAAAGGCGCGATGGTGATTCCACAGGAAGCGGTGAACGAGTTGCAGGGCAACTTTCAAGTCGCGGTTGTCGATCAGAACAACAAGGTCAGCATTCGTCCGGTGAACATGGGCGAGCGCATCGGCGCGATGTGGGAAGTCACGGAAGGTTTGAAGCCAGGCGACAAAGTTGTTGTGCAAGGACTCCAAAAAGCGCGTGAAGGATCGACAGTCACCGCAAAAGACTGGACCCCTCCCGCGGACGCGTTGGTGTCAAAACCGGACCAGCAAAAGCCCTAAGAAATGTCCGAGTTTTTCGTCCGGCGCCCCATTGTCGCGATCGTTATCGCGATTCTGATGACGCTCATTGGCGGCGTGTGCATTTTGGCGTTGCCGATCGCGCAATATCCGCAAATCGCGCCGCCGGAGATTCAAGTGCAAACGCACTACACCGGCGCGGACGCGCTCACGATCGAGCAAGCGGTCGCGGCGCCGATCGAGCAGCAGATGAGCGGCGTCGACAACATGAACTACATGTACTCGATCAACGCGAACAGTGGCGACATCCGATTGATCGTGAATTTCGACATCGCAACCGACCCGAACATCGATCAAGTCCTGACGCAGCTCCGGGTGTCGCAAGCCCAATCGCAACTGCCCGCCGACGTTAACAACTACGGCCTGACCGTTAAAAAATCGACAACGGCGCCACTGATGCTGGTCGCGATTTATTCACCCAAAGGCAGCTACGACGGAAC
>Ga0193727_1000201_pt1 | contig 21220 bp, 12 predicted proteins | sample H2c2metaG_FD_143051 | JGI IMG/M metagenome (GOLD analysis project Ga0193727, IMG submission 143051) | Soil microbial communities from a riparian zone of the East river system, Colorado, United States - H2c2 | ecosystem: Environmental > Terrestrial > Soil > Riparian zone | place: USA: East River...
TCGAGGGCGATCTGTATGTACGGGCGACAAGTGGGGCACGGCACAGCGACGATCGCAAGATCTCGGTGGCGCTTCCCGCGTTTCTCGCCACGTTGGAGCTGACGGCCCGGTTCCCCACCTACTTGCGGCGGGGCGACGAGCCGATAGTGCCCGGTCCCGACACGCTCTTCGTGCCGGAGGGGACTGAGGTGCTGACGACCGGGGCCGCAAGTGTCCCCCTCAGTGGAGCGGGATGGATCACGCCGGGGGGGCGCGTGGGCGCGAAGCTGTCGGTGCGCGGATCGCAGCTCAGTGGGCGGCTCACCCCCGCGCGCTCGGGCGCGTGGCGGCTCGCACTCGCGCCCGCCGACGGTAGCCCGCTCGAAGGCGACGACCTCTGGTTGCATCTGCGCGTCGTGCCCGACTCGGCGCCCGACGTCTCCGTCCCGATTCCGGGGCGCGATACCACGCTCCCGATTTCGCTGCACGAGCCGTTGATAATCGACGTCCGCGATGACCACGGCGTCACTCGCGTGGAGCTTGTGAGTTGGCGCGTAAGCCAGACCGGCAAAGTGGGCGACGTCCTGCGCCAGGCGCTCGATGCCAAAGGCGGTAGTGATCGCGTGCTCTTGCAGGGAGAACTGGACGCGGAGGGACGCGGGCTGCTCCCGGGCGACACGCTGCGATTCCGGGTAGACGCCTGGGACAACGCACCGGTGCCGCACCAGGGGCAGAGCCCCGAGTTTGCGCTCCGGCTGGCGAGCATGGAGGAGCTCCGCGCGGCGACGCGCGCAGCGACGCGAGACGCCGCCGTCGCTGCCGACTCCTTGGTGGGGGCGCAACGCGCGTTGTCGCAGCGGACCTCGGATCTCGCGCAGCAACGCAGCCGGGACGGAGGGTCGGCGGGAGAGCGTCAGCCGGATCCGGCGGCGCAGGGCGGGGCGCTTCCCTTTGAGGCAACCGAGCGCGCGGCCGCGATCGGGAAACAACAATCGGATCTGGTTCAACGGGCGCAACGCCTCGCTCAGGCGCTGGAGCAGGTGGCCCGCGCCGCCGAGGCCGCCGGCCTGACCGATACGGCATTTCTGGCGCGCCTGGCGGACGTGCAGCGTTTGCTGCGGCAGGCGATCACGCCGGAACTGGCGCAGCGACTGCGTGAGCTGCAGGAAGCGCTGTCTCAACTCGACCCCGACGCCACACGCGAGGCGTTGGAGCACCTTGCCGAGGCCCAGGCCCAATTGCGTGAGGGGCTGGAGCGGAGCCAGGAACTGTTTCGCCGGGCGGCGGTCGAGGGTGCCCTCACTTCCCTGATGGCCGACGCCCAGGACCTGCGCCGGCGCCAGGGTGAGTGGAACCGTCAGGACGCCCCGCATCCTGACAACACGTCGGTCGTACGGGAACGGGCGCTGGCGGTCCGGGCCGACTCCCTCGAGCGTGGGATCGCCCTGGCTGCCCGCGACCTCGCGCAGACCGCGCCGACAGGCGACCGAAACGCCGCAGCGGCCTTGGCCCAGCCACGGGAGGCGGCAGGACGCGCGCGGGGAGCGATGGGCGATGCCGCGATCTCCGCGGAGAACCGGAACCCTGGCGCTGCGACGAGCGCCGGTGCGGCGGCCGACTCCGCCCTCGCCGAAGTGGTGGAAGGGCTGCGGCGTCGCCGCGATTCGGTAGCAGGTGCGTGGCGGCGTGAGACAATCGATGCGTTGACGCGGGCCCTCTCGGAGACGGCGGCGCTGGCGGGGGAGCAGAACAGCGTCGCCGAAGCGCTGCGCGGGGGTGAGCCGGTCGCGACGACCCGCTCCCGGCAGGCGTCGGTGGAGGAGGGAACGCAGGCGGTCGCACGGCAGATCCGCACGGCCGCGGGGAGGAATGCCCTCGTCTCGCCGCAGCTCGATGCGGCGCTCGGGCTCGCCCAACGGCAAATGGGCGCCACCCGCGACAACCTCGACCAACCGAATCCGAACATGGCCGGGGCAGCGACTCTCGCAGAAGGCGCGGTCGACGCGCTCAACGCCACGGCGTACGCGCTGGCGCGGAGCCTGGGGGAGGTGACAGGATCGCGATCGGGCAGCGGGCTCGCCGAGGCGCTCGCGCAGCTCACGCGCCTCGCCGGTCAACAGCGCGGGATGAACGGCGCGACACAGGGGCTCCTCCCCCTCGCCGGCCGTCCCGGCGAAGGGTTGCTCGATCAACTGCGCCAGATCGCCGCGCAGCAGCGGGCGCTCGCCGAACGGCTTGAGCGGTTACAGGCTGAGGGCGCGAGTGGGGCGGCGGGGCCGCTGGCGCAGGAGGCGCGGGAGTTGGCCAGCCAGCTCGACGCGGGTCGCCTGAATCCCCAGATCATCCAGCGCCAGGAGCGGATGTACCATCGGCTGCTGGACGCCGGCCGCACCCTGACGGGGCCCGAGGCCGATGAGCAAAAGCAACGGACGTCGCAGTCCGCCACGGGCGATAGCGTTCACGCCCCAGCCGCGCTGGCACCCGGTGCCACCGGGACGGGCCCTCTGCTTCGCTATCCCACGTGGGACGAGCTGGCGGGTCTCACGCCCGAGCAGCGGCGTCTGGTGCTGGACTACTTCCGGCGCGTGAATGCTCCGCCGGTCGCGCGCTAGCATCCTCGCGGTCGCCGCGCTGGCGACTCTCGCGCCGGCCGGCGCGCGGGCTCAGGCCATCGGCCGCGGATTCGACTTCGAGCGGACCGGCCGGCTCGATTCCGCCGCGACCCTCTACCTGTCGACCGCTCACGGCGATCCCACCAATCTCCCCGCCCTTCTCGGGCTGGAGCGTGTATTGCCGAAATTGGGTCGGACGTGGGAGTTGCTGCCGCTGGTGCAGCGCGCAATGGCGCACGACTCCGCCAACGGCGGGCTCCGGGGTTTGCTGGTGCGCGTTTACGTCGCGCTCGACCTTCCCGACAGCGCTGCCGCTGCCACGGGACGGTGGGCGCGGGTCCGCCCGGGCGACGAAGCGCCGTATCGCGAGTGGGCCATGGCCCTCTCCGACAACCATGCGTATGAGAACGCCCGGCTGGCATTGCTCGCCGGCCGTACGGCGCTCGGCCGGCCCGCAGCGTTCGCGCTCGAGCTCGCCGCGCTCAGTACTATGACCGGCGCATGGGACGATGCGGCGCGAGAGTGGGGCGCCCTCGTGACGAACACGCCGGCCCAGGCGCCGACCGCGGTGGCTCAGCTCGCCGACGCCCCGGCGGAACAGCGGGAGGCCGTCGTTCGCCGCCTCACGGCGGCGGGCGCGTCGCCGCTCGCCGCGCGAGTCGCCGCCGAGCTGGTGCTCGGGTGGGGTGATCCCACGCGGGCCTGGACCATCTTCGAGGCGACACTCGGTCCACCGGCCGAAGCGACTAACGCGCTGCGCCGTTTCGCCGACTTAGCCAGGGCACCCGGAACCCCCGGTGCCTGGCGGGTGCGCGGTCTGGCGCTCAGCCGGTTCGCTGGGATGGTTCCCGAGCCGGTGGCGGTGCGGGCCCGGGTTGATGCCGGGCAGGCGTTCCTCATGGCGGGCGACGCTGTGGCCGCCCGGGCCGAGCTGGAGCGTGTGACCGCGAGCAGCTCGGCATCTCCGGAGGTGCAGCGCCTCGCGGCGGCGACGTTGATTGCGGCAATGATCCGCGACGGGCAGCTGGATTCCGCCGCCGTTCGGCTGCGTGGCCCGATGGGGGAGCGGCTCGGAATGGACGATCGCGCGGCGCTCGGCCTGGCGCTCGCCCGCGCACTGATCCGCCAGGGGCAGCTCGCCCTCGCCGACTCAGCCCTCGCGAACGACTCGAGTCTCGAAACCCTGGCGATGCACGGATGGATTGCCTTGTACAGCGGCGATGTGGGGCAGGCGCGCGCGTGGTTCCGCACCGCCGGTCCGTATGCGGGGGATCGCCGCGAGGCGACCGAGCGCACAGCGATGCTCGCACTCATCGCCGGGGTGGGGGAAGAGGGTGGCCCCGCGCTGGGCCAGGCACTCTTCACGCTCGCGCGCGGTGACTCTGTCGCAGCGGTGTCGCGGTTGCGCGAAGCCGCGGATCGGCTGCCGGCGACGGGCGGGCGGGCGGATGTGCTGGTGCTCGCCGGCCAGGTGGCGGCCCAGCTGCACGGGGCCGAGCAGATCGCCGCCGAGGTGTTCGGCGACGTAGTGCGGACCGGAGGAAGCGGGGCCGCGCCTCCGGCGGCGGAACTCGAATGGGCGCGATTGCTCGGGCGACAGGGCATGACCAGCGATGCCGTGCAGCACCTCGAGCACCTGATCTTGACCTATCCCGGGAGCGCCGTGGTGCCCGAAGCGCGCCGGGAACTCCAGCGGCTGAAGGGAGCGATTCCGAAGTCGTGAGGAGGAGAGAGTTTGTGAAGGTGGTCGGGCGGACAGGCGGTCTGGCGGTCGGCGCGGACTTTCTGGCCGCCCTCGACCGCCTTCGACCGCCCTCGACCGCCCCGTCTCTCTTGATCCCCATGGACGACTCGCAGTCGGATCATCTCAAGGCCTACGGCGTGGCCTATCGCATCATCCAGGCGCAACTCCCCGCCGAATGGCTGCTCAACTATCGGGGCGGGTCATTTCTCGTCCCGGACAGCGAAGCGATCCAGCGGGACGCCGCCCTCGCCGGCGTGGCGTGCGCGGCGCTGAGCGACGCGGACCTCACCGCAATCCGCGGCGAGATCGCCGCCACGAACGCCGACCGCGTGTTGCTCGAGAAAGCGCCGCGGGTCGCCGTGTACGTGCCGCCGAACGTGCCCCCGTGGGACGACGCGGTCACGATGGCGCTCCAGTACGCCGGGATCACGTTCGAAAAGGTGTGGGATGTTGACGTGCTGAAGGGGGCGCTCGGCAGCTACGACTGGCTGCACCTGCATCATGAGGACTTCACGGGGCAGTACTCGAAGTTCTACCTCACGGCGGGGGGAAAACCGTGGCTGGCCGAAATGATCAAGTTCAACACCGACGCAGCCCGGCATCTCGGATTCCGCAACGTGCCCGCCTTGAAGAAGGCGGTGGCCGCCGCCATTCGCGACTACGTGTCCAACGGAGGATTTCTGTTTGCGATGTGCACGGCGACGGAGACGCTCGATCTCGCGCTGGCCGCCGAGCACGTGGATATCGCGGCGAGCTTCGCCGACGGCACGCCCATGGACCCGGCTGCGGACGCCAAGCTCGACTGGAGCCGCGCCCTGGCGTTCACCGGCGCGCACGTCGAGCCCTCTCCGGAGACGCCGAGTTTCTCTGACATCGACGGCCACCAGGTGAACACCGGCGCGCGGCGGCAGCCACTCGGCGCCTTCAAGCTCTTCAACTTCAGCGCGAAGATCGACCCCGTGCCCACGATCCTTACGCAGAACCACCGCCAGGTGATCCCGGACTTCTACGGTCTCACGACCTCGTTCATGCGGAACCGTTTGAAGCCCAGCGTCACCGTGCTCGGCGAGGAAGAGGGGGCGCCGTGGGTGAAGTACATCCACGACGACCTCGGCAAAGGGACGTGGACGTTCTTCGGCGGGCACGACCCCGAGGACGCGCAACACCAGCTCGGTGATCCGCCCACCGACCTGTCGCTGCACCCCCATTCGCCGGGGTACCGGCTGATCCTCAACAACGTGCTGTTCCCGGCCGCGAAGAAGCGCGAGCTGAAGACGTGAGCGTAGAACGCCTGGCGCCGGCGGTGCAGGAGTTGCTGCGCGCCGAGATCGCGGCCGCGCAGGGGCGTGAGGTCTCGTTCGTCGCGCGCCCCGACGCGAGCGGACGGATCGTCGAAGCCCGCGTCGCGGCGCGCGGCACGGTGGACGCTGTGCTGGCGTTGCCGGGCATTGCCGGACGGGGCGAAATGCTGCTCCACAACCATCCGAGCGGCGTGCTCGAGCCGTCCGGTGCGGACCTGCATGTCGCCGCGCGGCTGCACGACGGGGGTGTGGGCTTCGGGATCGTCAACAATGACGTGACAGAGTGCTACGTCGTGGTGGAGATCCCACGCCGCCGCGCGATGACACGACTCGATGCGGTGGACGTCGCGGGATTGCTCGCCGAGCACGGACCGGTCGGGAAAATATTGGGAGCGTTCGAGGACCGTCCGAGCCAGCGGGACATGGCGGCCTACATCGCGGACGTGTACAACGACGGCGGGGTCGCGTTGCTCGAGGCCGGCACCGGCGTGGGCAAATCCTTCGCCTACCTGGTGCCCGCCCTGGTGTGGGCCCGCGAAAACGGCGAACGCACGGTGGTCTCCACAAACACGATCAACCTGCAGGAGCAGCTCGTCGGCAAGGACCTGCCGGTCCTCGCGCGTGCCCTGGCGACCGGGGACCACACGCCCAGCTTCGCGATGCTCAAGGGATGGCGGAACTACCTCTGTCTCGCGCGCCTCGAGCAGGCGCGCGGGGCGCAGGACTCGATGTTCGACTCCGAGCGGGCGGCCGAGCTGGAAGGGCTCGCGGGTTGGGCGGCACGGACGGGGGATGGCAGCCTCGCCGACCTGGCAGACGAGCCGGCTGCCGAGGTGTGGGATGCGGTGGCGGCCGAGTCCGACCTGTGTTCGCGGCTCGCCTGTCCCCACTTCGAGCGCTGCTTTCTGTTTCAGGCGCGCCGGCGCGCGGCGGAAGCCGATGTCGTGGTGGTGAATCATCATCTGCTGGCGTCCGACCTCGCGGTGCGGATCGCGTCCGAGAACTGGCTCGAAGCGGCCGTGCTGCCGCCGTATCGGCGGCTCGTCCTGGACGAAGCCCATCATCTGGAAGACGTGGCCGCCACACACCTCGGCGCCCACGTGAGTGCGCTTGGGGTGCAACGGCTGCTGGCGCGGCTCGAGCGCAACGGTCGTGGCCTGCTGCCGACGATCGTCGCCGAGCTGGCGCGGCGCGACGCCGCGTCGAGCGCCGCGAGCCGCCAGGTGGCGGGGCAAAGTCTGGTGGATGCGCTGGGCGGTGCGCGCCGCGCAGCCGACACGCTGTTCCTGCTGCTCGGCGCGCATCTCGACGCCGCCACGGGGCAGGGGCCGCTCCGTTTGACGGACGCCTTTGCGGCTGACCCAGTGTGGACCCAGGGTCTGGGCGTCGCGCTCGAGAACCTGCTCGTGAGTTTGAACCGGTTACGCGGCGGCGTGGAGACGATCGCCGATCAGTTGACGCTGGAGGATCCGGCCGATCGCAAGACGCAGCTGATCGCGGAGCTGCGCGGCGTGGTGCGGCGGCTCGATGCCGCCGCGCAGGGCCTCACCGCTGCGCTCCAACCTCCTCCGGGTGGGCCACCGGCCGTGCGGTGGCTCGAGCGGCGCGGCAAGAAAGGCACGAATCTGTCTCTCGCGTCGGTACCGCTCGACCTGGCGCCGCTGCTCAAGGAGAATTTGTTCGACCGCGTCGACACCGTGGTGCTCACGAGCGCGACCCTGGCCGCGAGCGGCGACTTCGGCTTCCTCGAGGAGCGCCTGGGTCTCGATCTCCCGCCCTCGCGCGTGGTCGTGCGCGAGGTGCTCGCGTCGCCCTTCGACTTCTCCTCCCAGTGTCTGTTCGGAGTGCCCACCGACATCCCAGAGCCGCGGGACGATGAGTCCGGGCACGACGCCGCGGTCGCCCGCGTGCTGCTCGATCTTGCCCGGGCGGCGGACGGCGGCATCTTCGCGCTGTTCACGAGCCACCGCGCGCTGCGCCGCGCCGCGGCCGCGGTTCGCGACCACATCGGAGGACGCTGGCCGCTGCTCGTGCAGGGGGAGGGACAGCGGGACCAGTTGCTGCGGCGGTTCCGGGAGTCGGGGTCGGCGATCCTGCTCGGGACCGATTCATTCTGGGAAGGCGTGGACGTTCCCGGACGGGCCCTGCGCGTGCTGATTCTCGCCAAACTTCCGTTCAAGGTTCCGACCGAGCCCCTGACGGCGGCGCGGCTCGAGCGTCTGGAGGAGCGGGGCGTCAACGGCTTCACGCGCTACCTCGTGCCTCTGGCGGCGCTGAAGCTGAAGCAGGGGTTCGGGCGGCTGATTCGCACCCGCTCCGACGCCGGCGTGGTGCTGCTGCTCGATCGCCGCGCCGTCACCAAGCCGTACGGCGCGCGCATCCTGGAAGGCCTGCCGGCCGCCTCTCCCCTCATCGGCAGCTGGGACGAAATCCGGCGCCGCTGCGAGGACTTCTTCGCGGAGCATGGGATCGGCGCTCCGGCGGTCTGACCAAGGCGGATCCCGCGTCCTAAAGGTGTACATTCGAGGTAGGCGGGGGCGAGCGAGCCGGCGCCGTCATGCGTATCACGTAGGGAAGGAGATGCGGTGACCGGTGTTTGAGCTTCGGAGGATCACAGCGCGGCACACGCGGGCCCCCTGGCTCGCGAGCGCCGCGCTGCACGCGGCCGTCACTGCGCTCGTGCTCGTGGTCGCCTGGCGGGTACGGCCCACCACGACATTCATCACGCTGGCTCCCCCGGCCGTGCGGGCGATGCCGGCGTTGCCGCCGACCGGAGGCACCGAGCGGGGGCGGGGGCCGAGCGGGGGCCTCGGCCACCCGGTGCCGGTGAACCCGGTTCCACGCGGGCAGGCGACTCCCGCTCCCATCGGCGCGGTCGACTCGACCCTGGCGGTGAACGCCGCGGAAGTTGGCCGGCGTTTCGTGACCGAGCCCCGTCTCGTGAATCCACTCATCTGGGTCCCGCCCCGGCCGGCCTTGCCCGTCGAGGTCGCGGACGTGCTGTATCGCCATCTCGATCCCAAGGATCCGCCGCCGCGCGACACCGTCGTGGTGCGCCGGCTGCGCGCCATGGTCGATTCGATGAACCGCATCATCGACGTCGAGCAACGCGAGCACCGGAGGCCGACGTGGACGACCGAGGTGGCGGGGAAGAAATTCGGGATGGACTCGACCGGCATCTACATCGCCGGGGTCAGGATTCCCACCGCGGTACTGATGGCGCTCGGGAGCATGCTTCCCCAGGGAAACTTCGACGAGGCGATGCGGGCTCGGCAGATGTCGGATCTGCGGGAGGACATGGTGCAAGCCGCGCGGCGCACGCAGACGCTCCAGGAATTCCGTGGGTATGTCAAGGAACTCCGGACCCGCAAGCAGGCGGAGCACGATGCGGCGCGACGCCAGCGGGATTCGGTGGGGGTGATGCCGGACAGTGTACCGCTCGTCCAATAGGCGTCGTACGACGCTAGGACGCTACGTTGTACGAATCGCTGCCTCCAACCGCTTCAACGCCGCTTCTTTTCCCACCACCGCAAGCAACTCGTTCACCGGCTCCGACACGGTGCCGCCGGTCAACGCAATGCGGATCGGCTGGAACACCTTGCCGGCGGCCACCCCGCGCCGCTCGGCGGTTTCGCGCAATCGCTGCTCGAGCGCGGCCGGAGTCCACTCGGCATCTCGGAGCACGCTGAGGCTCGCCTCGAGCGACGCTTTATAGCCGGCCGGATCCTTCGCAATTTCCTTCTTTCCCTTGTCGTCGAGCTCGATGTACCGCGGATCGACGCGCACCGCGACCTGGCGCGCCACTTCCAGCGTGGTGCGCGAGCGTGTCTTGACCGCCGCAATTGCCGCGAGTGTCGCGTCGCGGGTGCTCTGCAGCCCGAGCTTCTCGAGCTGCGGCGCGACGAGCGGGTAGAGTTGGTCCGCCGAGGCCATCGAGAGGTATTGACCGTTCATCCATTCGAGCTTGGTCGTATCGAAAATGGCGCTCTTCTTTTGCACCCCGTCGAACGAGAACAGCTGCACCATCTCCTCGAGCGTCATGATCTCGCGGTCGCCGCCCGGGCTCCAGCCGAGCAACGCCAGGAAGTTGCGCATCGCGGCGGGAAGGATTCCCAGGTGCTGGTAGTCGCCCACCGCCGTCGCCCCGTGACGCTTGGAGAGCTTCTTCCCATCGGGGCCGTTGATCATGGGCACGTGACCGAACACCGGAGGCTCCGCCCCGAGCGCGCGATACAGCGCGATCTGCTTGGGCGTGTTCGAGATGTGGTCATCGCCGCGCAGCACATGCGTGACCCGCATGTGAATGTCGTCAGCTACGACGGCGAGATTGTAGATCGGGGTACGGTCGGAGCGGAGGATGATGAGATCCTTGAGATCCTCACCCTGAAAGCTGATGCGCCCATGCACCGCGTCGTCCCAAGCGATCTCACCGGGCGGCATGCGGAACCGGATCGCACCCTCGTCGGCATATGCCTTTCCCTCGGCGAGCAACCGGTCGGCCAGGTCCTGGTGGCGCTTGAGACCCGCGCCCTGGAACACCAGTTCCTCGTCCCAGTTGAGACCGAGCCATGTGAGCCCCTCGAGAATCACACGCGTGTGCTCCTCGGAGGAGCGTTCCTTGTCGGTGTCTTCGATGCGCAGCAGGAACGTGCCGCCGACGTGGCGGGCGTAGAGCCAGTTGAGCAGGGCAGTGCGCGCGCCGCCGACATGCAGGTAGCCGGTAGGCGAGGGGGCGAAGCGGACGCGGGTCATGGAGCCGGTGCCAGGGGTGAGGTGTCAGGTGTCAGGGGTCAGGTGTCAGGTGTCAGGGGTGTCGCCGGCACCTGACACCTGGTACCTGACACCGGTCGTTCGCACGGAGAGGGGGGGATTCGAACCCCCGATAGAGCTTTAGACCCTATGACGGTTTAGCAAACCGTTGCCTTCAGCCACTCGGCCACCTCTCCCAGGACAGGAGAACGTCGCCACGGGCTTCGAGTTGTGCAACCCCTCAGGCGAGGGGTTAGTATCGGCCCCATCTCATGAATACGCTCCTCACCCGTTCCAGGGCCAGGGTTCGGCGCGATTCGAACGCCGCTCGTCACTCGAACGACGCACGGCACCAGAGCGTCGCTCGGCTCCGCTGCGACGCTCGACCGTTGCCGGGACGTCGTCATGGCGGCGGTCGCGCGCGATACGGCGGCCAAGATTCTCTCGCCGGTCCATGCCGCGTCGCTGAACTTCGGCACGATCCTTCATAGCGGTCAGCGCTCTGAGGGCCGCCTGACGGTCCTGCGGGCCGCTGCCATGATGCGCGGTTGGCTTACACGGCGCTCCTGTTTGCGCTCACGCGCCGCGGCATCAGCCGCCTCATCGAGCGCTTCCGGCGTCGTGGGGCCGGTTGCCTCGGCGACGCCGATCGAAATCCCGATCTGCTTGCCGTTCGCCTCCTGCAGTCCTGCCGCCGCGAGCGCGCCGTTGACGGTCCGCTCGATCCGGTCTCGAATCGCCTGGGAATCGGCGTCGACCGCGACGCTCAGCGTGAGCCCGAACTCGTCGCCACCAGGCCGTGCGAGGCTGACGAGGTCAACATCCCGGGTCGCTCGCTCGAGGGCTTCGCGCACGACGCACAAGGCCGCGTCCCCGGCGCTGTGGCCACGGACGTCGTTCAGCGCTTTGAAGTTGTCCAGGTCGGCGCGGAGGCGTACGACGCGCGAGCCGGCGACGCGTCGCGCGAGCGCACGCGCTGTTGCGTCCCGGTCGGCCCGCTTATTGAGGGCGCCGGTCACCGGGTCCTGGCGCGCTTCGCGGCACAACTCAGGGCTGAGGCGCTCGGCGAGCAGGCGACGCACGAGCTGAAGCGAAGCCGGCCCCAGGAGATTCCAGACCCGCCACGCTGCGCGTTTCCCATGAACGAGGTGGGGTCGCGGGTCGAGCGGATTGGCCTGGTTCTGAGTCAGCAGTATTGCCGTCATTGATCGCTTTCCCGGTCTGGTTCCGGGCAGGTCTAACGCACAGTTCGCGCCACACCCCCGAGCATGAAACCCCCGTATCCAGGGCCCCGGCTGCACCAACCTGGTTCCCTCTGCCCCTGGAATCGCACCGATTTGCGGCGCGACCGTGCGGTCCGCACCCACCGCCGCCCGTGGTATCGGAGTTGCCCTTAGACCGCGCGGTGAGCGGCGCATTGGCGACGACGCAACGACTTGGAGAGAGGGCACCGATGAGTGGGACCAACGGTTCCTCGGTGCGGCGCAGGCCGGCCACAGAGCGACGCCGTGCCTAGGGGAATCAAGGTTACCGGATACCGGTCACGGATCGTGCTGCTGCGGCTGGGTTGCGTGATCGAAACCCACCAGAGCAGCGTCATCATGCCGACGCCACGCGAGGCATTCATTTCCGGACTCCGGTCGCTCGCGGCCCACACGCGCCGCACTAGCGCGGACGAAGCCGCGATCTATGTTGGTGGCGCGGTCCGATCCGGGCGCAGCTATCGGGGGACGCCCCGCTGTATCGGGTCACGCTCTCCTTGCCTCCTGTGAACGAGCCCGGGTCTCAATGGGCGCCATGAGCGTTCGCGGCCCGTACTCAACCAACGGTCAGCATGCGGAGGACGTTGCTGCAGTGAAGCAACAGGATGCGGGCGAAAAGCCCCCGGCGCCACACCGCCACTCAGGCGCCAAGTGCCGTCGCACCAACGAGCTGCGGTTGAGCGGCGCGTGGCACCGGCCTTGCGTTGGTATCCTCGCATGAGACCGCCGCTCGCACTCTTCCTTGCTATCGTTGCGCTCGCCGTATTGCCGGGGCGGGGCACCGCGCAGGGCGCCGCGTTGCGATCCGTCGACTACTCGGATGGAACTCTCTCGGGCGCGAGCACTCTCAGGCTGAGCGGCAGCCTCCCGGCGCGCATCTCCTGGACCCGATCAGAAATCGCGCTTGCAACCGGGTTTACTGCCACGTTGTTGATGGATGCTAGTCAGACGCGAGGGCTTGCACGTGGCGGATGGAATGGGTTTCGGGAGCTGAATCCCCTGCTGGGGTCGAAGCCGAGCGTGGGGCGAATCAATGCGTATACGGCGGTGGCCGGCCTGGCCGTGTTGGGCGTGGCGGCAGCGGTGCCGGCGCGGGCACGCCCCTGGGTGCTGGCCGCGGCCTTCCTCGTGGAATCGTTTACCGTTTCGCGCAACGCGCGAGCAGGCATTCCAATCACGCTCCCCTGACGCCCCAACGATCCCTACCGCGGTCTGGAAGTTCGCGGGGGACGCGCCGGCGGTTGACGGAGCGAGCCGAGCAGCACCGCGAGCCACATCGACAACGCGAGCATCGCTTCTTCCCACCACGTAAATTGATTGTGCTTCACACGCCTCCCCGCTAGATCCGCTTCGTTACTCGACAACCCGCGTACCAACTCAGGCAACTATCGTGCCCTGCACGGGTGCTGCCACGACGCCTCGGTCGCCACGAACCAGTCCTGCCCTGCGTCTGTTGCGCGCGCGCAACTCACGGTATCCATCGCTGCGCGTGATGACGGGCGTCGTTCTTGCAGCGACGGTTGGTTGCATGGGTCCGCTCTGCACCGCGTCCGACATCGAGCGTCGGCTGTACACCCATCTCTTCCAGGTGCTGCCGATACCCGCGCTCATTCTCACCGTCGAGGGCGTGACGCTGTCGGCGAATGCCGAGGGTGCGCGGTTGCTCGGAGTCTCCGACCCGGCGGCGCTGCGGGGCCGGTCATTCGGTGACTGGATCGCGGCGCCGCAACGTGCGGCGATGGACGCCGCATTGCGCAATGCCGTGCACTTGCCCCAGGACGTGCAGGTCATCATCGAGGTCGCCGGCGAGGGTGCGCGCGACGTAAAGGCCGCGGTCGTCAGTGTGGACGCCGAGGGACGCTCCCCCAAGCTGCTCCTGCTCGCGGTGGACGTGTCGCGCGAATTGCTGCTGCAGCGCAAGCTGATGCAGGCGGACCGCCTGTCGCAGCTCGGGGTGCTGGTCGCGGGTGTCGCGCACGAGCTGAACAACCCTCTGGCAGCGATCGCTGCCTTCGCCGAGACGCTGGCGGCGGAAGCGGGGACGCCCGACCTGCGGGAAAGCGCCGAGGTGATCCGGGTCGAAGCGATGCGCGCCGGCCGGATTGTGGGGACGCTGCTCGACTTTGCGCGCCAGCGGCCCCGCGTCAGCACGGCGGTCGATCTGGTGGATGTCGTGCAGCGCGCCCTGTATCTACAGCGCTCGGCGCTGAAACGCGCGCAGGTCCGCGTGGCGCTCGCCATGGCGGACGATCTTCCGGCCGTCGTGGGAGATCCACAGGAAGTGCAGCAGATCGTGCTCAACGCCATCGTGAACGCGCGGCAGGCGATCGAGGGGACCGGCCGACCCGGGCAGGTGTTGATCGCCACGCAGCGTACGGACCACCATGTGGTGGTGACCGTCGAGGACACGGGGCCCGGCGTGCCGCTTGCCATCCTGGATCGCGTGTTCGAGCCATTTTTCACGACCAGGGGCGAGCACGGCACCGGGCTCGGTCTGGCGATCAGTTTCGGGTTGGTGCGTGCGATGGGCGGGCGCATCTGGATTCAGAACATCGAAGGTGGGGGCGCGCGCCTTGCATTCGAGCTCCCGATCGATACGACGCACGCCGGTGCCGGGGCCGGGACGGAGGTTCGCGCACCCGCACGCCGATTGGCGGTCCTGGTCGTGGATGACGAAGACAACGTCCGGCGCGGCATGGTGCTGCTCGCGAGGCGCCTGGGTCACACCGTCGAGAGCATCGGCCGGTTCGCGGAAGCCGCGCGACGCCTCGGCGATCCCGCCGCGACGAGCTACGACGTCCTGCTGGTCGACGTCCACCTGGACGAAGGGCGCAGTGGAATCGAGTTGTTCGACCAGCTGAGCGTCGCAGGGGAGGGGCGCGAGCGGCGCATCGTGTTCACGAGCGGGGACTCGATCTCCACGCTCACCCGCGACCGGCTGCAGCGTACCGACCAGCCGGTGCTCCGAAAACCGTTCGGTCTGCAAGAGTTGTCAGAGATGCTCGACCGCGTGGCTACGGAGTCCGATTGAGCCGGTCTCGCCACATCGCGAAGCCCTGGCCTATCCCTTGCTGCACCCGGCCGCGTTGGCGACGTTGAGTCGCCCGGCGCCGAAAATCGACGCCGGCCCTACGGAATCCGCTCCATCGAGAATGCACCGGGTAATTCGCCCCGCCGGCGCACGCGGGGCCGATCGGGACGCGATCACCGCCGCCGCGCCCGCGACATGGGGCGCCGCAAAGCTGGTCCCGGCCCCGGACAGGACGTAGTTCGTTTGGCATCTGAAGGCCAACGTTACCTCGGTATGGCTGCAGGCCCCCAGCACGAGATCGAACACGCTGCCTCCGGCCCGCAGGTCGCCTCCCGGAGCCACGAGGGCGATCCCCGTGCGTGAACCAAAGTCCGAGTAGCTCGCCAGCGCGTCGAAATCCGCTTTGTTGAACGGAGCCGTCGCCCCCACGCCGATCACGTGGGTGAGCTGCGCCGGGATCACGATCATCGAGGGAGCGTCGGTGTCGAGGTCGACCGCATCGTTGCCCGCGGCGGCGATCACCGTCACACCCTGTCGTGCGGCGAAATCGATCGCGTGCTGCAGCGCGCGGACGAGCGGCCGGACCCCTGGCTGCCTGAGGTCAACGTACCCGCCCAGGCTCATGTTGATCACATCCGCGCCTGCGTGGACGGCGAACAGGATCCCCGCGATGAGGTCCGTGAACGTGCCTCTGCCATCCGTCCCGAGGACTTTGACCGCGCACAGCCGGCTCGCCGGCGCCACCGACGCGATGCGGATGCCGTTGCTCGAGATGATGCTGGACACGAACGTGCCGTGCGCATTGAAGTCCTGGATCGTCGGCTCGCTCTCGACGAACGACGTGCTCCTGTCCAGGTCAATCCTGCCGGTGAGCTCGATGTGGTCCGGATCGATACCGGTGTCCAGCACGCAGACCAGGCGGCCACTCCCTGCCGGAGTGGAGCGCCAGGCCGCCGCAGCCTGAATCACCCGCACATTCCATTGGATCCCGAACAGCTCCGCGCCGCTCTGGTCTGGTCCGTGTCCGGGTTGCGCTACCGCTGGCGCGTCCCCCGCGAACAACCGGACCATCGCGTCGGGCGGCGGGATCCACTGCAGGCTGACATCCCTGTCAATGCTCGCCACGTCGGGACGGGCCGCGAGCGCCGGGACTTCACGCGGGCTCACCCCTTTGACGACGACGGTCGCGATTTCGGGGTGGCGGCGCTCCACGTGACCGCCCAGCGCGCGTACGCTCGCTTCGAAATCGCTCGGTTCGGCGCGCGCAAAGGTTACAACGAGCCCGGCCGCGGCTCTTTGGTTCACCTGGTCCCCAGGAGCGGCCTGGAGGGCGGGGCGGGGTGGGGCGGAGCGCAACGGGGCTGCGGGGTCGCGGTCGCCGCAGTTCAGAGCGAGAACTGCGGCGCCCGCGATCGCAGCCAGTCGAGCACGAGACTTTACAATAGCACCACCTTCACGACCTTGGTGTCCGAACCTGACGCGCCATGGCTATCCCTCACCGTCACCGTAACGGTGAAACTACGCGGCAGGAGAATCACGTACGTGTGTCCTGCGCTGATTGTGGAGCCCTGGCTCGACACACTGCCGGTGGTCGTTGAGCCGTCGCCCCAGTTGATCGTGTAGGACCACGGTCCGTCGTTGTTCGGATCGCTGAAGCTCGCCCGGAGGCTATAGAGCAAGCCCGTGAGCACTGTCTCGTCCGGACCCGCGTTCACGACCGGCGGCTGGTTCGGCGCCGTCACGGTCACGGTCTTCGATGTCGTAGCGCTCGCCGCCCCCTGGATATCGGTGACGCGCAGGGTGACGGTGTAGCTACCGCCTGCGCCGTAACTGTGCGACGGATTCTGGGCGGTCGAGGTGCCGCCGTCGCCGAACGTCCAGCTGTAGCCGCTGACGGAGCCGTCGGGATCACTGCTCGTGCTCGTGAAGGTGCAGTTGAGGGCGCTGCAGCTGAAGGTGAAGTTCGCGGTCGGCGGCTGGTTCGGCGCCGTGACCGTGACGGTCTTGGACGTGGTGGGGCTCGCCGCGCCCTGGTTGTCGGTGACGCGCAGGGTAACCGTGTAGCTACCGCCTGCGCCATAACTGTGCGACGGATTCTGGGCGGTCGACGTGCCGCCGTCGCCGAAGGTCCAGCTGTAGCCGGCGATCGAGCCGTCCGGATCACTGCTCGTGCTCGTGAAGGTGCAGCTGAGCCCTGAGCAGTTGAAGGTGAAGTTCGCCGTCGGTGTCTGATTGGTGGGGCTCACCGTCACGCTGTGCGAGACGGAGTTGGTCGCGGCTTGGTTGTCGGTGACGGTCAGGGTGACCGTGTACGTGTTCGCCGTCGCGTAGGTGTGCGACGGGTTCTGTGCCGTCGATGTGCCACCATCCCCGAAGGTCCAGCTGTAGGACGCGATCGTGCCATCGGGGTCGCTGCTTGTACTCGTGAAGGTGCAGGTGAGTCCGTTGCAGCTCGAGCTGAAAGCGGCGACGGGCGGCTGATTCGCCGCGCTGACGGTCACGCTGTGCGAGGTCGTGTTCGTCGCCCCCCCGTTGTCGGTGACCGTGAGGCCGACAGTGTAGGTGTTGGCGGCCGCGTAGGTGTGCGACGGGTTCTGCGCGGTCGACGTGCCACCGTCACCGAAGGTCCAGCTGTAGGACGCAATCGAGCCGTCGGGATCGCTGCTCGTGCTCGTGAAGGTGCACGTGAGACCGCTGCAGCTCTGGGTGAAGGCCGCCGTGGGCGGTTGGTTCGCCGAGCCAAGGGACGGATTGAGCGTCAGCACAGTCGCGAGCCAGGTTCTGGGCGAGCTTGGCGAGTCAAAGAACCAGGTCCACTGTGGATCGGCGGAGCTGGCGGCGGGCGGCACCAGGTACTCCCCATCGGTCTTCATCGACGCACCGGACATCTGCGTGATGTTGTGCCATCCCGCGGCACTGGGCGGCGGCTCGACGCCGACGATGCCGTTCGCCAGCGTGACGCCATACGCGAGGGCGCCCGCGGAGACGGGAATCGCGCCGGGATCGGCGACCGTCTGCGACGTGCTGGAGCCCGACGCCGAACGGTGCGCGCCCAATGCCTGCGCGTAGCTGGTCTGGACGCCGGCATACGCGGAGAGCATGATCCCGCCGTCGGTGATTGACGTCGATAGATTCGCCTGGACCACGAGGACGTGGTCTTGATCCGCGTTGGGGTCGGGGAAGTTCTGCACGTTGGTGGCGACATAGGTCGCCATCGAAATACCGCCGGCGGTAACGTACTCGACGAAATTATAGGCATTGCCGACGGGGGTGCCGTTGGTCAGGTGGTCGGTCACCGACGTGATGATGTTGGTGGAACCGAGCCAGAAGAAGGATACGACGATCGCATCACCGACATGGGGATTGCGTGGGTTGAACCCTTTGAGGATCGCGGTGCCGTTCGCGCCAAACGTGCCGTTGTCCGAGTCGGCCACGACGTCGAGCGCGGGGAGTTGCGTCGGGAGCTGGTCAGTGCGATGTCCCGGTGCGGCAGACTCGCTGCATTGGGCGGCGAGAAATGTGGCGGCCAGAACGCCGAGAAGCCGGAAGCTTGCGGTGCGCTTGGACATGACGGCACGTCCTCCGAGGAAGCGGGTTTGTTAGCGACTAGCCGCGGTCTGTGCGGTCGCTACCACGATGTTCGCCGTGGTCGCCCCGCTGAGGGGATCGATCAGGTACACGTGAATCATGTTCACCGTCAGACCGGTGCTGCGGACCCCGTCACCGGTCGGGATCTGCTCGTTGACCACCGCGTATCCCACGCCCGGGAGATTGAGGCGCGTATTCGGCGGAGGTGTGGCGTCGCCATACGACACGCCATTGACCACCAACTCCAGCAGCGTGGACCCGTCCGATTCGCTCGTGGCCGTGACGCCGTTCGCGTAGCTCGTGGCGAGCGCGACGACCGCCTTGGCGGTGATCAGTCCGTTCAGGATGCTCACGTCCATGGCCTCGGCGGACGTCGTCGCGGAGACGAGGGCCTGGTCGATCTGGCCCGTCGCGATGGAGGTGAGGCCATTGGCGCTGAGCATGTTCGGGAGGGTCGCCGCAGTGAGATCGGCGTTGCTCATGCCGCCGTCCGCGGGCAGTGTCGCGCTCGCGAACCTTTGAACCGTGCCCGCGGCGTTCACGGTTGCCGCCGCGCCCGTGCCAGAAACCGTCTGGCCTTTCCCCAGGGCCGGCGTCAGGACGAGCCCACCGAGCGCCGCCAGCGTCGCGAGGGTGAGGGACGGGCGGCGACGCCCGATCATGGAGACCGTCATAGTGTGGTCGTTCACGCCTTGCCCTTGTGCATCTGGATGTTTCCGCCGGTCAGGTAGCCGGCGTTGTGGTAGGCATCGATTTGAATGTCGATGTAGTCGGTGCCGCGACCGGGTTCGCCGTTATCGCAGCCCATCGTCACGATGAAGGTGGTCGTGGCGTCCTCCTTTTTACCCGTCCCCGACCACGAGCGGCAATTGGGATAGCCGGCGCGCGTGGTGTAGCTGCCGGGTGTGACGGTACCCTTGAACTTGAAGTTTCCACCCGCGCATGCTGGTGAGGCCGGATCGCCGCCTTTGGTGCAGTGCTGCACCCACTCGAGCTTGCCGCCGGTCGGTCGTGCCTCGAACCCGAACGTCGCGAACTCGCGTCCGTCCTGCAGCTTGCCGCCACCCGTCATGAAGTCGTTCGTCTGGCCGGCACACGTCACTGAGAACGTGGTTGTTGCGGTCCCACCGGAGGGGACGGTCACGGTTCGTGCGTTCCCGCCGCTCACACTGCAGTTCGCTGCCACGCCGGAGATCGTCACGAGGTGGCTGCCGGCGGAGAGGTCCGCGAAGGTGACGCTGCCGTTCGTGGCGATCGCCTGGCTCTGGCTGCCATCCACCGTGATGGTGTAGCCGTCGGGGTCGAGGTTCGCGCCCGTCGTGTTTGTGGTCACCGTCAGATTGCCGGAAGGCGGGGGCGCGGGCTTGAGGGTCAGCACGGTCGCGAGCCAGGTGCTGGGCAACGTGAAGAACCACGTCCACTGTGGATCGACGGAGCCCGCGGTGGCCGGTACGGCGTACTCGCCATCGGCTTTCATGAGGGCGCCAGAAATCGTCGAGACATTCGTGAAGCCCAGCGGAGGCGCCACACCGACCACGCCGTTGGAGAGGGTGACGCCGTACACGAGCGCACCCGCGTCGACTGGAATAGCGCCCGGATCGGCGGTCGCCGTGGATGCCGAGAAGCCGGACGCAGACCGGTGCGCACCCATGGCTTGAGCGGCGACCGGCTCGACGCCGCCGTACGCCGACAGCATGATGCCTCCGTCGGCGATCGGCACCAGCAGGTTCGCCTGCACCACGAGCACCGTGTTCTGATCGGGATTCGGGTCGGGAAAGTTCCTCACGTTGGTGGCCACGTACGTGGCCATGGAAATGCCGCCGGCCGAGACGTATTCGACGAAGGCGTACGAGTTCCCGACCGGCGTGCCGTTGGCCAGGTGGTCGGTGACCGATATGATGACGTTAGTCGACCCGATCCAGAAAAATGTGGCGATGATCGCGTCCCCAAGATGAGGATTGGTGGGGTTGAACCCCTTGAGGATCTGGGTGCCGCTGGCGCCGAACGTGCCGTTGTTCTGGTCGTTCGTGACGTCCAGCGTGGGTAGGAGGGCGATGCGGCGCGACGGAGCGACCGGCTCGCCGCAACCAGCGGCGAGCAGCGCGATGGCCAGAAGGCCGGTCGCCCAGCCGCGGCGCAGCGCTGTCAATTACCGATCCCGATGCTAAACGCCGCGCTTTCGACGCTCAGGTTCATGTCCGGAGCTGCCGCCCTGAGGGTGTAGCCGTTGCCGGGCAGGTTGGGCTGGTCGATGCACAGGCCGCTGAAACGAGCCAGGCCGTTGACCGCCGCGACGGTGTTGGTGCCGGACAACGTGCCCGGTATCAGCGCCCCGCCGTTGTGCCCGATCGCGACCGTGACGGAGCCGTTGAACGCCGTCACGGTGTTGCCTTTGTCGTCCAACGCCCTGACCTCGACGGTCGGGATGGCGCTGGGGCAGGGCAACGAGCTGGCCGGCTGGACCGCGAAGGCCAATCTCGTGGGCGCTTCATTGAGCGCGACGACCGTGGTCAACCAGGTGCTCGGTGAGTTGAAGAACCAGGTCCATTGGGGCGTACTGGTGCCCGCAGCGGCCGGCAGCGCGTACTCGCCATCGGTCTTCATCACCGCGTCGGACATGTTCGTGATATTGCTGAAGCCGGCCGGCGGCTCGACTCCGACCACGGCATCCGCCAGCGTCACGCCGTACACGAGCGCACCAGCGGCCACCGGGATCCCGCCTGCCGTGGCGGTGGTCGGCGACGTCCCGGAGCCCGACCCCGACTGGTGCGCACCCATCGCCTGGGCAAACGTGGGATATACGCCGCGATAGGCGGAGAGCATGATGCCGCCACCGGTGATCGAGGCTGACAGATTCGCCTGCACCACCAAGACCCTGTCTTGGTCCGGATTCGGGTCCGGGAAATTGCGCACGTTGGTGGCGACGTACGTGGCCATCGAAATGCCGCCGGCCG
>Ga0193727_1000202_pt1 | contig 21201 bp, 17 predicted proteins | sample H2c2metaG_FD_143051 | JGI IMG/M metagenome (GOLD analysis project Ga0193727, IMG submission 143051) | Soil microbial communities from a riparian zone of the East river system, Colorado, United States - H2c2 | ecosystem: Environmental > Terrestrial > Soil > Riparian zone | place: USA: East River...
GCCGTGTTCATTAATTCAGACGGCAGACTAGGCACCACTACGTCTGCTCGACTGTTTAAAGAGAAAATCAAGCCAATGGAACGGGCCAGCGAAGCGCTCTTTGCGCTCAAGCCCGTCACTTTCCGTTACAAGAAAGGGATCGATCCGCAAGCTATTCCGCAGTTTGGGCTGGTGGCCGAGGACGTTGAAAAGGTAAATCCTGATCTCATCGTGCGAGACAAGGAAGGAAAGCCCTACACCGTCCGCTACGACGCGGTGAACGCGATGTTGCTTAATGAGTTCCTCAAAGAGCATCGCAGAGGCGAAGAGCAAGATCGCAAGATTCAGGAGCAGGAAACGACGATTGCAGAGCTAAGATCTGAAATTCGGAGTTTGGCTGCAATGGTAAACGACCAAGCCTCGGAATTGCGGAAGGTGAGCGCACAACTGCAGATCAGCAACGCCGCTGCGCAAGAGATTGCGAGTAATCGGCCTTAATGTTGTAGCCGGCATCGTTGATGCCGGTCCGTGAGGCGCATGCATTGCCCGACCGGGATCACCGATCCCGGCTGCAGGCCTGCTAGTAAATGTCGTTGTCTGAGCTATAGCCGGAATCGCCGCGAATGGAACGCAAACGGGCGCGGCTGCCCCATTCGGACTCAGGACGATTGATCTGGCCGACGGTGATTTTCACCAGCCACGGCGCCGCCGCCAACACGCCGATTGCCAATAACGTAATCGCCGCTGCCTGACGCAGCGGAGGCCTGATTTTGTCCGCGATCAAGATTCCCAAACCTAATCCGATTGCCGTCCGGGTGAGTACGAGCAACGGCGCAACTGGAAGATCTTCAGAACTTTTTGAAATGGATATGAGGGAAGACATCGCGTACCATATACGTCGCGTTTCGGAAAAAGAAACGGCAATTTTGTGGTCTGGCAGGTTTGTCATTTCGAGCCGAGCGAAGCAAAGTCGAGAAATCCCGCTGCGCAACCTTGAGACAGTTCAACGGGATGTCTCGACTTCGCTCGACATGACATAAAGTGGAAATGCCTGATTCGATGTACGCGCTCATCCTCGCCGGCGGCAGCGGCGAACGCTTTTGGCCGTTGAGCAGACGGGCGCGCCCTAAACAACTACTAAGTCTCGTCTCAAACAAAACTTTACTGGAAGAAACTCTGGCGCGCCTCGACGGGCTCATCCCGCCCGAACGCATTCTGATCCTCACGAACACAGAACAGGAAAGCGCAGTTCGAAAGTTGCTTGGGAATTTTCCAAAGGAGAACATTTTAGCCGAGCCAGCCAAGCGCGACACCGCCGCAGCAATCGCACTCGGGACCGGCTGGGTAGCGTTGCGCGATCATGCAGCCACCATGGTTGTTCTCCCGGCCGATCACGTGATTACAAATCACGCGGCATTTCAGGAAACACTGGCCCTTGCTGCAGACGCCGCCGACGAGACAAGCGGCCTTGTGACTATCGGCATCAAACCGACATGGGCGTGTCCCGGATTCGGTTACATCGAGCACGGCAAGCCGGTGCGTTTGCGCAAGCGTCCCGATAACGAAGGAATTCATCGTGTCGTGCGCTTTCGTGAAAAACCAAATTCTGATCTGGCGGAGTCGTTTTTGCGCCGGGGAAATTTCAGATGGAACGCGGGCATGTTCGTCTGGTCCGTGCCCACGATGCTTCGCGAATTTAACCGTCACGCGCCTGAGCTAGCTGATTTCCTTTCACAACTCCGCGCGCCGGGAAATTTTGAGACAGCCTTGCGTGAGCGCTTCAGCAAACTGCCGCGCATCTCGTTCGATTACGCGATCATGGAAAAAGCCGACCGCGTTCTGGTCGTGGAAGCCGGCTTTGATTGGGACGACATCGGAAGCTGGCATGCTGTGGCGAATTATTTTGAAAAGGACAAGCGCGGAAACGCCGCGAACCGTCCAATCACGGCGATCGATTCCAGCAACAACATCGTTTTCGATGAAAATGGAACAACGATCGCGCTACTCGGCGTGCACGATCTGATCGTCGTCCGTACGCCAGATGCCCTTTTGATTTGTCATCGACACGAAGCGGAAAGAATCAAGGACTTGATCGGCAAACTTCCGCCGGAACTGCAATGACAGAGCTTTGGCCGACGCGGATGGGAGCGCACTGCAGCGCCAAGGAGCGACGGTCCGCCACAGGACGGATTCGTCGTGGTGAACTTGGGCAGCCGTCGATTTCAAAAGGTGACGGCTGGGAAGCTGTCATTCCTTGGGACGCATGAATCGGATTTTGGCTCTCGATTTTGGCCGGGCACGGATCGGGTTGGCGATCTCTGATGAGTTGCAGTTGTTGGCGCATCCGCTGGAGACTATTTCAGCAAACCAACAACCGGCAGCGCGCATCGCGGAAATTGTTCGTAACAAAAATGTCGATCACGTCGTGGCCGGCATCCCGCGTCAGATGAATGGGCAGATCGGTACTGCTGCGACTGAGGTTCTCGATTTTGTGGAAAAGCTACGCGCGCTTCTCCCCTGCCCGGTCGTCACCTGGGACGAGCGGCTGACGACCGTCGCAGCCCATCGGGCGTTGCGTGACGCCGGCAAGAAAACACGGCATACCCGCGGTTACGTGGATCAGGTGGCGGCGCAAATGATTTTGCAAAGCTATCTGGATCGCCGCGCGCACGAGAAGGAAACGGGCGGATTGTGACTGATGACGGGTGATTGATGACGCTGTCATTCTGAGCGAAGCGAAGCTGCAACGCAGCGGACGAAGTCCGCGAGGCCAGGCTTTCAATCTCGGATCAATTTCTGCCAATGCTCGCCACGGAATCGATCAGAGATGTTTCGCTTCGCTCAACATGACAACGCCTTAATAGAAACTTCTGATCACCGTTCAGTGATCACCATCACCGATTAGCAAATTCGCTATGCCGCGACGACTGAAACTGATCATCGCTTACGACGGCGCGCCGTTCGCCGGCTGGCAGAGCCAATCTCATCGCAACACGGTGCAGGATTATCTCGAGCGCGCCTTTAAGCGCGTTACTGGCGAAGCTGTGCGCGTTCACGGCGCGGGACGAACGGACGCAGGTGTTCACGCTCTCGCGCAATGCGCGCACGTTGATGTTTTAAAACTCCTGCCAGCTGACCGTTGGATTAAAGCGCTCAATGCGCTACTGCCTTCCGCCATTCGCGCGCTTCGCTGTCGATATGTGTCGCACGATTTTCACGCGCGTCTTTCGGCAAAAGGAAAAATTTATCGCTACAGAATCTGGACCGCGGCGATTTTGCCTCCATTCGAGTATCGCCGTGCCTGGCATATCGCGCAGCCGCTTGATCTAAAGATTTTGAAATCGGCAGCAAAACATTTCGTCGGCACTCATGACTTCGCGGCTTTCGCCGCCAACCGCGGCAAACCCGAACCAAGCGCGATCCGCACAATTAATTCCGTGCGTGTCCGCCAAAAAGGTCCGTGCGTCACGATCGAGGTCGACGGCGACGGTTTCCTCTACAAGATGGTCCGACTCATGGTCGGCGCACTGGTGAAATGCGCGCTTGGCAAAATGGATGTCGAGGAGATCACGCTGCGACTAAAGTCGAGCGAACCAAGCTCCGCCCGTTTTGCCGCGCCCGCCGAAGGATTATTTCTCGTCCGCGTGCGCTACTGACTCGTTTTGAGCCTGAGAAAACGGCCACCGACGGCGTGAGACAGGTGGCAACTTGCTATGCCTCACACCGTGAGGAGAACCAGCCGGCTCCGGCTGGGGATCTCGAGTTTACGGAAGACGGCGTGCAGATGCTTTTTCACCATCGACAAACTCAACCGGGCGTTGTCGGCGACCTCCTGGTTGCTCCGGCCCTGGCAGACAAGTTGCGCAACTTCCCGTTCGCGCTGTGTGAGCCGGGCGATGCCTGGCAACCGGAAAAGCCTGAGTCGTTCGGAGTGTTCCCCGTTTCGGCAACGATCTTCGCAGGCGATGAGAAAATGTGGTCCCGCCACACCGACGGAATTGATCTGCTTGAGTTGAATCGTCGCGCGCAAATGCGGGGATTGCGGATGACGCACCTGTTCTTCTTTGAAATCCGTGCGTTGCTCCGAACGCATTCGACGTCGCGCATCCATCCATTCCTGCTTGAGAACGCGGCATCGATCCAAAATCTCAACAGGAATCGGCGAACTCGCTTTTGTTCGTTTCGCCTCTTCGGGTCCTTTCTCCCATACTGCGCAGAATTCGCGCGCGGCTTTGTTTTGGTAAATCGGCCTTAAGTTCCAACGCAAGATTATCGTGGGGAGTGGCAAACCCCGGAGGAATTCTTCAAAATCCGCTCGCACGCAACGCTCGCGCTCGAGCGATTCGATCCCGCGAAGCGCGGTCAGAAATTGCGGGTACAGTTGCCGGAGCAATTTCATCTCCGCCATTGAAAAATCGCCTTGCTTCGCCGTGCGCAGAATTGCTATCGCGCAAATGAGCCTCTGCCGTTTCCAAAAGAAGAATGCGATGCCGTGGGCGCATTTTTGTGGCGCCATGTAGCGGCGATAAAAGCTTGATCTTACGAAGCTGCTGCGACTGCGGAAAAGATCATTCAGACGCACGAGCCTCTTGCGCGGCCGTTGGACGGCGCACCGCTTGAGAGCGTTTGCCCCGAAGAAATCGTCGGGCATAAATCGCGTCCATTTTGCAATTACAGGCGCACTTGGGTTTTGCTGAAGCAGCAGGCCGACGTTGTGATACACGATTGAAGCGGAGAGTAACCGGTGAACAGCTTTCCAGAACGACTTGACGTCCATGGCGCGGTGCAATTTGAGGAGAGGCTTTTCCAACGCCGGACCGATCACCGGTTGACGTTTGCTACCAAGCCAGCTGTTTCCCCTCATGTGTGTCCCTCCTCACGCGCGCGAATAAGCGCGTAAATAAAGGACTACGCCTGTCGCCGGAATGTTCAACGAACGTCGATCGAAAAAGGAAACTTAAGTTACCTCGCGATTACGTAGCGGTGCACGAAACTCGGGGATTAAAACGAAGGGAAACCAAAAACAAGGGAGGTATAGCAAATGAAACTAGAAATCAATGTGCCCGTAAGCGGACTGGATCTCGCCAACCTGCTCGACGGGGAACAAGGCGCGTTCCTCTGCCAAAACAGAGGGCAAAACTACATTACCGTCGCGAAGTCCGGTCATTCGATCGCCTTCGGACCGACGCCGATCGGAAAGGCGATCCAGGAGCAGGCAGTATCAACGCTCGCACCCGAGCCGTGGTTCGTCACGAAAATCAGCCACTCAACTGATCTCGCTGAATTTCGTGGAAGCTTTGGCAGAGAAAACCGCTGAAACTGTCCCCGTAAGCTGTGGCCGTAGCGGAACTTCCAACCGCGATGGCCTGGCCAAGTCTCTGGGGTAGCAGCGGCTCGGGGAGAACCGCTGCAAAAAACAAAGCCTCGGTGGGGCAACTCACCGAGGCTTTTGTTTTGAGCCAGGGAGTGACGGCTTCCCAGCCGTCAGCTGCTTGTCGACAGCTGCCCAAGCCGTCGTTCCTTGATTATTTTTTCCAACCGTTGCCGTTCCCGTCTGGCGCCATTGCGGGCGCCATTTCAGGCGTGAGATCGACATCCTCGGGCGTGTCCTCCCAGCCGACGTCCATCAAAGATTTTTCGTGATGCTCTTTCGCGATGAGCATGTAGAGCGCCGGGACGATGAATAGGGTGAAGATCGTTCCGATGGTCATTCCGCCTACGAGAACGAGACCGATGGAATTTCGCGCTGCAGCGCCGGCGCCGGTCACGAGCGTAAGCGGGAAGTGACCGGCGACAGTTGCGACGCTCGTCATCATGATGGGTCGCAACCGAATCCGAGCGGCCTGCGCCACCGCGGTCAGTTTATCCATGCCTTTGCGTTGCATTTCGTTTGCGAACTGGACAATCAGAATTCCATTTTTCGAAACGAGACCGACGAGCGTGACGAGACCGACTTGTGAGTAGATGTTGAATGAAGTGGTCCACTTGTCCGTGAAGAATTCGCCGAATGGCATCTTCAAAAACATGAAGAGACCCGCGCCGAACATGGCCAGCGGAACCGATCCTAACAGAATAATGAACGGGTCGCGGAAGCTGTTGAACTGCGCCGCCAGGACGAGAAAAATCAGCACGAGCGAAAGCACAAACACGCCGAGAAATTTGCTGCCTTCGGTGCGCAACTGACGCGACTCGCCCGTGTAATCGAGGACGTAACCGTTCGGAAGAACGTTGCGCGCTTCGTTCTCCAAAAATTTCAGGGCAGCATCGAGCGAAACGGCGGGCACCCCGTTGATGGTGACCGCGTTGAGTTGTTGCATCCGATTGAGCGAACGCGCGACGGTCTTGTGTTTAATCGTCGCCACCGTGCTCAGCGGGATGAGCTGATTGTTCGGGCCGCTGACGTAAATATTTTCCAACTGCTCCGGATTCAACCGATCGACGCGTTTGATTTGCGGGATCACCTTGTAACTGCGCCCTTCGATGTTGAATCGATTAACGTAGTTCCCGCCGACGCTGGCCGAGAGATCGGCGCCCACTTGCTGCATGTCGAGGCCCATCGCCGCCACTTTGTCATGATCGAAAACGATCGCCGATTGCGGCTGGTCGATCTTCGTATCAATGTCGCCGAATTGGAAAATGTGCGCCTTCATCGCTTTCCCAAAAATTTGCTTTGCGAATTCGAGAATACGTTCCTGGTCGGCGGTCGATGTGATCACGAAGCTGACTGGAAAATTATCCGCGCCGGGAAGCGCCGAAGGCATGATCGGGAACATTTGGATCCCCGGAATCGCGCCGAGTTGTGCCTGGACTTGCGGCAGGTAGGCCTTGGTGGGTGTCTTGCGCACCCCCCACGGTTTCAAAACCATTCCACCAAATCCGTTATCTGGAAACGTGAGTTGGAATGTAAACCGCGTATCGGGAATGTTTTGGAAAACTTTTCCCGCAGCGTCCGCGTAACGGATCGTGTCGTCGATGGTCGCGTTGGCCGGCGCGGTAATGATGCCAAAAATCACGCCTTGATCTTCTTTTGGCGCCAATTCCTTGCTCGCCATTTTTGGAATCGCCGCGAACATCAAAAGCGCGAGGAGCGAAATGCCCGCCCAGAAAATGTAAACTGCAGGCCGCGCATTCAGCGTGCGATCGAGATGACTGCCATACCAATCACGGAAACGGTCGAACGTACGATTGATCAGGCCGCTGAATCCTTTGTCATCGTGGCCCGCGCGTAAAAGATTTGCCGACATCATCGGCGAAAGCGTCAGTGCGACGACCCCCGAAATGAAAACTGCGCCGGCAAGAGTCAGCGCAAACTCGCGGAAAAGCGCGCCGGTCAATCCACCTTGCAGCGCGATCGGCGCGTATACGGCGGCGAGCGTAAGAGTCATCGCGATGATCGGACCAACCAGTTCACGCGCACCCTTGAGCGCGGCGTTCATGCGCGACATTCCTTCGCGCATGTGACGTTCGACGTTCTCGACAACGACAATCGCGTCATCCACTACCAACCCGACCGAAAGCACGATCGCCAGGAGGGTTAGCAGGTTCAGCGAAAAGCCAAACGCCTGCATGAGAAACAACGCGCCGATCAGCGAAATTGGAATCGCGACCACCGGAACGAGCACCGAGCGGACCGAACCGAGGAACAAAAAGATCACCACCATCACGATGAGCAACGTGTCGATCAACGTCTTCACGACCTCGTGGATGGCGTCGTTGATGTAAGCCGTGGCGTCGTAAGCGATTTCCCCTTTCATTCCGGCGGGAAGTTCCTTTTGAATTTGTTCCATCTCCACGCGGACACGCTTGATCACGTCCACGGAGTTAGCGTTTGGCAAAACCCAAATGCCCATGAACACAGCTTTCTGTCCGGAGAACCGCACTTCAGTGTTGTAATCTTCCGCTCCCAGCTCCACGTCTGCGATGTCGCTCAACCTGACGAGGTTTCCTTTGTCCTGGCGAATGACCAGTTTTTTGAAATCGTCCACCGTGTGCAGATCGGTGTTGGCGGTCAGATTGACCTGAAGCAGCGAACCCTTCGTGTTACCGACGGCCGAGAGAAAATTATTTCGCGCCAGCATGTTGCGCACTTGGGCCGGGCTGATGTTTAGCGCCGCCATACGGTCCGGTTTCATCCAGACACGCATCGCAAACGTGCGGCCGCCGAGAATGTCCGCCTTTTGCACGCCACCGACCGCGGTGAGACGCGGCTGCACCAGTCGCACGAGATAATCGGTCACCTCGTTAGGCTGAAGAATGTCGGAAGTGAAACTGAGATAAGCCGAGGCGAATTGGGAATCGGCCGCTTCGATGCTAATGACAGGAATCTCCGCCTCCGGCGGCAAATCGCGCCGGATCGCGTCCACCTTCGAGCTGATATCCGACAGCGCCTTATTTGCGTCGTAATTCAATTTCAACCGCGCCGTGATCAGTGATTGACCCTGTTTGCTTTGCGATTGGATGTAATCGATCCCGTCGGCGGCCGCGATCGCGCGCTCGAGCGGCGTGGTGATAAATCCCCTCACCAGCTCCGCATCCGCGCCAACGTAAACCGTGCTGACCGTGATCGCCGCGATATCGCTGCGTGGATACTGGCGCACGTTGATCGTCTTCATCGCCTGCAAACCGGCGATGAGGATCACAAAGCTGACCACCATCGCCAGCACCGGGCGTTTGATGAAAAGATCAGTGAACGATTTCATCTAATTAGTAGCGTCATTCTGAGCGGAGCGAAGCGGAGTCGAAGAATCCCGCGATGTAACTCAACAGTTTTGCAACGGGATCCCTCGACTTCGCTCGGGATGACAGTGGTTCAGATTTCTTTCGTCATTCGTCATTCGTGCTTCGTCATTCCGCTCACGTATCTGCCGGTTTCGGATTCAGCTCCGGTTTAGGCGCAAGATCATTGTTCACTGTCACAGCCATTCCGTTGCGCAGTTTGAAAACCCCTGTGCCGACCACGGTTTGGCCAGCTTTTAGTCCTTGAGTGACCGCGACGAAATCGCCACGTGCATCGCCGATCCGCACAAATTGCTGCCGAAGCACCTGTGATTCCTTACCAGTCTTCGGATCTTTTTGTTTCTCAACCAGGAAAACCGAATCGCCATACGGCGCATAAGACACGGCCGATCCGGGAATCACGATCGTCTTCTTTGTTTCTGGCAGGGCCACTTCCACCTTTGCGAACATGCCTGGGTGCAATGCGTGATCTGGATTTTGCAATGTCGCCTGCAAAGCCACGTTGCGCGTCACCGGATCCACCATGGAATTGATCGCAGTCAATTTCCCCTTGAACTCGCGGTTAGGGAACGCGTCGGAGCGCACGATCACGTTTAGATCTTTCGCCAGCTTCGAGAGATATTGTTCAGGCAACGCAAAATCGACGTACACCGGATCAAGCCCCGTGAGCGCGACAACCTGCTGACCTGCGTTGATCATTTGGCCGACGTTCACTTGGCGAATACCAAGCTGTCCGTCGAACGGCGCGATAAGCGACTTCTTGGCGATGTTCGAGCGCATCTGATCTACAACGGCATTCAGTCGCCTGAACTTTGATTGGGCAGAGTCCAGCTCGGCGCTTGAAACGACTTTCTTCATGGCAAGATCGCGGGATCGTTCGAGGTCCGTCCCCGCCAGCTGCGCTTCAGCTTCTGCCGATCGCAACAGTGCTTCCTCTTGCGACGCATCGAGTTTCATGAGCACCTCGCCCTTTTTTGCCGCCGCGCCGTTTTCTAAAGTGCTTGCGCTCACAATGCCCCCGAGCTCTGCGGAAACGACGGCGCCTTGTACAGCACCGACCGATCCCACCGCTGTCAGGCGCGGAGCCCAATCTTCCTCTTTCACCGATGCACTGCTGACCGTTGTGGGCGGCATCACCATCGGCGTTGACACCATCTTGCCGATTTGCAGGCCCTTGATGCCGACAATGACAACAATCAGCGCGATCAAGCCGCCGACCGCTACACCCATCGTCTTGAGCTTCGATTTCATCTGTGTTTTGACCGGCTTCGCTACATCATGCATACGCCAGTTCTGCCTCCGGTTTGAACAACAAGCTCCACAGTCTGCGCGTCACTTGCAATTGTCGCTCCCGCCGCTCCGTGGCGGTCATTTCCTGTGGACGTAACACGTCCAACATCAACATGCCGCGTGCAACAGCGAAAATTAATTCTGCCAATTCGACTGGCGAAAGGCCGCGCGTCGTGTTTTGGATCTCCGGCGCCCTGCTGATCAGTTCGGTAACGCCGGCCATCGCGGTTTGCAAAACGTCGCGCACCAGATCGGCGACGCGCGGGTTTCGTGACGCTTCCGCATAGAGATCCACAACAAATGCCGAGACCACTCGCGTCGCCTCTTCGCAGCAATGAGCAGTGAACAGGATTTCGAGCGACTCGAGCAACGTCGGCGCCTGTTTGGCGCGCTGCAGCATTTCGGAAATCTCTTTCTTGTGGCGGTCTGCCATTGCGGAAATGACCGCCTCTTTGTTTTCGAAATAGCGATAGATCAACCCGACGCTGATCCCGGCCTCAGCGCTGATGTCGTGCATGCTGGTTTGATGAAAACCGCGCTTGGCGAAGCAAACAAGGGCTGCATCGAGGATCTGACAACGTCGATCTGGGGCTGAATCTGTTTGGGGTTGGGACATAGATTTGGACAATGAATGAACGTTCATTCATTGTCAAATCCGGACGTCGGAAGCCATTTCTCTTAGGTAGCAGACTGCGCTGTGGGTGCTTGAGAACACTCGCTGCGAATCGCGATAAGGACGACAAGCTGCACCGATAAACTTCGGCACTCGGCGCAGCGCGACGCCCCTGTCTTATTGGACGTATCTCGCCACGGCGCTCAGGATTTCGTCTCCCACACTGCGTCCACAGCGTGCGAAACAACTGGAGCGGGTTGCGCTGCGGGGCCGAACCCGGCGAACGGATCTGGCGTCGGTTGCCCAATGAACTGGAAGATCGCGGCAACCACGCTCAAAAAGCACGTGGCATAGACCGACGTTTCCATCACGCCCCGCCCTTTCTCTTCCGAGTCAGCTAGGATCCCGTATATTGATTGATCGTTTTTCATAATTTTAAGACGCCGCGGACTTCCCGCTTTGTCTGTTGGTTGTTGATTGTTCATGATTGGTTTTGAAAGTTGGATGCCGCCGGCTCGTGAATTGGATTCAAATAATTGTCATGTTGAGCGGAGCGAAAACACCCAGCTACTTCCACCCGTGACTCGATTCGGATTATTTCAACGCGCTGTGTTGGATTCGGTATATAAGTGCCGTGTCCAACTCTTGAAGTGGCTGGGGTTCTTCGCTCCGCTCAGAATGACAGAAGAGCACTCATGGAGAGACTAAGCACCCAGTCGCGAGTCACCCACGACTTTCCGCCCGATGGCCGCTATTTGATCGGTGTGTCCGGCGGGCGTGATTCCGTCGCGCTGTTGCACTGGTTAATTAGCGTCGGTTACGAACGACTGATCGTTTGCCACCTGAATCATCGATTGCGAGCACGATCGAGCGATGTCGACGCGCGGTTTGTGAAAACGCTGGTCGAACGCTACAACCAGAAACTTGCAGGGCGGGCGCTCCGCGTGCCGGGCAAGCGAAGCGCTCGCCCTACAACGGCCGGTCGCGTTGAATTTGAAATCGGTGCTGCAAACATCCGCGCGCTCGGAAAGAAGCAGAAGATGTCGATCGAAACCGCGGCGCGTGAAGCGCGCTACGCATTCTTTGCTGAAACCGCACGGCGCCGAAACTGCAGGACGATCTTCGTCGCGCATCACGCCGACGATTTGGTCGAAACCTTTCTGATCAATCTGTTTCGTGGCGCCGGCAGTGCCGGCCTTGCAGCGATGCGGGAAATTTCTACACGGCGAATCGACGGTGTCGACCTAACGATCGTGCGGCCGTTTCTTTGCGTCTGGCGCAAAGAGATCGACGATTACATAGGCGAGCACCGGCTGAGATTTCGCGAGGATGCTACGAACAAAAATCTCATCCCGCTCCGCAACCGCATTCGGCATCGGATCATTCCGTATCTGGAGAAAATGCTTGGCCGCAACATCCGCGAGAACATTTGGCGAACAGCAATGATTGCTGCGGATGAAGAAAAATGGATCGAGAGCGAGCTACATGATTCGACACATGCAGATTTCTCCGTGGTAAAGCTTCGCGCGTTGCCAATCGCGCTTCAGCGGCGGGCCCTCTTGAAATGGCTGCGGGCGCAAAACATCTCTGAGGTTGGATTTGAAGTAATCGAGCGCGTGCGTTCGCTCGCCGATCGTGACACTCGAATCGCAAAAGTGAATCTTCCGGAAAATCGACACGCGCGGCGACGCTCGGGGAAAATCTTTTTGGAGTAAGGGATTACTGGAGTGGTGGAGTAATGGTTGGCAGTATCGCGAAACAAATGCATTACTCCATTACTCCACAACTCCATCACTCCAATGTCTGACGTCCGCGTTCGATTCGCCCCCTCGCCTACCGGTTATCTGCACATCGGCGGAGCGCGCACTGCGCTTTTCAACTGGCTGTTCGCGAGACATCACGGCGGGAAATTCGTGCTGCGCATCGAGGACACCGATATGAAGCGCAACACCGAGGAAGCGATGGCCGCCATCTACGAAGGATTGGAATGGCTGGGCCTGAATTGGGATGAAGGCCCGCACGTCGGCGGCGAGTTCGGGCCGTATTTGCAAAGTGAACGAACAGAACTTTACGAGCGTTACTTGAAAAAACTTCAGGATGCGGGCCACATCTACGAAGATCAGGGAGCACTGCGGTTTCGGTCGCCGCGCGAACGCGTCATCGTGGACGACATTGTGTGCGGCAGAATTGATTTCGATCTCAGCAATCCCGCCACCCACCCTGACATGACCATCCGGCGTCCTGATGGCTCATGGATTTTTCATTTCGTCAACGTAATCGACGATCTTGAGATGAAAATCTCCCACGTTATCCGGGGCGAAGATCATCTCTCGAATACGCCAAAACACATCGAGCTAATTCGCGCGTTGGGCGCAACGCCGCCGCACTACGCGCAGATTCCGCTCATTCTCAACCGCGATGGGACAAAAATGAGCAAGCGCGACGCAGGCGCGCGCGTGGAGTACTACATCCGGCGCGGGTTTCTTCCAGCGGCGGTCCGCAACTACCTCTGCCTGCTCGGTTGGTCGCCGAAGGACAATCGTGAGAAGTTGGACATTGACGAGATCATTCGGATTTTCGATTTAAAGAATATCGGACGTAGCTCGGCCACGTTCGATCCCGACAAATTGCATTGGTTAAACGGCGAATACGCGCGCGAGCTTAGCGACGAAAAATTCTACGAATTAGCGGTAGCGAGGCTGAAGGCGAGCGGAGTGAAGGTGGATGATTATCCGGAACAATACGTCCGCGCCGCGCTGCAGACGTGCAAAGGAAAAATCAACACGTTCGACGAGTTGCCGGCTTATTGCGGATTCTACTTCACTGATGATTTTGATTACGATCCGCAGAGCGCAGCGAAGCATTTTACTCCTGAAAACAAACCACGGCTTAAAGCGGTTCGCGATGCCTTCAGTTCACTTGAGAAGTTCGACGCGCCAGAAATCGAAGCTGAACTAAAAAGTACCGCGGCAAAGCTCGGCGTAAAAGTTGGCGCAATCGTTCACCCCACACGGCTGGCGGCGACTGGCAGTAATGTGGGACCGAGTCTTTACCATCTGCTCGAAGTGCTAGGGAAAGAAAAAGTTCTCTCGCGAATCGACCGCGCGCTGGCGCTGTAACACAGGCTTCCAGCCTGTCTTGTCAGCCAAGCATCCCTGCTTGGCGAGTGCGGCTTGGCAGGCTGGGAAGCCTGCCCGACGAATCAAGCAAGATGCTTGAGTTACTTTAGCTTGGCCCAAGTGTCCCTTAACGTGACAGTGCGGTTCCACACTTGCTTTTCCCCTGTTGAATCTGGATCGAGCGTGAAATAGCCGAGGCGCTCAAATTGATAGCGTTCTTCCGGACGCGCATTCGCAAGTGCGGGTTCGCATTTTGCGTTCGCTACTTCCAGCGAATTCGAATTTACGAACGATTTGAAATCGCGCGGCGACCGTGTCTCGCCAGAGCCTTCGGCGGAGACGGAATCCGGCTCCGGAACAGTGAAAAGCCGATCATACAATCGGACTTCCGCATCGATTGCGTGTGCCGCGCTCACCCAATGGATGGTCCCTTTGACTTTCCGGCCCGCGGTCGGCCCACCTGATTTGCTGTCCAGATCGACACTGCATCGTAGCTCGGTCACGTTGCCGGCGTCATCTTTCACCACTTCCTCGCACTTGATGATGTAAGCGTATTTCAGCCGCACCTCGCCGCCCGGTCGAAGCCGAAAGTATTTCGGCCGTGGCGTTTCCATGAAATCATCGCGCTCGATGTGAAGCTCGCGGCCGAAGGGAATTTTGCGGGTTCCAGCATTGGGATCCTCGGGATTATTGATCGCATCGAGTTCTTCGCCTTTTCCTTCCGGATAATTTGTCAGTACAACTTTGATTGGTCGCAGCACGACGAGGCGGCGCGTTGCAGTGCGATTGAGTTCATCGCGCACCGTGTGCTCGAGCAGAGCCATGTCGGTCATGCTCGGATACTTGGTGATCCCGACGTTGTATGCCAGGCTGCGCAACGCGGTCGGCGTCACACCGCGCCGACGCAAACCGGAAATGGTTAACATACGCGGATCGTCCCAACCGTTGACGAGCTTCTCGTTTACGAGCTGGATTAATTTGCGCTTGCTCATCACGGTGTACGTCAGATTGAACCTCGCGAATTCGTACTGGTGCGGACGCGGCTCCGGAATTTCGAGCGCGTCGAGGATCCAATCGTAAAGCGGCCCGTGCACTTCGAACTCGAGGGTGCAAATCGAGTGTGTGATCCCTTCGATGTAATCGCTGAGCGTATGCGCCCAATCGTACATCGGGTAAATGCACCATTTGTCGCCGGTGCGATGATGTGTTGCGTGCCGGATGCGGTAGAGCACCGGATCGCGCAGCCAGACGTTCGCCGCGTTCACGTCAATCTTTGCCCGCAACGTGCGCGCGCCATCAGGAAACTCGCCCGATTTCATTCGCGCAAACAGATCGAGACTTTCATCGACCGGACGTTCGCGAAAGCTGCTGGCTTTTCCGAGACGGCGATACGCGTCCGTTTCCTCGCGAGTCATGTCATCAACGTACGCCCTGCCTTTGCGGATGAGTTCCACGGCATACTCGTAAAACCGAGGGAAATAATCCGACGCATAAAACGGCGCGCCGCCGAGTTGTTTGTCTGCCCAGTCGTCGATCAACCAATGCACGTCAGCCATGATTGATCTGACGTATTCTGCTTCCTCCTTCGTCGGATTGGTATCGTCCATGCGGATGTTGCAGATGCCGCCGAACTCGCGCGCGATCCCAAAATTGAGACAGATCGATTTCGCGTGGCCGATGTGCAGATAACCATTCGGCTCGGGCGGAAAACGGGTGACGATCTGCTTGTATTTCCCAGTGCGCAGATCCTCGGCGATGATGTCGCGAATAAAATCGGAAGGCCGTTCTTTTTCAGTGGTCATTGTAGCAGGTAAAGCTATCGGCGAAGATGCAGATCGACAACTTTCGTGAAAACGGGTTAGAATATTTTGACGTCATCCTGAGCGGAGCGAAGCGGAGTCGAAGGATCCCGCGGCTGTACTAAACGCAAATGCCACGGGATTCCTCGACTTGGCTCGGAATGACTGTGACAAAGCAGCTGATGAAAGCGCAGACCACCACCGATCGTTACACACTCGCTGATCTCGAGAAGTGGTCTGACATCACGCGCGATGTCGATCCGCCGATTCGCCTGGGTGTTTTCGGCGACCCGGTGGCCCACTCGCTTTCGCCGCAGATGCAAAACGCAGCGCTGCGCACATTCGAGATCAACATGCAATACGCGCGGTTTCACATCCGGGCGAATGAACTGCGGTCCGCGCTGCGGTTTATCTGCGAGTTCGATTTTGTTGGGATCAATCTCACCGTGCCGCACAAGATCGCGGGGCTGACGCAAATTGACGTGGCTGATGAATCGGCGAGCCGTTGCGGCGCAGTGAACACACTTCGGCTACACGAGAACAAATTGATCGGTTCAAATACCGACGCCGAAGGATTTTCTCGCGCAGTTCGCAGCGAGTTCTCAATCGATTTGCGCGATCTGCGAGTGATGATCCTTGGTGCCGGGGGAGGCACAGGTCACGCCATAGCCTGGCAATGCGCGTTGGAAAATTGTGAGCGCCTGGTCCTGGTTAATCGCACTCTGGCAAAGACAAGCGCGATTGTAGAGCGCTTGCGGCCTTTCTTCGCCGAACCCCGCGTACTTGGTCCGGTCGCGCGGCTCGAAGCCGTGCCATGGGACGAGACTGCGGTGCGCGCGCAACTCGCAGACATCGACCTGATCGTCAATGCCACGCCGTTGGGGATGAACCCTAGCGATCCGGCGCCGATTCCGGCGCGGTTGCTCGCGCCGCACCACATTGTGTTCGACTGCGTGTATCGCCCGGCGAAAACTGCGTTGCTTCGTGCAGCCGATGAAGCCGGCGCGCGCGGCGCGAATGGTTTGTCAATGTTGCTGCATCAAGGCGCCCTGTCATTTTCGCTCTGGTTCAATCGCGAAGCGCCAATTGAAGCGATGCGCTCAGCACTGTAGCTGCGTCGCTACGTGCGACGCGCACACGCTCAAGCGTGAGCGGAACGCGTCATTAAGTATCACGCCAAGGCTAAAGGATTTACCGTTTGATCTTGACAAATCGGCGAGATTTTTCCATGCTTCGCTCTCGGAACAAAAGGAGACACCCTATGAGTACTACACTTGCTGATTACCTTGCCTTGCTTGACGGGAGTCAACTTCTGAAGACGAAAGGTGTTCGGTCAATGTTCTTGAGGTTTCAACTGCCCAAAGACTTCATTAGCGATCAAGCTGACAGAAAGCCCGTGTTGACGTACCGAGCTAGAGTCCCAGGCAAAGACACGCGCCTGAACGTTTACGTAAATCCGGAGCAGACCGAGTCGACCTCAAGCGGCTTCCCAGTGACGTCCGAATTGTCCCTCAACCTCTCAGAAGGATATTTTGGTCAGTTCGTTTCGGTCGTGTCGGGAAGTCGTTTCAAGAAAGGCCAAGAGAATAAGATCGTATTCACTATCTCTGGCGACGGGACTAAATTCGGAGACATTGAAGTTGGCGAAGTGGCTCTATTCTATCAGCGGTTAATAGAGGGTTTGAAGCCCGGTTGATCAAGCTGAACAGGATCGTACCGCACAAAATCGCCGCGTTGGCCCAGATTGACAAGGCGGCGCGCTTTCATTTTCGATCTGGTTCAATCGGGAAGCACCGATTGAAGCGATGCGCTCAGCGATCGCGCTGTAATTCGTTAGCTGCTGCTTCATTCGCAACAAAGTCGCCGTTGCCTTCGTCGAGATACATCGTCGACCCGACGCGCGAGATTTGAAGCGATTGCCGCCACGTTCCTGATCGGAAATGTTTTGTAGCTTCGATTGTTTTCGTTTCCGGCTTTGGCGAAGGCTCCGGTGCGGCGGACTGGAGACCGCCGTTCGTTGAGGCGGCCCCCTGGCCGTTGTTAACCATAACTTCCGAAAGGATTCGTCCATCCAATTGTTTCGGCGGTTTAATGCCGAGAATCTGCAAAATTGTTGGCGCCAGATCGACATTGCCACTCGCGAGATCATTCGTTTCGCCGCGCTTAAAATCTGGGCCGGCAGCGATCAATGTGTTGTGCATGTCGAATCGGCTGAGTGTAGCGTGAGTCCCCTTTCCTGCCGCTCGTTGCCAATCCGCGTCGATCATCCCTGGGACATCGAATTGATTTTTTGAAGCGTCCCAGCGAAACGCCATCACTACATCAGGCGCGCGATCATTTTGGATGTTCGCTTGCTCCAGCGCAAAGGTTCCCTCCATCGGTTGTTTTGTAAAAATCACTCCAGCGAAATCGGATTGCTGCAAGAACTCAACAAGGCGACGCGCTACCGTCGAGTCGTGTCCGATAATATAGAAAAGGACGCTGCCGCCGTTGCCGGCCAGCATGATGTCTCCTGGTTTGGGTTCGGCGTTGAATTCGGTCGTCGCCGCGAAGCCCGCCTCGTTCAAAATTTTTCGCACATCAATCGAGCGTCTGATCGTGGAGAAACCATGATCCGATACAACAAACACGTCTGTTGTTTCGCGCGCTTTGCGTTCATCTAATGCCAAGAGCACTGCAGCGAGATTTTCATCAGTTGACTTGATCGCGGCGACCGCCGCGGGCGCTCCCGGAGCGGTTTCATGCTCTGTAAGATCCGGCTCACCCAGCCACAGAACCGAAAGAGCCGGGATGCCGTCTTTCCAAAAAACGTCTATCAATGCTTTGGTTGTCCAGGAATCCTTTTGCAAATGAGCAGACGGAAATGGGCCAAGCTTTTCGGTGATCGGATCAAGTGCCGCGCTCGGCAAGCATTGCCCCATAAAGAGCGTCACGCGGTTGTTGAGCGCGGTAGCAGTTTTCCGCTTCCCGTCTGACGGGATGCCGTCGTGTGCAGATAAAGCGCCGACGCTGAATTGTCGATCCAGCAGAAGGCCGACAGTCTTTGCAGCTGCAATGACGCTGCGAGCGCCTGCACGTTCGACCAGATCGGCAATTGTTGGAACGGCGATGTATTTTCCACCCGAAAGTTGATCGCCCTTTTTCACGGTAGGCGGCAGTTCAACATCCACCCCGTGGTGAGGATCGATGTCCGGCCGATAGACATGGTTCGCAGTGATACCGCTCTTGCCGGGATAAATTCCGGTCACTATGGCCGTGCCATTTACCATCGTGGCACTCGGATATACCGCATGATGGTTTTGAAAAGTGATGCCTTCGCGCGCGAGCTTCCAAAGCGTCGGAGTATTCTGCTCGGTCACAAAATCAGGACGCATCCCGTCCCACACAACCACCACTACATGACGCTCGGGTTTCGCGGGTACGACCGCTGCGGCAGACGAGCAGACGATTAAAAACAGCAATGAAATTATTCGCCGCATTCGCGAATGATAGAACAAGGAGCGTCGGTTTCCAGTCCGCGGTAAATGTGGGAGCGGCCTGAGCGCCGCGACTGTCGGGACACTAAGGTCTCTCCCACATTATTTTTTCGGGCGCAGCAAGGGAAATAGAATCACGTCGCGGATGGATTCGGCGCCGGTAAGCAACATCGTGAGCCTGTCTATTCCGATTCCAAAGCCACCAGCCGGCGGCATACCGTATTCAAGAGCGAGCAGAAATTCCTCGTCGATGTTTTGCTTCTCTTCACCCGCCTGTTCGAGCAAACGCTGACGTTGCACAAGCGGGTCATTCAGCTCGCTGTAACCTGGGGCGATCTCCACACCGTTGATAACGAGTTCAAAAACGTCGACGAGCGAGCTGTCTTCCGCGTTTTGTTTGGCCAGTGGTACGAGCTCTTTCGGACAATGCGTTACGAACAAAGGATCCATCGTTTTTTCTTCGATGAGTTTCTCGAACACATGCTGCGTCACCTCGAAGTCCGCGAGCTGCGGTAGAATCTCGAGCTTGAACTCGTTCATGGCGCGTTCGCGCCTCTGCTCGGGCGGAAGCTCAAACCAATCCTTGCCTGCAACTTCGCGCATCAGATCGCGGTAACGCACGCGCCGCCACGGCCGTTCCAAATTGATCGTACGCGTGACGTTTCCGTTAGCGTCTCGATGCTCAATGCTCAGCGAGCCGCAGATTTTCTCGGCGAGATAGCAAATCAGTTCTTCGACGAGATTCGCGATCTTTTCGAAATCGACATACGCCCAATAGGCTTCAAGCATCGTGAATTCCGGATTGTGCTTTCTGGAAATGCCTTCGTTGCGAAAGTTGCGATTGATTTCGAAGACCTTGTTGAATCCGCCCACCAGCAAACGTTTCAGATAAAGCTCCAGCGCAATGCGCAGATAAAGATCCACGCCAAGTGCGTTGTGATATGTTTTAAACGGTTCGGCCGCCGCACCTCCAGCCGTCGTCTGTAAAATTGGCGTCTCCACTTCAACGAAGCCCCGTTCCTCGAAAAAGCGCCGGGTTTCGCGAACGATGGCGATCCGTTTTTCGAACACCGCGCGCGAACGTTCGTTGGTAAGAAGATCAAGATAACGCTGCCTGTAACGCGCTTCAATATCCTGCAGTCCGTGCCATTTTTCCGGGAGCGGCCGCAACGTCTTCGCCAGCAACTGCAACGCGTGGACTTTTACTGTCGGTTCCCCGCTTTTGGTCAGAAAGCATGTTCCCTCCACCCCGATGAAATCGCCGATGTCCAGCAAACGAAAAAGGTCGATTGATTCCGGGCCAACCTCTTTCGCGTGAATGTAAATTTGAATGCGACCGGTGACGTCACGCAGGTCGAGAAAATGGCTTTTGCCCATGTCGCGATGCGCGGTGATGCGGCCGGCGACACGCCGCTTTTCACCTTCCTGAAATTGCTCGCGCACCTCCGCGATCGAGCCGCTAACATCAAAGCCGGTGCCGAACGGCTCGATGCCTTTCGCACGCAGCATCTCAAGTTTTTTTCGCCTGAGCGCGATCAGCTCGTTTTCGTCTTCCATATTCGGACAGCGAATGTAAGGCGCGACACGTGCTTCGCCACGTCAAATCGTGAAGCGGTCTTGAGATGCTGGCTTCAACTCTCGAAACCAACATATTAGGTTTGCCAACGAAACACCTACAATGAGATAGTTTGAGGTGGCGCGCGCACATGAGCTTCCGTCGCGCCGCCATCATTCAAATGACTGCTAACTTGCCGCAAACGAGTTCCAAGCTGGACGGGCCGCTGGTGAAGCAGTTCTCGGTTTTTCTGCCGAACAAAGTGGGGGCGATGCTGGAAATTGTGAAGTTGCTTAGCGCACATCACACGCACGTTGTCGCCCTTAGCGTATCGGAATCCACGGACTCAGCCATTGCGCGGATCATCGCGAGCGACCCGCAGGGCGTGGAAAAATTATTCAGGGAAAACAATGTTGGTTTCGGCGTCAGCCAGGTGGTGGTGGTTGAGATGAAAGAAGTGGCCACACAACTGGTCAAACTGCTCGCAGCATTGGTCATGGCGGAGGTCAATGTGCATTTCGCTTACCCGCTGCTGATTCGTCCACGTGGGTTTTCTGCGATCGCTCTGCACGTAGATGACACGGATTGCGCGTCCTCTGTGCTCACGGGCGAAGGATTCAAATTGCTGAGCCAG